>Ga0208879_1000634_pt1 | contig 35644 bp, 32 predicted proteins | sample Knorr_S15_td_Bot_FD_185605 | JGI IMG/M metagenome (GOLD analysis project Ga0208879, IMG submission 185605) | Marine microbial communities from Southern Atlantic Ocean transect - Knorr_S15_td_Bottom_ad_5009_LV_A (SPAdes) (version 2) | ecosystem: Environmental > Aquatic > Marine > Oceanic | place... | reverse complement strand
GTAATCGATTATCTGGATTTAGCAACTTGAGAGCCAGAATAGAGCCAATGTCTATAGGAAAGCCATAGTAAGATACTGTACGGGCATGGAGGCCGCGCTCCTTGCACTTGTCAACAGCTAGTTCAGCAAATTCCGGATCCAGTCTGAATTTATAGGGTATACTGCCCAAATCATGGAATTCCTCATCCACATATGTCCATTCTGGCTCAGGAAAAGCCAGTATCTGATGGCCAAGAATGGAAGGCCAGAAAGTACTGTAGATCACCATTATCTCGGCGTCTGTCTCTTCTATCTCTTCTCGGGCTTTGTCATAAGCGTCTCTTACTCTCTGCCAGCCTTCATTCTTTTCGGGACATAAATATGGATGAGGCATCCCCGGTACGAGTACTCCCTTGCGTACGTTGTCATCTCTCATACCTTGGCCAGTCTAGGATCCCAACCTACAATTGCATTTCCAGTTCCAATTACAGTTCCATAGGCATGAACCACAGCTTCATAATCTGGAAAGCCAAGGGCACTGATCAACCAAGTTAGACAACCAGCCTCGGTCTCAGCCATTGTTTGTTCGGTGAAGTCAGGTAATAGATCAATCAATTGTCTAGATTTCCCTTCCCTCATCAGATTAATCATTTTCATATCCCACAGATACTGATTGTGATTGGTAACATGCTCTTGACTCATGTCCTCGGGAACTTCAGGTTCCACCGTAAAATGACGATGTGAAAGGGAATTGCTTGAAAGAAGCAAGGCCTTCTTTCCTGAAGCTTCAACAGCCTTACGGGTAGCCTCACCCAACTTGATCATATTGGCCTGCATGACCTCCGAATTGAAGTAGAACTTGGAACGATTTGAGGATATGCAGACTATTGGCTTGTCCCATGTCGGATTTACCAAATGACAGCTGGTAATAGTCCCATAATCAATTCTAAAATCCGGATTTTCCATCATTTTTACAAGTAAACCCGAGTCAGCTGCGTTATCGTGTATGGATTTAGACAATGCTACATCTACTTTCAAATCGTAATTATATCTGAACAAATTCGGGAAAATAGGATCAACCGATAAGGACTTGAATTTGTCTACGCCTAAAAAATGTGTCCCGATGAATGTTGCCCAATGAGGGGTATGAACAATAATAACATCATAATTTCTATCGGATAAGCTATTACGTAATCTCTCGTAACCCCATCTCAGCTCTTCCCAACCACCCTCAGATGTAGCTTCATTTTGAGGAGGATTCTCTGCATAAACCAAATGGGGAGGATGTGGTGCCAGAGCGCCCATCACAATTTCTCCCTTGGACATAATAACTTACTCTTAAGCCTCGATATAATGATTTTTGGTCAGGATTTCACACATATGTTGACTGCCTCGGAAAAGAATCCTAAACTCCATCGACCACCTTCACGACCCACACCACTATCTTTGATTCCTCCAAAAGGCACACGTAAATCACGATGTAACCAAGTATTGACCCAGACCATACCTGTTTCGATTTTCTCTGCAACTTTAGTTCCCCGTTCTGAATCTCCTGTCCAGACTGAACCTGCCAAACCATAATCCGTACAATTTGCCATTTTGATTGCTTCCTCGTCGGTCCCAAAAGGGTGGATTGTCACCACTGGACCAAATATTTCTTCTGTAGCCGTGCGACTCAGATAATCAAGACCCGAAACTATCGTAGGCTCCAGAAAGGCTCCCTTATCAAAAGGAGAATCCAGTTTTGGAATTTGGCCCCCACATAGTATCTTGCCTCCTTCCCTCTGAGCCAAATGAATGTATGATTCCACCTTGTCTCTATGGGCTGAAGAAACCAATGCACCTAAATCTGAATCATCAGAAGAGGGATCACCAACTTTCATATTTTTGACGTAATCTACAAATCTGGGTACAAACTCATCCCAGATCTTTTCGGAAACAAAAATACGGCTCCCAGACAAACAGACTTGACCCTGATTCAAGAAACCTGCACGGGCAACGCCTGGAATTGTCGTCTCCAGATCTGCATCATCAAGAACAATACTGGCATTCTTCCCTCCCAATTCTAAACTCAGCTTCTTGAACATGGGGGCTGCGGTTACAGCTACTTTTCTACCTGTTGCAGTGCCTCCTGTAAAAGAAATCAGGGATATCTCAGGATGCTCAACAATAGCCTGACCGGCCTCATGACCTGACCCATGCACTATATTCACAACACCGGCTGGTAAACCAATCTCATCGATTACCTCTGCTAACAAATTCGCGGTCAGAGGGGTCAATTCTGAAGGTTTGGCAACAACGGTGTTTCCCATTACAATCGCGGGAGCAATTTTCCAGGAAAGAAGATAGAGTGGCAAATTCCAGGGGGTTATCAATCCTGCAATTCCCACTGGTTTCAGAATCACGTGATTGACAGCGTCTTCCATCTCAAACTTCTCGTCAGTATAGTCCTTGGCAAACTTTGCAAAAAAACGGAAATTGGTGACGGAACGGGCGGCGTCAACTGCCCGGGCAAGGGATATCGGCTTACCTGTATCAAGTGATTCCAATGACGCTATTTTCTCGGATTGGGACTCTAGGGAATTTGCTATCTTGTCCAACCAATCAACTCTTTCATCAATAGTCAGGGAAGCCCAAACTGTACGGGCCCCATTGGCTGCATCAACAGCTTGCTGAACATCATCTGAGGTAGAGGCCGGAACGGTTCCTATAATCTCTCCAGTTGCCGGATTGATATCATCAATTGTACGGCCCTTAACAGGTGGTTGAAACTTACCATTGATATAATTCTGTATTTCCTTCATCCCTGACTCTTGTAATCTTCGGGATTGAAGTACCAACGGTCGCTATCGGGGTCCCACTCATCCCAAGTTGGAATATCTTTCAATTTTTCAAGATGTTTTTTGGGTACAACACCTGGAACTAGAAATGCTTTCTGTCTCCTTAGTGGATATGGATTCCTGAGTTCCATACCAAGAACACCCAGAATTCCTCTGGCAATATACCAAGTAGCCTGGGGATTCCAACCATGAGCGACCTTGATCACCACGCCTAGACCTTCAGGGTAATCATCGTGAACGATTGCCATACCGAGAAGTCCATCTGCTCCCTCCTTGGCAATAACTTTCCCATCACACGATTTGATTATGGTAGTGTCCAACCTGTTGAAACCACCAACAATATCCGGATTCTTGACCATGGCCTCCCATATCCAATTGTCATCCTTCTCCTTGGCTAGACCTGCATAACATGCTGCCAGTTCATTGACCGTGTTAGACAAGGTTGGAAAGCCATCTCCATCTCTTGCGATACGTTGTGGTTTCCAGTCCTTTCCAAGATAATGACGAACTTGTTCCAAATACGCAAAGAAGAAAGGATGGCTGGGCAAAGTATAGCCAGCCCTATTCCACCCCTTGCGCCGACAGCCAAGCAGGATGGCTGCATGCTGGCCTGAGGAATTGGAATACCAGCGTCGGGAACGTCTGACTTGGCGCCCAAACTGAACCAACGGTAAATCAAGTGGAGTCTGCATCAATCCCCAATCTGATTTGGGGAGCAGGGATTGAGCTGCTTTAACATGTTCCGAAGTACCATTGTGGCTAGCTACTGAGATTGCTTTCTGATCCCAATTAAGATCACCCAATTCATCTGAGAACACTCTGAGCATAAGCGGTTTCATCATCGAACGGCCATAGCACAGGACATTCCCGCCAAAACTATGGATTATCTTATCCCCACTCGACCATGCAACAGCACCGTGAATTGTAGTCTCACTTACACCATTTCTCCTATAATCGACGAGAGGTTCCCACTCAACATCTCTGCCTGTGGGTATATCTCCCTCCGTATCTCCCAGGGGACTGCTTGGGTACAATTGACTGACCTCTGTGGGGTGACTCATCCTACCAACTCTTTGACACGGGGAACCACTTTGTTCATGAAAGCATCCATATTACGGATTATCCTCGGACTATCATGGTTAAAGAAATCAAACCAAGCCATCACACAATCGTCAGAATGGAAGCGTTCGGCTATCTGCCGGGCCACCTCCTCTACATTCCCAATCACCGAATTATCTGCAGCCTTGGTAACCTTCATTGGGTCTATAGTCCCTTCCAAGGCTCCCCAGTATGACCCCAAGGACTTCTTGGCTTCTTCCTTTACGGCCTCTGTGCGCTCAGAATTGGACAAATCTGGCTCATCATTCACAAATACCATCAAGGTTCTAGGCATATAATTTCTCTTCCAGGGGCCTCCATCAGCATGATAATGTTTCCTCATCCTATCGTGTGTTGCTTCGATTAATTCAGGAGGGGTGATGGAAAGATTGAATACCTTGACCGGTAGAATTTGGTTTATTGCTTTCTGGAGTTCAGGATCATGTGAACCGAGAACCAGATCCAGCAAGTCTCTATTCCATTCTTGTGGAATGTTCTTGACATCTTCAAAAACATAGCGATTTGGTATCGGAACGCTGTCTGGAACAGAGGATAATGAATCACGTTCGACTGCTGCATTCTGTACCTTCTCCCAATCTTCATCGCTACGGAAATTAGAGCGGGTAAGAATTGTCTTGCGTATCATATCACTATTGACTATCTCACCATTCAACAAACGCAAAAATATCTCACAGGCTTCCGCAAATATCTGGCCTCTCAAGGCTGGCCATGCTGCGGTCTCAACGTCATCTCGCGGTATTATACCATACGGACGTGCCATGAATTCAAAGCGACCTGCAGAGAAACCAATGCGTAATTTTCGTTTTTCGCCTTCATTAAGTCCATGTAATGCCAAAAACGCTCCTACCCTTTCGGAGATTCCAACTGGACCTCCATGGGTAAGAAGACTCATAACTGCGGAACCAACATTGATTCTCTCGGTCTTGGCAAACATCAAGTGAGCAAGCTGAAAAAAATCCGTGCACAAACCCACTTCCCCTTCCCAATGTGAAACCACTGGATTCTTGTTCATTTTCTGGACTTCAGTAGACAAATGAGCCTGTGCGACCCAGGCGGTTCCAAAACCTAATTGATCTGCCGCCTGTAACTGTTCAAAAAAATTGGAAAACATCGTGTTCTCGTCGGGAGTCTGTCCCTCAACAGGAGTCTGAGCAATTGATAGGAATATGTCAAAATCCATTAGATTGAACCTGTTCTTCCTCCATCTACAGGAAGACTTACGCCTCTGACGAAACTAGCTGCCGGTGAGGCTAGAAAGGCTATTACATTACCTAGTTCAGAAGGATCACCTAAACGCCCTTCTGGAACCGTGCTTAACCAGGCTTTTTCGACTTCTTCTTGACTTATTCCTTTCTGCTCGGAAAGTGTCTTTTTCAGCTCACCAAGGCGTTCTGTATTCGTAAATCCTGGCAGAACATTGTTTATCGTGATATTGGGCGGTAATTCATTGGAGTATGATTTTGACCATGATGCCATTGCCCCACGTATAGTGTTGCTTACACCAAGGCCTGCAATCGGTTCTTTTACGGAAGTTGATATCACATTGATCACTCTTCCATAATTCGATTCCATCATTCCTGGGAGAATTAGTTGAACTAATGTCTGGGATGCCAGAACATGCCTTCGAAATGCCTTTTCGAAGTCACTCGGGGTCGCATCAACTATGGCTCCTGAGGGTGGGCCACCAGAATTATTGATCAGTATCTGAAATGGGCCATTTTCAGCGATTTCCCTTTTTATACTTGTCGTTAATAAATCAATATCTTCCAGATCGCAAGCAATTGTATCATTTCCTGATGCAGTTCGTGACAAGACAACCACACTGGCACCACAATCTTTCAGGGCTGTTGCAGCCGCCTTACCGATTCCCTTTGTTCCTCCACAAACCAAGGCTCTTTTGCCACCAAGATCAATCAATCAATCACCTTTGAATCCGTAGAATTCCGGGTTTTGTAATTCAGGCAGAGCACTTTTCTTGATCAATATGCTGCGAACTGACCATAAATCAACAAAAACACGATATTTGGCAGTCATATCAAGATAGTCGACTCCAGAAGAACCACCTGTGCCAACACGGCGCCCTATTACACGTTCCACCATTCTGGCATGGGAACTACGCCACAGCACCATCGCTTCTTCCAGTTCGATAAGGGTCGATATCAACTTTCTAGGCCATGCCAACAACGGTAATTCCCTGTAGGATTCAATGAAAAGTAGACCGGATCTTCCCCTGTGGACCTTATCTTCAGGTTTTAGAAATTCGCGGGCCTCGGCATTATGATCCGGGTACAGAGATTTATGTTTTTCGAGAAAACTTTCCACGAAATTGGAAACCGTCTCACCATCTGACGATGAACCTAGAGTTGAACCCTGGATGGGGGTTCTGTGAAGCCACTCACATATGACCTCATACAACGATTTTTTCTCCTTGAAGGATTCCCAGGCTTTACCGCTTACTGGTTTACCATCAACCCATATCTCTCCCATTAGCGCTTCCATTTTTCTCATTTGAAAAGATTCAAAACCTGAGGCCGTGCCTAATTTCTCCCTGAAATTCAGGAAATCCTGGGGTTCAAGGGTCTCTACAACCTTCCACTGCAGGGCCATGAGTCTGAAAGTCTCAATCACCCTACCCATATGATGAACTGCTTGGGGTATCTTGGTCTCCTCTACATAATCGGTATCAAGGATATCACGTGTACATCTCAGTTCACTGATAATAAGTTTGAACCAAAGTTCAAAATTCTGGTGAACTATAATAAAATGCAATTCGTCATTGCTAAGTTTGCTTTCATCACCGTCAATACCGGTCTGTAATTTGAGCAACTCCTCTATCTTGAGATACTCTCCGTAAGTAGGAGACATAGAAACCCGAGAAGGATTGCATATTATATCGACTGCGTTTGGGGGATTATGCTGGTCTGGGCACATGGATTGTGGGGCAGTCCCAACGGTAGCAAGGTCACTGCTATTCGTGAAAGTGGGATTGAAGTGATATCACCAGACTTCAATGAAATGGAGCTTGTGGATAGAGTAGTACTTCTGAAAGAGACCATAGATATTGGAGACGTCGTGCTTGCCGGGTCCAGCTGGGGAGGGCTAGCCTGTGCATTGGCCGCTCAGGAAAAACCAGAGAAACTTAGGGGCCTGTTACTTCTTGCTCCAGCACTTCATTATCCTGAACCTCCAAATGTTAATCCCGAAGAATTGGTAGCTCCTGATAGTGTGCCAGTGACTATAATTCACTCAATAACTGACGATATTGTGCCAGTTAGTGCCAGTAAAAATTACGTAGAAAGGTCTGGAAATAACGTGCAACTGATCGAAGTAGAAGATAGTCATGTCCTGAAGAAGTCTATCGAACTTATAATATCCGAAGCAAAAAAATTGCTTAATGGCTGAAATCTTTTACTTTGTCAGCCAGATTCATGTTCCGCAGACGCCAGATGCCATAAGGAGTGATGGCAAGCGATATTATTAGGACGGTCAGGATCAAAAAGAGCATGACATTTGGACTAGGGACAACTACAATATAGAAAGTCCAGGAAGAAAATGTACTGGCCAGATAAACCGTTCCGAAATAAGCGAATATGGCGCCAAATATTCCTCCGATCAATCCTATTGCAAAATTCTCTCCAAGTAACATAGAGCCTAGTCTGGTTGTAGAAGCTCCAAGTACCCTCAATGTTGCCAGCTCCTGATCCCTCTCTGCAAGGTTCATGACCAGAGTATTGAACAGGACCGCCACTGCAACTATGATTCCCAGGAATACAAATACGGCCATGAATTTAGCTTGTTGTTCCAAAAGTTGTTCGATTCCTGACAACAAATTCTTCTTCTCAATCAGCCCCTGTGAGACGTCAGCCAATTCACCATCAACGGAACCTCCTTCCTCCAACTTGAGATAGACACCTGTAGCCTCTACCTCTATATTCTCTTCTAAGACAGTCCGATGGAAATAGATGGTGCGGTAAATCTCTCCGCGCGTTGTTCCTACCAGTTCAACATTAATTTCCATGGTTCCAAGTCTCAAAAGACGTTCCTCGTTCAATTCCCAATCAAGCAAAGCTGCTGTGCCTTCATCCGCCAAAACTTGGACGGGTTGAGACCCCTCAGCTGGTAAATCACCCTCAACAAGATTGACCAAACGCAGTGATGAACCTTCAGTAGCAAATTTTTCCAAACCAACGGCAGTAAATGGTTTTGATTTTCCGCTGTCATCCTTAACTGATCCGAAGGGATACTCTATCACTAATTCATACGTTGCATTATTCTCATTTGACCAGGCAATTATGCGATCTGGGCCACTCTTTGGAACAAATGCCTGAACATCCCACTGTTGTCTCTCCTCCAAATTACCTACTAGGATATCAGTCATTGAACCTGTAAACATCAACATTGAGCCATATATCAGCATAGACAGGCCTACTGCAATGAAAGTCAAGCTCAGGCGAACTGGCTTGCGCATGCTCGAACGAATGGTCAAACCAACAGTGGTGGGCAATCTAGCGGTCAGGTTCTGAAGAAACTTTGACCCTACGCGTACCTCGTGCTGACCTCCCAAGATATCCAGGGGTCTGAGTCGTGAAGCCTGCCAGGCTGGCCTGATTCCTGACAGGAAGACAATTACCATTGCAATAGCCATTATCTCCAATACCATACTCCAGTCAATACTTTCATTCAGGATCGGGAGGCCTATTATATTTTCATAAACATCGAGCATCGCCTGAATACCCAAAAAAACACCCAGTAGAACGCCTATGACGCTACCAATTAGCCCAATAGCCAAAGGAGCAAGCATGTAACCTATCATAATCGAACTGCGGGGAACTCCAAGAGTACGCATTATTGCTATTTCACGAGATTGACTCTGTATCAGTCTTTGCAAACTAACGATTATTGTTATTGATGCTACAATGACCAACATTGCAGTCACTGCCGGAAAGCTGCGCTGGGCACCTTCGAGATCAGCTCTCAGGAATTCTACTGATGGCGTTTCTCCTCTATCATTGACAGTTGCCGTACCTGAATCCTCATCCAGTAAGACTTCCATTACATGGGCTTTGACAGGAGCTAACTCTTCTCCCTCAAAATCATCGGTTGTAGGCAGATCAAAAGCTGGAGTTCCTTCCAAATCAATCAGAAGTTTGTTGGAGGAACCCGGAGTAAGATTGGCTAATTTCTCAAGGCCCTCATCGGTTAGATAACCTGTGACATAAGTACCGGCCTCAGCAGGAAACAGAGAACCTTTGGGTGCAAACCAAAAGTGGCTGGACTGGTAACCCAAACCAACCACTGTAAAATCCATACGACCTTCACCAGCACCTAATGATACTGAACTGCCCACTGAAATATCTAGATCCTCGGCCACATGGGTATCAATCACAATCTCTGATGATGTCTGTGCGACCCTACCATCACAGCACTTATGATCGGGAATCCAGACCTTATCAACATCACCCTCATCAATTCCATGCCAGACAGCTGCAACCAGAACTTCCTCTCCTGACTTGTCTGTATGGAAAAGGGTCCCATCAATGACCAACCTAGGTTCACATTTGTCTATTGAGGGACTATCTGAAGGAAAATCCTGCTCAAACTTATCACACAAATTCTGAGATTCCTCCTCGGACCAAGTTCCTGCCGGCAGATTTACCCAAATATCCGGGAGATTGACGCCATCGTCGCTATCTGCATAAATGTTGTCGTAGAGAACCTCTACATTGCTAGCATAACCTCCGAAAGCAATCCCTCCAAAAACACCTACAACCACCATCAAAATTACTGCGATTAAACGTACCTTTGTTCTCCAGAGGCTACGTGCTAATCTTTTAGTTAGAAGAAAAGACATTAGTCTTAGACTACCTGCTCATCTGATTTTACTTTACCACTATCAAGATGAATTGCACGCGTTGCATACTTTGCTAATGACTCGTCGTGAGTTACCATAATAGTAGTAATATTCTCTGATTTGCACGCCTCGGTAAGTGCCTCCATAACTCTAGCGGACGTGCCTGAATCAAGATTGCCCGTTAGCTCGTCTCCCAGTAGTAATTTGGGGCTTTTAGCGATGCTTCGTGCAATGGCAACGCGCTGTTGTTGACCTCCACTAATCTCAGAAGGAAAACGTTCAATCTCACTATCCAAACCAACTAATCTTAGGACCTCCTTAGCCCGTTTCGCATCACGCTGGCCTGAAAGTTCTTGGATCAACAGCACATTTTCCAGGACGGTTAAGTCTTGTAGTAGATTAAAAAATTGAAATACATATCCAACGTTTTTTCTGCGGAATGTAGTAAGATCCTCACTGTTTCCAGTTACAGGGATCCCATCGAACAAGTACTCTCCTGCCGTAGGTACATCCAGACCAGATATGCAATTCAGCAGCGTCGTCTTTCCCGATCCGGAAGGTCCCAGCAAAATTATTCTTTCGCCTTCTTTGATGCTTAGAGTTATTCCATTCAAGGCCCTAATCGTCTCTGATGCCATCACATAGTGCCTATGTACATTGTTCAGCTGAATCATATTGATTCAGCTATTTTCGATGGTTATTTAGCACTTAGGTGCTAACCTTCAGAACCTGTTGAACCGTCTTCAGAGTCTGAGCTGCTGTCGGAGTCTTCTCCTTCACCATCTTCATCAGGTTCTGCTTCAATAGCATTGACAACTTCACCGTAGTAATAATCAACGTAACTTGGCTTATTATCAGAAGGAAGTTCGACAAAACCAGTTCTTTCCATCGTATCCACGTTATGTGCGGTGACTCCTTTCTCACTGATGGCATAAATGTAGTCTCCTCCACCCATGAATATGCTACGCCTGACATCGGGAGTATCCCATGAATAACTGGAATTGTAGAAGGAGGAGTGATCGACCTCATTGTAAATTGTGAGATCCTCACCTGGTTTCGCATTTATCAGCATCAATTTGGATATGTATTCGTAACCGCTTGCATAATACAATCGGCCGTCAATCTCCTTGACATCCGAATAGTATCTTTGGGTTGACATTGGAATCGCCAGAAGACCGTCAGCTTCCCAATACTGGAAGGCCTTGTGTTCATAGGTCGCCTCACTGTAGGAATATGACCAGTCATACTCGTCTTCCGGTGCAGGGGTCAACCTGAGTGAACTTTCCAGTACCGGGTTTGAAAAGTCACTGACATCAAATATCGATATCTGGGTAACTCCCCAATCCAGACCATCCTCATCACCAGCAATTCCTATTGTAAGAAGATGATCATCTCCCATAGGATGGATATAGGTGGAAACGCCTGGAACCTCAAGTTCGCCAATGACCCTGGGATCAGTAGGTTCGCTGAGGTCTATAGTCCATAGAGGATCTATGTTCCTGAAAGTCACGAGATAGGCCTTGTCGCCAATGAAACGGGCTGACCATATTTGCTCATCTTCCGCAATTCCGCCTACGTGACCTATGACGTCATACTGGGTTCCTTCCGTGTTAAGTCCCAGAACGAAGACGTGACTGGCCATCGGTTCAGGATCTTCCATCCACCACCTGCCCCACTGGCCTGTGGTAGAACAGATACGAATGTCCCCATTATACTCGGACAATGAGAATTGATCCTGAATAGTACCGTTTATTCGTCCACTGGCAATGTAATCTGTCTGGCCAGGGCTAGAAATATCAAAGACATGAATGTTTGTCATCTCTTCAAGCTGATTATCATCGTCACCCCAGAACCACCATGAATCCCAAGCTGACTCAGCCATCACCATCACATCTCCAGAGGCATAGACGGTAGCCCAATTGCTCAGGATATGGTCGGCATTGAAACTGAAAGTGTCCTCCAACAGATCAAGGGTCAATATCGATGTTACACCCTGTCCTGCACCATCTGCTGCAGCTGCAAAATTCTGGCAATTGCCTTCTCCTGACTCTGAATACTTATGCGTTGTAATGTTAGAGCCTGACTTCTCATAAATGCGAGGAATAAGATTGTCCAATGAAGTACTGTCAATTATTTTATCGTTGTACTCTATTGTCTCATTCATCTTCTCCATCCACATTTTCTCTCTTTCTGAACTTTCCCAATCGAGATCCCAATACCTGTAATCAAATTCCAACCAGGTTCTCAGGCCATATATTTCCATCCAGCCATAAGAGACCATACGGACTGTACCATCTGATTCCCTAGCTGTTTGATAGTCACCTTCGATGTAAAGTTCTCTGGACACCTGAGGAGAACTTCTATTGGTCAAATCCAATACTGTAATTTTAGTGAATGATGTTGTTCGATAATAATACTCATAATAATATTCCTCGTCTTCCCAATTTTCTTCGCGTTCCTCTTCTTCAGATTCTTTCTCATCGGATTCAACATCATCATTCTCTGCACGAGAGCCGGATTTACTTTCACTGGATGTTGTACTCTCCTCAACAGGCTCGGGCGCGCCTTCAGATACAACAGTAACAGTCTCTGCCTTTTCTCTCTTGAACTCTGTTCTCAGATTATCGGCCAGTGGGTGCTCTTCTTCATAATAACTGTACACATAAACATTGGAATAGACCACTGCCTTGTCTCCCACTAGGAGCATCTCATTCGGACGTCCTTCAATTGAAATATTGGACAAATACGAAACATCACCAACTTCCGGGATCTCAAGAATATGTAATTTACCAGAGGGATAGACTCCCCAATCACTGTATCCTTGATTTACAAGATAAATATAGGATCCATCTGTCTTGACAAAGTCGGCCTCGTCTACTCCCTGTTCTTGATTATTGGTTCCTGAAAAATCTACTCCTTCCTCTCCTCCGGATGAACTCTTGTCTGAAGACCCAGTATTTGGAGCAGAATCCATGCCACCATCACTATCCATTGCCATCTCATCCATTGCCATCTCGAGTTCTCCGACCATCACCATATCATCTACCATTCCCCAACCACCATAGTAGTACGAACCGGTTCCCAGACTTACACGCATCTCCTCCTTGAGATGGTCTTTCAAATCAATCTCAAGATAACCACAGGAATCATAAGTTGATAAAGTCGGTGAACTACGAGATCTGTCCGAAAGAATGTTTTCTAGGTACTCAGATTGTGATTCTGTAAGGCCAGTATCCTTAGGTGTATCGTCATCAGGAATGTAAGAAGCCAGAGAAATACCAAGAATAATAACTGCAAAAACTGCAAAAACGCCAGAAGGGATACCACCAAAAGGTTCAGATTGAGGCGAGGACAGGTCCAACATCGTTCTTGGGGTGTTGAACGAGGTACCAAAAACGTCGATTTTTTTAGCCATTGACCGGATTCCCTCTACTCACCTTTTTACTATTCAGAGGCTCTGGTAATTCCATCATTTTATCCAGACAACGTTTACAATTAACGTATCTGTTTTCCATTCTTTTCATCTGTGATAGCTCACCTGTTGTTAGTCCCCAACCACAAAGTGTTTTTTCGTGCTCTCCTAACATATGCCTTCTGCGCATAACTAAAATTTGGCTCCGTAGTATATAAAACAGTGCCAAAAAAATTTTTTGGAAATCATCACTCCTCCTTCAATTCAATAGTGAAAAGCTTCAAAAGAGTAATTATCGATTCCTCAAGGACAGCATTGTCCTGAACCTCGGCCTGACTAAAATCAAGTTTGTACGCAATATTATCCACTAAAGCCTGAGTTAACACTTTCTCTTTTAGAAATTTGTATATGCCTCTATCCAAGAACGCTTTCTGAGCCATATATTTTGAATCTACAATAATCAATTGACCATTAGCCACTAACTTGTCAATGTGATAATCAACTAATTGTGAGGATATGTCTGCAACGTCTGCGATTTTTCTTTTGGATGCGGGCTCACCGACCTTGATCGCTGCAAAAAGGATTTTGAAAAGTGTGTTGGCATCTTCCAGATTGTGCTTCAACTTCACATTAATGTCAGTCATTGGGTTATGAACTGTATGCCCACTTTAAAGCAATGCCGAAAAAAGTTTGGAGTTAATCAAAACTCAGAAGAACCTTCCCAATATTTTTCCGATCCTGAATGTAATGATGGGCCTCTGCTGCTTTCTCTGAAGAGAAAATCTTGTCCACATGGGGATTTATTTTGCCCTCATCAATCCACTTCATCAAATCTTTTCTGGCCTTGTCCAGTCGTTCCCAGTTCCTCCAACGACCCAAGTGTATTCCAAACACACCCCTGTTACTGGCCATCATCTTCAACGGATCAAACTTGGGAAAGGTCATCCAGGACTTGAAGCGCTTCCATTGGCTCTTTTTCTTGCCTGGAGCCATATCTGATATACCAAACGAACATACTCGGCCACCAGAACCCAGGCAGCGATAGGATTGCATTAGATGCTCGCCCCCTATCGGATCCAGGACCAATTCCACTCCCTTACCATCAGTCCATTCCATTATTCCCGCCAGAAAATTGTCTCTATCGACAGGCAAGACACCCCTTTCCTGAATGAATTCATGCTTACTTGGAGAGCATGTACCATAGATCGTCTTGGCACCTGCAATTTTAGCCAGTTCGATTGAAGCCAGCCCCACACCACCTGCAGCGCCATGAATCAGTATCGATTCTCCCTTCTGCAAGGCTCCGGGATGGATGATCATCAGATATGAAGTGAGATAGACTGCTGGAAAAGCAGCAGCGGTATCAAAACTAATCTCGTCTGGAATCTTGAAAACACCATTTGTTTTTGCTATGGCATGTGTAGCATAACCACCCTTGGTACCAGAACCGACAACCCTGTCTCCAAGTTCAAAACCTTCTACGTCAGGGCCAACCTCATCCACCGTTCCTGAAACTTCCATTCCTGGTGTAAAGGGTGGTTTGGGAGAACCAGGATAAAGTCCCATACGGGAAAGAATATCTGCAAAATTGATTCCGGCTCTGGAAACTCGGATGCAAACTTCTCCTGGTCCGGGAGAGGGTGTTGGAAGCTCCTGGAGCTCCATGTTATCGGGGCCCCCATGTTTTGTGACAACTACTGCTTTCATCATTCCTCGTAATAATAATCCAGACCAAGGTGAGTAATGAGAGTCTCGCCCATTAAATGACGAAGTGTGTTCTCCAGCTTGGCCTTCTGTGCGAACAGATTATGTATTGGATACAGATCCGGATCGCACATTGGTGACTTGAAGTAGAACGAGAGCCATTCCTGGATACCATGCATACCTGCCCTATTTGATAAATCAAGGAAGAGGGCCAGGTCAAGAACTATCGGAGCAGCTAGAATTGAGTCCCTGCACAAGAAATTCACCTTTATCTGCATTGGATAGTCTAGCCAACCCCTGATGTCGATGTTGTCCCACCCTTCCTTGTTGTCTCCTCTAGGGGGATAATAGTTTATTCGAACTTTATGATATAAATCTCCGTACAACTCAGGATATTTTTCAGGTTCCAGTATTTGCTCAAGGACGCCCAGTTTGGATACTTCCTTAGTCTTGAAAGAATCGGGATCGTCCAGTACCTCACCATCCCTGTTTCCCAGAATATTGGTCGAGAACCAACCATCTATACCTATCATTCGGGCCTTTAAACCAGGCGCCAAAATAGTCTTCATGAGTGTCTGCCCTGTTTTGAAATCCTTGCCCGCAATTGGTACTCCCTCTTGGGATGCCAAGGAATACATTGCATCAAAATCAACAGACAGATTAGGTGCTCCATTGGCATAAGGAACGCTCTCTTTCATAGCAGCATAGGCGTACAAAATTGAAGGGGCAATGGAAGGATTATCCGAGTCCAACGCCTTCTCAAGAGACTCAAGTGACTCGTAAATTGAACCTTGAGGTTCCTGATAGACTTCTGTACTACCGCACCATATCATGACCATCCGGTCAACCTTATTTTCTTTCTTGAAATTCCGTATGTCTTGCCTGAGAGCCTCTATCCGCTTTCGATGGCCTTTAGCTGATTTTGTGTAAGTGCCATCTAATTTCTTCACGAATTTCTTCTCGAAAACCGCCTTCATAGGTTTGATTGATGACAACTCAGGCTTTATTTGATCCAAAAGAGATACATCGATGACGCCGGCCTTGACGGCCGCGTCATAACAATTGTCCTCGAATATGTCCCAACCTCCAAAAACCAGATCATCGAGATTGGCTAAAGGAACGAAATCCTTGATATCGACTTCGCGCTTCTCGGTCCTCTTTCCAAGCCGTAAAGAACCCATTTGAGTAAGTGAACCTATCGGTCTGGACAGGCCCTTTCGAATGGCTAATGTCCCTGCAATGAAAGTAGTACTTACAGCTCCAAGACCTGGCATCAGAACCCCCAACCTTCCTGAAGCCTTTTCTATCTTTGCAGGACTATCAATCACTACCATAAGGCCCAATCAATTAGGATATTGTATTAAGAATTTTAGTTATTGATACAAAACTGAAAGACAAGTTAGAGACCCATCCGCAGCCTTGAATTGGGACATCTCCATAGAATGCAAGGTCAAATCTTTATCTTCCAGCAATCGAGAGGTATGAGGATAACCAGCAGCAATCATTACATCCTTTCCAAACGGCAATACATTTGCAGCATAGGCTTCCTTATCAGAAATCCATAGAACTTCAGCATCGGATGGAAAATCAGATTGGGTGAACCAGCCTTCAGGTGCCAGTAGAACTCCAGGAACAGGAGAAGTACAAATTGAAATCAGATGCAATGAATTACTGGGGACTTGAATTACATGCATCGTAAAACCACGGGCTTCAACAAAATCCTTCAGACACTGAATTCCAGCCTCATTGGTCCTAGTACTGTTACCGACCAGAAATTGGTTACCAAACTGGAGGACGTCTCCACCATCCATTCTAGCCTCAGACTCCATTAAGACCAGGTCCAAATCCTCTTCCAAGGCGCCTTGGACTGCTGCCTTCTCTCCTAGTCGGCTATCATGGCCAACATTCGTGATCAAGGCCGAATCGCCTGCAACAACGGCATGATCCTCTACAAAACAACAATCAGGATAGGAATCATGTGGTTCTATTTCCTTAACAGTAACCCCAAGCTCCCTGAGCTTAGCCACATAGGATTTATGCTGGGACCTTGCCTTTTCTATATCTGTAGGGCCCGTACCAAAATATTTTGCCAGACCTTTCTCATAAGAAGAGGGTATCCCGCGGACTATAGCTCTCATAATAATGGACCCAGAATCAAGGGCAGCAACACCGTAGCGTCTCCCTCGACAGTTATGCGCCTTGCTTTAGGTTGTACCTTACCCCAGGAAACTGCTTCACGCAGACGGGCACCACTGAGAGAACCATCCCATTCTGGAGCTGTAGTGACTTGGACAACATAATCCAGACCGTCGCGGAATTGATTCCACCAGATCGTATGATGTTTGGAGATTCCACCTCCAACCATTATTGCCCCTGTTGAATCTGCTTCGTGTACAATGTCTGAAAGTTCATGCTCTTCAGCCAAAATGTCTAAAGTAAAATCCTTGTGGGTTTGCCAGAACATCCAGAGTTGTGAACCGACTGCTCCGTCTGTTGGACCTGGAACAAAGACCTTGATGCCTTTCTTGGCACAGGTTGCCAGCAATGATTCCGACCCTTTTTCCTCATCTGCCAGTCTCAATCCAAGCTCATACCAGATCTTCCAGGGAATCCAGCGCTTGTCCTTGTCATAAAGCTCAGAGAGAATCGGCTGGATCCAGTTCTCAATCGGAATACCATAAGATTCATCGGGAATCAGAACATTCCCCAGACGATTAACGCCTTCCTTCCTCAATTGTTGATCGTCCATCACGAAATCACCATGATAATAATCTGACAGAACTCTAGCTATGTCATGATCTAGAGTTCCACAAGTGGTGACGACCACGTCGATCATTCCTCTTTCCACAAATTGGCGAAGCAGGCCTCGGGTCCCAGTCGCCATAATATCTGCTGGAAATGAAATGAATTTGGTACATTCTCCTTGATTCATATCCTGGATTATAGATGTGGCGGTAGCAACCTTAGTGGCAACAAAACCACCTGCTTTTGCAAACTGAGAATTTAAATCAGCAAGCGTTGTCTTGGAATCGAGAACAATATCTTCTACTGGATTCTCACGCATCCTTAATCAATCCACACTTACCGCACACATATTTTCCGTCATCAAGAACAAGTTTTCCAGAGTTGCATGCCGAGCACACTTCCCCATTACTAGGAGGGTCGGCATTCTTCTCCTCATCATCTTCATTATGCAAGGCTACAGCTACAACAGTCTCATCATCATCAACTGCCATCACTTTTACACCACGGCCAATACGTGCAATCTGTCTTATAGTATCTACATAGGTGCGAATAACTTTTCCAGAAGAGGTAGTTGCCAGAATCTGATTAGCATCACCGGGAGTCATAGTAGCGACAACATATCCACTCTTTTCGTCGACTTTGATATTGAGAACTCCCTTGGCACCACGCCTAGTCAAACGATAATTATCCGCACTGGCCCTCTTACCATATCCTTTCTCCGTTATAGTTAACAGAATATCCTCATTGCCTACCAAAGACATACCAATAACCTCATCCTTGTCCTTCAGACGCATTCCAATCACGCCCTGACCATTACGGCCCACTATTCTTACTTCGCCTTCCGAAAAACGATTGGCCATACCTCCTTTGGTTGCAAGCATTACCTGGCTATCACCCTCTGAAATAGCAACTCCTATTAATTCATCCTTATCCTTGAGAGTAATAGCCCGGAAGCCCTGATCGCTGGCCCAAGCTCGTTTAATTCTGGACGAATATTCATCTAGGCGTGTCTTCTTGATAATACCCTTCTTAGTTGCAAACAAGAAATAGTGACCATCACCACCAATGTTAGCAACTGGTAACATACATAGTACTTTCTCGTCCCTTTCTTTACGACCTGCATCCAATTTTTGAAGTAATTGGACCAATGGCGTTCCCTTGGAGTAACGAGATACATCTGGAATTTGCCAAGCTTTAAGGAAATACATGCTGCCTGCCGTGGTGAAGAACAAAAGGTAATCATGTGAACCCATAGAATACAATTCGACGGGAAAATCCCCTTTCTTGGCTTTGATTCCTATTCTACCCTTGCCTCCCCTGTGCTGGGCCTGGTATTCATCCAGACCAACGCGCTTGATGTACCCCTCATAGGTACGCATTACAACCACTTGAGAACGAGGAATTAGATCCTCTGTATTCAAATCTCCATCGAAATCAGATATGACTGTCCTGCGCGCATCACCATGTTTCTCATCCAATTGCTGTAGTTCTTCCTTGATTATAGCCATCACCTTGGCACGATCTGCCAAAATTGATTTCAATTCGGCCATTGTCTTCTTTAAATCGGACAACTCCTCTTTTCTTTCATCAACATCCTGACGAGAAAGCTGGTAAAGTCGCATCTCTGCAATAGCCTTGGATTGGATTTTACTCAATGAGAATTTTTTCTGAAGACCCGAAAGAACTTCATCCCGGCCTGCTGCACCTCTGATAAATGCTATTACCTTATCCATTTTAGATATGGCTATCAATAAACCTTCGACAATATGGGCTCTTTCCTCTGCCTTACCTAATCTGTATTTGGTTCGCCTAGTAACGATCTCCTTACGATGAGCTAGATAAACCTTCAGAAGTTGAATGAGGTTCATTCGTTGAGGTTTGCCATTTACCAGAGCCACATTGTTAATCGAGAAACTAGTCTCGAGAACGGAGTGTTTGTACAGTTGATTCTCAACGATTATGGGTGAAGCATCACGCTTCAACTCAAACACGACTCGCATACCTTTTTGATCAGACTCATCACGAAGGTCCCGAATTCCTTCTATTTTCTTGTCACGAATCATCTTGGAAATATCTTCCAAAAGACGGTTCTTCTGGACCATGAAAGGAATTTCAGTGACAATTAGGTATTCATTGTTGCCATCGGATTCGTTTGTTATCTTCCCTCGCAACTTAACTGATCCCTGACCTTCCGTATATGCATCAAAAATTCCCTTGCGTCCCATTATCGTGCCTCCTGTAGGGAAGTCTGGACCTGGGAGAACTGTCATAATCTCTGCAAGTGAAACTCTGGGATTATCGATTAACAGATTTAAAGCTGCAATAATTTCAGACAGATTGTGCGGCGCCATATTGGTAGCCATACCTACTGCTATACCTGATGAACCATTAACCAAAAGACCTGGAAGCAGACCTGGAAGAACAGTCGGCTCTTGTAATGAACCGTCATAATTCTCCCTAAAGTCAACCGTACCTTCATCAATGTCCGATAGAACAGAATCTGCGATCAAAGCCAGACGTGACTCTGTATAACGCATGGCTGCCGCTTTATCACCATCAACAGAACCGAAATTGCCTTGACCATCTACCAGTGGGTAACGTAGTGAAAATCCCTGAGCCATCCTTACCATCGTATCGTAAATGGACTGATCTCCATGGGGATGATATTTCCCCATGGTATCTCCAACAATTCTAGCGGATTTCTTATAGGCCGAACGAGACCCTGAGCCCATCTCTTTCATGGCATAGAGAACTCGACGATGTACTGGTTTGAGGCCATCCCGGGCATCAGGTAACGCACGCCCTACAATAACGGACATTGCATAATCCAAATAGGACTTGCGCATCTCCTTCACTATGCTAACTTTTAGAATTGTATCTGTAGTTTCTTCTGTCAAGATTTTACCTTCAAATTAATACTAAAGTGCATGAATATACCCCCTTAAAAGGGACTCCCCTAACAGCATAGTGACACCACCCCTAAACTTAGTACTGTTAAACACTAAGAAAAGTGATGAAATAAGTGAGATTCATCGACGATGGATCTCTAGAGTTGTACCCCTCTGTATCGCATATGATTTACACCTAACCTTGGCCAATTTTGGAATAAGGAATTCGCCTACTGAATTCGCTAAAAAAATAGCCCCTTCGACTAGCATTGGAAAAGGGGGACAAAGATTTATCGAATTGGCAAAAAAAGGATGGGTGCAAATTACAAAATTGCCTCTGCCTGAGAATGTAGGAACTACTGTAATTTGTACATCTAAACCAGATAAGGTCAAATCAAAGAATTACCACCATATTGCAGCCTTGGCCAAAAACGAAAAAATTGCCCTGGTATTTGGTTGTGACGAACATCGGAACCAAATTACAAGGAGAATAATGTCAAACTCCAATTATCATCTTGACATTACCGGTAAGAAAATCAAACTTGGACTGGATTCGGAGATTGGGGCTGTGACAAGTATTCTTTCCAAGCTTAAAAGAGACTGAGGGCCTCTTCAACTCTACCCAATTCTATACCTGTACTTTGCCTACCGCAGACTGCCCCTTTCGATGAGGCTACAATCCCAGCACCTACCAAGGGCATACCGAAGTTTACTGTTCCCTCCATAATAGGAACCTCTAGAATTCTTTCCATCATTTCCCGATCTTGGGCTGCTATGTCAGGATGGCAAAGTCCTCCCTTGTTAGTCACACAGCCAATCATGCCCAAGGTATCCATCTGATTCAGTGATTTAGGTGTTATTTCTACTCCAAGAATCTCTTGTGCTAATTCTCTTGTTTGGGGGCCCAGTCTCTCATTGCAGAACCCTCCCTTGTCATTGACCAGGAAATTGTTTCCTATCGCATTGGAACGATCGGATATTACTCCTAGTCGTAAATTAAAATCAGAGGCTAACTCCTCCAATTTTTCAATTTCACGAGATGTCACTATGTTTGAAACCAGTAATCCCTGATTATTCATGGCCACTAGAGTTCCAACCACACGACTACCTCCTATAGTGACTGGTTCAACTGTAGTCCCCAAAGCACCTGAAATGGCCTCCATATCATCTTTGGGTATACCTGGAGGTATCAAGGTCAGAACATCATTGGTAGTGCCAAAAACACCTGCGTAAGGACTATTGAAAAGATCCCTCTGAAGTAAAGCCATATGGTTAGTCGGCGAGGTGGACCACTACACTACCATCTTCAAATTTCAGAGCCCGTACTCGAATCTTTGAAGGCGGTTTTTCAATTCCACGCTCCCAAATACGTCTGTGCACAGGTGGATCAATAAACAACTGCTTTTCTTCTCCACTCCCCCTGCGGGCCTCGGCTGAAGTTGTTAGAATCTCTCCGTCTCTTTCTGGCTTCATGTGCCTGGTTATGAAATCCTCAATCATTCGCATCGCTACAGGAGCTCTACGTGTGCGTGGAACCTTGTGAAGCTTGCGCAATGGAATCGTGTACAACCTTTCCTGCATTAATTCATCGTCAGCCATTTATATCACCTGTGAAGTTTACCACGGCGCCAGAAGTGACGTTTAGGATGGTTAGTGAATCTCCTATTGGTTCTCTGAATAACCCAGGCTGGAACTCGGCGATTACGTTTAACCAATTTATTAAAGCGTAATTTACGGGCATAAGCTTTCCTACTTGTCATTAGTATTTTTTGAGTGAACTCATCTCCTTTTCCAGTTTTTTCTTGACATCAAAGGCAGTATTATCCAACACCGACTGGCCCTTGGGTGTTAAACGCCGACCGCCCTTTTTCGATTTTTCTATAAAACCTGCGATCTCGAGTTGCTGCATTATTAATCTAAGTACCTTCCGACCTCCATTACTGCTTCGGTTGGGTTTGGAACCTCTATCCTTGGCTCCTGAATAGTGACGGGATAAACGTTCTGTCCCTATGGGACCATTAATCCCAATCTTTCTGAGGACTGAAGCAGTCCGGAAATACCACCAGTCTGGCTGTGTTGGTGATTGTTCCTTATGCGTTGAAGTCTTGACAAAATTTGACCAATCGGGAGGTTGAATAGCATTCACTCTCTTGAGGCTGTTGGCAAGCGCACCAACCAGATGCTCTCCGGGTACGTCATAATGTGTTGTCACGTGAATAAACCTCGACGGGAATGAGGCGCCACACGGACTATATTATAAACTTAAGCCTAATGACAATTATATAATGGATGATATCCCGAAATTTATGGAGAATCACAACACCATGACTCTAGCCACCCATGGTAAGAATGGAGCTGGGGCTGCAGCTGTATTCTATACAACAATCAAAAAATCTGCTTCACTTGTATTCGTTAGCAGTCCTGAATCTGATCACATCAAGAACTTAGAAATAAGCAAGAAATGCGCCGCAACTATACAGGACGATGGACTGGAATGGAAAGAAATCAAAGGATTACAACTGAAAGGGGAAATAAATCAGGCCAACGAAAAATACTGGGAAAATTACCTCAGAAAATATCCCTACATAAGAACCAATGAAGAATTATCAAAAGCATTGGAAAAAGTGAATCTATACGAATTCAGAATAACATGGGCGAGACTCATAGACAACACTAAAGGGTTTGGAAATAGAACTGAAGTTAATTATTAATCTGCAAAAAGATTGGCTGCATGGAAATATACGACCATCCCCACAAAAACCACTATCAGAATAGTTATTATTATGAACCCCAAAGTTTTACCTATAACTGGAAATAAGAATAAAACAAACAAACCAACAACAAATGTCCAAAGCAGAAGATAGAGCAGATAGGCATGAGGGGCCAACTCAGGGTCTGTGGCGGAACTCAAAGTGAACAATCCCAACCAATTCATGATTTGTTAATTCGAATATACTAATTATCCTTTGGGGTACGTATTGACTCTACGAAACCCTGATCAATCAGACCTCGGCCAACCAATGCAGTATAGTTGACCAGTAATAAGACCAATATCCCCGAGATTATTACTATCAAATGGGATATGAAACCCACGCTTCTGATATTATCAACGAACATGGTTCCCCTGGAAGCGAGGAAAAAACTACTCGCACCGTAAGCTGCAGTAAAAGAAATGGCATAGAAGATAACGTTATGGCGATTCAAAATACTGCTTCTAGGTTTGCTACCATTCGCTTCATTTCTTGTTTCGGACCGAAGGGCCTGAGCCGATAGAGAGTATATGACCAACATTATCGTAATGACCATGAATATCAAATCAAACACAAAACTGGGTTGATTCTCACGAGAGTATAACATGACGCCTGCATGATAGGCCAAAAAACCCCAATAACCGATAGCAAAGTATGCCGAAAAAACCGATATCATGGGGTCTGACCAGTGTTTTGAATTCATACGGAAAAGAAGGTAAAATGTCACTGATCCCAGGACTGCCATAATCACAAACCACGTTATCTTGAACATGGAACTGAAATCAGTACCTTGGGATTCCAGGAAAGAGAATATACCAAAACCTATTATTGACCAGAATAGAGGAGAAATGACGTTGGCCAATTTCCCAAAACTAGATTGGTCTCTACTCACTACCTTGGACATTCGACTAATAGCCAATTCCTTGAATGGGACGCGCATCCACCAAGCTTGGGCAAACTGCCAGATCACAAAGATAACTACCAAGCCAAAGGACAATAAGTCCTTCAGTTGATTACCATACTCTGTAAATTCAAATACATACCAGATTGACAGAGACACTAACGATGATAACGTAAGCGGAACCACCAATACGGTGCGATAGTCCCCAATTGAAAAATTTCTTACGAAATCAAAACGCATCAGGACGGCGGTCATTAGATATCCCACCGAAAAACCGAATCCCAATATCAGAATCAGATCTACCAAGAATTGACTGGAACTCCGGCTAAATACACCCAGAACAATCAAAAAAATAGACAATGCCACGGCATGGGGGGCGGTTTTTCTAGAAAATATTATCTGGAGAATTTCAAAGTTGGTTATTATCTTCGGCCCCGTATCCAACTTTTTGTCGGGAGAAGACTCGTCCAAATCTTCTGTTTTAAGGTCAATTTCGATTTCTTCTTCCATTAGATTTCGATTCCTTGCGCCTTGACTTGTTATCTGCTAAATAAATGCACGTAACTCTTGCTATCTCTGAAGCAAATGCTGCTTTTACGGATTTACCTCCAAACAAATTTATCACTTTGACTTTAGAACGTCTGCCCTGAAGTTGTAGCAACATACCTACATAGAATTCTTTTTCGGATTCAAATTCCTGCTTGAAGGAACTGGTGGATTCACCCTCATGAATTGCAAAACGAACTTTAGCATGAGTTGCCCTCTTGGCCCATACAATAGGCATTTCCTGTGAGAATGCCTGTGATGGACGTTTATTACCCAATTCAAGGCTAGTAATGAGAATGAGTCCATCCGGATGCGGTCGAATCTGACCAACTCTGATTAGAACACCACGGTCCACATCTAAAGTGTTATTGAGGGTCTCATTATCATCAGATAGACGCAATTTCAATGAGAGAGGAGGTTCCTCTTTAATTTCTGCATGGCCTATTGAGTTGCATTCAAGGCACTGGACAACTCCCTGAAAATTGAAACCTCGCCTAGTGGAGGTCTTACTCTTGAGAATCTCGTGAGAACTCTCCTCCTCACACATCTCACAATAAATCCAAAGTTGTTCCATTAATGCCTGAAATGCCTGATTCCCGTGAGAATCATGGCCATATTATGTTCATCGGCTGCATCAATGACCTCCTGGTCACGAACTGAACCGCCGGGTTGGACAATGGCTGTTACACCAGAATTGGCAGCCTCATCAATTCCGTCCCTGAAAGGAAAGAACGCATCAGAGGCCATAACTGTCTTTTGGGCATCAGGAATCGATTTGGAAACTGCAATTCTAACTGAATCGATTCGGGACATTTGACCCGCCCCAATACCAATAGTTCTTTTACGCTGAGTAAACACGATGGCGTTGCTTTTGACATGCTTTACTATCTTCCAGCCAAATTGCAATCCTTCTAACTCACGAGTCGTGGGTTTACGTTTAGTCACTACCTTGCATTCTGATAAATCAATCGAAACATCATCTGCTTCCTGAAAAAGCCATCCGCCATTAAGAGAACGGAGGGAGGGGCTCCTCTGGTAATCGGAAAGTTCCCCTGTCTGTAACACCCGGAGATTTTCTTTTTCCGATAGAACCTCAATAGCAGCACTGGTAAAGGAAGGGGCAATAACCCCTTCTTTAAATATTGAGATCACACTCTTTGATAAATCCTCATCAACCTCCCGATTGAAGACTACTATTCCTCCAAAAGCACTTTGAGGATCTGTTTTGACAGCTAGCTTATATGCTTCGGACAAACCACTGGCGCTGGCCGCACCACAAGGGTTGTTGTGCTTTACAATGATGGCGGTGGGTTCCTCAAATTCCATTACCATTGTTAGGGCAGTGTCGAAATCCAGAAGATTGTTGTAGCTGAGCTGTTTACCTTGAATCTGGGTGGAATTTGAGACACAAGGACCCTGAACTGATGTATCAGAATAAAAGATAGCGGATTGATGTGGATTCTCACCATATCTCAGAGGTGGACTACCAACCCCCGCAATGTGTAAGGAGGGAGGCAAGTCTTCCTCATCAAATCTGGAACTCAGTTCATTCTGAATTATAGTGTCATATTCAGCAGTGTGCCTAAATGCCTTCAAAGCTAATTGACGGCGTTGTTCCAAGTTAAGGCCTCCGGCCTCAATTTCCTTGGAAATCCAATCGTAATCTGCAGGATCGATGACAACTGCGACTCTTGCATGATTTTTAGCTGCGGCCCGAAGCAGACTGGGCCCTCCGATATCAATCTCTTCGATCAGAGCATCCATGTCAACACCCTTGGAAGCTGCATCTCCAAATGGATACAGGTTACAAACCACCATATCAATTATTCCTATATTGTATTGTTCTGTTTCAGACTTATCAGAGTCTCTCGCAAGAATGCCCCCAAAGATTAGGGGATGAAGTGTCTTTACACGGCCATCCATCATTTCTGGAAATTTCGTAACATCCTCTACAGACGTCACAGCAATTCCATTCTCAGACAGAATCTTAGAAGTCCCACCTGTAGAAACAATCTCAATCCCATTCTTTACTAGAGACCTGGAAAAGGCATCAATTGCAGATTTGTCACTAACGCTAATCAGTACCCGGGCGACTGAACGACGTTCCAAATTCTGCTTCTCGGACTGCATGGTAATTGCAATAACCTACGTACTGTCTGGAAGTTTCTTAAGAAATTCACCAGGAATATCCTTGGTTAGATAGACTGTCGTACCTGCTTTCATAATCTCATGGCCTGCTCCTTCAACGGCCCTAACATCAGCCAACAAGACTATGGGCTTACCAATAATGTGACGACCGGCCTCCAAAGCATTTAATCTTGTACTCGAAAGATGTACCATATTACGATCACCGGGATATAATCCATGTTCCAGATATTCGTCTGAGTCCTCTTTAGAACAGGCAAAATATAAGTGCTCAGGATTTTGATCTGTGGGTAGATCTAAATCCAGATCAAGCGTGTGGGCATAAGTTGCTCTTAGCCTGCCATTATTCAACTGGTAACGGCCCTTGGGATCTGTCTCTACCACTGCTTGCAAATGTTTAGTTTCCAGAAAATGAAAATGACGTCTCTGAATCTTTACTGCTTCAATAAATTCAGTCGCCTCAACCCAGCCTTGCTTGTCCATCTCAAGATCGAATTTGTCAGGGAAATGACGCAGAACTCCTGCCATAATCCTTCCAAACTGATCCAAATGGCTTGGGGACATCACCAATACGCCTTCTTCTCCACTGAGAGGGCATTTTTCACCTCTAAAGAAACCATGTCCATACTTTACTTCTTCCTTTAATGGAACTGTTGGTTTTCTCCGCATATCAAACCATCTGCACAGGTCGGTATAATATTAGTTCTTAATGTTCGTTAATCGCTTCGAAAAGTTGTTTGCGCGGAACCATCCTCTGGTCTCTCAATAATGTTAGTGCCTGCTAATTCTTCAGGTGTTGGCAAGTCAATCTCCATCCTTCCAGCTGAGAATAAGTCATGCATTCTCTTCTCTTTGCCTTTACTGCTCCAAAGCGCAGCCTCATCCCTGCTTTCGGACGCTATAAAAATGAATACCTCACCTGGTCTATTGCGTCCGGTTCGACCCCGTCGTTGAATCAATCTTATAGCTGACGAGACTGGCTCATAGAATATGACGGCATCCGTGGATGGGATATCTAAACCTTCCTCGCCCACTGATGTTGTTACCAGAATATTGAATTCGCCATCCCTAAAACATGACAAAATTTCCTTCTGCTGCTTTTGGGTCATTCCTTTATCACCTACACGGGAACTCTGACCTACAAATCTAACTGGTCTGGCATCCTCAATTGCCTTAAGATTCTCTACTATCAAGGTTGCAGTATGCCGTATTTCTGCAAAGATTATGAAACGGGATGAACCAGACTGGAGCTGTGATTGGACCAATTCAATTAGACGTTGCAATTTCGGAGGATCCTCCTTGTTTGACTTGGCTATTTCGACCGCGGTCTTCCAATCCGAATTTGAACGAAGCCATTTGTTTGCCCTGTTGCCTCTCTTCTTTTCTTTAGCCTCTTTCTCTATTCGTACCGCATAATCCAAGAATTGAACTATGCCTTGAGTCTCGACGGTAAGTATGGCATGAGCCACTTTCATAGCCATGGCTTGTGTTGTCATTGAATTAAAAATCTGAGGAGGTGTCCTGGGTTTAGTCCGAATATATTGTGCTTGCAACTTCCTCCCAGCTTCCAATAACATTGTAGTGGAAACCTTACGTGGCCTATCCAACAGACCTTGTTTGTACAATTTCCCACACAGATAATCTTGCAAACCTCTCAACTGGTTTGCGATGTGCTTGACCGAAGCTGGCATCTCAACGCGAATCCACCTTGTTTTAATCGGCTGAATATAGGGCATCACATCTGGATCGGTTTCGTCCCTTTTCTCAACTGCCGATATGCCTAAATCACGGCACAAACGAATTATCTCAGATTTAGAAGTGCCGGGTGAAGCAGTCATACCTATTGCTAGATGATTATTTGCAACGGATGAATAATGACGGCCTATCGAAACATAGGCGTAATTTCCCACTGCTCGATGTGCCTCGTCAAAAATCAATAAAGAGAAGCTTTCCAGAGACACTCTCCCATTTTCAATATCCTTTGAAACAACCTGAGGTGTTGAAACTATAATTCCCGCGGATTTCCATAGGGGCTCACGCTGGAGGGGAGGAATAGCTCCAGTAAACAAATTTACTTGTGAACTAATGTGTTTTTCCAAGAATTCAGCATGCTGCTGAGCTAAAGGCTTCGTAGGTGCCATCAACAAAATAGGACCAACGTGTAACCTTTCCAATATCACTCGTAAGGCAATTACGGTTTTTCCCATTCCTGTAGGAAGTATGACCATAGTTGATTGCTTCAGACAGGCTTTCGAAATATTGGACTGGTAGTCGCGATCTTCGAGAGGTGTACCTCTCAGATGTTTGTGTTCAAAGGTTTTCATTTCTGGGGTCCAATCCACCCTTTACGATAAAAGTAAAAAAGCATGATTCCCGCAAATCCAGCCATTAAAAGTAATATTTCGGTAAGCCCTAAATCTCCTTCACCGGCTCCAAAAGCGCTGACATTCATACCGAATATGGCGGCGATAAGGGAAAGTGGCAACATGATCGAACCAATAACAGTCAGAGTAGTCATTACCTCACTCAGTCGTGAATTGGATTCACTGAGTCGAACCGATACCTCTGAGAGATAAGTATCTCTTGTCGAAGCGGCACCTGCTGAATAATTCTCAACCCGGATTACCAAACCTTTGATAACATCTGCCAGATCACGGAAATACAGATGATTTTCTTTGGATATGAATTCTTCATCTGGTCTCATCAACCTGCCAACTATGTTCTGAAAGGGAATAATTGACTTTTGAATCTCCCTGAGATCCTGTTTCAATTGGTGCAAGGACTCTAACAGATTGGAATAACGTGTATGTGGATCGAACACACGATCCTCCAGATCGTCTAATTTATCACTGTATGTAGATAATATATCCATCCAATCATCTGCAACTGAATCCAATAATTCATAAAGCAAAAATTCGGGTCCCCTTTCAAGCCTCTTCTGACGCCTAATCGATCGGTAACGCCCTCTGAAGCGCTCAACTGATGGTAGCACTGTGTTTCGGACAGTGACCAGAAGACTATCGGACAAGAAGACGAGAAGATATTCCGTATCAAGTTCAGAATCGGCATCTCTTGCTTTCAAGACCACGAACCGATGATTGTCATAATGCTCAGCCCTATCAACCGGATCAGCAAAACAGTCTTCGACAGCAAGCGGATGGAAACCAAGCTCATCAAGCATAAATTGTTTCTCAGCTTCCCCAGGATTCAGAATGTCCAACCAACCACTATTGATACTCTGCAAAGATTTTGCTAATTGCTCAATCTGGAGCGTTTTTTCACCAGCTTTGCCGGTAGAGGCTGTTAAAAGTCGGATAGTCGACACATGTCGTCGATTTAGGACTTGCTTAAACTATCTTTGGTTTACAGATTCTATATTAAATGCTCGACTTTGCCCTTTCCGTCTACTGAGTAAAACGGGGTGTGAATTGCTCCCAGCCTCATCAGTTCAGACTTGAAAAGAATAAGATTTGACACTGAACCCTTACCAAATTGCGTATCGACATGTTTTGAAATAAGATCTTCCAAATTGGTCTGCTTCCTGAATCGGGCAATTGTCACATGCGCCAAAAATGGGCGATCCTCAGACTTTGAAACCAGTCTTATCATGGATGCCAAATCCTGAATGCCTGAAGATTTAACTCCCATCCACAAGACTCGTGCATTGGATGGTTTCTGAAAGGCTCCTAACTTCTGGTATTCCAATTCCAATGGAAGTCGACCAATACAGACATCCGCAACTCTTTGGACTTCAAACTCAGGGTCAGGTCTGTCGCCTAGAAAGGCAATCGTAACATGATAATTCCTAGCTTTCTCAGAAATATAGGTTCTGGGTAAACCTTCAGTCTCCAAGCCTGGACATTCCAAAGCAAAAAACAGCCTGACCATCCTACTTTGAAGAGCGCTTGCGCAAGGTTTCTATCAATTTGCTAGCGGTTCCTTGACGCCCTCCAGAAAGATCGGAATAAGTGTCTGCTCCAATCAATTTACAGGCATCTTTCTCTTCCAATTCGGCTTTCTTAACCAGATTCTTAATAAAATTTAGTTGTTTTGGGCTCGGCTTCCGAGGTATGGAATCTGTCTTCTCTCGTAGCTTGCTTATCAACGAACTTGCAGTTCCTGACTTGCCACCTGTTAACTCATCAAAACGTTCTAATTCAACCAACTTACAGGCCGCTGATTCATCAAGTTCCAATGTACTAACTAAGTTTTCAATGTATGATAGCTGCTTAGCTGATGCAGGCAAGACAACATCCTCTGTAGCTTTTTTCAGTCCGTCTATAATCTCACCAATTTTCTCACCATCCATTGAAAGTGGGTCTCGACCATCTAGAATTTTGTTAAGATCGTCATCTGAGATTAAGGATGCCAAGCGTTCATAATATTCAATCTGCCTCCGTGTTGGTCTCTCCTTTTTCATTTCTAATGCTTTTTCATGTAAGTCTCTAAATGAAGATACAAAACCATCCCAGACCGTGACTGAATCTTTTACTCCCGTTTCTATCTGGTCCAAATCAGACTCCATCCTTGATGTGAAAGACGATGAAAATAAACTGTTCTCCTGGCTCTCTGAATTATAGAACGGAGTAACTTCATCCCACAACATCTTCCCATCCTCAGTTGGTTTGAGACGACCTTTGTTGTCATTGCAATATTTTCTATCAAGCAATTTCTTTATCGTTGTAGCATAAGTGGAGGGACGACCAATCCCTTCTGATTTCATGAGGGCAACCAAACCATGCTGGGTATACCGATTGGGAGGTTTTGTTTGGTCCTCAATCAAATTTGGATTTTCCTCTTTGTCATCTAACTTAAGAGTGATTCCTTCCGTAATTGCAGGAGATGGAGGAGATGTAACAGGCTTCTTATCCAGATTCTCAAAAGCTAGTTCCCAACCTGGACTTACTCGCCATTTAGTATCTCCATCAAGAGGCTTTTCGAAAGTCTCTAACCTGGATTCGATTTTCATGCTAGACCATTCAGATTCCCTCATCTGACTGCCTATGAATCTAGACCAAATCAGACGATAAAGGCGTGACTGCGAATCATCCAGACCATTTGGAAGCTCAGAAAGTGGATTGGTTGGCCTTATGGCCTCATGCGCATCCTGAATGACACCCTTCTGTTTACCTCCTCCAACACCTCTACCAATCAAATCCTTACCCCAGGTGGAAATTATCTTATCTTTAGCTTTCTGACGGGCGGATGCACTGGTTCTCGTTGAATCGGTTCGCATATAAGTTATGTGTCCAGCTTCATAGAGTCCTTGGGCTACACGCATGGTATTGCCCGGCCTCCATCCAAATCTCCGCCCTACTGATTGAAGCATAGTATCAGTCGTAAAAGGAGTTCTTGGGCTACGTTTGTAATTGTTAAGTGATACTTTGGAGGCTACCAATCTACCCTCAAGTTTAAGATACTCATGAGCTTTATCTGCCAGAGTCGAATCATTGGTCCTGTGTGCGTTGAACTTTCTCTTCTCGTCACGCCAAGCCAAGGGATCGTCTTTTTCGTGGAAACGAACCCTAAAATCAATTCCTGAAGCAAACGCTTGTACGGCCCAATAGGGGGTCGGAACAAATGCTTGAATTGCCTTTTCACGTTCAACTACAAAACCTAAAGTTGGAGTCTGGACCCTACCCATGGAACTCAGATTCCAGGATCTTGCAAAGCGGGATGCTCTATACCCAATAAGTCGGTCCATGAAACGACGTACCTTGGCGGCGTCAACCAAGTTCATATCAACTGAACCTGCATCTTTCAATGATTGTTGAATTGCAGATTCGGTAATCTCATTAAATGTTATTCGTTGAACCTCTCCAAGTTCAGATAGAAGTTCGCTAAGACGCCAAGCAATGAATTCTCCTTCTCTATCTGGATCTGTAGCGATAAGAACTCTATCTACCTTCTTACGGCGGCTGTCTGAAATAATACGTTTTACTGTCTTCTCCGCTCTTTCAGTCCAACCCCAAGGAGGATCTGGTAGACTAGTATCAGTATGACTCCACAATGCTTTACTGCCATCTTTTCCCTTTGTAGGTAAATCCTGAACATGACCAACAGAGGCCCTTACCAGTACATTTTTACCCAAATATTTTTGGATTGTCTTGGCTTTGGCACCTGATTCAACAATCACTAAATCCATTGAAGGACTGCCGGAAAGGTGGATTAAATATCTTTTTCCAAGGCCCAAAAATAACGGGGGACTATGTCCCCCGGATTCCGATTACAAAAAATGCCAGAGATAGGGAGCGTTTCGGCACCCCATCTCAAACATTAAAAATAGAACGATTGTAAGACACAAAATGGTTCTACAAAAGTTGAAACAGAAAAATGTCAGGATTGCACTAGTTGGTGCTTCCAATAATCACCATAAATTCGGGAACCGGATCTACCGCGATCTACGTTCCAAGGGATATGACGTAATACCTGTAAATCCCAAAGGTAAGCAGATTGAAGGGGACCAAGCCTACAGTTCAATAGAGATGATGGAAGAGCTGCCGGACATAGTCAACTTTGTTGTTCCTCCGCCGATTGCAATGAAAGTAGCACAAGAAGCTGTGGAACTAGGAATCGAACATCTATGGTTCCAACCTGGTTCCGAAAGTGATGAACTGGAAACATGGTTGGAAGGTACGAATGGAATAAAGTATCTGGTAAATTCCTGCATAATGGTTGAGACTAGATAATTAGGAAACCAAATCTCTTATCTCAGACAAGGCTGCGGAGAGTTTGTTCTCTGGACAAGCACCCTGTGCATAGGATTCCTTGCCACCTCCACTACCACCAACTGTGGACAATGCCTTCTTGAGAATCTCACCACAATCCAGATTTACGGAATCGGATTTCGCCAGAATCACCGTACCACTATCACCTTTGGAGCACCCCATTGCTGCCACAGTATCTTTTTCCGAAGTAATATTGCGTACTAACTTCTGAACCTCAGTAAAATCAGTCTCCCCCTGATTTTGTGCATAGAAAGTGAGATTTCCAATCTTTTCACCTTCCAGATCTGATGATTTTAAGGAAGCCAACTCCTTTTCCAGCGAAGAAACCCGATTGCGGAGTTCTTTCCATTCCTTGACGAATTTTTGGGCAGCGGACGGAGCTTGGTCAATTGGCACTCCCAATTGATCGGCTGTCTCTTCCAGCAAAGCCCTTTCCCTCTGGGCTGCCTTGATCGCATCAGGTCCTGCCGAGAATTCTATACGTTCCACGCCATCCTGTATCCGCTCTGTCCTCAAAACCTTGACGGCCTCCAATTTAGAGGTTGAAGAGACATGGGTCCCTGCGCATGCCTGCACATCAACACCTGGGATCTCGACCACACGTACCTCTCGATAATTGGGTGCACCTCCCTGATACAGGGTATTGCCATACTTTCTATCTGCATCTTCCCTGCTATGGAATCCAGTTGTCACAGGATGATCCTCAACAATCAACTGATTAACCATAGACTCCAGATTGTCAATCACGTCCCGTGTGAGCCTTCGGTAATGAGTGATGTCCAATCTAGCTCGATCCACATATTTAGAAGCCCCTGCTTGCCAGACGTGGGGTCCCAGAATTTTACGAGCTGCGGCGCCGACCAAATGCGTGGCTGTATGATGTCGACTAAGTCCCGAACGGCGTTCATCATCGACTGTGCCCGAGATTTGGGTGCCGACCGGAGGAGTTTCCCCTTTTAGATGGTGAACTACCACATCCCCTATCTTCTGGACCTCGACCACCTGACTCTCTTTGCCACTCCAGGCAATTACACCCGTATCACTCAATTGACCTCCTCCTTCTGGATAAAACAAAGTGTTCTTCAGGGATATCTGGCCGATATCAGAGAAGACAACCTCCGATGAAAAAGAACGCTTCTCCATATCCTCGTAAAAATCCAGATTAGTTGGTTCAGCATCGATAGATACCGTTTTTTTCTTTCCTCCCTTTGCTTCACCCTGATGTCGTTCAGCCACCATAGCAAGAAACCCATCGGGAACTTCGATTGAATGACCTAGGTCACTCGCAAAATCGCTGACCACAGAGGGAGGCAAACCTTGGGAATCATACAATTCCAGAAGCTTGTCCTGATCTATGCCTCCTGAACCAATAGCTCGCTGGACGGTGCGACGGCCGCGCTCAAGGGTCTGAGTGAAACGTTCCTGTTCAAGCGCTACCATATCCCGTATATGGGCTTTGTTAGCACCAATTTCAGGGTAGGTCCCAGAAAGAGTGTCGATATGGTGAGATACCATTTCAGACAAGGCATCTTGTGCATCGAGATCCCTCAATAACAATGCTGTTCTTCTAAGGACCATACGAGCAAGATAACCTGCCTTGACATTGCTCGGTACGATTCCATCTCCAAACATGAAGGCAAGGGTTCGTGAATGGTCTACCACTGCAAACAATTTCTCCAAGGGTTCAATAGTAGCGGTAAACTCAGGAAGTGTCATGGAATGGCCTGCGGCATTAAGTCGATCAAGTACCTTCTGTCTTAGCTCAGTCAGATCCGAACCATAGTCTATTGACAATACACCACATATTTTTGCATTCTCGGATATGATTGAGCTGGAGTTTTCCAGTGAATCCTTCAGATTTGTAAGTTCAGTGAGATGCAAAACTGCGTCTGGAAAAACCGCTTCATAGATGGTAGGAGTTCCTTGTGATGCCCAGACCAACCTTTCGAGACCATACCCGGTATCGACTATCGATCTTGGCATTCTTTTGAATTTTATGCCCTTGAGTTCTATATCGCCATCCAGATCCTCCTCAA
>Ga0208879_1000632_pt1 | contig 35728 bp, 26 predicted proteins | sample Knorr_S15_td_Bot_FD_185605 | JGI IMG/M metagenome (GOLD analysis project Ga0208879, IMG submission 185605) | Marine microbial communities from Southern Atlantic Ocean transect - Knorr_S15_td_Bottom_ad_5009_LV_A (SPAdes) (version 2) | ecosystem: Environmental > Aquatic > Marine > Oceanic | place... | reverse complement strand
ACAATACAATGAAGTGTCATGAATTAACCTGCAGCTATTTTCTTGGCTTGTTCTTCAGCTTGATCGACGCTGCCCACATACATAAATGCAGATTCTGGTAAGTGATCCCATTTGCCAGCACAGATTTCTTCGAAGCTACGCAAGGTATCTTCAAGGGGCGTGATTTCACCAGACTTTCCGGTGAACACTTCGGCGACGAGGAACGGTTGCGACAAGAAACGTTCTAAGCGACGAGCGCGATGCACGACTTGCTTGTCGTCTTCACTAAGTTCATCAACACCCAAAATAGCGATGATATCTTGAAGTTCTCGATAGCGTTGCAGGATGGTTTGGACGTTTCGAGCAATACCATAGTGTCGATCGCCAACATATTGTGGGTCGAGAATACGGCTCGAGGATGCCAAGGGATCCACTGCGGGGTAAATGCCCTTGGCGGAGATGGAACGTTCAAGATACAGGAATGCATCGAGGTTACCAAAAGCAGTTGCTGGGGCTGGGTCGGTTGGATCATCAGCTGGAACATAAACCGCTTGGACGGAGGTAATAGCACCTTTGTTTGTCGATGCAATACGTTCTTGCAAAGCACCCATTTCGGTAGCCAGCGTCGGTTGGTAACCCACAGCGGATGGCATCCGACCAAGTAGTGCGGATACTTCCGAGCCCGCTTGCGAGAAACGGAAGATGTTATCGATAAACAACAGCGTGTCAGCTCCTTCGGAATGATCGCGGAAGTACTCGGCTATCGTGAGTGCTGAGAGGGCGACACGAAGTCGAGCACCTGGCGGCTCGTTCATCTGGCCGAAGACCATGCACGTCGTGTCAATTACGCTTGCCCCTTCTTTCCCGATCTTTGTCGCCTGCATTTCCAGCCAGAGGTCCGTTCCCTCGCGGGTTCGTTCCCCGACCCCGGCAAACACCGAGTTGCCATCACCGCCAGCGATTCGAGCAATCAGCTCGGTCAGGATCACTGTCTTGCCGAGCCCCGCTCCACCGAACAGACCCGCCTTGCCACCCCGCACAAACGGTGTCAGCAGGTCAATCACCTTGATACCGGTCTCGAACAGCTCGGTGCTGGTAGAGAGATCCGTGATGTTGGGTGGATCCTGGTGAATCGACCGAATTTCATCCGCTTCGACAGGGCCACGGCCGTCAACCGGCTCGCCGAGTAGATTAAACACTCGTCCCAGTGTACCTTGCCCGACGGGTACGGACACCGGTGAACCGGTATCGACACAATCCTGGCCCCGAACCATTCCGTCTGTGCTGCCTAAGGCAACACAGCGAACGCGTCCGCCACCGAGGTGTTGTTGGACTTCACCGATCAGGGTGCTGTCGTTTACGATGAGTTCCACGGCATTGTAGATGGCGGGGAGTTGATCATCTTCGAATTGAACATCAAACGTTGACCCAATTACTTGTGTAATGTGACCAATGCTTTTAGTTGCGGTATCTGAAGCCATTTTCTTACTCTTTTGAACTTAATAAAGGGTTGATTATGATTCTAGTTGTTTTAGTTGATGTAAATAAAATTCTTACGTTTTGTATTATTTGCTAATGGTTAGCTTTTGAGAGCTTCCACACCACCTATGATTTCCATGATTTCACTAGTAATCTGAGACTGACGAGCTCGGTTGTAAGTCATCGAAAGATTAGCGATCATTTCATCGGCGTTTTCTGTTGCGCTCTTCATCGCGACCATCCGTGCGATCTGTTCACTGACAGCAGCGTCCAGAAAGCACTTAAACAATTTGACGCGAAAGCTCGTCGGTACAACTTCCTCAAGGATGCTTTCGGCTGAGGGCATGAATTCATAATCGGTAGCAGTCGTACCACCTGCGGTATCATCACGGTCAATTTTTCCCAGTGGGAGCAAGGTTTCGACGACAGCTTTTTGCTTGGAACTTGAGATGAAACGTGTGTAGACAACGTCGAGTCGATCAAGTTTACCGGTGATGAATTGGTCCATCAGAGCGTCAGCGATAGGTTTCACTTCATCAAACTTGGGTTGATCCTCGAAATGTGTATAGGATTCATCGGCGGCCAGTCCACGGAATGATAGGTTGGTAATTCCACGTTTTCCAGAGACGACTAGATTTACGGTATCGTACTGTTCAGAGAGCTTTTGATGGTGTTTGGTTGCTTCTCGTACGACCGAGCCATTATAACCCCCGCAAAGTCCGCGGTTTCCAGAAAGGACCATCAGAGTTGCGTTTTCAGTGGTTTGCCGATCTTCGAGCAACGGGTGTTGCACTTCGGTCCCACTATTAGCGAGATTTGCGACAACTTCGGTGATTCGCTGAGTGTAAGAAGTCGCAGCGACTGCTCGATCCATCGCTTTCTTGAATCGCGCAGTTGCAATCAACTCCATCGTCCGCGTAATCTTACGAATATTGCGAACCGACTTGCGTCGTTTATCTAATGCCTTGGCATTTGCCATCTGTCAATTTCCTGTGTTGACGTTTACTGTTTGCTCTTTATAGTGAAACGTTCTCTAGTCTTGCTCAGTTGTTTCGGATGCTTCAGCATCGCCGTTGTCATGTGCATCATTCGCTTCTGCGGTGTCGCTGCGTTCATCGGCATCCGCATCGAGATCCGCTGCTTCGGCAGCATCGTCGGTTGCATCGTCGGTTGCATCGTCGGTTGCATCGTCGGTTGCATCGTCGGTTGCATCGTCGGTTGCATCGTCGGTTGCATCGTCGGTTGCATCGTCGTCACGATAACTTTCATCCAAAGACTTGAACTCATTGATCGCTCCGATCAACTCATCCTCATCTCGAATAGTTTCCGTTTCGCGGATGGCATCCAAAATTTCAGGTTTTTGATCTCGAATGAACTCTAACAATTCTTTTTCGAACTGCGGGACATCGGCGATCGCGATACTGTCTAAGTAACCTTTGGTACCGGCGAAAATCATACAGACCTGCTCGTTCACTGGTAGAGGCGTATACTGGCCTTGTTTTAGCAGTTCTACCATGCGGTAGCCGCGATCGAGTTGGGCTTGAGTCGCTGCGTCGAGATCGGTACCGAGTTGAGCGAACGCTTCGAGTTCGCGGAAGGCTGCAAGGTCGAGACGCAAACTACCGGCGACGCCTTTCATACCTTTAATTTGAGCAGCACCACCCACTCGAGAAACGGATACGCCAACATTCATAGCGGGACGAATACCGGAGAAGAACAAGTCAGGTTGTAGATAGATTTGTCCGTCGGTAATCGAAATCACGTTCGTTGGAATATAGGCGGATACTTCACCTTCAAGCGTTTCGATGATCGGCAATGAAGTAAGTGAACCACCACCTAGGTCGTCGCTTAGTTTGGCCGAACGTTCAAGCAGTCGACTGTGACAATAGAATACGTCACCAGGGAATGCTTCACGTCCAGGTGGACGACGCATCAGCAATGATAATTCACGATACGCATTGGCTTGTTTGGAGAGATCATCATAGACGATCAATGTGTGTTCGCCTTTGTACATGAAGTACTCGGCCATCGACGTTCCTGAGTAAGGAGCGATGTATTGCAGTGGAGCAGGGGTGCTTGCACCGGACACGATAATGGTGGTGTAGTCCATGGCGCCGTGTTCTTGGAGGATTTGAATCACGCCGGCGACCGAGGAATCCTTTTGACCGATAGCGACGTAAAAACACTTTACGTCTAAGCCTTTTTGGTTGAGGATCGTATCGATAGCGATGGCGGTTTTACCGGTCTTACGGTCACCAATAATCAATTCTCGTTGTCCACGTCCAATGGGTGTCATTGCATCAACTGCTTTGATACCGGTTTGCAGCGGTTCGGTAATAGGTTGGCGACCAGCGATACCCGGTGCATTCGCTTCTACCACTCGAGTTTCCGTCGACTTGATGGGGCCCTTGCCATCGAGAGGGTTACCCAGTGGATCTACCACGCGGCCCACGATTGCATCGCCGACCGGCACGGATAACAGCGTACCAAGTGCACGGACTTCGTCACCTTCTTTAATTCCAAGATAGTTACCGAGAATAATAATCCCGACACTGTTTTCTTCTAGATTGAAAGCGAGTCCGGTAATTCCACCTGGGAATTCAACCATTTCACCCGCACGAACACCCGCAAGTCCGTAGACTCGTGCAATTCCGTCACCGACTTCCAGTACCGTACCAACTTCTCGTACATCGAGTTGGCTGTCATACTGTTCGATTTCCTGTTTCAAGACGGACGCGATTTCGTCAGCGTTGAATTTCATGGACCGTTTTCCTTACGTATTATGTTTAGTTAATTTTGATTTTAAATAGTGGTTCAAAAAAAGTTGCAGAACTGTTTGTACTCAACCCTCACTGGGACTTTTTACAAACCGTTCTGTTGACAAACGAATTTCTCGAATAGTGTTTTCTCGTACTGTTGTTCTAATCCGTTCGAGTCGGTTGGCAATACTGCCATCGTACACCGTATCTCCAATGCGGATTACCGTCCCTCCGATGAGCGAAGAGTCAACATTTAGCGTTAAATCAACGATCGCATCGAATGCTCCATTGAGTTTGGCTTGCAACGTGGCGACAGCCGGTTCGTCTAAGCGAGTTGCTGTAGTCACTAAAACCTCAAGGTGTCCTTGATCTTTGGAGTATTGTTCCTTGAGACTGGCTTGGATGACGCGGAGGCAATCGAGACGACCATGTTGTGAAACGACCTTGAGGAAGTTCAAGAACAGATCCGAGGCTTTACCCGCTAGGGTTTTATCGAGCATTGTGACTTTATCGCTGTGTGCAACCCGTGGTGAGCTTAGCAGCGCATCGAGTTGTGGTATTTTGTTGAGCACATCGGATATAAAGGATTCAAACTCTTCCAGTACGTCCGCGGTGCAGCCAGCTTGCTGAGTCGCAGCGAGTAGGGAGGCAGCGTAGACTTCCCCGATCGGTTTTTGTTCCGAATCGAGTACGGTCGTTTGTTTTGGAGGTTCGATTTCAGTCATAATTAGTTTTTCGACAGGCTATCAAGTGATTCTTGTACTAGCTTGCTATGATCTTCCGGATTTAGTTGGCGACCAACGATTTTACCGGCGAGGGCAACAGCCATGTCAGCAGATTGTTCAGCGACAGCTTGTAGAGCTGCGTTTTTCGCCAGTTCAATTTCGTTAATCGCACGGGCTTGTTCAGCTTTAGCAGCATCTGCGGCTTCGGCAACAATGCGATCTTTAGTTGCTTCAGCATCGCGTCGACCCTCGGCAACAATCTCATTAGCTTCTTGGGCGGCAGTGGCCAGTCGTGCTTCGTATTCTTCGAGTTGTTGCTGGGCTTCGTCCGCACTTCTGCGAGCGTCTTCGATAGCGCCGATGATTTTTTGTTCACGAGCATCGAGGCCGGCAATAATGGGCTTCCAGGCGGTGATTCTAAGCAGCACTATCATTAGAATGAAGACAACGAACGTATAAATCGCGATGTCTTTTTTGAATTCTTCGGCTTTATCTAGGTTTGGTGATGCATTGCCATGGGAATTGTCATGCGGTGCATGGCCTGCCGCGTCGTTATGGCTTTGGTCATGATCTGTTGGCTCATCAGGTCCATGTGATTCTTCGGAGGCATGTTCGTCTTCGTCATGCGCCGCTGCTTGCAGAGTGTTTGAAACTGTGAATAAAGAAAGAGTGAGTCCGGCACAAAGTGCGAGGCTCCATGCTTGCCAGCGTTTTAACTTCATCGTGTCCACGTGATTTCCTCAATTTTGAATCTACTGTTTCGGCAATGGCTGCTGAGAGTAGTTGATTTTGATTAAGTTTTATTTGATTTTACTATAAAGCGATAATTTGGTTTGTCGACATGCTAATACCTTAATGGTGATGCATCGCGGCACCGATAAAAAGTGCCGAAAGCAATGTAAAAACGTACGCTTGTAGGAAGGCAACAAATAGCTCGAGCAAACCAATGCATACCGCGCCAATAATGGTAATGGGTGCAATCAGAAAGAACAGATTTCCGGCTGCTAGGGTAGCCATGCCCATGATCGATAGCAGCACAATATGGCCGGCTACCATGTTGGCCAACAAACGTACAGCTAATACTCCATGTTTAATAAACAGTCCGACGATTTCGATGCTCCACAGCATGGGTTTAATGACCAGACCGATGGAGAAGCTCAACTCCATGCTAGGCAGCTGTGCAATCCAAAAACCGATGGGGCCATGCATAATGGAACCAGCGATCAATGAGGTCAGGAACACTGATAATGCTAGTGCAAAAGTGACACCAAACACGGCGGTTGGTGATCCTGCCCACGGCACTAAGCCAAACAGGTTGCAGCCAGTGATAAACAGGAACATTGTCCAGAAAATTGGTGTCAGCGCATCTGCTTTCTTATAGGTTAACGGTGCGTCACCATCGTGATGATCGTCGTCATCGTGCCCATGGTGAAAATCAGCATCACTTCCTATAGAAGGACGGGAGATTTCATCGCGAACAAACATCAGGAAAGTCTCGAGGAAATTATCAAATCGCCCACGAACGGGTTCGCCGGTTTTGATTTTTTTAGCTAGTCGTGAAAAGAGCACGAAAATGATGATGGCGACTGCTAACTCAATTACCATGAACTTGGAAATGGCGAAGCCAGATTCTGCTTCATGGAGGTTTCGCAGTTCAGCAAATGGTTGTGGGATTAGGATTTTGCCACTGATGTGATGGTTGTACCATTCTAGGCGTCCATCATATTGCCATTGTTGCGTGAATTCATCTGCTCGAGCGATTGCGCTTTTTTCCGCTTGCATGTGTACATCTTGCGGAATACTACCATATTCTTTGGCTGCAAAGAACACATCATAGGGCGCTCCATGGTTGCCGTCTTGGTGACTCCAAGATTCCCATTCTTGGACGGACTGTTCAGCAGATAACTTAGGTACAGGATGGGCGTTAGCCATTTCTAACGCTTCGATGCGTTGAACATCGGGATCGAGCTTCAGCCAGACATTGGGGAATTCCGATGGTTTTGTCTTGTTTGATGGCAGCAGGAATTTGGGAACTTCAAAAAAGTAAGCGTCCTTTATATGCAGTATCGGGTTGGCCATCTGAGCTGCTTGCCTTTGTTGCTGTGCTTTGTGGTTTGAAGTTGGTGGGATGTATGAGGATTTATTGGGCTTGACTGGGCTTGTTCGCTTGCACAATTTTTAGTGCGAGTATGGTATCGACGATCAAGGCGATCAAATAATAAATCAGAGTGAACATCAGTATTTTGGCATCAGCGAGTTTCTCGACTGACTGGTGGAGAAATAATCCGCCACCGAAGGGAATGCTCATTCTAATCAGCATCCCCACCAATACTGCGTTGACTCCTTGTTTTGGTTGTTCCGAGTTTCGCACTAGGATGGCAGGAATGATTCCTATGATGGATCCGACCCAGCAAAGCAGGGCCGCGATTAACACCGCATTAAACCCAGCTTGTTGGTATTGTTTGTACCCAATCCACGCGATCAACGGAAATACCCCACCTAGAACAAGCGTAATGATTAAAAACGCTTTCCAAGGTTTAAACCTTGTTGTGGTAACCGATTCGTTGGTCACAGCGGTTTGATCATCTTGCTCAGTATCAACTTGGTCGCTCATTACTTATCGAGCTCCTTTTTTGTTGACTGCTGAGATTCTTGTTTTCGGGTCGACACCTTAGTGATTGCTAACAACTGGTAAAACCCCAATATGGGACCAATTATCCAACCGCTAATTTCCCACATGGATGTCTCAAAATGAGCGTCTAAATAACGACCTGCAATTCCTGGCAGGACCATCGTCAGGGAACAACTCATAATTCGTGACACCCACGTGTAGGCTTCCGCCAAGGACGATCGCCGAGGAGTCGCTGGGTATTCTGGTTTCTTTATGGGATGTTTTGGATCAGTCACAGGACTTATTTCCGTTCACCTACCGTTGTTTTGTGATTCACCTATATGGTGAATCACTGTTGGTGATTCTATAAACGATAAAATAACGGTTGTTAGCGAAGAAACAAGTGTCAATTCACTAGATACGTATCGTCAAAAATAATCTAGTTAGGGATCTTACATTCCTTAAAGCTGATTAATTTATAATTAATCACCTCACAGGTCAACTAAGGTAGACCCGATAAAATAGATGTTTTCTATAGTTTGTTTGCAAGGCGATTTTACCGAAATCTAGCAGCATTAACTGCTCGTCGTCTGACGTTGACCAATGCCTGTCCAGAATGACTATTATTTTTCCAATATAATAACTTCGCTGGTAAATTGCAGGTCTTTGGGGCAGGTTCAGTCGCCAGTTTACAGCCAAATACAACCCCCTAGCGGGGGGTTAGCAAGTTGCCAATTTTCGAGTGTTCCATTATATTAAAATGCAGTTGAGTCTGGTTAGATAATCAAACTCTCAAGTAGACAGGTTCTTTGACGTGCGAGTCATGATAAAAATCGTTGATTAGCAGTTTGTTGAAAGCCAACGGCGAGACCAATTCTGATGGAACGGTATATTGGTTCGTTGGTTGTCTGCGAGTGATTGGTGGTCCACGATCACCTGTTGCACATTCTCATGGATGAATAGTCGTGCGTCTTTTGTCGTGACGTGCGGCGCAAAATCTTGTTGTCACTTTGGATCGCAAGTTTACGCAGTCGTAAACAGTGACCCACCCCACCAGTGACAATCCTTACTACCTTCCCGCCTCGAAACACAGGTTGTGTCCCCCGCTTTATTCTCTTGATGCTAGAGCCTCCGCTAGTGAATCACAGAATACCACCATGAAGGAATAACAAATTCATGTCTCGCACAGAACTAAAATCAAAGACGGTTAAAGAACTAGGTCAAAAAGCGAAAATCTTAGGCATCACGGGTTATGCGTCGATGCGTAAACCGGCGTTAGTTACCGCTTTGGTCAATAAGTTGCGGGCTCTCAAGGCGGCTAAGACTCGAGCTAAGACTCGCATCAAGAATAAGCGTTCTGCTGTGAGGAGGACGAACGCAAACGTCTCAACTTCTCTGCCAAATATAACAGCGATACCACTACGAGCCTTGGTAATGGCAACCGCGGAAAAAAAACGCTTGAAGGATTTGTCAAACGGCCCAGCATTTAGTCGCAACGGTGCAAGTAAACGGTTAACACGTGATCGTGTTGTCGTTTTGGTGAGAGATTCCTATTGGATTCAGGTGTGCTGGGAAATCAAATTGAAGAGTGTGGCTCGAGCCCAAGCAGCTTTGGCGCACCAGTGGCACACGGCTCGGCCGATCATTCGTTTGTACGAAGTGCAGAACGACTCACAACAGGTGCATGGAACTCGTGTCCTGCGAGACATTGAAATTCATGGCGGCGTGACGAATTGGTATATCGATGTCGATCGAACTCCAACGCCTTACCAAGTTGAGATTGGCTATTTAGCGGACACGGGGGAATTCCACCCGTTGTGTCGCAGTAACACCGTAACTCCACCGGCTCCAGGTTCCTGTGATGCGACTGACATGAATTGGGATGAAATTGCCAAGGACTATAAACGCATCTTTGCTCTCAGTGGTGGAGATAGCGACGGGCAAGGCAACCAAGACCTAAAGGATTTGTTTGAACAGCGATTGCAACGTCCGATGAGCAAGTCGGTTGTGATGAAGCACGGTTTGTCGGGGCAAGACGAAGACCAGTCGAAATTGCACTTTGAAGTAGACTCCGAATTGATCGTTTATGGTAACGCTGAGCCTGATGCTACAGTTACGATGGCCGGTGAACCGGTGAAGCTAGCTAAAGATGGTAGTTTTACGATTCGCATGGACTTGCCTGACCGCCGCAAGGTTTTCCCGTTGGTCGCCCACGGCGCCGATGGTTTGCGAGAAAAGACCGTCGTCATTTCTATCGAACGCAATATCAAGATTCTCGAGCCCACCCTCAAAGACCGTATCGCCGCCTTGCGTGAACTCAGGAAAGGGTAGGCAGTGGCCGCCCGTTAAAACGCCAATACCCTCAATCGGTTTGCAATTCCCTGCCGGCAGTGCTAAAGTTGCGGATAGCCTCTTCCATGTTTGTGGGCTAGTGCTGATTTTTTGGGGAGCCGATACGAGAACCGCAGGGGACTGGTTTTTGATGACAGCCACGGGTCATGCCACGATTTGGTAATACTTGCTATTGCTAGGTTGCGGATCGCGCGTCCTGTTTTCCAAGTCCCCACCTTAAATTTGCGGGCTCTCACAAAACTCACTACCACGGCATTGCGGCGGAGGCTTTTTTTATGATCGGTGTTTCCTATGTCTCTTGCTGCAACCCAATTGGACTCCCTGTCGATTGCTCAAATCTCCAAACATGCTCAAACCCTAGTACGATTCATTTCTCAATTTGAATCCTGCGCGGTCGCTTTGTCTGCCGGAGTTGATAGTAGCGTGGTTGCCAAAGCAGCTTTTCTCGCAGTCGGCGAGCGGGCGGTTGCAGTTACCGCTCAAAGTGCAAGTCTGGCCAGTGGCGAATTGCAGTCGGCTCAACAAACAGCAGCGTTAATTGGTATCCGTCACCTAGTTATTGAAACAGCGGAATTTGAAAACGCAGATTATTTGCGAAATGCAGCCGACAGGTGTTATCACTGCAAAACTGAACTCTATCAAAAGTTGCAATCCTTGGCTGCGGCTACAGCAGGATGCGTGCTGCTAAGCGGGACTAACCTAGACGATCTGGGTGATTATCGGCCTGGACTTGTAGCAGGAGTTGAGCATCAAGTCGTAACTCCACTGGCGGATTGTCGGCTTGATAAAACAACGGTACGAGGTATCGCCAAGTTCTGGGACTTGCCAGTTTGGGATCGCCCGGCGAGTCCCTGTCTATCCAGTCGCATTGCGTATGGAGAAACGGTCACACCGGAGCGTCTCGCAATGGTGGACGCGGCAGAAATTTTTCTCAGAGGTCGTGGATTTACCGACGTCCGCGTTCGTTATCACCGCGATGATTTAGCTCGCATAGAAGTAAGCGCTGAGCAGATTTCTGATCTGACGGGTGATTCTATGAGGCAAACGGTCGATACAAAACTCCGCTCACTGGGGTTTGCGCTTGTCACGATTGACCTGCGGGGTTTTCAATCGGGTAGCTTGAATCAGCTATTGCAGATTCAAACCTGAACACCTGATTATTGATAGGTTGCGCCGGCGCGCTGCTCTTCAAATGTCTTGCGGAGATCCTCATCGAGGCGATCGATGATTTCCATTTGAACTTTAAGATCGATTTGGTCAATGATTTCACTGAGCGAGACGAGTTCTTGGACTACCTTTTTAGGATCGTTCTGGCGATGATAAATATTGGCCAGTCCCGCTAAACCAAATCCACGGAAATGTTGTTCTTCAGGTCCCAAGAGAACAAGTTCTAGATAATAGGATTCGGCGAGTGCGTAATCTGCGGCGGTCAAATATAAGTTGCCTAGCCTTTGGTGAGCGCGTAGAGTGTAGTAATTGTTGTTGGGAGAATCCATCGGTGGGAAATACTCTTCAACACATTTGTAGGCTTCATCGGTGTTGAGGATCGACGCGTAATAATACTGTTGCTCAACCGTGTCATATTTCTCGATGGTGTTTGTGGGCTCGATGGGTAAGTCCAGTGGTGTTTCTTGGTATCGCATACTGGCTAGCACCATGCCACCGACAAAGAAGATGACCGCTGCCAGCATCCACAAGCGATTCAAGGTAAACTGTCCAATCTGTCGCGTGTGAGTTTTCATGAGGGCGTCAAGTTGTTGTGTTGCTTGGACTCGAGCATTCGCCAGCGACATGTTTTCCCAATCCCAGCGGTCGAGATCATCGGGCCAGCTATTGTCGATATCGGTGGCCGGTAGTTTTCGCAGCGATTCTTGTAAGTCAGTTGCTTTTTGAAAACGGTCAGCGGGATCTTTGGCTAGCAACTTCATGATGAGCGAGCTGAACGCTGCGGAAAGATCACTGCGATGTTCCTGAATCGCCACCGGTTCTCGTTTGAGGTGCTGCACGGCAACACTCAACGCAGTCTCACCTTGAAAAGGAGGATTTCCAGTGAGCATATGGTAGGCTGTTACACCTAACGAATACATATCACTGCGAGGATCGACGGCTTTGCCTTCCGCTTGTTCTGGGCTCATGTACAGGGGCGTTCCCATCGTGATACCAATCTGAGTGGTTTGTACACCGTCAGCTTGATCGACAACTCGAGCTAATCCAAAATCAGCAACTTTGACTTCACCGGTTGGGGCGAGCATAATGTTTTCGGGTTTGATATCACGATGGATGATCCCTTGCTTGCCCGCTCGATTAAGCGCCGCGGCAACCTGTTGAAGAATATTGACTCCTAATCCACTTGAGACATTTCCGTTACGCTGCATGAACTGAGCGAGGTTTTGCCCAGCAACATATTCTTGGGCGATAAAGTGAATCCCCTGAATATTCCCGACTTCATATATTTGAACGATATTTGCGTGGACCAGAGACGCTGCAGCTTGGGCTTCCGTGTGAAATCTACGTACATAGGATTCTTGTTCAGCGAGATTGCTTTTGAGTACCTTAAAGGCAACTCGTCGTTTCAGCGATTGTTGTTCGGCTAAATAGACAACACTCATCCCACCATGTCCGAGGCGTCTGAGGATCTGATAGTCGCCCAGAGTTAGCCCGATGAGAGAGGCAGAATGCAGATTTTCGGATTCAGCAGTGGTCATAATGCGTTAGCAGTGATTCTCTTTCGCTGGTTGTAAGTACAGCTCCATTATATAAGAGTTGATACGGATTAGCGTACAGATTGTTCCATAAATTCGATATGTTGAATCGTACTAGTCCACTTTTCGCTTCACCCTCGCAGTTAAGCTATATAGTGTGCTGCGGTTTGAATTGATGATACAAAGACCCAATAAAAACCGAGACTCTACCAATGAATTATTCCGCTAAACCGTTGCCCGGTCGGTCAACCCGTTATTATCGTTGGGTCGTTTACACGTTGCTAGTTTCAGCCGGCCTTCACGTTTTAGGTGTGATCACTGCGCTCGGTGTGTTGCAGCCTGGGCTTGATGTGCAACGGCCGATATTGGATCGCGCTTATTACATCAGCAACAACGTTTTGTCTTGGCGGCTCGGTTGGCTAGTGTGGCAATGCACCGCGATTTCCAATCTTGCTGCGGCCATCGCCATTGTTTGTTATTTTCGTCACACCTATCGCCAGCGAGTCCGTGACACTCGCTGGCCGTATTACTGGTCACTGGCAGCACTGGTGTTTACGATATCAGCGATAATTCCAGAGCAGTGGGCTGAGTTTGCTCTGGTATCTGAATTTATCCAAACTGCGGATCTTGCAGTCAGCACAGGCGACGCCAGCGAATACTTATTACAGGAATCACGTTGGCTTGTCATGACCACGACTTGTGGCGCCTGTGGCTATACGATGATGCAATTCGCTTGGATTTGCTGCGCGACGATCTATCATGGCCGGCCTCGAAAAATATGGTGGTTCTGGGGCCTCGGTTTGATCGATATTGTCTTGTTCACGATTTCCTATGTAGCGTGCTATTGGAGCTGCCAAGCGGCGCTGCAAGGCGGAGCGTATGTTGGATTCGAAACGGTATTTATTTTCAACGCGATTGCGTTTCCACTATTGATTTTGTGGATGTTGATGTTCATTGCCGTTGTGGGCAATCGCCAGCATGCATAGCCGCCGATCATTTTCTTGAAGTTACTGATGGATTACTAGCCCAAAATGCCCGCAACGACTGCCCCGACTGCACAGAGGTGGAAGATGATTGTGCAGACGCCGGCGACAATTCCAACTATCGCATGCGCTGAGCCTTTAATAACAGGGTTTCTTTTTTTAGCTTGTAGTCCTTTGATCCCGAGGTAGATGCTTCCGATACCAGAGAAGGGGATGAAGAAGGAGAAGATGCCAAGGTAGTATGCGATAAGTGCATGTTTGTTTTTGTAGGGAATGATTCCGCCGGTGGCGTCGCCTTGCATGTCTTGCGCATATTGCGGCGTCACATAAGTTACTTGCTCAGCTTGGGGAGTAACATATGGATTTGCGTTGTCCGCTGCCGGTGTTGGATTTACGTTTAGCGGGTCATTTTCATTTGGTGTATTTGACATAAGTTGCCCGCTAACAAAGATTATTGCCTGATTGTTTGCTGTAATTAGAAGCTGAAGAATGGGATTGGGATAAGTAAAGCATGTTGTTCCAGCAAGCTCCATTCACCATACCAAGATGTATACCGCGAAGCGAGTACTATCGAACCATAAGCAAACACGATGGGTATGAGGGTCAGGCGGCCTAACCAGATCGACAATCGCAGACGCGGCGTTTCACGGCGTTGGGCACGAGCGTAGGCCCAGCCCAAGAGGATGCGCGTCGGCCAAGCGAAGATGATGAAAACAACAGCTGGCAACATAACAACTTCTCGCGGTGTCAATTCGATTTTGACTAAATATACGGGCAACGCCAACAGCCACACGGAAACCATCGATATCCATAATGCCAGTGGCGCGCGTTGGTACATTGACCGAACAACGCCAATTTCTCTAAAAACGCCAAGCCGTTGTTCCACGGCGAAACGTGTTTGTAACATCGGTAGGTACAAGAAAATGATTGCGAGTGCAATATATCCGATCGTTCCGCAAACGACGTTGATGCCGCGGGGCAAAACCATCCCGCCAATACACAAACCAATGGGAATAATGAGCCAACAGAACGTACCAATAAACCCTTGGAACCCTGCCACAAAAAGCGCACGCAAGGGAAATTGACTGACGAATCCCCAGAACCTGTCATGGGCGGCGACATAGATCTTACGATTTAATCCTTCTTTCAAAAATTTTACGGGCGCCGGCCAAATGAAATGTCGCAGTAATCCACCGCGGGCCCAAGCCCACAGGGTAACGAGGCTTGTAAGTGCAATTAGCAAGGCAGTCTGCCGACCGTATTGGGCAGCTCGTTCGCTGCCGGGCAGCATGATTGTGGCATCCACGTAGTAATTAGACATGAAATATGCGGGCAGCCAAATGAGGAATGTTCCGAGGATGACGCCGCCCGCTCGAGCAGCGGCTTGGATTCCCCAAAACCCTGCCCGAACCTTTTGGTGTTTCACAATACGTCTGGAAATCTCCAGTAAATATCCGAGAGCTACGAATTGGACGATTGGCAATGATGCGGCGAGAGCGAGTGCTGTAACAAGGACAGCGACACCGAAGATCCAGAATACGCACTGGTAAAACCCACGAAAAGGCGCAAATAAAACATGGGTGATTTGCTTAACAACGTCCAGATGTTGTGTTGAATATTGCGTGTCCGCGACAACCGGCTTTACGCTGGTGGGAACTACCGGCTGCACCGGCGTTGGCACGACTGCCTCAACTGGAGTTGCTACAACCGTTGGTGGATCAGTTGGGGGGGTTGGTTCCAGATTATCGTGTTCGGTTTCAAGCATGATCAAAGGAGAAAAGATGATGGCGGATAAGCAAAAATGGTATGGGGCGTTTGTAATGCCGATTCTATAAATGTAGCAAAGTGCTAATGACGGATGATCTAGAAAAGAAAACTCATAACGCTATAATACATTATACAATTCACTTAGTGGAAAATTGGTATAAGTTGACGTACAAGGAAACTGTGAAAATGAAATGGCGGCCAATCATCTCGGTATTGATTTGCCTCGTCGCCCTCGGCGGCATTTCTAGCAGTCTGCTGTCAACAAGTCAAATAGGTTCGTCGGCGGATTGGCAAAAGCGGCCTTTTCGTCCTGATACCGGTGTCTTGAACGTCGTTGCGGCGGTCAATGGCGAGTTTATCGATTCATGGAAAAATGCCGATTTAGAAGCGGCCCCACCTGCTTCGGTGCTCGCTGTCATGCGTCGTGCTTCGCTCGCTCTGCATGGAACAGTTCCATCGCTGGAAGAAATTCGTGAGTTTGGCCCGTCAGAACAAATGGTTGATACTCTAGCTGCAGAAAACGACTTGCTGGATCGCTACATCCAATATTTATTAGCAGATCGTCGTTATGCGGATTATGTCAGTGAACGATTTGCCCGAGTGTTTGTTGGTGTGGACGCCGGACCCTTCTTGGTCTATCGTCGCCGCCGTTTTCAATTGTGGCTGAGTGACCAACTTTTTGCGAATCGACGATACGATAGTTTATGCCGAGAATTGATCAGCGGTACGGGCGTCTGGGTGAGTGATCCAGCTGTTAATTTTGTAACGGCAACGATTACTGATGACAGTCAAGGTCGCCCTGACTTACCAAAATTGGCCGGGCGTACGAGTCGCGCGTTCTTGGGGATGCGATTGGATTGTCTGCAGTGCCATGATGATGCACTGGGCACTATCGGCTTGAGCTTCGAGGGGATGTCGCGGGAGGCGTTGCAAACCGATTTTCATCAATTCGCAGCTTTTTATTCTCAAGTGAGCATTAGTCTAGGCGGCGTACAGGATGACTATCGCCACTACTCGTACACCTACTTGGGCGATGAAAAAGATAAAATAATCACGCCCAAAGTCCCTTTTCAATCTGACTTGACATTACCCGCAGGTTCACGTCGTGGGCAACTTGCTACTTGGATTACGGCCCGCCAAAACCGCGCATTTTCGCGGACAGCCGTGAACCGGGTGTGGGCGATTATTTTTGGTAAACCGTTGGTGGAACCCGTGGATGACATTCCGTTGTCGGGACCGTTTCCGCCAGGTCTAGAATTGTTGGCAACGGATTTTAGTGATCATGAGTATGATTTGAAACGACTGATCCAAATCATCACTCGCCTCGATGTCTTTCGTATCTCTAGTCGAGCAGCATTCGAGGTGACTTCACGACACGAGCAAGCTTGGACGGTTTTTCCTTTGGTGCGTTTGCGGCCGGAGCAGGTAGCTGGCGGCATTGGGCAAACCGCCAGGGTGCGGACGATTAATGCCGATGTTAGCTATTCGGTGCGGCAACAACAGCAACAGGATATTTTGTCCTTTGTTAAGCGATACGGGGATACCGGAGAAGATGAGTTTGAGGATCGCGGCGGTACGATTACGCAACGACTGCTAATGATGAATGGCAATTTCGTAAAAGATCGAACACGCAGTTCCGATGGCGCAAATGCAGCCGCTCGGATTGCAGCGATTGCTGAAGATGACGAAGATGCCGTTCAAATCACGTATCTTTGCGTACTCACTCGGCTACCTTCAAAGACAGAGCGAGATCACTTTATATTAGCATTGCATGGGGTCTCGGCCGAACAACGCGAGCGGGTATTAGAAGATCTTTTTTGGACTTTAATTAATAGCACCGAGTTTTCTTGGAATCATTGAAATTGCTCCTAGCAAAGAACATCCGTATTAAACACGGAGAAAGAGAAGTACATCAATGGCTTGTCAATCACAGCAACATTGGAATCGTCGGACACTGTTAACCGCTGGTTTGCAGGCAGGTGTTACCGCTGCGGCTGCGACTAGTATGTCCTGGTTGACGCCGCTAGCCACGAAACTGGCATACGCTCAAGAACGTGCACCCGATTCGCAGGCACCCGCTAAAAGCGTGATCCTGTTGTGGATGCAAGGGGGGCCGAGTCAACGCGACACGTTTGATCCGAAGCCCCAAGCTAGCGAATTATATAGTGGAGGTGTAAAGTCTATTAAGACCTCGGCCCAGGGTGTGAGAATTGCCGAGACGTTACCATTGATGGCCGACCAGATGCATCACTTAAGCTTAGTGCGCAGCGTTGTTAGTCGCGAAGGTGACCACGCTCGCGGTGTTTACAATGTGAAAACAGGTTTTCGTCCTGACCCGACATTGGTGCACCCTTCGATAGGAGCGGTTATGTGTCATCAGTTGACGGATGACTTAGAGATTCCGCGGCATATTTCCATGCTCACCACAAACACCCCCGCGCGGGGAGGTTACCTCGGTGATACGTTTGATGCGTTTCAAGTTGGCGACCCGCAGCAACCAGTGCCAGATGTTATGGCTCGCGTGGACACGGAACGCGACGAGAAACGCCGCTCCGACTTATTTTCCGTGGTTGAGCAGGAGTTTGCTCGCGGTCGCTTGCGGAACCTAGATGAGAAAAAAACGCTCCACCAACTGTCGATGAAAAGAGCGGTCCGCATGATGGCTTCATCACAGCTCGAAGCTTTTTCATTAAAGGATGTACCGCAAACAAAAAAAGATCGCTTCGGAGACACTTCGTTCGGCCGCGCTTGTCTGGCTGCTACTCAGTTGATTAACGTGGGAGTGCGATGTGTGGAAATTACGCTTGGCGGTTGGGATAGCCACATAAATAATACCCCGGCCCAAGCGAGTCGCACAAAAATTATGGATGCGGCGATGTCTTCGATGCTCGCGGAACTTGACGAAACCGGTTTGTTGGAAAGTACGATTGTGGTGTGGGGTGGTGAATTTGGTCGAACGCCTTGGCTCAACAGCACCAGTGGCCGTGACCATTGGCCGCATGGATTCACTATCGCCCTAGGTGGTGGCGGGATCCAGGGGGGACGCGTAATAGGCGAAACAAACCCAGAGCCGGATCGCGATGCGAAAGATGAAACCGCCGATGTCGTGGATCCGCATGCAGTCGAAGATATTCACGCGACCGTTTATAAGGCACTCGGGATCGACTACGAACAGGAAATGATGACACCCGTTGGACGGCCGATGATTGTCGCTCAAGGCAATGCAATCAAAGAATTGTTTTAATGACAGTCGACAGGTGACCGATGACATAGGTATCTATCAAAGTGGCGGGTATTTATACTAAGGCCACTCGAAATGAACCGCGGTGATTCGCAAGCGTATTTAAAGAATGACAATTATGACCATCATGTTTCGCTGTTTGATGTGTGGAGAAAACCTCACGGCTGACGATACGCAAAGTGGTGAGCAAACGGATTGTTCCAAGTGCGGTGCCGAAGTCTTGGTGCCGGCGGCATCTGCCAGTAGCAGTGCGCCCGTTATACGCCGTGGAGTTTCTGCGGTGGGGGTTCGTTCATCGTCCGCGAAGTCAGTGTTTCGCAATAAACGTAAAGCACAAAACCGCGCGGAAGCAGCCGGTGAAGAATTTGATGGAGGCGATTTTGAAGGCCGGTCGCTAGGGAAAGTGCTCATTGGTTTCGTCGTCAGTGTGATTGTTATCTTCGTGGTCTATGTGGCCTATTTGGCAATTCCACCAAGCCGCGTCCCCTTAACCGACGCCGAAGCGACGGCGATCATGCGTGATGTTCAATCGACAGATTGGGGTACGTATCTAGGCGGCCATTGTGATGCCGTTGATAAGATCAACGATGTAATGGCGTACGTTAGAAATGAAGCGACGTATGAAGAGGTGTTCCTCGATCTGAAAAAACTCAATGACATTATCAACTTGCAAGTGGTAGCCAAACAGGAAGATATGGAAGAGATGGAGCTAATGCTAGTCAGCAAAATGATGTCCAATCGTCAAATGGCGGGTAACCACTACATGTTGAAGCATCTAGAACGTTTGCGTGATAGCAACCCCAAGCTAGCCCAACGCATAATCAATGACATCTCCGTATTCAAAGCCTTGACACAATAGAGCCCGTAAATTTACACTAATTGGCGGGGATGTTTTCTCCTATTACCGATTGGCGTCGCATGTTGTAGGATGGAGCACTTACCATTTTACTGTTTTTGTGATGAGCCTTGATTGATTATGGAAGCTGGAATTGTTGGATTACCAAACGTCGGGAAAAGTACGTTATTCAATGCATTGACGAGTTCGCAAGGCGCCGATAGCGCCAATTATCCCTTTTGCACAATTGAACCGAACGAAGGTATTGTGCCCGTGCCGGATGCAAGACTCGATACTATCACTAAATATATTCCACCTCAAAAAGTAATTCCCGCAGTATTGAAATTGGTTGACATTGCTGGGATTGTTAAAGGTGCGAGCGAAGGTGAGGGGCTTGGTAATAAATTCCTCAGCCACATTCGCCAAGTCGACGCAATTATTCAAGTGGTCCGCTGTTTCGAAGACGAAGATGTCATCCACGTCGCTGGTAAAATTGATCCGCTAGATGATATCGAAATCATCGAGAGTGAGTTGATGATTGCGGACATGCAGACACTTGAAAATGCGTTGAACAAAGCTGAGCGGACGGCTCGTAGTGGTGATAAAGAAGCACAAGCAACGGTTTTGGTTATTAATAAATGTCTTGAACATTTGGGTAAAGACGAGCCATTGCGGAACCTGAATTTGCACGATGGTGAACTTGAGTTGGTTCATAGTTATGGGCTGCTAACAGCCAAGCCTGTCCTGTATGTCGCCAATGTCGATGAAGATGATCTTGCTGGCGCAGGTCCGTTGGTACAGCAAGTACGTGATTACGCCAAAAGCGTGAATGCTGGCGTCGTACACGTCTGTGCTCGTATCGAAGCAGAAGTCGCTGAGCTGGATGTGCAAGATCGAACAGAGATGCTTAAGTCAATTGGACTTACCGAACCGTCGTTGTCAGTTCTGGCTCGTGAAGCCTATCAAACTCTCGGATTGCAGAGTTACTTTACGGCTGGTGAAAAAGAAGTTCGCGCTTGGACAATTCCAGTTGGCGCGACCGGACCCCAAGCCGCCGGTGTTATTCATACAGACTTCGAGCGAGGTTTTATTCGAGTCGAAGTTTATTCAGTGGATGATTTGGTAGAGTATGAAAGTGAAAAGGAACTTCGCACAGCAGGGAAGCTGCGAGTTGAAGGTAAATCCTATGTCGTGCAAGACGGTGATATTTGTCATTTCTTGTTTAACGTCTAAAGAACAGCCCGTCGTTGTTTAGCTAATTTTGTAAACCAACAAGCATTTAGTGATTTGCATGAAATATTTGCCGGCCATTATTGTTCTCGCGCTTGTGTGGACGGCAGTGCTGTGGGTGTTTCTGAGTTTTGAGCCAATGGAGGCAACGGGTCGCCCGCATGCGGAAGTAACGTTTGCGACGCCGCAAGGTTCGACGGGTGTTGCTATGATGCAAGGCGGTGATGGAGGCCTCCGGCACGAGCATATAGTCGTTCCTGGTTTGTTGCTTGGCTGCAGCATGATCGCAATGTTTTGCATGATGTTGTTTTGGGTTTGCCGTACGAAACATGCCGACCCAGACTCTGCTGGGTATTTCTGGAATTTGATGGTGATGGTCGTGTTGGTGTACGTTGGCGCATTCATTTTGTTGTGCACGACTTATCAAATGTCATGGCTTGAACCCACGGAACCAGATTATCTGGGACCCTTTCCAATGGCCACGAGTCTGATGTTTCTAGGTATGTACGGTGTGCCGCTGGGGTTCGTCGTGTTATACGTGCTTTTTTTTGAAGATCGAATCTTGCCGCAGGCGGCACTGAAAGAATTTCGTGAAATAGTCCAAGCAGCGAAATTGGCTGATGCGACCGAGCTGACCACTGATCCGCATGGGAAGCAGGAGGCTAGCTGATGGAAGAATACCGCTCGGGCATCATCTTTGGATTCATCTTGGTGTACATGTTGATTTGCATGGCTGTCGGGCTGTGGGCAATGCGGAGGACACGTAGCACCAAAGATTTCTTCATGGCCGGTCGCCATCTGGGGATGATTGTGACGAGTGTTGCCGTGTTTTCGAGCACGATGAGTGGGTTTGGTTTTGTGGGTGGACCGGGTTTGGTTTATCTCGCTGGGACCAGTTCATTTTGGATGGTGATCAACATGTCGATCGGTATGTGTATCATGTTTTTTCTGCTCGGTAAGCGATTGCGGTTGTTTGCTGAGTTAAGAGAGCCGGTTTCGTTGCCCGACGCTGTGTCCGCTAGATACAACTCGCGTTTCACTGGCGGTTTAACCGCTGTGGCGATCCTGCTCGGAGTGATCACATACTTGGGTGTACAAATCAAAGCGATGTCTGTCGTGCTGTTTCAAATATTGCAGGACATTCCTTGGGCCTCGACGCCACTGCAGTGGTGTTATGTCATCAGTTGTGCGGTGTTAGTGTTCTATTGTGTGACGGGCGGGATCATCGCATCCGTTTATACCGACCTGATCCAAGGCGTGATTATGGTAGTTGCTGCTGTTTTAGTTTTGCTCACGACAATGGCGACGGTCGACGGTGGGTTACAGGGAATGGCGGAAGTTATTACGCGAGACGATCCTGAAGCTATGCAGCCTTGGGGAACCTTTGGCATGATTTCCTGTTTGTCATTCTATTTCATCATGGCCCTTGGCGTGTGCGGGCAACCACACGTGATCACTAAACTAATGATGACGAAAAATATATCAGATACTCGTCACATGTTGCCAATGTCCGTGGCAGGTTACGGTTTGGCAGCGTTGTTATGGATTTCGATCGGACTATGTATGCGTGCGGTTGTTTTAAATGCGACACATGGCACACCATTGCTGAACGCCGACCAAGCGGCATCCGAATTTCTGACATACTATGCTCATCCGGTCTTAGCAGGCGTCGTATTCGCTGGTCTTTTTGCCGCGATTATGTCGACCGCCGACAGTTTCTTGAATATCGGCTCTGCGGCGCTCGTGCACGATTTACCACAAGCATTTGGAATGACGCCACTCAAACATGAACTGCGGTGGGCTAGAATTGCTACTGTAGCAATTGCAGTGGGCGCTGGCTTGTTGGCTTATTACGCTGGTGAAATGGTGGCGATGTTAGGCGTGATGGGTTGGTCGATCTTCGCGATTGCCATCGTGCCGATCGTAGCGATTGGGTTTAACTGGAAGCGAGCGAATCGGATCGCAGCAAACACTTCGGTTATTTCCGGATTGGCTTGTTATGCCGGTTTATATTTGACCGATATCCGTTTGCCCTATGACTTCCACCAAGGTGCATTTTCGATGCTCATCACGCTGACCATTTTCTTTATGGTAGCTCTGGTAACGCCGGCGAACCGCTTAGACAAAGATATCGATGCAGTTATGGACTTGTAGCAGGCCCAGGAATTACAGCAATTAACACCCATTGCAAAAAGCAGCCGTGTATGCGTTAGGAGACGATGTCGTGGATGACGTTGCCGTGTACATCGGTTAGTCGCATATCTCGTCCACCACTACGGTACGTAAGGTCGCGGTGGTCGAGTCCTAATAGATACAACGTGGTCGCCCACATATCATAGACGCTTGTTTTGTTTTCGACGGCGTGATACCCAAATTCGTCAGTGGCACCATATGTGGTTCCGCCACGGATTCCTCCGCCAGCCATGAAAATACTGAAACCGTACGGGTCGTGATCTCTACCATTGGAGCCCTGTGCAAATGGTGTCCGGCCGAATTCTCCGGTAAAAATGATCAACGTATCTTTCAACAGATCCCGTTGTTTGAGGTCTTTGATTAACCCCGCGATGGGCTGATCAATTTGATGCCCCATTTTGCCGTGACCTTGTTTGATGTTCCCATGATTGTCCCATGGGTTTGCAGCGCCGCCACCACCGATTCCATAACTTAAACAGGACAACTCAATAAAACGAACACCACGTTCAACCAGCCGTCTTGCCAGCAAACATTGCCGCGCGTAATGTCCGGTCTTGGCATCGCTATCGTATACGCCGTACATTTCCATCGTTGCCTTGCTTTCACCGGATAAGTCGACAAGTTCTGGAACCGCGGATTGCATGCGATAGGCCATTTCGTAATTCTTGATGGCTGAGTCGACTTGATCATCGTCGTTGGTAGCAGTTAAAAACCGTTTATCTTGTTGCTTAATAAAGGCGAGTCGCATTTGTTGTTGTCGGGCGATGTCACGTGGTGTGATATTAGGAATTGGGTCTTTGGCATCGAGGTTTACTTGAGTTGCTTGATGATAGGCTGGCAGGTAACCGTTGCTGAACAGTGGAATCCCGCCATGTGGTAAAGTCGAACCGCCGCTACCGAGCACGACAAACCCAGGTAAATTGCGGTTGATGCTTCCCAATCCGTAAGTAACCCACGCACCGGCGCTAGGATGTCCCATAAACGGGAACCCGCTATGCATAAAGAAATTACCCTGTGCGTGCTCGCTAAACGTTGCGGTCATGGAACGGACGATAGCGAGGTCATCAGCGCAGGTTGCCAAATGTGGCAGCAACGCACTGATTTCCAAACCACTTTCACCATGTTTGTTAAATGCCCAGTGTGATGGCATCAACGTTCCGTTCTGATTGAACTGAGTGCGGTTTGCTTTGAAGGGCACCGGTTTCCCGGCGTCTTTTACGAGTCGCGGTTTTGGATCAAAGGTGTCGACTTGGGACACGCCACCGGACATGTAACAAAAAATAACATGTTTTGCTCGTGCCGCGAAATGCGGTTTTCGCAACTTTTGTGCAGCGGCGTCCGCTGGGCCTGCGGCTGACAAGGTGTTGTCATCGGCCATCAAACCGGCCAACGCTAGCATCCCAAACCCGCTCGAGGCGTGGGAAAGAATTTGTCGACGTGTTGGATAATGTGTCATTGTTTGATTAACGGATAAAGATGAACTCTTTGAAATTGAAAAGGCTTTGAGCAAAATCTTGCCAAGCACGTGTTTCAAACTCTTGTGGAGCGATGTCCGGTCCTAAGGAACTAAGTGCGTCACGGTTTGAGACAACAGCTTGTTGTAGGTTTGCCACCTTCTGTTGTTGTTGCATCGTCAGCGCTGCCATTACTAATTTCTCGGGGATGAAATCACTGTTGCCGGAGGCCAAGGCTACGATTTGGTCAGCAGTCAGTGCTTGATTATAGATTTGTGCATCCAAGATACGTCCGGCGAGCATGCGGTTTCCGCCAGCGGGTGTGTGTCGAATGCCAAAACAAATGACGCTTTCATGTGCCTTGAACTCTACCGTCCCCGAAGATTTATACGAGTCACCGTAGGGTTTGCCGTTACGAAAAATCTGGATCGTCCCGTCTGTTGCATAAGTGATGGCAATATGAACGGGAGTTTTGACGCCCGCCGTTTCCGGCGGACCATTAACGCCTTGTGTGCGGGAAAAATTGTTACTACCGGCTAACCACTGTTGAGAGTCTTTTTCGGCATAAACGATTGAATCAAAATAAATTCCATTGTTGGTTTGGATTGTAATCACACCACCAGCCTTTTGGTTTAATGTGTTTAGCTGTACGATGGCAGCCAGCGTTTTTTCCGTGATGTTTTTTGAGATTGGTTTGGTAATTGCATAAGCTGTCGCATCGTTGAGAATCAATGCGCCATTTTGGATATGAGCGTTATTTGAGGCAGTGGCGTGCAAGTCGCCGATCTGATCTTCTAGCGATTCTTCAAAATCCCAGTGGTGCAGGGGGCTTGGTATCGCCACCGTCGGTAATTTGCCGGCAGCTTTTTGCTTCAGTAGTACTTGTCGTACGGGATGAAGGATGTCGGTGATTTGTTGTGTTTGCGAGCGAATTGCCTTGGTGAGTACGTCCTTTTTGTCGTCTAATTCTCGTTGTTCTAACAACATCTGCTTGAAATACTGTTCACATTGTTCTAATTCAATGGCTGTAGGTGCACGTGAAAAGGCTCGTAAATACATCGCGTGAAAGCGGGCGTTGTTGTCTGCGAGCGATGTGTCGCCGACGATATCGGCGGCGAATTGTTTGGCGGTGTTAATTACGAATGTACTGTTCAGCAGTGTCAGCGATTGCGCGGGGACGTTTGTTTTAGCGCGAGCCCCAACGGTACTCAATGGTTCCGGGCGGTCGAAGATGTTAAGAAACGGGTCGGGACTATTGCGACGAGCTTGGACATAAAGGCTACGACGGCGTGACGTTCCGTTGACGCTTGATTGATACATCGTGTGGTCGAGTGACCCTGCGGTTATTAACATCGCATCTCGAATCGCTTCTCCATCAAGCCGCGTGATTGGGAATTGAGCAAGCATGTTTAGAGATGTTGCTTGTTGATTTTCAGAGAGGCTTGGATTATGACTCGCTTGACGATACGTCGCACTCATAACAATTTGACGTATGAGCTTTTTTTGCGACCAATTGTTTTCCTCCAGTTGCGAGACGAGGTAATTCAATAAATCTGGATGGGTTGGACGAGCTCCGAGATGGCCAAAGTTATCAACGGTACTGACAATGCCACGGCCGAACAAATGGTGCCAAATACGGTTGGCGATAACACGGCCAACGAGTGGGTTGTCGGGGTTTGAGAGATCCTCGGCGAGTTCGAGTCGCCCACTTTGTGTTGTTGTGTATTGACGGTCACTAAATGCTTCGAGGAAACCACGGGGCACCATCTCAGCGACGTCATTAGGGTTACCGCGCCTCCATAATGGATGGTCGACGCCGTGACGATCGATAACGCCTGGCGATCGAACTGGTGTAGGGATGGTGTTTTCCAGCTGGCGATATTGCGTGAGTAGCAGTTCAATCGAGGGGAGTTGCGAGAGTTGATTGGGAAGCAATTGATTGCGGACGAAGAATCCTAGAAAGCGGGCTTCCTCGTCGGAAATGGATCCTCGTTGCCATTGTGCGATGATGCGCCGCAACACGTCTTGATATAACTTTGCCAGTTCTTGAGAATTTGTCGGCGTTTGGTCAGTGACAGCAGCAAGCCGATTCGGCAAATTAACGGGTGGTAATTGGTCCGCTTTGAGGCAAGCGACGTTGGTGAGTCCAAACCAACTGCGCTGTTGGGAGCGTACTTCCACCGGTAGGTCGTATGCCGTTGCTAGTTCCAAATACATACTATCGCCATGGAAATAACGCATGTTGAATTTAATCCATGTGGGGTCGATAGAATTGGGGTTTTGTTCCAAATACAACAAACCAATCACGCGTGGGTAGTTTTCTATAACAAAGCGGAGGCGCGATCCCATGCTTTTTAGCCCGGCAACCTGAATCCAAATATCATCAAAATCAACATTGAATTCCGGCGAGTGCAAGACCCCGTTGTGTTGACTCGACAGGCTGTTTGTGAAAAGACCAGCGACATGAATGTTCTCGATGATCTGATCGCCCGTTGGGTTGATAGCAAAGTCGCCACCGCTACTCCTGCCCGCCAGACCAGTTCCATGCTGCGTCCATTGTTGGTGATCGTCTCCCGAACTGAGATTCCATCGTCGTTGCAAGGCTTGTTGTTGAAAAGCTTGGTTTTTATCACGAGCAGACGTCCATTTTGATTTGATTTGATTCCATTGATTTGTAAATTGCTCGCCGGAAATATTGTTTAATGTGGCCAATTCAAACAACGGGTTTTGGTCGACGATGGCGTCTTTTTTGCCTGCCAATTTGATTTGCTCTTGCCATCGTGTCATCAGTGACGTGGACGAATCCTGCAACACCTTGGTCCACTGTTGGGCGAGTTCAAGGCGGATGCGTTGTTTGAGCTGAGTTAGTTGTTGTTTGTTCGTATCAGCTCGAGTTGGTGTGTCGACAGTGATCAAGGCCGGGCGAGCGTTGGCTAATATTCCGTAGAAACGGTAGTAATCGCGTTGGCTGATGGCATCGAATTTGTGATTGTGACAGCGAGCACAGGAGACGGTAAGTCCCAAAAATGCCTTACTGATGACATCAACTTGATTGTCGATGAATGCGATTTGTTCGACTTTTGCATCGACGGGAGCATAACCGTGAGGGACAAATCGATAGTGCCCTGTTGCCAACGCAGATTCATTGATTTGTTGTGTTGCGTTAATACGGGGATTGCTCAATAAGTCACCGGCAATGTGTTCCCGCACCATCTGTGTGTAGGGAACGTCATCATTGAGTGCTCGAATCAGATAGTTACGATACCGATAAGCATGTGGAATTCTAGGGTCACCTTCGCTGCCGTGTGATTCAGCGTAGCGAAATACATCCATCCAATGCCGCGCCCAACGCTCGCCATATTGAGAGGAATTAAGTAATTGATCTACTAAGCGAGAATAGGCCTGCTCGGATTCGTCGTTGAGGAATTGTTGCAGCAGGGCGGGTGCGGGTGGCAACCCGGTTAGTGCAAAAGAGAGACGACGGGCAATGGTCGGCTTAGCGGCGGGCGGGGCGGGTTGCAGATGTTGTTTTTCGAGTTGCTGGAGGATCAAGCGATCAATCGGCTTGTCGGACCAGGCAGTTGCCGGAGGCATTTCGACTGGCTTAGGAGGTTGGAAGCTCCACAACTTCATCCGAGTTGTACGAATGCTGCTCCAGGACGTGAGTTGCTGCAGAGTCTCTTTGTTGGGTGGCTGGTCGCGCGGGTCTGCCGCTCCCATTTCAATCCAACGACGAAAGGCAGCAACCGATGTTTTATTCAGACGTGGTTCCTCTTTGGGCATCCGTAGCTCATCGCTGTGCAGAATGGCTTGCAGCAGTAAACTATCCTGCGGTTTGCCAGGTACGATTGCTGGACCAGAGAACCCTCCTTGTAAGAGTCCGTCGCGAAAATCCAGCGCTAAATCTCCTTCAGTAGTGCTGGAACTGTTATGGCAGCGATAACAGCGTTCCACCAGGACGGGCCGGATCTGTGATTCAAAGAACTCAATTTGCTGTGCTGTTGGATCCGCCGCGCTGCCTGTCGATGCCCACGACAACAGGACAGAGAATATACCGACGAAGCATGCGTGCATTTGCAAATTATATTGTCGGCAGGTGTTCATGATGTGGTAGGGAAAATGGAACTCTTTCCGCCTATTGTATCAAATGTATCAAGGTGACGATTGCAAAACAGCGGATGTTGTTATTAAAAAGCAATTGAGTCCAAGACGAGTTCCCCATCAATGGTCAAGGCAGAATGAATGGTCGTGGGTGAGGAAATAAGAATTGTTGTCTCTGTGAGATTGCCGAGGATGTTACACGTTGTTTCGATCCCTTCGTCGTCGAGGTCGGCGAACGGTTCGTCGAGTAATAGTAACTTGGGCTGCCGGATGAGAGATCTTGCTAACGCTACTCGGCGTTGTTCGCCACCGGAAAGTTGCTGACACGAGCGGTTGGTGAGGTGTTGGATTTTAAAACTTTCAAGCATTTGTTGAACTAGTGTATCTCGATCGCCGGTTGCCATCGATCGGATTCCGTAGAGTACATTGTCATTGACGGTCCCTTTAAACAAGTAGGGATGTTGATGCACAAAGCCGATTTGATTCTGGGGCAGTGAGCAATGCAACGTTCCTTTGAAATCGTGCTCCAAGCCGGCAATAATTCTGAGCAAGGTCGTTTTGCCGCTGCCATTGGTACCGACGATACCAAATTTATGGTGGGCTTGAATTTCGAGTGCTGGGACTTGGCAGATAGGTTTGTTTCCGCGTATCATCTGCAAATCTGTGACTTGGATTATTGAAGTCATGCGCGTTTCTCCTGCGACCGTGGAGTGCTCAGTAGAGAAATAAGCGTAGTTATGACGATTGCCATCAATAATAATACAAGGCTCATGGCTACGGCGCGGGATAAGTTGCCGCGAGCGGTTTCGAGAGTCGTCGCGGTTGCTAGCGTACGAGTTATGAACTTAATGTTCCCGCCGATCATTATGGCGATACCGAGTTCGGTAAAGCAGCGAGCGAAAGCGGTCAGCAACGCCAGTGTGATCGCTAGTCGCGCTTCGCCCAGGTATGTTTTTAATCGTTGCCACGGAGACGCGCCCAGCATGACTGCTGTTTCATGCACGCGGGGATCAAGATTGGCAATCGCAGCGTGAGTCAAACTGACGATAATGGGCAGCGCCAATGCAAACTCGCCTAACACGATCCCCACTGGAGTGTACAACAGTTCCAGCATGCCTAGTGGTCCTTGACGCGAGAGCAGGGCATAACCGACAAGTCCAATCAGGACGGTCGGGATGCCCATGCCCGCTCGAAATAGGATGATTAATAAAGTTCGGCCGCGAAAATTCGCTCGAGCCAGCAAACAACCAATCGCAATTCCGACCACGGCGGCCAACGCTACGGCGGTAGTTGAAATCCAGATGCTGCGCCACGCCGCGTCCAAAACCTGCGGGTCACCCGCTAGGATCAACTTGAGCGCTTCGACGATACCGTTCCAGATGAATTCCATGAAATACGTGGGCTAAATGTTAGAGGTGTTGGAATTTGATGGGGGGTTAGATTACTTGGTGCGGGGTGTCAGTGGGCTGAATAAAATTTGGTTTTGGATTTTATATTCCGAGATGGTTTTTTGGGCCTCGGACATGACGAGGAACTCGGCTAGTTGAGTTGCTTGCCGCTGATTTATCATATCGTTTTTTGTGGGCGTTACGGTAATGACACTATACCGATTCTTTAAGGCAGGGTGTGGAGATGTAAGTGGTACCAACGTAAGTCGTTCGTTGAAACGTAAGTAGGTTGCTCGATCAGTTAGCACGTACGCTTGCTTTTCCTCGGCGATTAAAAGTGTGTTGGCCATACCTTGTCCGGTTTCAAGATAATTCATGGTAGGGGGTTTCGAACCGAGAGCTTTCCAGAGACTGAGTTCTTTTTTGTGCGTTCCACTATCGTCTCCGCGAGAGGCAAACCCATATCGGTTGGCGATGCGTTGGAACGCCTCTGTTGGAGGTTTGTCCTTGATGTTGGCTGGGTCATGCGCCGGCCCAAGTATTACGAAATAGTTTTCCATGAACGGTTGATGAGTTACACCATGGCCAGCACGCATAAACGCTTGTTCTGCTGCTGGGGCGTGGACAATAAGAACGTCGACTTCACCACGTTGACCCAGTTTAAGAGCCGCTCCGGTTCCGACGGCGATGACAGTCACTTGGCAATTATATTTCGCTTGGAATTTGGGGATGAGTTCATCGAGAAGCCCGGAATCTCGAGTACTAGTTGTGGTGGCTAATCGTAGTTGATGCGAGCTGCCGGTAGCGAGTTGTCCAGTGCCGGTGGTTTGTTCGGAACATCCTCCAGACAACAAGGACAACACGGCAAGCAGGAGGCAGGATGAACAACGCACGGGTTTTACTCGAGAAGAGGAAGTTTGTCGCAACTGTTTCTAATTTATCAAAACGGGCTATGTTGCGTAAGGTAATGGCCTATGAGTACTACTCGTCCATTCATACAAAACTCGCTAAAATAGTTTAGAATGAAGCTATCTTTGTTACCTAACCAACAGTTCCTGAAAAACTCTGGCATCCAAAAAGGCACCTTTTGCATGGCGATTGCACCGACACCTGAAACAACGACTGACAACCAACTTACCGATGAATATATCGCTCAGCTTCGAGCAGATTTTAATAGCCATCCTACAGCTCAGCTTATGCAGAATGCTGTCACTAGGAACGGCATCGATCTTATATCACGCAACCATAGTGTCGTCGCGGCTACCGACCATTCGTTTTCTAATCTTTTAGATAGCTGGAAGGTTACTAACCAAAAGCAGAGTGGACGATGTTGGCTGTTTGCAGGATTGAACTTGTTTCGCCCAGCAGCGATGGAGGCACTGAATCTAAAGGAATTTGAGTTCAGTCAAAATTACACTTTGTTTTGGGATAAGTTTGAACGTGCCAACTATTTTTTGGAAGCGATGATTGAAACCGCTGATCGCGAAATTGACGACCGTACAGTTGCATTTCTATTGGAGTGCCCGCTGGATGACGGTGGTCAATGGAATATGTTCGTCAATATTATTCGCAAGCACGGCATCGTGCCCAAATACGCGATGCCGGAAACGCAAAGTTCAAGTGCGACACGTAAAATGAATGAACAGTTGCTGGCTCGTTTGCGCAAAGGAGCCTTGGAATTGCGCAGTTGCCTTGAAGTGGGTATTGCGAGCGAGCAAGTGCAAGTGACCAAGAATAAAATTCTTGAAGAAGTTTATCGGATGTTGTGTATTCACTTAGGAACCCCGCCCACGGAATTTGATTGGCAATGGAATGATAAGGACAAGGTGTTTCACAACGACGGTGAAATGACGCCGCTCGAATTTGCAAATCGGTATTTTCAAACGGATCCGTCGGATTATGTTTGCCTCGTCAATGACCCCCGTAGTACGAGTTCTTACAACAATACATATACGGTCGAATTCTTAGGTAACGTAGTGGGGGGAGATATTGTTAAGTACTTGAATGTCGATGTGCCAACGATGAAGCAATTAGCGATGGCAACCTTGCTTGATGGTGAACCGGTATGGATGGGTTGCGACGTTGGAAAAATGATGGACCGTAAAGAGGGCGTCTGGGATGTAGATCTGTTTAAATACGAAGATGTGTACGATGCCGAATTGACGTTAACCAAAGCGGAACGTTTGGAATACCACGAAACCTTGATGACTCACGCCATGTTGTTTACAGGCGTCGATGTAATCGAAGATGAAAATGGCCAGCGGGCGCGACGTTGGCGAGTGGAAAATAGTTGGGGCGACGAAAACGGCAAGAAGGGATTTTACACGATGAATGATTCGTGGTTTGATGAGTTTATGTTTGAAGTTGCCATTCATAAAAAATACCTCTCCGCTGAACTGTTGGCCGCTTGGGATCTCGAACCAACACCGCTGTGTCCCTGGGATCCAATGGGTGCTTTGGCACGCAGGTCTTAATGACCATCATAAATTTGATAGTTCGTAAAGTTAGATATTGGCGTAAGAGTTTTGAGACACAGTAATACCAGCGGACGACGTCTTGACCTGTTACTTGTTGTTAGCGTGTTTTTTGGTGGCGCGGCAACTGACACGTTAATGGCCGAGACACCGACCGGCGCTAATGGGGTTCCACGGCAAGCGATCAATACGCAGGACCCTCAGGACATACCTCCCCCACCGTTGCAAGCATTGGCGGCCTTGAAGGTTCCGGCTGGGTTTGATGTTTCTTTGTTTGCCGGTGAACCTGATGTGCACCAACCACTAGCATTTACGTTTGATGATCGTGGGCGGTTGTGGGTCATTGAAAACTACTCCTATCCGGAATGGAACGCAGAAGCTTACGATAGGATTGTTATTTTTGAAGACACCGATCAAGATGGGCAATTTGATAAAAAGAAGGTGTTTCTTGATGACGGCCATCAGCTGACCGGAATTGAAATCGGCTTTGGCGGAGTTTGGTGTACTGCCGCTCCCTATCTTATCTTTATTCCAGACGGCGATCGCGATGATCAACCGGATGGCCCTCCCCAGATATTGTTAGACGGATTTAATCTGCGGGAGATTGGTCATAACGTCGTCAATGGTTTGCGGTGGGGCCCCGATGGTTGGCTCTATGGGCGGCACGGAATCAAAGCGACAAGTCATGTGGGGGCTCCAGGAACCAGCGACAAACAGCGGACGACGTTGAACTGTAGTATTTGGCGGTTTCATCCGGTGCACAAAATATTTGAAGTTGTATCTCATGGAACGACCAACCCGTGGGGATTTGATTATGACGACTATGGCGAGATGTTTTTTACGAACAACGTCATTGGGCATCTCTGGCATTTGCTTCCGGGTGCACGTTATGAGCGAATGTACGGGTCCCATTTGAACCCCAATACATTTGTGTCGATGACGTCTACATCGGACCACCTGCATTTTGCAGGAGGATTGTGGTCCGAGAGTCGTAAGGAAATTGGCGCGCCAAACCTGCACGATGAATATGGTGGGGGGCACAGTCACTGTGGGGGGATGATCTACCTTGGTGACAACTGGCCAGAACAATATCGCGGCAAAATGTTTATGTGCAACACGCATGGTAAACGAGTCAATATGGACGCGCTAAGACGCGCAGGGAGTAGTTACACTGCGGAACACGGCCAAGATTTCTTGTTTGCCAATAGTGATTGGTTTAGAGGGGTCGAACTGAAATATGGCCCAGATGGAGGTGTATTCTTGACGGATTGGACGGACCTCGGTGAGTGTCATGACCGTGATGGAATCCACCGGCGGTCTGGTCGGATTTATAAGATTACCTATGGCAAGCCAAGTCGTTTGGCCGCTTTCGATTTGCAAGACTTGTCCACCCCCGAATTGATTGATTTGCAGAACCACAAAAATGATTGGTTTGTTCGTCATGCTCGGCGTATTTTGCAAGAACGCGCGGTTGGTGATGGTGATCTAACGACGGCGGTGAGATTGTTAAAGAAGAATTTCGGTGAGTCAGTCGATACAACTCGAAAATTGCGATTTCTGTGGTGTTTGCACGCCTTGGGGCAGTCTGGGGCAGTCCTGGAGGATTTGTTGAATGACTCCAATGAGCATCTGCGTGTGTGGGGAGTGCGGTTGTTGTTTGAAAATGATGTACCGAAAATAGATTGTGCCACAGCATTGGCTGACCTCGCACACAGAGAAACCTCCGGTCTGGTACGGTTGCACATCGCTGCGGCCATGGCAAAGGTTCCCAATGCCTTGCGGTGGGCTATTGCCGCTGCATTAGTCGAGAAAATACCTGTCGCTCACGACGAACGGTTAATGGCGATGATTTGGTATGCGATTGAGCCGGTAGTTTTGCAAGACGCCGGTAAAGCGTTACAGTTTTCGATGTTGTCGGATGCGGCTTTGTTGCAAGAATTTGTCGCACGGCGGATTACGGTAAGCGCGGTGAGTTACGCTGGTGATTTTGAAAAGCTGATGGTGATCATGGTGCGGCAGCAAGCGATGTTCAATAAAACGCAGTCGCAAGAAGTTTTGCCAATGTTGGTTGGTCTCGGTGTTGGTGTGCGTGGTCAACGGCAGATGGAAATGCCAAAATCGTGGCGATCTTTTGCGGACTTGGTCAAAGCCTCTGGAAACGAAAAAGGACGACAGTTGGTGCAACAAGTAGGCGCTGTGTTTGGAGACGGCGTGGCGCTGGCACAACTCGTTAGCGTTGCCAGAGACAAGGACTTGGCTGCAGAAGTACGGACCACCGCGGTTAACTCTTTGGTGTCCGTGGCGGGCGAAGGAGTAGGAAGTGAATTGAAAATCCCCGAGTTGCTACAAGGGATGATTGGTGACCGCGCCGTGCAGATGGCAGCGATTCGTGGTTTGAGGCGTTTCGACCATGTGCAAACCCCCGTTTTGTTACTCGACAAATATGCATCGCTAGATAAGCCTCTAAAAAATGCTGTTATCGACACACTTAGCTCACGAGAGGATTATGCATACGAGTTGTTAACTGCACTTGAAACAGGGCGTGTGCCACGAGAACATGTTACGCCTCAACAAGCACGGCAGATTTCAAATATTAATAGTGCTGAGTTAACAGAGAAGTTGTCGGAACTGTGGGGAGCGGTGCAGATTAGCAGTGAAGAACAGTTAAAAAAAATCTCACGGATTAAGGCAATGTTAGCAACTCAGAGCGATGTGCCTCCAGACTTGAGCCAAGGAAGAGCCACTTATAAACAACGATGCGCAAGCTGCCATAAGTTATTTGGCGATGGTCAAAAAATTGGACCTGATTTAACGGGTTCGGGACGAGCGAATATCGATTATGCTTTACAAAACGTAGTGACGCCTAGTGCCGTTGTTGCGACAGGGTTCCAAGTTAGTGTGATTGAGACTGTTGCGGGACGCGTATTGACGGGCGTTGTTACGCTGGAGTCAGAACAGGTCTTGATGGTTCAAACCGATAAAGAACAAATACGACTACCGGTATCCGAGGTTGATAAGATTCGCAAATCGAAACAATCTTTGATGCCCGAGAACTTGCTCAAGGATTTAACGGACGAGCAGATAAGAAATCTGATTGCCTATCTTGCGAGTCCAGTACAGGTGCCAGTTAGTGGTGCAGATGATGTAACGGATGTGAAAGATTCAACAGACGAGTAATGTAAACGTGTCTTGTAAACGGAGATTGTGATGACGATAATTGGAAGAATAGTAACGATCTGGATTTTGGGGTGTTTGTTTTGTAGCGCTGCGTGGGGCGAAACGACGCGGCCGGCAAAGAGTCCCAACATAGTTTTCATCATGGCCGATGACCTCGGCTCGGGGGACTTGGGGTGCTATAACTCCGATAGCAAGATCCCCACGCCTCAGATGGATGCGATCGCCACAGGGGGAATGCGATTTACGGACGCCCATTCGCCATCAGCCGTCTGCTCGCC
>Ga0208879_1000631_pt1 | contig 35729 bp, 46 predicted proteins | sample Knorr_S15_td_Bot_FD_185605 | JGI IMG/M metagenome (GOLD analysis project Ga0208879, IMG submission 185605) | Marine microbial communities from Southern Atlantic Ocean transect - Knorr_S15_td_Bottom_ad_5009_LV_A (SPAdes) (version 2) | ecosystem: Environmental > Aquatic > Marine > Oceanic | place... | reverse complement strand
GGCTCCATATCCTCCGGGGCGTTGTCAAGATAGTTATTGATTAGTGACACACTGTGGCCCATTGCGTAAAAGTGATGCGCGATTTCTTCTGTAGTGATTTCAATTTCCATAATAATCTCCTGTTAATAATTTTCGGTGAAGTAATGTTTAGCGATTCCGCTATCTATAACAATCTACTATGACCAAGTAGATATTGCTGTGCGTTTCCATGTATTGGTGGCTGTGCAGACATAAACAAATCCAGCATCCCACGCGATTTCTCCCGTAATGCCGTCCGAGCCGGCCCCCTCTGTCGGTACATTGGGAGATGCCACAACGAGGTTACCGTTGGCGAACACATGCTCTCCAATGCTTCCGTTGCCGTAGGTTGCGGTGTTACTGCCGTTACCTGTGGCACCGTATCCGATTACAATTTCATTAGTGCCGCCAGCATCCTTTGCCTTAGTCTCCGCACCGAGGAACAACGAGTCAGAGGAGGTTTCGTTTTCAGAGGAACCATCGTTGAGGTAATACCCTGCGTTCCGACCAAACGCCGCGTTTTCATGACCCTCTGTGTTAGCCCTGAGCGCGCTATTTCCCATGGCGGTGTTGTAGTTTCCAGAAACATTGGCGAAGAGGGCTGATCTTCCGCTGGCAGTATTCCTGTCGCCACCCACGTTGGCCTGGAGGGCCTCGTATCCGGTGGCCGTATTGTTACTTGCGGTGTTAGATAGGAGTGCGTGGTATCCACTGGCCGTATTGTTACCGCCGGTTTCGTTCTCGAAGAGTGCCTTGTAACCAACGGCCGTGTTTGAGCCTCCCGTGATGTTGCCGTTGAGTGCGTTTTGTCCAAGGGCCGCGTTGCTCGTGCCACTCGTGTTGAAGTAGAGTGCACTTGATCCGCAAGCCGCGTTGTCGTCTCCTTGGGTGTTACTATAGAGCGAGGAGCGTCCAACGGCTGTGTTCCCGGCGCCACCGTCGTTGGTGTAAAGCGCACAATATCCGTCAGCCGTGTTGTAATTTGCTTTGTTAAACCTAAGTGCGCTCATTCCGGCGGCTGTGTTTTGGTTGCCGATTATGTTAGCCCTAAGTGCGTTTCCTCCGGTGGCGGTGTTGCTGTTTCCTTCGGTGTTCTCGAAGAGTGCCTTGTAACCACTGGCGGTGTTGCTGTCACCGTCGTCGTTTTTGTAAAGCGCGTGAGACCCTAAGGCTGTGTTCTGAGCTCCGCCGTCGTCAGAGTAGAGTGTGTTGTATCCGATGGCAGTGTTGTCCGCGCCGTTGCCATTCACAGCTCCGTAAAGGGCACTCGCACCGACTGCCGTGTTTCTATTAGCGTTCTCACCCGTCGGGTTTTTAAGGGCATATCTCCCGACTGCAGTGTTGTAGTCGCCGTTTGTATTAGCATTGAGTGCGCCAGTTCCAGTAGCTGTGTTGTGCGTGCCGCCTGTGTTGGCGAAGAGGGCAGTTCTTCCGACTGCAGTATTGGATTCGCCAGTCGTGTTAGCCTTGAGTGCACTTACTCCAATGGCTGTGTTGTTATAGCCCTGAGTACTGTTATTGCCTGAAGGTCCGTTAGCGTCGAGTGCACCCATGCCGACTGCCACATTATTGCCACCTCCGACGTTAGCCCGGAGTGCACTTACTCCAATGGCCGTGTTTTGCTCGCCGGTTATGTTTTTCAGCATGGAGTTATATCCGACTGACGTGTTGTCACTTGCGGTGTTGTCGGCCAATGCGTCATATCCGACAGCAGTGTTATAGTTGCCGGTGACGTTGGTTCTTAGGGAGGATCTACCAACAGCAGTGTTGTTATGGCCGTCCTTATTCAACTTCAGGGCTAACGCTCCAATGCCAGTGTTATTGTTGCCCAGCTTATTAGTTAAGAGTGCATCATATCCGGCGGCAGTGTTGTTATCGCCAGTAGCACCTGTGAGACCCTTTAGGGCTCGATATCCGATACCCGTGTTGTTCGGGCCTCCGCAATGGTACAGTGATTCCGCACCAACACCCGTGTTTTGATGTTTACCGGCTCCAATCGAACGGAGAGATTCCTTCCCGACAGCGGTATTGTTATTACCCGTTGTGTTACCTTGGAGTGCGTCGTATCCGACGGCCGTGTTGCTCGTGCCGTTGTTGCTCTTGAGTGCGTTGGCTCCAGTGGCAGTATTAAGTGAGCCCGAGGTGTTTAAGTAGAGTGCGTTTATCCCGAAGGCCGCGTTGTTGTTACCTCCGTCGTTAGCCTTCAACGAAGCATGTCCGACAGCAGTGTTGTTACCTCCACCTGTGTTAGCCGTGAGTGCGTCTCTTCCGATACCAGTGTTGTTGGGGCCGGAGGTGTTGCTCATGAGCGCACCAGACCCTACAGCCGTGAGGCCGCTCATGTTGTTCTTGAGGAGTGCCTCATATCCAACGGCTGTGTTGTCGTTGTTGCCTGCGTTTATTTCCTTTAGGGCAGAATGACCGACAGCGGTATTGTTCGAGCCCGTTGTGTTGCCCTGTAGTGCGTCCGCTCCGCTTGCTGTATTGTATATACCAGCCGTGTTGTCGTACAGTGCGCCCGTTCCTGTAGCTGTATTGTGGTGGCCGGTGTCGTTGTCGTGTAGTGCGGAATTACCGACGGCAGTGTTGTTGTTGTCGGTGTTGAAGTAGAGTGCCTTCTTCCCAACGGCTGTATTGCTGGAACCCTCTATGTTTTCGTGGAGTGTGCTTACTCCGACGGCGGTGTTGGCATCGCCCCCTTTATTTTTATTCAGTGCGTTCGATCCGGTGGCAGTATTTTCCGCGCCCGACTCGTTGGTGTAGAGCGCGCTCCCTCCGGTGGCTGTGTTGAAGGCACCTCCCACGTTTTTATACAGTGCGTCCTTACCAATGGCCGTGTTGTTACTTGCGGTGTTGTCGTGTAGTGCGCTCACTCCTATGGCGGTGTTTTCGACGCCCTCTTTGTTCTTGTAGAGCGCGGATCTTCCAACGGCTGTATTCTCAATGCCACCCTCATTGTCCGTCAGGGCATATGCTCCAACGGCCGTATTGCTATCGCTACCATCTCCTTCGGAATTCCTGAGCGCAAAGTAACCAACGGCAGTGTTGTCCGAGCCCTCGATGTTGGCCTTGAGTGCCTCGTAACCACTAGCCGTGTTATACGAGCCCGAGGTGTTAAACCTAAGTGCGCTCTTTCCGTCGGCTACGTTCTTGATGCCGGTTGTGTTAGCCTTGAGCGAGCACGTCCCGGTGGCCGTATTGTGACTTGCTTTGTTAGCGGCGAGCGCGTCGTATCCGACAGCCACGTTACTAATACCTGTTTCGTTAACCTTGAGCGCGTTCGCCCCGACAGCAGTATTTTTCGAGGTCTCACATTGATTGAGCGCGTCGTATCCGACAGCCACGTTACTAGTACCTTCTTTGTTTAAATGGAGCGTGTTCACCCCGACAGCCGTATTGTTACCGCCGCCTTCATTATTCTTCAGGGAGCCCGATCCGAAGGCGGTGTTGTGGTCGCCGCCGATATTATCATTGAGTGCTCTGTAACCAACACCCGTGTTGTTCACGCCGTCGTCGAGGGATTTCAAGACCTCCGTGCCCATTGCGGTGTTGGTATTATCGTCCAACTCTTGGGTTAAGAGGTTGGTGATAACGCCGCTATCGCTCTTGCGGAACGTCTCCACCGTGCCCTCAAGCAAGCTATCGAATGCCCCTAAGATCCCTCCGTTATAAGCCGCGTTACCGTAATCCGGTGCCGTCACACTATCAATCACACCGGCATTCTTTACCGAAACATGAGCCGCCTCGCCAGCAAAGATACCGTACTCTCCGTTACCAAAGAAGCAGTCGAGAATGAATGACTTAGTACGTGTTGATTTGATCCCGTAGTTATCTTTCAACGCGGTACCGCTAACGTAAAGTGAGCAGGAATCCACCGTGCTCTCTGTAGTCCGCTCCAAAGACAGGGCGGCCTTGCCACTAGTGTCAATGATTTTGATATAAAGATCCCGAACGTAAAGCTCTTCGCACTGCCTAACATAGATGCCGGATTCTGCGTCCGTGAAGTTAAGGATAACAGACTTGGAGGAAGCACTACTTGAGTTGGCATCATTGCCTAGGATATTAAGCGCACCATTACCAAAGCCTACGAACATTAGTTTTTGTTCGAGGTCGTAAGTGCCGTCACCAAACTGGAACGTAATCTCGCGGCCGTTTAGACTGCGGGGCTGTCTATCAATGATGTCCTGTATCGTTGCCCCGCTCATGGTTTCGTTCAGATATACCCAGATATCATCTGTGTTTCGGATAGTTCCGGTACTGGCACTACAGTCAGCGATAGAGCCCTGCTTAGGTATGCAGTTATTTGTGAGAATCCCGCCGGTGCCAGCGTAGGTAAAGTAATCCGGCCGTTCGTCGGAGCCATTAAGTGATTGAGATTCATCTACATATACCTGCGAACCCAGCCGCGAGTAAACACCAAAGCGAACGCTATCAATGTAGGTCTTCCTGACAGATGCGTTATCACAGTAGACAAAGGTTACCCCGCGGCTATTATTTTCCCCATCGATGGTACCAGTAATCTGGCACCCGTCTACCTCGATAGTGTCGCAGTCATAACCAAGTATGGCCTCGAATCCGTCCGTGTCAGGGATCATAAGCTTAAGGTTACGAACCTTGGGGAAGGCGTCACAACGGTTGAACTCAATACCCGCTGTTCCCGCCTCGGTGGAGGTGTTGGACGTAAAGTCTAGTGTATTGGACTGGTCGTAGTGAAGTACCCGGCCGCCGTCGACCTGATTATCCTCTGCCGCATCGCCCAGCAGAAGGATGCCGCCGGAAGTGAAGTTTTTGAACTGGATCATAGTATTAAAGGCGTATGTTTTAGCCGCCTCGGATGTGCCCACAAACTGTACCTTAAGGTACTTGCCGCCCAAGTTCTTGGGTACGGCGTCAATGGCGTCCTGTAGAGAGCCAAAGGTTCCCTCAATGTAGCCAGTAGCAACCACCGATGTGGCTTCATTAACGGTTAAGGTAACGTCACTATCCATGGATGACTCATTAATGCGGTCGATACCAGCATCAATAACGTCGCGCCAATCTTTGTTAGTCTGTCCGTTGCTCGAAATCTTTTCTAACTTTCCCATAATATCCCCTTAAAATTTTACTATTCTTGACCCGACCCACCAGAGTACACCGGCCATGCCGCCAAACATAAGGGCAAGCAGGATGCCGCGCCCTATGATAGTTGACGTGTCTTCAAACGTCTTTAATAACTTACCCGCCAGTGGTAGGTGCTTAGTGTCAACGTACTTGCTCGCCGTCTCCACCCACTCCTGCTCTGCTTTTGATAAATCCATTGCGTGTTCCTACTGGTCAAGTTTATGAGAATGTGCGTTGCGTTACGCCTCGGATCTGGAAGGTCGCGCCTGTATTTACTAGCTGAAACGAAGTTTGATTTTTGTTTATTGGAACTGCTCCGGTTAATCTGTTGCCGCCGTCGTCGTCGCTGTTAGACCCATAGGCTTCGCATAATATAGTGGACGTACCGTCTGGGTAAGTAACCGACACCTTATTGACGCTGCCATTCGAACTAAACGCATACGCTTCAATGTGTATCCACCGGATCTCATCCGTGTCCAAGTCCGTCCCGATGAAATCCTCAATATTGAATGTGTAAGTACCAGATCCTGTTTGATACAGTCCGGTTGTTCCGCCTGTAACTGCGACGTATTCCCAGTCGTAGGTCATCCCGTCCACATAAGCCTTAATGGCTTTGGCCGAGGCAAGTGTATCGTGAGAGTTAGAGGTGGTGTCCAGATTGGTATCAAGGACAAGCTCTTCCGCTGTCCCGATACCAGATGAGACCCGTCCCAGAACTCTTGTCGATGAGATGTCCTGAATCTTCGCAAAGGTCACATTCTTATTAAGGATCTTACTGGTATTTACGGCATCATCAAGAATATTGGGGGAAGTTACCGCATTAACAGCCAGCTTCTCTGTAGTAACACCGCCGTCCTTAACGATAATGTTACCACCGGAGCCGAAGCTTGTGCTTACACCGTCTGTCTTGGCCTCAATAATGCCGCCAGAAATCACCAACCCTTTGGTATTACTCACCGCCACACCACCGGCATCCACCAAGGAAAGCTCTGAGATGTTACCGTTCGAGTCGAACCCTAGTGCTTTGCCGGCCCGTTCTGTAGGGCTCTGCGTAACCTCGTAGGACACCCCGGAGTCAGTAGCGGGGAAGGAAATGGCCTTAGCAATCCCACCCTCTTGCTGTTGGTTCTGCGCCACCATACGGTCTAGTGCTTTGTTAAGGGCCGTGGGGTCAATGGAAGATCCTTCCTGCAGGTCATACTGCTGTGTGAACTGTAAGATGCGCTCGATGACCACCTGACTTCCTGCCCCGTAACCGTTCCCGCCTATTGTAATCTCGGCACCCAGCGCGGTGTCGCCATTGGTGGGCTCGATACTGAAGTAGTTGTTATTATTATTAGCAATATCGTCAGTATATGTTAGCTTTTTGGGCCCGGCTTCCTGAGTTAATAGCACCGTTACTACAATGTCGGCGATGTCAAAAAACGGCACATTGAATGGGAAGCCGGTAGTCGGCTCTATTGGTGAAGCTGATACTGAATTAATAGTTGTTTCTAGGGCCATGATATTCCTCGTTATGTTATATATAGGGGTCGCAACTTCTTGTCAAGAACTTTACTAGTCTTCATCTTCTTTTGGCTTATTAAACTTCTCTCTCTTATCAACTGCTTTAATGCCAAGCGCAACACCAGAGAACCATCTTGCGGGGTGATTGTAGTAGAACTCGGCATAGGACTTCCCCTTTATATCCTCAAAGGCGTAGTCGTTCTGTTTGGCAGAGATAAGCTTAACCAAGTTTTGGGCGGGAACGCTCATGCCAAACCCAGCCATGGGCGTAACATATCGGAGGTTGTAGATAGTAAGCTCTCGCTCCCAGTTGTCATCATTGCGGGCAATAGCACCTATGATTCTAGTGGTAGCCTTCACGTATCGCTCTGCGGCACCGCCCGCCTTCCAGCCCTCGTCATCCTTCCAAGGAACCATTTCGCTAATCCTAATGTCTATGTCGCGTCCGAACAGCGGGATGTTAGAGCCCACGGTTCCCTTGTCGAAGATAGGGTTAAGCAGTGCTTTCAGCAAATCATCACCAAGGGCAATGCTCCACAGAAGACTCCACGCTCGCTGTGCCATGATCCAGCGGAATGCCTCCCCGGCCCTTACCTTGACGGATCGCGTCCGTCCAACCACTCCCAATGTATCCAAGGAGTTAGAGAGGGCTGTGAATACGTAGGACTGCATAGGGCGAAAGAACCTAATGAATTGCGAGTTAAGGGCTGTGTTGCGTGTAACACGGTCATACATAGACTGTGTGGCGGCGGCAACGAAGTCGGCATGGATGCGGGCATCATCATTATTAAGTCCTAGCTCATTCTTAGCGTAGTCATAGCCGGCCGCATAAGACACCCTTGTGAGGGAGTCCTCCATGACGCCGCCAAGCCAACCCATATAGTCCCGGAGCTTATGCCTAGCAGTCTTACTGCCGGAGAACTCCGTGAATTGGTCAGTAGACTCTACGCCGCCAAGCGTGTGATCCATGCCCTTGAGTGACACCACATCACTCTCACTAAAGTTTACATCACCATGAAGGGCCGAATACATTGCCTTAACAGTCCTGCGTAGGCCCGCTTGCTTAATAGTAAACGCAAGACTAGAGGGTTGCGTAGTCAGCGACCACCCTATGTTACCCAGAAGAAGGCCGTGAATACGCGCCTTCTGTAGCGTACCCATGGCAGTAACAATACCCGCCTTGATCTGTTCCGAGGGTACGCCGCGAAGGGGGTCTAGGAAGGAGCCAGTAAGATCATCACCGACAGACACACTAGTTGTCTTCTTAATCGCACCAGCCACGTAGTCAAGGATGCTATCCTCGAACTCAAACAGGTTGCCCTTGATGTTGCTCTCCACCTTCATGCGCCACCAGCGGGCATTACTGGGCTGGCCTATGGAATCAAGGTGGGCGGCCCACGACTCGATCTCATTAGTCAGGTCATAGAGGTAGCCACCCTTATGGGCAGAGTTGGACAGGCTATCAAAGTACCCAAAGAAGTCCTTGGCATCAATGGCCTGCCGTTCGAACACAGCACGCGCCATGTTTCTAGCAATGTTCTTCTTTGTATTCTCATCGGCAGATGGCGCGTATGACTCATACTCAAGCATCTCCTTACTTGTATAGACGCCTGACTTAATCTTTAACTCTAGTTCGGAGAATCTTACGCGACCTTCCGCGCTGATCTCGGATAAGTTACTGCGAATACGGGCTCCGCGACCCATATCGGCACGAAGCTCAAGGATTATTTGTCCGTAGTAGAAAACTGTATTAGCGTCCTCTGCCGACAGGCCCAGCGCACTCTGTAATCTCCCCGGGTCTTTTGCTCTGAAGATAGTTGTGCGCTCGTTAGCGTCAGAAAAGAACAGGTCGCTTAAGAGCGTGTTGATTCTTTTAAGCTTCTTCCTTGTGTCGTAGGATTTAAGCACCTCAACTTGTTGCTTACGAATCCTTACATTGGCTTCCTTAGCGAGTCGAGCACCTTGGATAACCAACTGCCATAGGCGGGCGTTGGCCCCATACATGCGACCACCCTCCTTAACCTCACCAGTTAAGTCCATCTTCTGTACGATGAAGTGGGGGTCTACAAAGTTAGCCCAATCCCCGCCACGTTCCACTAGCCACTGCCTTAATTTTTCATTCTTAATGACTGTGAAATCGAGAGACGGCAGGTCTGCCCCGTCACCGTCCTTGGCGTATAGTAAAATTCGGCTATAGTGGCGGCTCTGCGCTTCCGGCGACCTATCCATTCCCTCTTGTGCGCCCTTCTCGTCAACAATCACAAGTTCATTAAACTTATCAAGTGCCGCCTTATCAGCATCATTAAGCTCTTCCCCGTTGGCCTTCTTCTCCATAGCTCTGGCGATATGAACGGATCGGCTCCTAACCTCCTCAATGAGCCTAACCTTATGTCCTGCGATAGCTAGTATGCGAGAGACCTCGTTAACCGTCTGCTCTACCTGCCAAACTGGGTCTAAAACTACGCCCGAAAAAGTACCACTACGCGACTTTGCGAACCCGGTAGAGGCCGCGAATAAATCAGCAACGGTTATAATATCACCTTTACCGCCCGGCTTGTGCCTGAGCGGGAAGTATAGCCCGGACACAACATTGAAATCTAGGCCGACCAAATCCTTAATAGCCTCAATCTTCTCCGCAAGATCCTTTGAGACAACCTCCCAACGTGCAAGAAACTCCCGCGCCCTCTGTGGTAGCTCGGATATATCAACAGGGTCAAGGCTCTCGTCGTAGTCCTGCTTATAGCCTACATAGCGCATGAAGAGTTCGCTCTCCTCACTAGTAAGTCCTAAGTCACCAACACTGAGGCGTTCAAAAATATCGTCAGCAATGGCCTCTGCCTCTTCAAGCAGTCTAATGACAGTATCGTTCTCTGGCTCTGGCTTTGCGCCATCATCAAAAGGTATCTCATCGGGAGATGCTTCCTGTTCAGGTGCTTGGTTGTTTGAACCACCGGCATTCTCTACGTGATGCAGTTGTTGCGCCCGCTGGCCTGCTTCTGTTGCCCTAATAAACTCTTTATATAGTCTGCTATTAGGGTCAATGCCCTTATCGTTAAGTACCGCTAAGACACCTGTAATGTCACCCATCTCCACCTTCTTGCCGACAAGATTGTGCCACATGGAGCGGTATTTAATCGGATTCACGTCGCCGCTCTCTACATTCTGGGAGGCTCCCCATACTGCATCTCCGAATATGGTCATGGCTTCGTCAATCATTTGCTGTGCGCGTTCCGAATACTTAATCTCCTCTAAAGGGGTAAGCGAATTCTTCTTAGCCCTTTCCCTGCGCTTACGTTCAGAACGTCTTCTTACTTCGTCGAAGAAAAAGTCAAGATCCTCGGCGTACTCGAAACTCTCGGCGGCCTCGTTAACAAGCTCCCCCGGAATTGGAGTGCCTGTGGATAAAAAGTCTGACATCATATCAGCCAAGTCCTCAATGGACCGATCCTTGTAATGCCCCTCATCGTCGACGCGAAATACCGCGGGATCTCGTGGGAAGTCAGTAATTATCTCATCCACAGCCGGCTCTACCTGGCCGGTTACCTCCGGTTCGCCATCACTTGGGGATGCCTCCTCATCCAAACTAGACTCCCTATTAACTCTCATCTCGCTAAGGAAGTATTGTGCTATGGCCGTGTTAAGGTTGCCAAGGTTCTCCTCATTGGGAGACAACATGGCTTCAATGGCCTCTGCTTGGTATTCCTTTGGCAAGGTTCGTTCAATAAGCTCCTTAATCTTGGGGTCTGTCATCTTTCGAATGTCACGTAAGCGGCCTGCGGTGTAGGGCAGAAAGCGTATAGGAACGTCCAGATTAGACGTGGGATCAATAACTGGCATCACACTGTCGCCAAACAGTGCCAGCTTATTGTAGACCATGTTACGTCCCATCCTATTCGCGCCGTCAACGTCGCCGTCATTAACCCTGTCAACATAGATAACGGACTCCTCCTCGGTGAAGCCCTCCTTAGTAAGCTGGGAAACCCTCTTTCCAAGGTTGGCCTTGGAGACACGTGTTATGCCTGCGCCGGTAGCAGTGCCGCTACCTACAACATAGGCTAACAAGCCCTCTTCAATGGCCTGCGGCCAGTTAACCTCCCCCTTGGTAACGGCTTGTAGTGACGCTGACTCTGCGAACTCTGTAATAAGCTCGCTTCCGCCTGAAATCTGCGACTCAAGACCAACCCTCTTTAACTGCTTCATTACCAGCTTGCCGCGTTTCCCCTTGCCTAGAGCCTTAAAAGCCTTGCTACCGGCACCAACGGTGTACCTATCAATTGCCCACCCAATCGTTCCAAAGAGAGCCGTGTACCCGGCGGCCACCCTGTGGTCACCCCCGGACTCTTCAAGCCCTTCTGCGTAGTATCTTCCCGCAATAAAGGGAGGGAAAACGGCACTGGCAACGATCATGGGGACCTCGCTAGTCGCCGACCAAACTTTGCCGGGTATAGTAACCTTGATGTAGTCGGGAACATCACCGGAAACCCCTTCCTCAACTTCCCGGGCCGTATTCATCCACGCCTTGAATCTAAACTCGTTAAACTCCTTGAGCTTTTTCATGCCAACATCGTAAGGAACGCTAGTGTCGCCCTTGGTCAGTACGTCATAATCATACTCTTTCCTTTTTCTGTCGTAAGCTTTCCAAGCCCATGCGGAATTAACCAAACGTCCAGTAGGTTCCTTTGGCTTTAACCGCGCCATTGGGGTTCCTAACTTATTGTGAGCCCACATACTAAATTCATTAACCTTACCCGCCATTGCCCCCATACCTGCCGTACCGGATACGAACCCTCTTCTTAGAGCACCCATTGACAAGGAAAGTCCCTCTCCAAGACGGATGCTTCTATCCTTCTTGATAGCTTCCCAAGGGTCGTACAGTTGAACCTTGTTAATCTCATTAAGAATCTGACTAGGAGACATCTCTGGATAGTTATCCTCCATCCGGTACTTAGCTTCGAAGTCGTTGTAGTTCTTCCCGTCAAGCATGTTGTAGTAGACTTTGGTCTGCTGAAAAGCCTGATCGTCCTCACTCATCAACTCAGCAACTACCTTCTTCTTATCATCCGTAAGAAGGTTCATCATGTTCTTGCTTGCAATCTTGGCGGCCCTGCCGGCATTAGGTTCGGGGAGCGGTATATCAAACTCACCAATATTCTCTCTGTAGTCTACAATAGCATTGCCAAGCTGGCTCTTAGTGAGCCCGGCCGCAATGCCTCCGTCTAAAAAGTCTCTATAAGTAGCCATGTATCCCCTTACTTATCATGCTTTTTGTAGAGATCGCGTTCCACATCCGTTAGGGTCGTTCCGGCCCACACATCAAGGACGTTCTTAAGGTCATTACTAACGCCCTGCCCAAAGATGCTCTTCTTAAGAACAAGGTACTGCTCTTCTGTTGCTCCGTTAGGGTATAGCCTCTCGAAAGCAGTCCATTCCTTAAAGGCTCCCCGCATCCAAGTAAGCTTATCATCGTAGTATTTAGAGTAGTGGAAAACTTCCGCAAGGAAGTCGCCTCCTTGAGCGTCGAACTCTATTGTCTTTACCACGGGGCGTATCGGATATTTGCGATCATAATGCTTTGCATCTAATGCTGTAAACGTTTCCAATGGCGTCTTATCCTTAGCCATAGTTCTAAAAGCTTGACCCATAACAATAAATAGAAGTGCCTGCGCTTCGGTGCCAAGCTTCATGCCTTCCTTAAAAACCTCTTTATAAGTTAACGGTTCATCCTTTGTTGTGAACTTTCTTGCCCACCAGCCGCGCTTTATAAGGCTCTCTCCATCTTGCCACCTAGAAACCAAGTCCATTACCATTAGGGTATCCGTTTCACGCCCCTCCGGGGTCTTTCGTAGTGACCTAGCTCTGTTAGCAGAAACTTCTACTATGTGGTTATCTAGGAAGGCACGTTGCGTTGGGTCAAGGTCAACTTTAATAGCTTCGTATCGTTCGCCATTAAACGATCCATCCGCAATCAGCTCTGTGACCTCCTGCGTCGCGTCGGTAAGCTTGGCTAGATACGCAGTTACAATAGCTTGCTCTTTGGATGAGGCCACCAATTCAAGGTCAGCTAGAACGTCAGGGCTAAGATTACGTGCCGCAAGGCGTGCTTGGTCAACGGCCTCTAATTGCTGATAAACAGTTCCGCCTTCGCCTGCAAGAGCAATCTTATCAGACAAGTTTTTAGCTATAGCCGTCTCAAGAAACATACTTGCCCCCTCCGCGCCTATGAGGCCGGAAAGGTGTTGTACGGAGTCATTAATATCTTCATCCCCATCCGGGTTAATAAGCTCGCCGTTCTCATCTCTTAGCATATAACCAATCGCAACACGATCCAGTATGCTATTACCAATCTTGTTTTTAAGATTAGCTAAGTCCATGCGCTCAACATCTGTTACGTCCTTCTGACGGATAGACGCCTTATCATAGGCCCAGTTCTGCTGTGCGGCAACTAGGATATCACGAGAGTACCCGGCATTATAGATGTCATGCTCGAACTGTTGCATCATAGGCTCGTAGGTAGTCTGATAGATTTCGCCATAGGGAACCTGATCCTCCATGGCCTTGCCCTTGGCAGTAGCTAGGTCTGTGTTGAACTTTAGAAGCCTTGTCTTGTAGTCGGCACTATCAGCCGCATCCTTGACCCTCTGCTTCTTCTTGATGTACTCACCTGCCGCGTCACCAAGGGTGGCTATCATGTCGGCAGATACAAGGTATTCAGCGGCGGCGGCCTTGCCCGCTAAGGAAACGCTACCCTCTACACCCACGCCTTGACCTGAGATGCCTACCTGCTGTTCATATCGTTTAAGTTCAACTGCCATTGGGAATCTCCGGTGCTATTTAAGGTATAGTGATGCGTAGCCAGTTGGTCGTTTCTGTTGCCATGTGAATCCGGACGGGGCTCCACCGGGAACCGTAGGCTTTGGCCCAAGCCCACCGGCAAACGCACCTACTGCACCAATAATACCCGATGTAAGAGCCGCTCTGCCCGCCGCCTCGGTAGATTGTGCCTGTAGTTCGCCGGAGTATTTGGTCATAGCCGCCTGATTGGCCCCACCAATGATAGTATTGTCGGAGTTACGCCGCACCTCTAGCTGGTCTAACTGCTGTGCCTCTACAATATCAATAAGTAGGGAGAGATCCGTCCCCTCTGCCTTGCCGCCACGACCCCCCACACTCATGCGGGCCTGTGCAAACTGCTCTCGTTGCCCCTTAACAAGACGCCGACCCCCTTCATCAATAGAGTCCGCCTTGGTACGTGCGTTCATCTTCTGGATCTTAGCATTATACGCGGCCATCCTACGTTGCGCTTTAGCGGCCTTCTTAGCCGCCTTGTTCTTCATTACGCCGCCTGCTATAGACGCCGCACCCATGACTCCCGCCGCTATAAAAGACATAATTCCTCCAATACTTTAATTTGGTTCTCGTTTAATTCAGCGTCATCATAGTCCTCGGCTATAATGAACTTCTCTGCCTCTTCCGGGGTCTTACAGTCTGTAGCGTGTACGGTAACCCATACGGTATCTTCATGCGTATAAACCACACGCTTGGTACCCGCAGGGCTTATCATGTAGCAAGGGGCTGTAAGCTCCTCAAGCCCCCCCGCCTCTGTTATAACTGTTACTCGCCCTTTAAGCAGGAAGTTGGGGTGCTCATGCCTGTGGATCTTACCCACTAGCAGTACGTCGGCGGGGATAAATATCTCCCTAGTATAAATGCCGTCCGAAAAGGAGTGCGTTAACGGGCAGTTATCGGAGTCTCCTACCCATGCGCCGGGGATAGCGGCGATATCCTTCTCCAGCAGTGCTATCTCTCCCCTGGACTCAATCTTTGCTAACATTAACCACCCTCCACGGTAACCCATGAGGCTATACTAAGCACCGTCATAGGATATGGCAAGTCTTGCCTTACCTCAATAAGCTTTTCACTCTCCCAGTCAGACCCAATAAAGAATCTCTTCTCGCCCGTCGTAAGAGCCACCTCTTTACCGGCTAGGTCTGTAGTCTGCACCACGGGGAAGTTAGTTAGTTGCTTGCCGGCCTCGCCTACCTTGGCCCCCTTTGTATTAAGGAACCGGACAGTGACCTTGGACGATGCCTTGACGCGGGACTGAGAGATAGAGTTTCTAGCCGCAGGCTCAATAGGCATAGGGCGCAGGGTGCTAACGTACTTAAGCCCCGCTATGACAGTCCCTGTCACATCCTCGCCCAGATCAATCTTATCGTCCTCCACATCGAAGTTGCCAATAAATGACCCATCCAGAGTTATCTGCACCGTCCTGCCGTCAAGGTGAGGTAGGTCAATGGAATTGTAGGTAGAGGAGAAGGTTCCTGTTACGTTCTCCGGGAAGTCATCTTCAAAGATCGGCACAATGTATGTGCCCGTTACGGACTCAATATAGAACTCATCTTCGTTGATAACCTCAACCTTGAACGGCACACGGGTGAGGAACGACCAGTTAGTCTGATCGCAGAACTTGATGATGTCACCATTCGACAGGTCGTGGTTTTCTGAGGTGATCCTGACAAGCGTGTCGAAGTTAACATCGGCGTCTTGGTTTGCTGTATCGTCATCCCGCACCAGATTAAAGAACTCAACAGTGGCCTGCTTCTTATCACTAACGCCAAACTCAAGACCGCAGTCTACGCGCCAACCAAGGTCAGCGCGGGGGTGGAACTTCTCAATATAGAACTTAGGGGCGGCCTCTGTGCCGCGGTTGACACATAACCACACGACGTCTTCGCCTTCACCGGAAATGGGCGCACCACTAAAGATGGCCCCGTCAGTCTCGATCCTTGCCCAGCCCTGCACAGAGTTGCCGCGTTCGTAGGTGAGGATGGCGGCCGTTCCGTCGCCCTTAATGCACCACACAAATTGGTTGGGTTGCTTCTGGACAAACATCTCTACGATCCCAGAGTCCGTGATGTCCTCGCTAAGAAGGTTGAGGTCATTGCCCACATAAACGTCCTGATCTTGGGCGTAGACTAACTCACGCAACTTAAGGCCGTCACGTTGAACATATACAACAACATCATTGGCAAGCTCTGCCTGTATCGGAGCTGATCCGTAGGAGTTTTCCACCTGCGTATTAATATTGGAGGGCGTAATGAGGGCGTCACGGTCGACCGACTTGATCGACACTGCCGTACCGGCCGTACCAAGGAACAAGACCTTCTTGCCCTTTAACCACTTTGGCTCTTCAGGGGAGTCAACCGTTCTTTTGATCGAATCGGTGGATAGCTTCCCGCTAAGGAAGTTGGTAGTATCGTTGAATGCGCTACCGTATATAACGGATGGGTCGGAGGCAGACCCGGAGAACCATAGCCGATTCTGGAAGTACTCGGAGGATGGCGAGAACCCCCGGTGATAACTATACGCGGCCTCCGACCAATGAACCGTTTCAGATATAACCGTATTTTCAACAGCCGTCGCATTCAGTAAGGACTTAACCGTGGCACTGGAGCGCGAACTAGCTTCTATTACAGCGTTGGCCGTATTAATGGTAGACCCACCAGTGTATGCGACGGAGAAGGTGTTGACGGTGAGGTCTGTAATTTTGAACTCGCCACTGGGAATAACGTCTTCGCCGGCCAAGGGCGGGCTGGAAAGTAGCACAAAATCACCCACTTCAAGGTCGTGAGCCACTGCGGTGATTGTCAGCTCATCGGCGGCATGAGTCGCGCCGGTTATCGGAACGCCGGCACCAGATACGCCTGTAATCTCAACCAGCCCCCGGTGGTAATACTCCTCAACCTTGATGTTGGCTTTGCAGGTTCCCGCCGTTGACGACTGAAGGTATTTAATTCTTAGAAAGGTATTGGCATCTTCGGGGACTTGGGACGAATAGGCGAAGTTTCTCTGTTCGCCTGTAGTGGTATCCGCGATAGCAACGTACTCTATGAAGTCACTTTCTCCGACTCCACCGCCAACGCTCCGCTCTATAACGAACGCCCCGTTCCAGTTGTCATTAGTGGTTAGGCTCCAGTTGCAGAAGCTAACCTCAAGAGGGTCGCTGTAATGAATCCCCGGTTCGTTAACCTGCTTAAACCCAATGCTCTTTTGAGCCGCGGAACGTATGCTATCAAAGGCCCATATAGACCCCTTGTGCGTGTTGCTAGAGGAGATATTGACGAAGATAGGTTTATTAGATGTAAGAGTTACATCCTCATCCTTCTTCCCCCCCGTAGACTCTATAGTAGTAGAGGTGATATTCCGGTCGCGTAGAGGCGGGTAGACAAACGTATTTTGCGACATCTCAAAGGAGGGCGCAACGGTTGTACGTTTAAGGCTCTGGACCGGGAAGTTTGGAGAGGTAAGGGTTAGGGTGTCGTAACTTCTGGTAAACTGTAGTTTTCTTAGCTCGCTTTCGCCGTAAGGAATGAACCCGGAAACCTCGACCGTCTTATCCACGCCGTCTTCTGTATAGTGAACCCTAGCATATCCGGCACCCAATTCAACGACGTAACTAGTAGTCGAAGAGAAGTCAAACGGAATCATACGGGCGGGGGAACTTCCGTTTGTGCCAGCCAGGGCTACGAACTGCGTTCCCGCCCTGCGTTCTACCCCGCCCTGTGGCAGTACGAGGAAGTTATCTAAGTCTCTGCATCCGCTCTTGTAAATCTCTAGGTCAGTACGCCCATCAATCTTTCTCGAAAGCTCTCCTGCATTAAAGGAGCTTGTATAGTTAACTGGCAAGGTAGCCTCCTAGCGGTTGTTTCTGGATAGAATCCAGTCGGATTCTTCTAAGTCCCAAGACTTATTCTCTATAGTATCAATGCTCCTTGCTTGCGGCATAATAACCTGCTCAAGCTCTTGGATGATATTGTTTTGCATACTCGTGTCTAGTTGCAGGGGGACTGCCAGCTTGATAGCAAGCTTCCCAATAAGTGCCTGAGTAGATAGTGCGTCGAGCGTAGACACATCATCCGGTCGGGCCACGTACTTAATAAAGAGCGTGTCGGAATCGCAAAGTATCTTGTTTCCTTCCAAGGCCCACTCGGTGCGATCTTCTCTGGCGTTTACATCATAGTAGGCATTGATGAGTCTTACAAAGTCGGTAGGTAGCTGGAAGCTGTTGGCAAATTTAAAGGCAGGCTTTTCGGTAAGCTGAACAAGTGATGCACGTTTTGTGCAACTATTCCATGAGTACATACGAAGAGTCTCCTCCAGTGCTTGGGAGAAGAAGATTTTACAAAGTTTAGCACTTGTGATAACGCCGGAGTCATCGGACTGCGAAGTGTCAAGCGAGGCAATAGTGTCCGCTCCGACTTTAAGGAGGGCGTGGTTACATATTTCGATCTTTGATAAACCCATAGATACCCCTAAAAAAATTGAAGGACTTACATCAGCGGAGAAGGGTCGCTGAAGGCCTCCAAACTATAAACTATAAACTAACTATGCTTCATCACATTCGATGAGAACAACCTTCTTTTCTTCCATGCGAACCGAGCCGAAACGAGCGGCAGAGTAAGCGTAGTAGTTGAAGCGGCGGTCAGCACGTTTGGCAACTTCGGTCTGGATGTTCATGCCGGTAGCAGAACGTACACCAGACTTAACCCATGCAAAACAACCCCGGATTTCACCAGTATCGGCGGCTTTAGGAATGTCATCGGCATCCCATCCGGCCAGCGTGTCATCGGAATCCATGAATGAAATCAGGTTGGACTCGATGATCTTGAAGCCATAGAAGCTATCAATCGTTCCGTTAACCAGAGTCTTCACGTTCATATAGTCAGCGGAGGTGGCTTCGGGCAGGTTCAGCAGGTCTTCAATCTGCTGTGGGGTAACGGCCAGATATGCCGTGTTCAACGGATCATCGAGGTTAACGCCACCCTTCAAGAGAAGGGAGCGAGCTTGACGGATCTTATCAACAGTCAGGCCCGCGCCGTCGGCATCGATAGTCTGTGCGTCACCCAAGTCTTTGGAACTAAGCCCACCCTTTCCGGTAGCCGCAGGACCCAACGCACCTGTAATGAACTCAATATCTTTCTTCCGCATAAGAGCAGAAACCTGACGCTGTACGTATTCAGACTCAGGGTTGATTAGAGTTTCCAGAACGTCGAAGCGGTCAATCTCCAGACCAATCTCGTAGTTAGTTGCCAGCAGTTTCCGGCGCAGATGTGTGATGCTTCCATCTGGGGAGCTGGTGCTAGTGCCAGATTCTCCAACAACCGAAGCTGTCGTAGTGCCCAACTGGTCGTAGTATGCTTCCTCGCCCTTGATGGTTCCTTCCAGACCGAGGCCAGCAAAGACGCCGCCTTTAATTTCGGCTACGAGGTCAAGCGTAGCTCCATACTGCTTTACGAAAGCATTATCAATGTCGTTAAGTTTAGCCATTATTATCTCCTTGTTTAGATTAGGCTCAATTAATTTACCAACTAATCGGCTCTGATTATCTCACAAGGAGGTCTTGCCTACCGCTTAACGTCTGGGTTGACGGCAACTAGCAGGGGTCTTTCGATTATCCCTACTTTGTTGCGTTTATCTATATCACTTTATAAGATTATGTCAAGTCTTCTTAGAGGTTTTCACCGAGCTTGCCCATAAGATCGGCCCGCTTTTCCTGAATATGCGTAGGAATAGTCGTGCCAGAACGAATGAATCCCTTGATTTCCTCATTAACGTCAAACAACTGGTCCTTAACGCCGGCCATCGTATTGGTCTGGTGGTGTCCTATCTCTGGGTCGTCACCAAACTTAGCCGCAATGCGGGCAAGGGTCGTAGCGAGGGCGGGGTCTCTCAGCAGTCCACTCTCCTCGGCAAACTGTATGTTTTCGTCAGCCATACCATTGTTCTTAAGCAGTGCCTTAACGCCCGACATCATGGAGTCATAGCCTTCGCCCCACTCATTGCGAAGTTCTGTGTCGCGCTCCGCCTCACCCTTGGCAAGCTCCTCGTTGGATGCCTTAATGTCACCCGATACCATGTCCAAGTACCAGCTAACCAAGCCCTCTGCCTTCTCCGAGGACGCACCCATCTTAAATGCCTGCTCCTTAAAGCCCTCAATGGCCTTCTGGAAGAACGGAACAGCGTCTTCGCCTATAGACTCCTTGAAGTCATCGGCCATATTGAAGTCATAACCTTCCACACTATCGGGCCGCCCTAGCTTCTTATGAAAAGAGTCCCACTCTTCGTCAGCGGCATCCTTCTTGGGAATGTCGCCCTTGGTTCCTGCAAACCCATGCAACTCCTTGATGTAACTTCCGACCTCGTTAGCGTCTTTACCGGCAAGGTTCTTCCAAAAGCCAGCACCCTTAACCTCATCGTTGTCAATCTTGGACAGCATGTAGTCTACGAATGTCTCTTCGCCACCCTTTTCCTCAACAGCGACAGCACCCTCGGCCCCTACAGCACCTTCTACTTCAACCTCTTCACTCATAAATAATCTCCTCTACCTTCTTCATGTTTAGTTGTTTTTTTACTGCAAGTATTACATTACGCAAGGAGTTGGCCTTGGCTTCGATGATTGGATCGTTGCACTCGGACGTATCCTTCCACTTACAGACGCCCACTAGGAAGTTTGCCACCAATACCGCGTCTGAATTGCCGGTATCGAACAAGTTAGTGAACGCCAGCCGCGTTGCCTCTGATAAATCCTTCTCATTATCCCACTCAAAATTGTAGGTAACTTTATCAATGATGTCCAAACTACTCCCCTCCCATCATAGCCATGATTGCCTCGGCCCCACTACCCTCCTGCGGGGTATCCTTGGTCTTCACATAGGCGTCACTAAGAACCTGCGCCTCTTGAGCCATTGCCTCTTCCTGTGAGGCCTCGTAGCGTTGCTGTCTAACCTCAAACACCTCTTCCTCCGACAACTGCATATCAATAGGCATCATATTCACCTCTTGGATGAACCGCGCCGTCTTGTCAGCGTTAAGGTTGTCGAAGATGTCCGGCCTGAACTGTGCAATCTGCGCCATCTGCTGGACGGCCGTCATGGTTCCGAAGAGTTCGATCTGGCGGGCGGCCAATGATGCCTTACCTACTAGGTCGAAGTCAATACTGGCCCCTGACAGCTCTGGAATCTCCAGCTCCGGGAAGTGACCAGCCCGTAGCATGATACCAAAGGCACGCTCGAGACTAGGCTTAACGAAATACTTGTTAAGTCTATTAACAGCGGGCGACAAGAACTGCAAAGAGAGGTTAAGTCTCTCTTGCGACTCATAGGCCGTCATGTTCTGCTTGTTCATCAGGGGGTTGAAGAGCGGAACATAGAAGGCATCGAGCACTTCCTTCTCCTTCTTCTCAATCATTGCGTCGTTAACGATGACATTATCTTTCGGCGTCAACTGCTCTGGCTTGGACATGGGGTTGCCCGCATTCCAGTAGATAATCGACCCCTGATCGTTGCTGATACGGCGAACTGACCCATCATTGGGGGCCAACCAAGGGGGATTGGATACCGCTTCCGCCCCACGAATCCGGCTAACCTCCATCCGGTTAATCATGGGCAGGGTATTAATCACCTCGGAGGCCGGGGAACGCCCGTACTTCTCAAAGTTGGTCTTATAGAAGCGGGCGATAGAGTAAGGCATCTCATCGAACCCAGACTCCAGCACGACCTCACTAGAAGTAAGACTTACATAGTAGGACGCGATGCTCTTCTTAAGCTTATCGTCCGTGTGTTGCTCGGATTCAGCCCGCGGCATGACGACGTGGATGAATTGGTGCTCCTTATTGGAGGTAGCCATGTCATCGGCGTCCTTGGCAATAGCATCCGGTAGGTCATCACCAAATTGCTGTAGAGCCTGACGCGCTGTAAGCTTGAAATCACGGATAACCGTGTCTACACGCCCCTCGTAGTTCTCGCAGAAGTAGAACTGGTTGATATAGTGACTGCGCCAGTTGAATACGTGCTTCTTACTGGACTCACAGTAGAGTGCGGTAGTGCCAATGTAGCCACACTGGTCAATACACTGCCCCATTTCCTCGTAAAAGTTGGACGCCTCCATAGCCGCCGAGAACTTCTTGGTGACGGAACTCATGGCCCGCGCCACATTGTCACTAGACATAAGCTCTTTGTTACTAGTGATGACTCTTATCCAGTTCTGCCCCTGTGGGAAGAGGTGACTCATCATGCCGGCAGTAAACATCCGGCGAGCCTTAATACCGATGTCGATAATCCGGGCGGGGTTCTGACGCTCCCCCTTAGACTTACTGCTCTGGATGTTATCGGCGGGTGGGTTGCAGTATTCGGCGCAAGTCTCATAAAGAGAGTTAAAGTTAGTGCGCTCGGAGCTACTCTTCTCCCGCTTGTATAGTTTAATTAGAGAAGGGGCATCCATTAGATAGTCATCCCTTTATCTTTATCCACATAAACGGGCACGTCGGGTGCTTTACGCTTTTTGCCCATGCCTTGCATTGGTCTGGCAAGTTTTTTGGCTAGTCCGCTCGGCCGGGCCACCGGCCCCTTCTTCGTACTCATGTCGAACCCAGAAGCACGCGATACATCCGCCAGCTCTGTAGGCCCAGAGCCAAGTACCTCGCCAGAAGCCCCTAAAGACTGCCCGCGGGTTAAAAATGTACCTCGTTTCTGGATCTGCGCCGCCCGTTGTCCTGCCGCAATGCCGCCGGCCTGCAGGGAGACGTCTTCTGCCGTAGCAGGGGTCTTAGCTTTTATAACAGCGGGGGCGGCCGATTTACCTTTTCTTTTTCCCATAGATTAATCTCCTAATTCTTTCAATGTTGTGGCACTTCATTGGTTGATCGGTGATGCGGTCAAAAACAACCCACTCCATCGGCTCGGGCATGATGTCGAACAGACGCTTCAAGTCGCCTGCGTGATAGTGAACATAATAACAATCCCTCTTGTCAATCTCTTTCTCTGATTTCTTACCAAGAAGGTAGTCTTTATCGTGAATTACCGCCATAGTAAAAGTTTCTTGGTCAGAATAAACTATCCCGTACTCCAAATAATAATCAAAGAGAGCCTCGAAATCGCTCCCAAAGTGGTCTTTTGCTTTCTCTATCATCCATCCCCCATGTATCGTCTGTGTATGCCTCTGCGTCCCCTACCATGTCAGGAAGCACCACCTTGTGCCCACTGGATAGGTACGGAGTTACCAAGTTAAGGTCTATAGCCATCATCATTGTACGTAAAGCGTCGGCCCCATGAGAGTGAGCATCATGGTGGGGACGCCCGGAGGAGCCCTCCCGGTAGTTATCCAAGTGATCCATCAAGTCCTCGCACCTGTCGGAGATGTAGGTGTGCTTCAGCTTGCGGCGGCATATCTCAATATCAGCAAGGACATTGTTAGTCTTAGGAACACGCCTAAAGTCTATGCCAACGTCCTTGGCCTTAGTAACTAGGTCGCCAAAAAGCATCCGCTTGCTAACATCATGCGGGGCAAAGTGACCCCCGTACCTGTACCCCCGGCTACTAAGAACCGTCGCGTAGTCCTCGATCTTCCTGCCGCTAGATTCGTGATAGTCTATGACGATAGGCTTCCCGTCTACCACGTGGGCGAAAACTATACTGGTAGAGTCGGCAGTACCCAAGTCCCAGAACGTGAACACAGGGCCAGAACCTACAGGGACGTCACCAAAACGCCCCTCCCCTCGTAGGAGACTAAGCTCCTGCCCATAGTAGCTATTCTCTACCTGCGACACAGCCTCGTTCAAGAACTCCTGCCGCGCCATGGTAAGGCTAATGATTCCAGAGTCTATGTCCTCTTGGATGTTCCTGTAGGGACGCCCATCGTAGGGGCTTATCATGCCCTCTAACTCGGGGTTAACGCATAGGTCGCTCCCCACCCAGTACGACGTCTTGGTGTCGGCCAGGGTCAACCACTCCGTAAACCATCCGTCCCTGTTCTTATTCTTATCATAAAGACGCCATAAGTGGTTAGACTTACCCCGTAGCGTCCCGTTAAAGATGACCCAAGCGTTCCCCTCCGTAAGAATAGGGGCCAGAAAACCCGATACCTCCTCCTTGTGTAGCGAGAACTCTGATAATACGTACCCCGAACCCCCCTGCCCCACGAAGTTAAGGTTGTCTGTGCCGTCAATCTTGATCCTAGACCCATTTATCAGGTCAATATAGAAGTCAGAGTTGTTCTTCTTAAGTACTATCTCGGGGGGACAGAGTATATCTATCAACTTCTTACCCCCGGCCCACTCACATAGGTTATTCCACAGGGCTCGCTCCGCCCAAGTGCGGGTAGGGAAGAGGTAGTAGTAGGAACCGGGCGTCTGTATGGCCCGCTTCACTAGGGCACTAAAGGAGGCCACATCCTTGCCGGCACGTCGATGCCATGATATGACGGAATACTGCGCCCCGTTGTCAAATGCCCGCATGAAGGGGATCTGATAGTCGCGGGGCATGACAGCGGGCAGGCTAATCTTCATAAAAGTCCAGAGCAGAGCACTCCTCGCATACATTCTCGTAGAAATAACCCTCCGGCGTCAGGGTAATATTAACGGGGTTATCTGCGCTCTCTATACAGCAACATCTGTCACATACGTTCATCTTGCCACCCCCTTCCCATATATGCTTATCAATCTCTGCCATGTTTTAGGGGTAAGATTAGGGCTCTCGCGTCTAGGTACCCCCATAGATGGTAAGTTACCTACCTCTATACTAACTCGTTCCTTCTTGCTCATTTCTTTGTACCTTTTTTAGCGGTCTTCTTTACCGTCTTCTTCGTGGATTTCTTCTTCGAAGTCTTCTTTGCCGTCTTCTTGGGTGCAGAGGGTTTCAAATTTTTAACATTTTCCTCGGGGTCTATATTAATCATTTCAGAAAAGTCTAACCCCCGATCCCCCCCTTCTCGATGGCCCCCCGTTGAAGCTTCCTTTTCAGGAGATGATGCTTTGGATTGTTCCAGCTTGGTGTTAGCCCTTTGTAAGACTGCTTTAAAGTTATCCTGCTTGGCATACTCTGCGAAGCTTACAACCTGAATGCTGATATCTTGCACAGTTTCACCAAGGCCAGCCAGCTTTGCCAGCTTATCAGATGCCTGCGCATTTCCTTTGCTAGACTCTTTAAGTAAATGCTGGAGCACCTCTACGCGCAAGGCTTCTTTATCTGCGAGCAAGTCCCGAGGGTCTAAACCACTTCTTGCTTTTTTGTTTTCTGTCTCTATAGCTTCTAGCTTCTTTATCTTCTTGTATGTTGCTTCTAATTCCCTAGCAAATGCCCAAACTTGTTTACTATCTGCTAGCTGTAGAAAGTCGTATATTTCTTGTGTGGTCTTCATGGGTTTTAATATACAGGCGGAAAAGCATAGAACAAGGAATATTTGTTCCTTTTAATCTTGACCCCTCTAAATGGCACATAAACAGGCCTAGGAGCTCGACGGGTGCAAAGGTGTACCATTACATAGGTAAGCACCTACAAATGGATTCTAGACTCATACCATATGTGGTATAGGCGGAAGGATTTACACCCCTATATATGGTATGGATTTTGTTGCATTTTTTCCTGTTTACAGCTTGGGATTTGGTTATAATAAGACCAAGCAAAAGAAAACGAACCAAGGAGCCAAGACAATGAACGAAGCAACTAGCAGACTGGGAGAAGAACTGGCCGAGGATTATACCTGCGCTTTCCTGCGGGATATTTTAACACCCCACAATTTCGGGGGAACCTCGCTGGGAATGTATAACCTGATCACTAGCATTAGTGCGCTTAAGATGTTCGTCAAAATAGGCATGAAGCCGAACGCTCAATGGAACCTTAAAAGCCTGAAGCAATATTTCGGCATCATCGGGTCAAAGCAGGCAATGCTTGACCAATTGATTCAGCTTCGGATCGACATAACCGAAGGCTAAACCCAACGCCCCCGCAAGGGGGCAACCTCAAAGGAGCCAATAAAATGAACGAAGCAACTAGCAGAGTAAAGGAAGAACTCGACATAGACTGCACATGCGCATTCTTGCGGGATCTTGCAAGCCACAACCTACAGGCTCCCAACTTTGGGGGAACCTCGTGGGGAACCTCCTGGGGAATGTATAACCTAGTCGTCAGCACAGGTGCCCTCAAGATATTCATTGATTCGGGTATGAAACCCAACGCGCAATGGAATCTTAAAGTACTGAAGCAATATTTCGGCATCACCGGATGCAAGAATGCACTACTCGACCAATTAATTCTAATACAAGATATCATATACGCCGAAGCCTAAACCCAACGCCCCCGCAAGGGGGAAACCTCAAAGGAGTAGAGACGATGGATAAATATTTAGTGACATATACCAGCGAATGGGGCGAGATGGAACACGAGCTTTCTGCAGGCTGTGAAGAGGGAGCCGTTCAGGATCTGATAGACGATGGCATAATTGAATCCGATGCAGACGTTGTCGAAGTGGCGTTACTTTATCAAACGGGGGAGTGATATGGAAACTTACAAAATTATACGGTTCAGGTTCGATGGTCCGAGCGAAATAATCACCGAAGGACTAACGCTAGAGGAAGCGCAAGAGCATTGTAATCATGATAGCTCGCATGGCGTGGGCTGGTTTGATGGATACGACAGCGAATAAAGGAGCCGATACGATGAACGAAAAAACCACAGTTGAAAACATGACGACCGGACAAGGGCACAACAAAGCCGCGAATCAATTCATAATCACCACGGGAAGAGGCAAAACATTTCAGTCTTACAAAACAGCGATAGCCTTCCGACCAGCAGACGGCTCAAGCATGGTGCTTGATCGTGCCATGTGGGACTATAGCGCGACCACATCGAAGTACCGCAACCTTTTTACGGGGTGCGATACGAACGAAACCAAGGCACGAATCAAGAGCGGCGCATATATTCTTGACGACCTAAACGGGGGCGAATAATGAACTGGCATACAAACATAATGATAGACATGGAATCAAAGAGCATGGACGAACTGCGCTACATTAAACAGGACTGCCTCGAGGCGGCGAGAGCGGGAGAGACTATAAGCAATCCAAAGGTTGGGCAGTACTGGGATGCCTTCCACTATGCCGCTGGCGAAATCAAAAGACGCAAAGACGGGGGGAGAAAATGAAGACGAAAGCGATCCAGTATGCATACCCGACCAGCTTTACAGCGGCGACCATTGGTCACCCGGCTGGCGGTTGGTTCATAACAACAGGAGACAGACCACTCGATGCTAATGCCGAGATTGTTTGCGGCTCCGACACACTAGCCGAGGTCGAAGCAATGGCTGAAAAATTACAGGAAAAGTTTTATGTTTTCTGCGGAGAAACTCAAGATGGAAAAAACTTTGGGGAAAGAAAATGAGAGTGGAAATTAAACGCGAATGTATTGTGATGACGGACTGGGAAATTTCAAAGTGGATAAACTTGGAGGATGCGGAAAAGCTTGCGCATGATATCCTTGACGAAATACAGCACCACCGAACGCGAGGATGTGAAGGATTAAATCTACCTAAAGAAGTGTTTGAAAATATATAAAGGAGAAGACGATGGAAGAAAAAGATGCATTAGGATATATCGGACAGGCAAATAACCCGGAGGAATGGCCCGAGGTTGAGGAGCCTACCGAGTTTTATGGTGGTAAGTGGCGCACTAAAGAGGAGTTTGTTGAATGGCTCAACCAGCAGATCAACGGGCGTTGGACGCTTTTAGTAGATGACCATTACGACAACACGCTTTACCTGTCAATTAATTTTGAAGAGGGGGAGGCGTGATATACCTAGTGATCGGAGGCATCATAGCCGGGTACCTTTTCGGGCTGGCTTGGATGTTGTTAGGGTGAACAGGGCGAACAAAGATAGAAACTTGGAGCGGTTTATACTTTACGCGCAGGTTATCGTTGGTATCATAGCACTAATCGGACTAACTATAGGGGAGTAAAACATGAACATAAAGATACACGAGATTGACGAAGACACGATTGCGGTGACACTACCTAGCAACAAGGTGCATACGCTAGGGGAACGGTCTACCATCTACATGGACAAGGGGGATGCTCTTGATATGTCGGATGCTATCGTGATCAAGTGCCTGTTAGAAGATGCCGACTACTACGATCCAACACAGGATGAGATTGATGGCGAGGTGGCGGCGGATGACATGAAAAATAAATGGAGCGAATGATGAAGCACAAGATTCGGCAGAAAGATTTCACATGGAACAACCAGCTTGTTGAGTGTGAGAATTATACCCGGAGCAAGGCGATCAAGGCCATGTGTACCGAATGCCTAGGGTTTGAGGACCACCCTAGTTCATGCACATCACCTCTCTGCCCACTATTCCCATTCCGTGGCAAGATCCTGCTGGCATACAAAGAGGGAGAATCCAATGAGGAAGTTTAATGTTGCTGGCATCACGTATTGCGTGAAGGATACGCCGGAATTAAAGACGGCTCGACCAACGGGCGCGGTAACTCTTAAGGGCGTACAGTTCCAAGGGGATCTTGCCGTTGAGATATGGCAGGGCGGCGTTCAACTAGGCTACGTTCCCAAGGCATCCGGGATCTTGTCCGAGTGTGCAGACGCAGGCATCGGGACGGTGACGGGATACAAGTATCATCACCCGGACTGGCAGGAAATGGGCATACCCAAATGGAATGACGACCATATCGGCGAGCTTAAGAGCGTTGAGATTAGCGTTGGCCTAGAGGTAGAACCAGACGGCGAGGTTATAGGTGGGAAATACATGCGGGTGACTTCCTTCCTTGGATACCTAAGCACAAGCGGGACAATGGATAACCTTATACGATGGGCGTACAAGCAGGGAGATACGTTCGATAAATACAAGGCCGCGCTTGGTTCCACCTGTGTAGCAGGCACATCCATGCATGATAGCATTGAGGAATACTTTAACGAGTCAGGCAGGGGAAACCTTAGCCACCTACCCGAAGGATGGGACGGATTCGTTGAGCGGTTCGAGCCTGAAACGTGCTACATGGAGCAAAGGTTCCGTGACAATACACTCATGCTTACGGGCAAACCTGACTGGGTGGGATACATCACACACCCAAAGACTAAGCGGCGGGTGTTGGCGGTGCTGGACTGGAAGAGTAGTAAGGCGGTCCAACTAAAGCACAGGCTACAGCTTGCAATCTACGCAAAGAATTCGAGCTTTGACGGGGACGTACCAGAGATTGCGATGGTCGTAGCGTTTGGTTCCAAAACTAATCAGAAATACAGCATCGGAAAGATTGACCACGAACAGATAGAGAACTATTATACAGCTTGCCTTCACTTGAAGAAGGTTATTGAACTAGCCGGTTGCCCGGTTGATAAAACGAAATACCTATAAGGAAAAGAACTATGAAAATGTATGACCGCAAATCAGTACAGCTTAACAGAGGCAAGCTTGATAAGGAATGCCAGCGTGATGCACAAGTTACCGATATGTTTCCTCGCTCCATGTTGATGGAAGGAAATTCACACGGCAGTCGCACCTATTTTGAGTGGTGCAGAAAGGACGCAAAGCGTATTGGCAACACAGCCTACTTGGTTTACGAAGTAATCGGCGGTGACGAACATTGTTGTATCATGCGTAAGAATGCGGAGGACGAGGCGTGAACTATCAGTTCGACATTGAGCTGGCAACGGAGTACGGGGTTGATGAGGCGGTAATGCTTCACAACCTTATCTTCTGGCTACGCAAAAACAAAACGGGTGACAAGAATATCATTGATGACCGGGCGTGGACATATGGGTCAGCTAAGAGCTACGAGAATCTGTTCCCATTCTGGAGCGGTCGGCAGATTGCCCGTGTACTTAGGTCGCTAGTGGATCAGGGTGTTATACTCGCTGAAAACCACAACAATCATAAGTACGACAGGACTAAATGGTATGCGCTTCAGGATGAAACCCTACTGCAATTACCATTTTACGTTTCTGTAAATGGAACGACACACAACGTCCAACCTATACCAGATGGTAATACAGATAGTAACACAGATAGTAATACATATAATCAAGAGGGCTTTGATCGTTGTTGGACTATCTACCAAAAGAAAGGCAACAAATCCCAAGCCTTTAAGTACTGGAAGAAACTCACGGACGACCAGAGGGAGGCTGTTGAGGTTGCTATCCCTGCCTATGTGAGTAGCAGACCAGAGAAGAAGTTCCGAAAGGACTTCCAAGGCTGGATCAACCCAGAGTACAAGCGTTGGGAGGATGAGGTAGAGGCGGCGGCACAGGTAGTACCTGATTCAATGAAAGGATTCATGAGATGAGTAAGCTACCGCATAGCATAGAGGCAGAGATGGGCGTGATAGGGTCGGTGATATTTGAGCCAGCCACTATCGAGCTAGTTAGTCTCCGGCCGGACGACTTCTATGACCACAGGCACCAGAAGTTATGGAAGCACCTGACGGACATCCACCTATCAGGCAAGCCCATGGATGCTATCTCTGTCTATAGCTACCTTGACACACGGGGCGAGCTACAAAAGGTGGGCGGTGCTGACTACCTGCTGGACCTACAGAATCCTGACGTATGTATAGACTCCATAACTCACTACTCGGACGCAGTAAAACTAGCCAAGAAATGCCGCTTAGAGATCGCTGCTCTTGAAGACGGGTTACGTGTCGCCTACAGCGGTGCAAGTGCGTCAGAGGTTACAATGAGTGCCCTTATTGACACTTCAATTAAGGAAGATAAGAACGAAGACCTCGGAGAACTAGCCGACCAGTTCATTGAGGACTGCAGGACGGGTAACGTGGGGCATTTCAATTGGTGGTGCGAGCAATGGACGGATAAGCTAGGCAAGATGAGTTCAGACCTGATGATACTTCATGCGCCAAGGTCTACAGGTAAGACAGCCTTGATGCTACAATGGATCATGCAGTCACACAAGGGAGGACAACGCACACCACTGGCTTCCATTGAGATGCTGAAGAAGGAACTAATGCCGCGCTTCATTGCGAACATCGGGCAGGTCTCAACCTATCTGATGCGTGTCCGTGGGCACATCACACTGGATGAGGACCGGAAGTCAACGGCGGCGGTAAAAGAGATACGCATATTGGATCTATGTATCCGCGACAAGAAGATGACCATTGACGATATCCGATCATGGGCCACAGCCGAGGCACGTAGGGGGGTGGATGCCATCTTCATCGACAACCTGCTATCCATATCGGACGGCGGCAAGCAGTACCAAAGTAAGACGATCATGTACGATGACTTCATCCGTAAGTTCCGTGACCTGCGTGACCAGCTCAAGGTTCCGATCATCATCCTCGCTCACCCGAATCAGGAGGGCGGGGTGGCTTGGTCAAAGGACGTTGAAAACTTTGCGGACATCATCCTTTACATGGCCGAGGTTCCGCCAGAGGGTGTGAACATTCGTGGGGTGCAGGTCAGCCAGATACCATGCCAAGGCAAGCACGTACTTGCCATGTTCCAGAAGAATAGACAGGGCATTAGTCCGGTAGCCAGCCTAGACTTCATAGGTGATACGCAGACCTTTAAACATCTTGAATGGGTTAATGTTTAATTTGACAAGGTAAAGGGCGGGCAAATAAAAGTGAGAATTGTATTGCATAGGGCCAGTTAAAAGGCAGAATAGGATTCACCAACTAAGGTAACACTAACTAGGAGAAGGTAATGAGCAGAAGTAACCCAACACCAAGTAACAACAGCAACCCATCCGTAGCCACCATTGAGTGGGCGGCAACTAAGAACACGTTCATGGCGTGGGATTCAGTCAACAAGGAACGTGTCGATATCGGCAAGAAAGTATCCTTTGCGATCCTTGATTTCCGTAGTGCCGTGTCTGGCTTCATTAAAGGCAGGGGCGTGGCGCGTTGTCATGAAATGAAAGACCTTAGAAAGCCTATTGATGTTCTACTCTGGAAGGATGGTAAATCCACACCCTTCATGAGCGGCATCTATCGGGATATTAAACCAGAGCTTACAAGCGCAGGAGTCAAGTACCGCAAGATCGTGTACGCCATGCTGACAGAGGATGCTGGATCTATCCCGGCACATAGCATTGTCAAGTTCGACCTCGGTGGTGCGGCAATGGGGGCATTTATTGAGTGTGATTTCCGCGAGACAGATAGCGTGACCGTCAAGGAGCCATTGTTCGTAGAGCTAAATTCCATGATTAAGTTCTATGTTCCTGTTTTTGAGAAGTTTGAACTCGATGATGAGTTTGCGGCGGCGGCCGAGATGGCGGACAAGGAGCTACAGGAATACTTCGATAGCTTTACGGATAAGTCCCCCGAGGTTGAGGTCAACGAACAGGAAGTGGAAGAGCCGCTCCCGTTCTAATCTCTTGATGCCCGGCATGGGGCCAGTCACAGCGGAGGTGCTACAGCCCGTCCATGCACTGTAGCTTAACTTAACAAGGAGAAGGCAATGGATCTTTGTATAGAGCAACTCGTTTACGGTGTCATGCTTATGGGTTTCGGCGCGTTTCTAGCCCAACTGTTTAGGTTTAGATCGTGAAGCGCAAGTCCACAAACTACGCAACACCTGATGGTGGCGGCTGGATGAATGTTTGCGATAACCTTTTCCTTGCTAGATGGAGAGGGCATCCTTGCGAGATATGTGGCAAGACAGCGGGGTATGATGGTGGCAGGACTATCCGCTCTTGCGGGCACCATCTAGTGTTCAAGGGTGGGTGCCGTAAGCACAGGTACGAGCCGCTAAACATCCTTGTCCTATGCCCGGCTCATCACTCCCACTACAACAAGCACTGCTCCCCTCACTCCATAGTAAGTACACACGCACAAGCTACCTTTGGGCTATGGGTCAAGGACCATAAACCAAAGCAATACAAGTGGTGGATGAGTCACCAGCAGGATGGTAGCAAGCCATTCGACAAGTCATGGTTCTACCGTGATATGTACGTTGAGCTTGGCGGTGAGGTACACAGCAAGACCGGGAAGCTGAAAGACCTACGGCCAAAGGGACACGCGAAGAAAGTTAAGGAGATAGAGGAATGTATATAGGGATTAGACGCGACTGCGAACAGGGCGGCTTCATAAGAAGGGACGGGCAATGCGGACTCAATCACTACCTTGAATGCAACGAGAGGAACTGTGTTGTACTTCATTTTTACAAGGGGACGCGACCACCCTGCATTCTTGATGAAAAGATAGCGGAACAATTCAGGGAAGAAATAGAAACCAAGGAGAACTAACATGCCATACGGATACACCAAGTCGAAGGAAATTAGTGACCGCGCAAATGAGATCGGCATCTATGAGGCCGCGTTGGAGTTTGCTATCACCAAGGATAGCGTTAAGCGTGCGATGCGTAACGTCAATCAGACAGAGGGTGCCCCTCACGATGAGGTTATCCGCAATGAGTGTTGCGTTACAGGCGGCAAGACCGTACTTGTTATTGGCGACCTGCATTGTCCGTTCGACCTTGAAGAGTATCACGAGTTTGTTTGTGGTGTGGCAGACGAGTACAAGCCCGACAACATCGTATTCATTGGCGACGTGATTGACAACCACTTCAGCTCATACCACGAAACGGATGCTGATGGCATGGGTGGCGGTGATGAGCTGGAGCAGGCGGTTGATCGGTTGAGGCGTTGGTACACGTCCTTCCCTGATGCTTATGTGACTATCGGCAACCATGACCGGATGGTGATGCGTAAGAGTCAGACATCACACGTGCCGCGTCGCTGGATCAAGAGCTATGCAGAGGTACTTGAGACTCCCGGCTGGTACTTCACCGACCGCGTTGACATTGATGGTGTCCAGTACATCCACGGCGAGGCCGGTACAGCTCGCTCCAAGTGCAAGGCTGATATGATGAGCACGGTACAGGGCCACCTCCACACACAGGCTTACACAGAATGGGTGGTTGGTCGCAACATGCGTATCTTTGGTATGCAGGTTGGTTGTGGTGTTGACGACTCCTCCTATGCTATGGCATATGCTAAGGCCGGAAAGAAATCGGCTATAGGTTGCGGCATTGTCGTTGACGGGCAGACAGCGATTAACAAGCTGATGGATCTTTAAGATGACGGACGCACAAGAAAGAAAGGACACCCCTATATTTTCGGGGGTGATCCGATACTTCCCACTGGCACTAGCAGAGGTGGCTCGTTGTAGCAAGGCGGGCAATGACCAGCACAACCCGGGCAAGGAACTTCATTGGGATAGAAGCAAGAGCGGTGATGAGCTGGATGCCCTGACCCGTCACCTGATGGATGCCGGTAAGCTGGACACGGATGGGGTGAGGCACAGCACCAAGGTAGCATGGCGAGCCCTTGCCAATCTTGAAAAGGAGCTAGAGAATGCAGACTAAAAAAGGCAGTATCTTCGAGGCTTTTATCAATATCCTTATCGGGTATGGTATAAACCTCGGAGCACAGATAATCATATTCCCGATGTTCGGAATCCACATACCACTAAGTAGCAACATCTGGATTGGGTTGATGTTTACGGTCATCTCGTTGACACGCTCTTACCTGATACGGAGGCTGTTCAACTGGCGAGAGAATAAGAGATTGGCAAAGAATGGAACGCGCTACTGGGCTACGGTTGTCCAGACGGGTTAGGCAGATAACCAAAGGAAGACATGAAGGAAATTAAATTGCACTTGAAAGATCCGACACTTGATGAGCAGGCCGCGCTCCTAAACTGCATGGAAAACCATGAGGCTATGGAGCGACTACGGCGGGAAGCTTATGAGATGCGCGCCTATGCTGACGGGTTAAAGGGCTGTTCGGTTGGCGAGTATGCCAATATGTTCTACGCAATACTGGGGAAGATAGATGAAATGTAACGTGCTTAGGCAAATTAAGGTGAGGACCAAGCTATTCATTTGCTATCAGATACTATCAATTGTGTGCCTGATATCACCTAGAATGGCAATAATCATTGTTGATAAGGCCGCTGAAAGGGAGGGGAAATAAAAATGAGGCTTATGGAAGTTTTAACGATGAGCCTCGCACCGCAGAACAGGGGAACTAACCCTAGGTTGTCTTCCTAACCTTCATGAACTCTACCATAATACTTAGTCCGGGCAATATTATTTACTAACTTTAGCCGCGCCTGTTCCGAACAGAAAGTGGATGATTGATATAACGCTGTACTTAAACCAGACGGGAATGACAAACCCGTTTGCTACAGTCATCTTGTTCCCACCACCCCAACTGAATATGCCGAGGAAGGACTTCGGCTCAACTGGCTCAACGATTGTGACCGGGATATCAGGGAAGAATGCTACAATGAATACTCCTAAGAATGCTACTAAGAGTACTATCATGGCCGCGAACTTACGAAGGAATGGTGACCCTCTACGTGCCGCCGAGTCTGCGCTGTCTGTATTTGCACCCTGTTTTTGAAGGGTCATCTTGAAAAGCTCCTGCTGGTTAGCAAGCTTCTGAGCCTGTAGCTTCATAACAAAGCCACCGACACCAGAGATCAAACCAACCACCGCTTCCTGTGGCAATCCAAACATCCTACCCCTCCCTTATCATCTTTGTAATATTCTTCGCCCGCCGCTTCGTTTGCTTCCAGTACTTGGAATGGCCTGATCTTATATCCTTGCCGTCCTTATACTCTAACTCCCTTGCCATCCTCCACCAGTTAGCCTTGGCTCTCTCTGGCGAGCTAGAGTTAACGGCATCCTTTGCGTACCCCACAGCATTTGGGAACTTGTTAGTCCACCCTATGCCCATGTTAAAGGTAAGGTCTATCATAGCCTTCTGCCTGCTGGCACTCATGCGGTCGAACCCATATATACCACCGGCCCGCTGTACGGCATTATCTGTGTCACTCTTAAACCATCTCTCTGCCTGCTCGTCAGATATGGCCTGCCCCTTATTGGTGATGGGGTTGCCGTTGAGGTCAACATCTCCGGGTACTACTAGGTGCCCAAACCCAGCAGTAAGGTTCCCCTCGACATCCTCATAGGATACTCCCCTCCCACTACCCTCGTGGTCCTTGAGCATCATCATCAGGTTTGACTCTACGTATTCCATTCGAAGTAACCCTAGCTATCAGCGCGAGTAATTGCGGCCTCAACCTCTGTCATATCTTCTGTAGTCCAGAAGTCTTTGGTTAACATATGCTCAAGGTGCCGCGCATTTCTGCTGATTGAATCCTCAACTTCCTCCGGCTCCATATCCTCCGGGGCGTTGTCAAGATAGTTATTGATTAGTGACACACTGTGGCCCATTGCGTAAAAGTGATGCGCGATTTCTTCTGTAGTGATTTCAATTTCCATAATAATCTCCTGTTAAT
>Ga0208879_1000629_pt1 | contig 35737 bp, 36 predicted proteins | sample Knorr_S15_td_Bot_FD_185605 | JGI IMG/M metagenome (GOLD analysis project Ga0208879, IMG submission 185605) | Marine microbial communities from Southern Atlantic Ocean transect - Knorr_S15_td_Bottom_ad_5009_LV_A (SPAdes) (version 2) | ecosystem: Environmental > Aquatic > Marine > Oceanic | place... | reverse complement strand
ACTTTCTAAAATATGGGCCAGTTTCACCCCATGTAAGGGATGATTTAGTTGTTCTTCGGTAGCTTGCCTTTTGATTTTATTAGCAGGTTTTTCTTCATTCTGCTCTTTATTCGTCTTGGGCTTGAAAGATGCATCAGAAAATTCATCTGCTCGCTTCGGTTTATCCGTCGGCTTGTTTTCGTGATTGTTTTCTGTGTCCATTGTTGCAAACGGTTTATTTAATTCCCTGTTTTAGCATTGCTTGCTAACGGTTGGGCTATGAGTAGTTGGGAATTTTTTGCCCTAACTTTTCGGTTTAGATCTAATCCTTGATTTATATTTTTACTTCTGGTTAAATGTTTAAACCCCAATTACTTATAGCCATTGTTGTGTGTTCGGTATTTTTGTTTTCAATCAATTCCAAGTTGTTTATGCATTGCTTGCCATTCTTTTCCAAATTCAATCATTTCTAATGCAGCTTTTCGTTTGTCTTCGGGCAGACATTGAATGCAGGTTGGGTACTGAATGCCTTTGTAGTGCTCTTTACATTTAGGACATAATTCCATACTTTTTAAATCATAGTTAGATGCACATCTTCTACAAGCAGTTATCGCATCTTCAAAGGAAAGATACTTTATATCGTCATCCAAATAGAGTAAAAATGCTTCTTTCCCGATTAGTTCTTCATCTTTGGTTTTGGCTTTTTCTCTTTGAAACCAATATTTTATATTCGATAAATTGTGATTATTTTTCCATTTGTCTTTTGACACAAAACACTTATCACGAACATCAAGAGCTTCTTCGTCTGTGTAAAAAATTGTGATGAGTTCTTCTAACGATTTATAAATTGGTTCATCAAACTCGTGTCGACATACTGCACAACGACATTGCGGTATTTTTCTCACTCTCTTGTTAGGTCGGTGGTCTCCACAATTTGGACATAAGGGAACAGCATTGTAATTATATTTTTTTGAAATATGTTTCTTAAATTCTGATTTATCAATGTCAGAATTAGTTTCTTTGAAAATCTGAGTGTAATTTCTTGTTATTTCTCTTTCGTAGTCCGCATATTTTTTTGGGTGAGAAAGATGTTGAATTGTTAATGTATCTGTACTATCACATATTTCGCATTTTTCCTTAAGAATTTTAGCACGTCTTTCTTTCCAATCTTTTGTATGCCACGACTGTTGTCCTTCTTTGTAATCCTTCCAATATTGTTCTTTGGCAAGTTCTAATGAAATTTCTCCATTAGACAACTTTTCCCTTAATTCGATACGTTCGTTATATGTCAACATACTTCAATTATATTTATAATGTTTAATATATTCGAACTACCATCCTTTTTTCTGCTTCAAAGTTCCATTGTACCTGCCACGCTCTACCGTCTATTTGGTCAAGCAAAATGAAGTTATATGAGTTTGTTGTTGGATAAAGAAAAAATCTACCATTCTTCTCTTTATCTTTAGTTACCCTTGAGATGTCGGAAAGTGTAGTCTCAAATTCATTGTCTTTTAGACTCCATTGGACTTGCCACATTTGTCCATTTCTCGTATTCAATTTGATAAAATTATATGAATTATCTGTAGCAAATAGCCGATAGACAACATTGCTATCCGTAGAAATATTTTGAATAGGAATGTCTGGTGTTCCTTGAGCAAAAGTTAGCATTGTCGTTAATGCAAAAATCAGTGTTAGAAAAAATGTCTTCATAAAATCTGCTTTTATTTAGTATTCATTTTTAGCGTGTCGTTTGTTTTGCTGACACTCAACGTTTAGTATATGGCAAGTAGGGCAGTAGAAAGTAATGCACTTTCGGATTTGCTCTGAGCCAAAACGTTGTATTTTGTTTTTAACTTATTCAATCTTAAAAGCTAAATCAACGATTTGGCGGTATTTGTAAATAGCACTAAACTTTCTTAAACCACTAAACGCCCTATTTGCTATATACAGTGTTGTAAACAGTTTTATCAATTTATTTCCATAGCTATTTCTTCAGGCCAAACAACAAATTTCCCATACTGACCTTCTTTTTCTTTCCCGCCAAGTTCTTTACCTTTTTTAGTGGCGTACCAATCATCCTCTTTTTTGTACATTAACTTATTATCAACGAACCAAGAGTTTACTTTTCTACTACTGATTTTTGCTTTTTGAGACAAATCTTTTGTTGTTAATAGTTTTGATTTAGAGTAATCAATTGATTTAGAATATGATTTTTCTTGTTTTTCAGATTTAGGTTCTTTTTTTTCTGGAATTGAGGTGAATTCGAAACGTTCACTTGTTTCATCAATGAAATCAATTTCTTTCAATGCATCCGCAAATAATTCCTTATCTGATTCGTCATTCTTGTTAATTAAAACGCCCATTTCTTTATTGTTATTCATAGAGAACTCATAAAGATTTAAAGATGTGATTATCATTTTATCATCATTCAAATAGCATTTTGCGTGTAAATCTTGATTGTACTTTAATATTACAAATCTTAGACCTTGAAGGAATTTCATTTCATTCGGATTTAATTCTTGTTTTCCGAAAATTACAGTAGTGATTTTGTCCTTGCTGTTTCTGTAAGTGAGTAATTCCTTAAAATCTTTAGATAATTTTAAATAAGGAGAAATTAATATTAATCTTTGATCTGCATCTCTAATTAAATCTTCAATTTCAGAAACTGCTTTTCTAGTGTTTAAAAATCTTGCCATTTTTATTTATTTGTTTTTAATTCTACTATAATTGTTTACAACGTTTGGCTAACGGGAACAGTTCCCGATATATTCATATATCTCTTATCCTATTCCTCCTCACACAAACTTTTCAGCTTATTCAATCCCGATTGAAAATCTTTCCCCAGTGCATCTTCCATATTCATGAATACTTTCATAAGATTGAAAGGGTAGGGCATTTCGCTCTCAAAGCCCCAATTAACTACGGTTTGTGTTCCTTCAGTATGTAGTTTTATCTTGCCTATAGCTTCGCTTGCATAAGGGAGTACAAATTGAAGCTTGGTTTCAAATAAACTGGGCGGCACAATCTTTACTATGGTTTGGCTACCAACCCCCACACTAGGGTGCTCGCTTTGCCAACTAACTTGTGCGCCAACAGTACCATCTACACCAGAAAAGGATTTCTCCATTACTGGGTCGTATCCGTTCCAAGGGCTCCAAAGTTCAAGGCTGTTTAAACTGTTGGTGTATTCCCAAACGCTATCGATAGGTGCATTTATGCGTACGGATTGTTCATAATTGAATTCTTTGGAAACAAATAGCGCCGAAATAAATACGAGTATTATTAGCGTAAGACCTATCTTTAGAATGGTTTTTAGAATTTTCATACCTGAGATTTAAATTATTATAAATATGCTTCTTAAAAAAGAAGTCTAAATATAATGAAAAATAGCTTAGGTATGAATAGGAGCTTAAGTCAAGTCTAAGTCTAAAGCTTTCTTCAGGTACACCAATTGAGGGTGTTTATCCACCATATGCTTAAACTTATCTTGGGGTGTGTATAGCATTTTACTGTGCTCAGCTTCGATAACTGGGAAGTCGATTTTTATACCGTAGTTGTTAAGCTTTTTACGCAAAAAGGTAAGTAGTTCTGGCTTCTCAATTTGTAAATCATCAGCTAAGGCTTGACTCTCAACTGGGAAATGTAAGAGGTAGTTGTCGTCAATTTTCGGGAATTGATCTGAAAACAAGCGGAATAATGAAACTTTTCCTTTAGCCTCAATGGTCTTAGCAAACTCTAACCAAAGTGGGTTGAGTTGATCTTGTCGGAACTCAGCTCTAGATTCTCCTGTAGCAATAGTATAATCTTCTTCCCCTATATCGTCCTTTTTATTTAAAAACTGATTGATAGATAAGCCACTTAAACCACCTTTTTTAATCTTGCCTATAATAGCAGGATTAGCTTTTTTAAGGATGGCTTTTTGAGCTTTTACAGGCTCAGTAGCTTTTGGTGTTTGGGTATACGATTTGTTGATTTGCTCTTTTACCGTAGAAGTTTCGGTAGTGATATTGAGCTTAGCTTTAGGCTTAACAAATACCGTATGTGCTAAGATGAATGATTTACGGCGTTTTTTTTTTAGTCCTCCTTCGGAAGATAGAGAACAAATTTGCATTAAACCCAGCTCTATGAGCAGTCGTTGATTTCTACTCGATTTGTATTGTATATCGCACTCATTGCAAATTTCAAGGGCTCCTAAAATGAAGTCTTGATTGCATGTTTGCGATTGCTCTACATACTTGGTTTTAATCGTGTCTCCAACTTCTAAAAGCTCTACCGTTTTTGGATTTTTACAAACCAATACATTGCGTAGGTGTTCTGCTAATCCGTTAATGAAATTATGTCCATCAAAGCCTTTTTGAAGGATTTCGTTAAAAGTAAGTAGCGAAGAGGGAATATCTTGTTTTAAAGCCTGATCGACTACTTTAAAGTAGTAATCGTAATCGAGAATATTTAAGTTCTCAATCGTGTCTTTATAGGTAATTTTAGCCTGATTAAAACTCACCATTCTATCGAAGATAGAAAGTCCATCGCGCAAAGCGCCATCAGCTTTCTGACCTATGATGTGAAGAGCGTCAGGTTCAAATTCTATTTGCTCCTTTTTACAAATCTTTGCTAAGTGAGAAGCCACATCTTCTACATTAATTCGTTTGAAGTCGAAAATCTGACAACGAGATAGAATGGTAGGAATGATTTTATGCTTTTCTGTAGTTGCTAAAATGAAAATAGCGTGTGCTGGAGGCTCTTCTAATGTTTTTAAGAAAGCATTAAATGCTGCCTGAGATAACATGTGAACCTCATCGATAATATAGATTTTACGATCGCCAACTTGAGGTGGTATACGTACTTGATCTACTAAATTACGAATGTCTTCAACAGAGTTATTAGAAGCGGCATCGAGCTCGTGAATATTAAATGAATGTTGCTCGTTAAACGAAGTACAAGACTCACAGGTATTGCAGGCCTCTGTTTGATCACTAATGTTAAAACAGTTGATAGTTTTGGCGAGTATACGCGCACAAGTCGTTTTACCTACTCCACGAGGACCACAAAATAAAAAAGCTTGTGCTAGGTGATTGTTGACAATAGCGTTTTTCAAAGTATTGGTAATTGACTGCTGCCCAACGACTGTGTCGAAGGTTTGTGGTCTGTACTTACGTGCCGATACAATGAAATTTCCCATAGATGCTTCTCGTTCTTTGAAGAGTTTCAAATATAAAAGATGTTTTCAAATTTCACCTTTTTTGATGCTCGAAGATATTAACAATCTTTTGGTCGTTAGTCGTTGGACTGTAGTCGGTAGTTTAATCTTCTCTTGTCATACTGAGCCTGTCGAAGTATAAATAGTGAATCTCTGAGCTACTCTTCGACAAACTCAGAGTGACAAATACTAGCGACCAGATACTATCTACTAGATACTTCTCAAAAAATCAACCAATTTCTTCACCGCTCTTCCTCTATGGCTAATCGCTCCTTTTTCTGCCATTGTCATTTGTGCAAAGCTGCGTTTGTCGTTTTCGGGCAAGAAGATAGGGTCGTAGCCAAAACCTTCTTCTCCTTTTTTTTCTTCGCTGATATGTCCTTCAACCTTTCCTTCGAAGAGCTGTTCTTCTCCATTTAGTATTAATGCGATTGCTGTTCTGAACTGAGCCTTTCTGTTTTCTTTCCCTTTGAGTTCCTCCAGAATCTTTGCCATATTAGCTTCAGCACTTCTCTCAGGACCTGCATAACGTGCAGAGTAAACTCCAGGCGCACCATTTAAAGCTTCTACCTCTAATCCAGTATCATCTGCAAAACAGTCGTAGCCGTAGTGCTCTTTTAGATAATGTGCTTTTTGAAATGCGTTAGCCTCAAGGGTAGTTCCCGTTTCAGGAATGTCTTCCGTACAGCCAATTTCTTTCAAACTTAATATTGCAATCCCTTTAGGCATTAAAGCTTGAATTTCTTTTAGCTTGTTTGGGTTGTTGGTGGCGAATACTATTTTCATGATTTTGGTCTTTAGACGGTAGTCTGTGGTCGGTGGTTCTTGATTGTTGGAGGAATGTTATTTTCAAATTTTTAAATTGTCACATTTTCAAATTATTTCCCTTCGTTCAATTTAGGGAAAAACATAAATTAGTCATTGTAAATTAATCAATACTGTTATAGACAGTCATCTTCTCAAAACCTTCAGTTTGGTGTTGTAACCATTCTCCTTTTGGTCCTGAGTATATAAATAGCGCATCTATTTCAGGGTGATTGGTTAAATAGAGTTTACTGTCTTCTAATCCCATTACCATGCAGGCTGTTGCGATAGCATCGGCACGCATACAAGACTCCGTTACGATAGTTACCCCTAACAAATTCGTTTGTACAGGTCTTCCGGTTTTAGGGTCGATAGTGTGGGCGTATTTGAGTCCTGTTTCTTCGTCCACTTTAAATTTGCGGTAGTTTCCAGAGCTGGCAACAGATTTATCAGCTACTTCAATAATAGCTTGAAAGCGATCTTTCTGAATGTTTTCTAAAGGTTTGTCAATTCCAATGCGCCATAATTCACCATCGGCGTTAAGTCCACTACATTTAAGTTCACCACCAATTTCAATCATATAATTGTTGATGCCTAATTTTTGTAGATGTTCACCTACCAAATCAACAGTAAAACCTTGTGCTATGGCATTGAAATCTATTTGAGTATTTGCATCAGATTTTACAACCAGACTGTCTTTTATACTAAGCTTTTTATAACCCACAGAGTGCATTAAGTCTTCTAATATACTTTCATCTTTATGAGCGATTTCTTCAAATCCAAATCCCCAATAGTTAACCACGGTAGCAATCGTAGGATCAAAAGCACCATCGGTCTCACTTGCGATTTGCATGGCCGTTTCGAATACACGTAAGAACAATGAATCTGTTTGCATAGACTCATTTCTATTGATCTTGCTTATTATAGATTCTTCCATATATGTAGACATAGAGAGGTCTACAGCCTGTAATACACTATCAATATCACTTTGGTAATCTGCGGCATCCATACTCATATAGCGTATGCTATAAGTTGTGCCTTGTGTATATCCGTAATTACTTACGAGTATTTCATTCTTAGGTTCAGTACCACAAGAAAAGAGTAGGATAGAGAAGAGGATAAGGATGTTTTTCATATGGACGATGGTTCTTAGTCTGTGGACGGTGGATGCTGATTCAAAAGTAGTCAAAATTAGTTCTGAGTTATAAGTTTTGTAAGGAGGATACTTCAAATGTCAACATCAAAATTAAATAAAACTTAGAATTCAACACTTATATATCAAACAAAAAAGACCCGCAAAATGCGAGTCTTTTTTGTTTTAAGTTGATTAACCACCGAAGTCATCAAAGGCAACATTCTCTGGTGGCACGCCCCAGTCGTCACACATTTTAATAACCGCTTGGTTCATCATTGGAGGTCCACAGAAGTAGAACTCAATATCTTCAGGAGCTTCGTGAGGAGTTAGGTGATGCTCGATTACCGCATTGTGTACGAAACCTAAGAAACCATCTCCATCATCTTCTAAACTCTTTTTCTCATTCCAGTTATCTTCTGGCGCAGGGTCAGAAAGTACTACGTGGAATTTGAAGTTCGGGAACTCGCGTTCTATCTCACGGAAGTCTTCTTCGTAGAATAACTCACGCTTAGAACGACCACCGTAGTAATACGTTACTTTACGATTAGATTTTAAGGTGTGGAACAAGTGGAATAAGTGCGAACGCATTGGCGCCATACCAGCACCACCACCGATGTATACCATTTCAGTATCTGTATCTTTGATAAAGAATTCACCGTAAGGTCCAGAAATAGTTACTTTATCGCCTACTTTACAAGAGAATACGTAAGAAGAACAAATACCAGGATTCACATCCATCCATCCGTTCTTTTCTCTGTCAAATGGAGGGGTAGCGATACGAATCGTTAACATAACGATGTTACCTTCGGCAGGGTGATTGGCCATAGAATAGGCACGGAAACACTCTTCCTCATTCTTCATTTTTAAAGGCCATAAACCAAACTTATCCCATTCACCTTTAAACTTATCTGCTCCAGCAGGATCAGAAGGGTCTGGGCTAATATCGAAATCTTTAAAGTCAACTTCAATCTCAGGAACGTCGATTTGGATGTAACCACCCGCTTCGAAGTCTAAGATTTCACCTTCAGGTAAACGTACGATAAAGGCTTTAATGAATGAAGCTACGTTGTAGTTAGAGATTACTTCACATTCCCATTTCTTAATTCCGAAGATCTCTTCAGGAATCTCAATGCTCATGTCGTTTTTAATCTTAACCTGACAACCTAAACGCCAGTCAGCAGCAATCTCTTTACGTGAGAAGTAAGGTTTTTCGGTAGGAAGAATTTCTCCACCACCTTCGGTAACCTGACATTTACACATGGCACAAGTACCACCACCACCACAAGCGGATGGTAAGAAGATTTTATTTTCACCTAAAGTAGATAGGATAGTGCTACCCGCATCCACTTCGATTTCTTTTTTACCGTTTACGATAATCTTAACTTTCCCACCTGGAGAGAGTTTAGCTTTAGCAAACAAAAGGATCCCTACTAGTGATAATACGACCACTAGGAATACTATTAATGTAGTTATAAGTGTAATACCCATTTTTCTGTTTTTTCAGAATTATAATTGAATACCCATAAAGCTCATAAAGGCGATACCCATCAAACCAGTAATGATGAAGGTAATACCTAAACCACGTAATGGAGCAGGTACATTCGAATAACGAATTTTCTCGCGAATAGCGGCAATAGCAACAATGGCTAATAACCAACCAAAACCAGAACCTAAACCAAATGCTGTAGCTTCAGCAATTGTTGAGTATTGTCTTTCTTGCATAAATAAAGCACCACCCAAGATTGAACAGTTTACTGCAATCAATGGAAGGAAAATACCTAAGGCACCGTAAAGTGCAGGAGATAGTTTTTCTACAATCATCTCAACCAATTGCACCATAGAGGCAATAACGGCGATGAACATGATGAAGCTTAAGAAAGATAAATCAACATCAGCTAAATCTACAAAGGGAACCCATGCTAAAGCCCCAGCTTTCAATACGTAGTTTTCTAATAAGTAGTTAATTGGTACTGTAATACCCAATACGAATATTACGGCTGCACCTAAACCTACGGCAGTTTTTACTGTCTTCGAAACCGCTAGGTAAGAACACATCCCCAAGAAATATGCGAAAATCATATTATCTATGAAGACGGACTTAACGAAAATGTTTACTAAATCTTGCATACTCTTAGTTTTCTTCGATTAGGTCAGTGTTTTTACTACGTTGTACCCAAATGATCAAGGCAACCGTGATTAAAGCCATAGGAGGCAAAATCATCATGTTGTTGTTCATATATCCTGCTTCGTAAAAAGATTCAGGGATAATTTGTAAGCCAAAGATTTTACCAGAACCAAAAAGCTCACGGAAAAATGCGATCACTACTAAAATCCAACCATATCCTAAACCGTTACCAATAGCATCTAATATAGAAGGCCATACTTTGTTAGCCAAAGCAAAGGCTTCTAAACGACCCATGATGATACAGTTTGTGATAATTAAACCAACGAATACAGATAGTTTTTCGGATACATCAGGCATGAATGCTTTCAGCAATTCATTTACCAAAATTACCAAGGCGGCAACAATTACCAATTGAACGATGATACGGATTCTTGAAGGAATCAAATTACGCATCCCCGAAACGATAAGGTTACCAAATATCAATACGGCCATTACAGCTAAAGACATTACAAATGCCTGTTCTACTTGTACCGTAATCGCCAGAGCAGAACAGATACCCAATACCTGTACGGAAATTGGATTCGACCCATCTAATGGATCTGTCATCAGCTTGCGATTCTTCTTAGAGAATAATGCTTCTTTCTTTTCTGACATGATTAGTTGTTTAAAGTGTTGAAGTATTTCACATACACTTCTAGTGTGTTATTTACCATTTTCTCAACACCAACAGAAGTAATCGTTCCACCTGTAATACCATCAACTTTAGAGTTGATGCCTTTACCAGAACCATCTTTTACGATGAGGATAGGTGCGAAGACTCCTGAAGTATCTGCAATCGTTTCTCCTGTGAATTGATCAGAGAAAGATGCATTCTTGATTTCAGCACCTAAACCAGGAGTTTCTGTTTTGTGATTAAACGATGCACCGTAAATAGTTCTATAATCAGACTCTAAAGCCACAAAGCCCCAGATAGGACCCCATAGCCCCGTTCCGATTACAGGAATAACATTGTATATGTTACTGTCCTTTTCACAAATGTAAAGTGGGTAGTTACGATCTGCAGCAGGTAAATTTTTATCACGAAACTCTTTTTTGATATCTATATCAAAAGCTTGTGCCGTTAAATCTTTACCTGCAATTACTTTTTGTTCAATAACATATTGAGTGAAAAGCTCTTGTGCATTCGTACGATCTGCTTCTACGTTGATGGCACTTAAAATGCTCATCATCTTTTTGTCTGCAGTGTTTTTATCCTGACGACTTTTTAGCCCTTGAGAAGCTACCGCCAACAAAGTACCTACCACCACCACCATTACGATGGAGAAGCCGAAGGTATATCCGTTACTGTTTTTATCGATTGCCATATCTATGAATTAAGTCGTTTTTACTCTTTTCATTCTTCTACTGATGTTGGCTGCAACCACATAGTGGTCAACCAATGGCGCCATCACATTCATGAATAATATCGCCATCATTACTCCCTCGGGGTATGCTGGATTTACTACACGAATTAAGATAGCTAACAAACCAGTTAAGAATCCGTAGATCCATTTACCTCGGTTTGTTTGCGCCGCAGATACTGGGTCGGTAGCCATAAAGACCATACCAAATAAGAATCCACCCATCACGATTTGCTGGATTGCAGGAACTTCCATAAATGGATTTACTGCAAATGCATTGAAGATTAAGCCCATTGCATATGCACCTAAGAACATACCGGTCATTACTCTCCACGAAGCAATTCCTGAAATCAATAATAAGACTGCACCAATTAAGATGGCTATACCAGATGTTTCTGCGATAGAACCCGGGATAATTCCGATAAAGCTTTCCATAATAGAAGGAATAGCTTCTACACCACCTTCAATAGCGTTTGCTAATGGAGTAGCACCAGAGAATCCGTCAACCGCATTTTCGCCACCTAATGAAACCCATACTTTATCACCCGACATTTTTGTTGGGTAAGCAAAGAATAAGAAAGCACGAGCAGTTAATGCAGGGTTCATAATGTTCATACCTGTACCACCAAATACTTCTTTACCGATAACCACGGCAAAAACTACGGCTACAGCTAACATCCATAAAGGAAGATCAGCAGGCATAATCATTGGAATTAATAAACCTGTTACTAAGTATCCTTCGTTTACTGAGTGTCCGCGAGAGATGGCAAAGGCAAATTCGATACCTAAACCAACACCGTAAGAAACAGCAATCATTGGAAGAACCTTAATAGCACCGTAGATTAACGATTCAACACAATCAGGCTCAGTTATACCTAAAGCTAAAAAGTGTTGGTAACCTACGTTCCACATCCCGAAGATTAATGCAGGAATCAAAGCCAATACTACGGTAAACATAGTACGCTTTAAGTCGATCGCATCGCGCATGTGCGCCCCCGTATGTGAAGTGTGATCAGGAACAAATAAGAAAGTTTCAAAAGCGTCGTAAGCTGGGTATAGCTTTTCAAGTTTCCCACCTTTCTCGAAGTGAGGCTTTACGCTGTTTAGTATATTCTTGAATAATTTCATGGTCTTGTCTTTAGCTACATTCTTTTCTTACCAAATCCAAACCTTCGCGAAGAATCTCTTGTACAGGAATCTTCGAAGTACAAGCAAATTCACATAAAGCGAAATCTTCCTCAGCAACTTCGTAAATTCCTAAGTTCTCCATCAGCTCGATATCACCAATCATAATGGCTTTAATCAAGTGTTGAGGGTAAACATCCATAGGAAGTACTTTTTCGTACTGTCCTGTAACTACGTAAGCGCGCTCTTCACCATTCATATTGGCAGAGATTGCGTATTCTTTCTTAGGATTAATCCAAGAGAAGAATGTTCTAGATAATGAGAACTTGCTGAAACCAGGAAGTAACCATCCTAAGAAGTCTTGTTCTTTTCCTTCAGGAATAACAGAGATTTCACAGTTATAGAAACCTAAGTTTCCATCAGCAGCTATGTGAGTACCCGTAAGTACATTTCCGTTAATGAAACGGTTGTCACCTTCTTTGATATTACCTTTCGTCATTGTTGTAATAGCAGCACCTTGCAGACTTCTGTAGTAGCGAGGTTTTTCTACTTGCGAACCAGCTAGGGCAACCAAACGCGTAGCGTCGTATTTACCTTCGCTAAACAAACGACCGATAGCAATAACATCTTGAGGATACATATACCAAACCACTTCGCCTTTATTAATAGGGTCGATGTGGTGGATTTGTACACCTACATTACCAGCAGGGTGAGGACCAGAGATCTTGTTGATCTGAACTCCTTTTGCATTGGTAAATACCGCTGAAGAATTTGAATTCCCATCGATGTTTAAGTGCGTTGTACCTTCAGTAAGTTTTGTTACGATGTCTAAACCAGCTTGGAATTCTTTTTCCATTCCGTGTAAAACAAAGTCGCTATCGCAAGCTAATGGAGCGCTGTCGAAAGCAGAAATGAATACTGCTTTTGGCATATCAGCCGGATTTGCAATGACAGCGAAAGGACGCTGACGTACAAATGGCCAAACACCAGCAGTTAACATCTGCTCGATGATTTGCTCACGCGATAAGTTTTTTGCTTCTGCTTTAGAGAATTCTTTATAAGTGATTTTAGCATCAGCTTTTACCACTACAGAAAGAATTTTTCTTTTTTCACCACGACGAATTTCCGAAACTTCACCACTTACAGGAGAAGCGATAATAACAGATGGATTCTCTTTATTGAAGAATAAAGAGCTTCCGGCCTGTACCTTATCGCCAACTTTTACTGTTAGTTTGGGTGTTAATCCCGTGAAATCGCTCGGCTTCACAACGTAATATTCCGAAGCTGGAATATTGGCGTATACGCGCTCCGCTGAACCAGTCAGCTTAATGCTTACGCCTTTTTTGATACGAATGTCTTTAGACATGCCTATTATGAGAGATTGATTAATCCTAATTTTTGAGTTGCAAAAGTAAGGATTTTAAGGCGCTTATAGAATAGCTAGTATTTATTTAGAATGAATTCAAATAGAGCTGGTTAGATTATTTTCACGAAGATAAAATAAAATGTAATTTTAGGCTTTAAAGATTTATGAAAGTGAAAGTTGTATTTAAGGTATTATCTGTTTTAGTTCTCTTGTTTATTCAAAGTTCTAAAGCTCAGCCAGAGTGGGAGTCGGGCCAAGTATTGAGCGATTCGGTGTACAGTGTGAAGTTTAAAACTTGTATGCTTACGCCAGTAGGTTCCTTAATAGATTTTCCTGTAATTGCTCTAAATTCTAACGAACAGTTGCTGTTGCAATTCGACGATTTTGATTTTGATTCAAGAGATTATATGTATTCAATCAGTCATTGTAATGCCGATTGGTCGATTTCAGATTTACATTCGAGCGAGTTTATTGACGGATTTCCTGAAAACTACATTCAAGAATATGAGTTTTCCTTCAATACAAAGTTGTCTTATGTGCATTACGATTTGATATTACCCAATAACGATTTTCGTTTCAAGAAATCAGGGAATTATGTCATAACCGTTTACGATGCTGATCAGCCACAGTTTCCTATGTTAACGAAACGTTTTATGGTTTATGATGAGCAGTTGTTGATTGAAGCCAAAGTGCAGCAAGCAACTTTAGCAAAAGGTCGGTATACCGATCACGAAATTGATGTGACTGTAAATTTCACGAATGTAGATTATGTAAATCCTATTCAAGATGTTTATTTGGCAATTTATCAGGGGCATCGCTGGGATAACGCAATTACTGGTTTACAGCCGAGTTTTGTAGAACAAAAGAAATTGGTGTACGATTTTGAAGAGGAATCCAGTTTTGCAGCGGGTAATGAGTACCGTTTCTTCGACACCAAAAGTGTTCGCTTTTATACAGAACGTGTTCAGAAGATTATCCGCGATTCTGCCGATGTAGTTTTATTGTATCCCGATTATCCGTGGAGCGCAAATGCTTATAGTTTCTATCCAGATATTGAAGGGTATTATGTGCCAAACATTATGGAGAAGAGTGATGCCAGAACTGAGGCTGACTATGTATGGGTGAATTTCTGCTTAAAGCAAAAGCCTTTTGTCGATAAAGGAGACCTCTATATATACGGTGCACTTACCGATTGGAATTTGTTAGAAGAAGCGAAGCTGTATTACGATGAACGAATGGGCTGTTATGAAACGTCTTTGTTGTTAAAACAAGGTTATTATAATTATACTTATTTATTTGTTCCAGAAGAAACGAAAATCCCTACGCAAGCTGCAGTAGATGGGGATTTCTTTCAAACAGCGCAAGATTATTTTGTTTTCGTTTATCTATACGATTATAATTATGGCTACGATAGGCTTTTAGGGATGCGCAAAATCTCCACTAAGGGGATGTTTTGAGTAAGTTGAAAATTAAAGATTGAAAGTTCCACAGACTATTGATCATAGACCACCGTCCAATTTCAATTCGCCATAAAAGGAGCGAGTAGCTGAAATTGTGGTATTTCCACATAAAACACTTGATCGTCTACCATGCGTTTAAACATATACTCTCCTTTCATGGATCCTATTGGGCATTTTAACTGAGATCCAGATTGATAAGTGTGTCGCTCGCCAGGGCACAAGATTGGCTGTTCGCCAACAACTCCATTGCCTTCAATTTCGTAATCGTAGTCGGCTGCATCTTGTACTAACCAGTGTCTTTTGAGAAGCTTGATGGTGTACTCACTTTTGTTCTCGATAATTACATTGTAAGTAAATACATCTACGTTTCCTTCCTTGCATTCGAAGTTCCCCTCGTAATGCGATTTGATAGAAACCTTAACGCCTTTAGTGATTTTACAAGTCATAATAAAGTGCTTTAGACAAGTATACATCTTTATCTAGTCGATTTTTATGTATTTGTAGTTTTTAAATTAACCAACTTATGAACAGGAACATGTATAGTAAAGATGAATTGTGACTCGATTTAGTGAATCAGTGAAATCATTGTTAGTAGGATGGGAATTTAAACACGGAGAATTAGAGAGTTTTAAGACCGCCACCAACAACTCATAACAAACCTCCCGATTTAAAAATGAAAATTGTTATTTTTGCAGAGCAAAAAGCAAGACTAACAATTAAATCTACATATAATGGGGAAAGGATTCTTTCAAGTGCCACTCGCTTCGTGCGAGCCAGTAATGTCGTTTGCGCCAGGTTCTACTGAGCGTGAAGAGACTACTGCAGAATACGCGAAAATGATGTCGGAAGTAATTGATATACCAATGTATATCGGTTCTGAAGAGGTTCGTACGAACGACCTTGCGGCAGTAACACCTCCACATAAACACCAACATGTTGTTGGTAATTACCACAAAGGAAATGCTAGTCATGCTAAAAAAGCTATTGAAGCTGCTTTAGCTGCTAAAGAAGACTGGGCGAATATGAAGTGGGAGCATAGAGCTTCAATCTTCTTAAAAGCTGCCGATCTTTTAGCCGGACCTTTCCGTGCACGTATGAATGCTTCTACTATGGTAGCGCAATCTAAAAACGTACACCAAGCAGAAATTGACGCTTCTTGTGAGCTTATCGACTTCTTGCGTTTCAATGTGCAGTATATGACAGAGATCTTTATGGAGCAACCAGAATCGTCTGACGGTATCTGGAATCGTATGGAATTCCGTCCATTGGAAGGGTTTATTTATGCCATCACTCCATTTAACTTTACTTCTATTGCAGCTAACTTGTGTGGGGCTCCAGCAATGATGGGTAATACTATCGTTTGGAAACCTTCTGATGCTCAAGTATATTCTGCTCAAGTAATTGTAGACTTATTCAAAGCGGCTGGTTTACCCGACGGTGTAATCAACGTTATTTACGGTGATCCAGTAGAGATTTCAAACGAAGTTTTATCGCACCCAGATTTTGCAGGACTTCACTTTACAGGTTCTACGCACGTATTCAAAAACTTGTGGAAGCAAATAGGTAATAATATCCATAACTATAAAACTTACCCACGTATCGTAGGTGAAACAGGTGGTAAGGATTTTATTATGGTTCACAAATCTGCTGATGCTAAAGAAGTGGCTACAGCAATTGTTCGTGGTTCTTTTGAGTATCAAGGACAAAAATGTTCAGCTTCTTCTCGTGCTTATGTTCCTTCTAATTTATGGAGCGAAGTAAAAGAATATATCATCGAGGATTTAAAGACGATGAAAATGGGTGATCCAGCTGATCTTTCAAACTTCATCAATGCAGTAATCCACGAAGGTTCTTTCGATAAAATTACTTCTTATATTGATGGAGCTAAGAGGGATGCTGATGCAGAAATCGTTGCTGGTGGAAACTACGATAAGTCGGTAGGGTACTTTATTGAGCCTACAGTGATTTTGGCTAAAACACCTCGTTACACAACTATGGAAACTGAATTGTTTGGGCCTGTAGTAACGATTTATGTTTACGAACAAAACGATTTCGAAGCTACTCTTGATTTGGTAGATTCTACTTCTCCGTACGCTCTTACAGGTGCAATATTTTCTAACGATAGATATGCAGTTGAATTGGCTTCAGAGAAGTTGAAGAATGCTGCAGGTAACTTCTATATCAACGATAAACCTACAGGTGCTGTTGTTTCGCAACAACCATTTGGTGGTGGTCGTGCCTCTGGGACGAACGATAAAGCGGGTTCTTCATTGAACTTGTTACGTTGGGTTTCTCCAAGAACGATTAAAGAAACTTTTGTTCCGCCAACAGATTATAGATACCCATTCTTAGGGTAATTAAATAGGAAAGCCTCCTGCACTGTGGGAGGCTTTTTACTTTTTATGGAAAAAGAAAACACACCACAGCAACAACCAAATAATCCCTTACACGGAGTAAAGTTGGTTGAGATTTTAGAGCATCTAGAAGATAAGTTTGGTTGGGAAGAAATGGGCGAGCGATTAAATATCAACTGTTTCTTAAACAAGCCTACTTTTAAATCGAGTTTAAAGTTTTTAAGAACCACTCCTTGGGCACGTGAGAAGGTAGAGCGAATGTATTTGAAGTCGATAAAAAAGAAGTATTAAAATCGGTTTCTAACCTTTAAAATTCTCATTTTCAGCCTCGCTGATTTTTCTTAAATTTGCAGGGATTTAATTGACAGAATAAATATTTATGGCTTCATCAAAAAATAAAGAAATCTCCTTCGAGGATTTCCGTTCAGAAGTATTAGCAGATTACCGATTGGCTTGCGAGAGTAGGGAGGCAAGTTTGTTAGGACGTCGCGAAGTTTTGACTGGAAAAGCGAAGTTTGGAATTTTTGGTGATGGTAAGGAGCTAGCGCAAATTGCCATGGCAAAGGTTTTTAAAGATGGTGATTTCCGTTCTGGCTATTACCGCGATCAAACCTTTATGATGGCCATTAATCAAATGTCAATTCAAGAAATGTTTGCTGCCCTTTATGGTCATACCGACGTAGCACAAGAACCAGCTTCTGGTGGTCGCCAGATGGGTGGTCACTTTGCTACACGCAGTTTAAATGAAGATGGTACTTGGAAGAATTTGATGCAGATGAAAAACTCTTCTGCTGATATTTCGTGTACTTCGGGTCAGATGCCACGTTTATTAGGTCTGGCACAAGCGTCTAAAGTTTACCGCAATAATAAAGATTTACAAGATTGGTCTTCGTTCTCTAATCAAGGGAATGAAATTGCTTTTGGTACTATTGGTAATGCCAGTACTTCCGAAGGTCCATTCTTCGAAACTATAAATGCCGCGGGTGTTTTACAAGTACCCATGGTAATGTCTGTTTGGGATGATGGTTATGGGATTTCTGTTCCGGCTAAATACCAAACGACAAAAGAAAATATATCTGAAATTTTAAAAGGTTTCCAACGTGATGAAAAAGGCGCTGGATTTGAAATCATTCGCGTTAAAGGTTGGGACTATCCAGCTTTAATCGAAGCCTATCAGAAAGCTGAAAAAATTGCTCGTTTAGAACATGTTCCTTGTTTGATTCACGTTTTGGATGTGACTCAGCCTCAAGGGCATTCTACTTCGGGTTCGCACGAACGTTACAAATCTGCCGAACGTTTACAGTGGGAAATAGATTTCGATCCTATTAAAAAGATGGGTGAGTGGATGTTAGAAGCGAACTTGGCAAGTCAAGAGAGTTTAGATGTAATATCTAAAGAATCGAAGAAGCTAATTAGGTTGGCTAAAGCGGATGCGTGGAAAGCATTCATCAATCCTATTAAAGAAGAGCAAAAAGAGGTTGCAGCATTATTGATGCAATTGGCCGAAGGCAGTTCTAATAAAGCTTTCATCGAGAAGTTTGCAAACGATCTAAGTGAAAAGATTGAGCCTATCCGTAAAGATATGTTCAATGCAGTTCGTAGAGCTTTACGTTTAGTTCGCGAAGAGAATTCTTCTGCGAAAGCGAACATTGTAGCTTGGTTGAATAAAGAAAAAGAGGTGAATACAAAACGTTTCAGTAGTCACTTGTACAGTGAGTCTGAATTTGCTTCTGTAAAAGTAGAAGAGGTTTTACCAGAATATGAAGGTGCCGAAGATGTGGATGCTCGTTTGATTATCCGCGATAACTTCGACGCCATCTTTACAAATAAACCAGAGACGCTAATCTTCGGTGAAGATTCAGGGAATATTGGTGATGTAAATCAAGGTTTGGAAGGAATGCAAGAGAAACACGGTGAATTACGTGTTTCTGATGTAGGTATCCGCGAAGCGACTATTCTTGGTCAAGGAATTGGTATGGCAATGCGTGGTTTAAGACCTATTGCCGAGATTCAATATTTAGATTACTTATTGTACGCCATCCAAATTATGAGTGATGATTTGGCTACGCTACATTACAGAACTAAAGGTGGGCAGAAAGCACCATTGATTATTCGTACACGTGGTCACCGTTTAGAGGGTATTTGGCATTCGGGTTCGCCTATGGGAATGATTATCAATTCTCTTAGAGGGGTGAATGTTTTAGTTCCTAGAAATATGACTAAAGCAGCTGGTTTCTACAATACCATGTTAGAATCAGATGATCCTGCCTTGATTATTGAATGCTTGAACGGTTACCGTTTAAAGGAGAAAATGCCTACGAATTTAGGAGCCTTCAGAACGCCTGTTGGTGTACCAGAAACTACTAAAGAAGGTGCAGATATTACTTTGGTAACGTACGGTTCTACTTGGCGTTTGGTTATGGATGCTGCGCAAGAATTAGAAACTGTTGGTATTTCTGCTGAAGTTATCGATGTTCAGTCTTTAATTCCTTTTGATGTAAATCATAAAATTGTAGAAAGTATTGCGAAAACAAATCGTGTACTCTTTATCGATGAAGATGTTCCTGGTGGAGCAACAGCTTATATGATGCAGAAGGTTGTAGAAGATCAAAAAGCTTATTTCCATCTAGACAGCGAACCTCGTACATTAGCTGCGAAATCGCATCGTCCTGCTTATGGTACCGATGGGGATTATTTCTCTAAGCCTAGTGTAGATGATATTTTTGAAGAGGTTTACGCTATGATGAATGAGGCGAATCCTGAAAAATATCCAAGTATATACTAAGTGTGAAATTGCGTCCTAAGACATCAATCATTTTTTTATGCAGATTTAATTTGTTTAGACTCTTGCTCTTTGTCAAAGTGTAATCTTACATGTTTAGCAATTGGAATCGCACTTCCATCTTCGTCGATGCGGCAAAATAAAACGCGCGTACTTAAAACGAGATGTTCCTCATGTGTGTATACGCTACATCTTCTTACTTCCAAAGAAATTGTAATTGTTGAGTTCCCCATAGTGATTACTTCCCCATAAATTTTAATGAGGTTATTTACTTTTACGGGAGCTAAAAAAGTGACTTCGTCCATTTTTAAAGTCACCATAAGAGGGGTGAAGCAGTATTGTGCAGCCATGGCACCCCCAGCTTCATCTACCCAGCTTAACATTGTACCCCCAAAAAGGTTGTTGTGAACCCCAATATCTCCTTTTTTGCAGACTTTTGTTGAAATAAGTTCCATAATAAATTGTTTTAAGATTAGTATTGTGGGGCTTACATCTACATTTCTAGTTTGTGAAAGCAGATGTTTACTCGTGGATCTTTATAAATTGTCATAAACTGATTTAGTTTGTAAAAGTATACGCGAGTCCTATTGTTTGTTAGACTCTTCAATTCGGTAATCAGTTTTTCTGTGGCATCAAAATAATATTCTGAAACAGTTTCGATGTGGTGCTCTGTGTGGATTAGTTCTCCGTACATAAGTATTGATTTTAGTTAATATATTCTCCATATAGGGTTATGCCTTGCCTTTTCTTTCCATTTACCTTAGTAACTCTAGGGTGTAATAAGTACCGATATTTTGATAAGAATGGATGCTCTACAAATTTTTAAAAGCTGATTATCTAGTTCTTATTCTCAGCAGATTGGTTTCTAGTAAATTTCGATAAATTCATTTAGAATAGGAAATCATTTTATAAATGAGTATTATTTTAATGAATAACACATAAATATTGATTAATTTTGTGAAAACAACATTTTCCAATTAAAGCGACTGCTATGAAAAATGAAATTGATAAAATCGATTTAGAGATTATTAAGCATTTGTCTTCAAATGCAAAGATTTCTTATACCGATTTGGCTTCAAAAATTCTTGTTTCGCCGAGTACGGTACATGTACGAGTGAAAAAGTTGGAAGATATAGGGGTGATAAAAAACTTCACTATTAATATAGATTACAATAAGTTAGGACTTTCATTTACTTCATATTTAGGTGTATTTTTAGATACAGCTAAGAGTTTTGATATGGTAGTAGCCTCTTTAAGAAAGATTCCACAGATTACAGTTATTGACTTTACTACCGGACAGTTTAGTGTATTCTGTAAGGTACGAGCAATGGATTCATCGGCAGCTCGAGATGTACTTAAAAATGTACATTCGATAGAAGGCATTCGTCGTACAGAAACCTTTATCTCTATGGAGGAGTTGCTCAACGACAAGGATTCATTAATGGACTCAATAGAGCTAGACGATGCGAAGCATTAGTTGTATATTGAAAACCGAATTATAACTGTTCATCGATTCAAGAATGAAAACTACCGAGCAAGAAAGCTTGTATCAAGATTTAGAGAAGCAATCCGTTTCTACCCTTTTACAACAAATCAATCAGGAAGATAAAAAAGTAGCAGAGGCCGTTGATGCTTCCTTGCCACAAATAGAAGCTTTAGTCGCTCAAATTCTTCCGCGTATGCAAAAGGGAGGACGTTTGTTTTATATGGGCGCTGGAACCAGTGGTCGCCTCGGGGTTTTAGATGCTTCTGAATGTCCACCTACATTCGGTGTTTCTCACAATTTGGTGGTGGGTATAATTGCTGGTGGGGATAAAGCTATCCGTAAAGCCGTTGAGTTTGCCGAAGATTCTACTGTTTTAGGATGGGAAGATCTGCAAGAGAAAAACATAACTGATTTAGATTCAGTTATTGGTATTGCCGCCTCTGGAACTACACCTTACGTGATTGCAGCATTAAAGTCTTGTCAAACTGCGAATATTCTTACAGGATGTATAACTTGCAATGCGAATTCTCCGGTAACGGAATATGCAGATTTCCCAGTAGAAGTAGTAGTAGGGCCTGAATATGTTACGGGTAGTACTCGAATGAAAGCTGGAACAGCACAGAAGTTGGTTTTAAATATGATTTCTACCGCTTTAATGATCAAACTTGGGAGAGTTCAAGGGAATAAAATGGTAGACATGCAACTGAGTAATGATAAGTTAGTGGACCGAGGTTCGAGAATGGTAGCCGATCAAACTGACTTAGAAATGAAAATTGCACAAGAATATTTATTGAAATATGGCTCTGTTCGCAAAGCCGTTAAGGCCTATAAAAATGGTAAATAAAGATGTTTTAGTAAAGGGGATAAGCTTATTAGCTTATTCATTTCCCTTCTTTTTTGGAGGGCCTATGTTATTGTTTTATTCCATTCAGGCTGAAAATACTTTATTGAAAATTGTAGCCGGAATAATGATGCTATCAGCAATGTTTTTGGGCGCTAAAGGAGTGATGACGATTGTTGAAGCATTTTTTGGAAAAAGAAAATAATATGACTTTTAAGGAACTTAATTTCCACAAGGATATACAGGAAGGTTTAGATGCGATGTATTTCGAAAAACCAACCCCAATACAAGAATTAGCGATTCCAGTAATTATGGAAGGTCGCGATATCATTGCTTGTGCACAAACTGGTACAGGGAAGACTGCAGCGTTTTTACTGCCTATTCTCAACGAACTCCACAAAGAAAAAAAGAAAAAAATACGTGCTATTATCATTGCGCCTACACGCGAGTTAGCACAGCAAATTGATCAACAGTTCGACGGTTTTTCTTATTTCGCTCACGTTAGCTCTCAAGCTGTTTACGGTGGTGGCGATGGTAAAGATTGGGTGCAACAATCTGAATCGTTGAATAAAGGGACAGAAGTTATTATTGCAACTCCTGGTCGTTTATTGTCGTTTTTGTCTTTGGCAAATATTGATTTGTCTGGAGTGGAGTATTTGATTTTAGATGAAGCGGATAGGATGTTAGATATGGGCTTTAATCACGATATAATGCGTATCGTAGATAAGTTGCCTAAAAAGAGACAAACACTTTTGTTCTCGGCAACCATGCCTCCTAAGATTGTGAATTTAGCTCAGAGTATTCTAATAAATCCTGCACGTGTAAACGTAGCGATTTCTAAACCTGCGGAAACGATTCTTCAGGAAGCTTATTTGGCTTACGACAAGCAAAAAGCACCTTTGGTAGCTCATATTCTTAAGAGTATGGACTTTGAATCGGTAATCGTATTCTCGTCTACCAAAAAGAATATTTCTGTTATCCAGCGCGAATTAAAGAGTCATGGAATTGATTCTAAAGCGATGTCTTCGGACTTAGAACAGAAAGAACGCGAAGAGGTAATGGGGCAGTTTAAAGCCAAGAAGTTTAAAACTCTTGTTGCTACCGATATCGTTTCGAGAGGGATTGATATTAAAGGAATCTCATTGGTGATAAACTACGATATCCCTTCGGATGCTGAGGATTATATTCATAGAATCGGGAGAACGGGAAGAAATGAATCCGATGGTCACGCCATTACTTTGATTAACGACAGAGACCAAATTCTGTTCTTTAATATTGAAGCTTTAATAGATAAGGTGGTTGATAAACTTCCGATGCCAGAAGGTTTAGGAGAAGCGCCTTTGTATGAGCCCGAAAAGAAACGTTCGAAACCAAACGGTAGGAATAAGAAGAAAAACTTTAAGCCTAGATATAAAGGGAAGCCTAAGTTTAAGAAGAAACCTGAGTCTGGTAGTTAGCAGCTAATCGCTGGTATCGAGTCATTAGTATATATAGTTTTCAAGAAATAAAAACTTCTTCTAGCAATTCTAGAAGAGCTAAATCACTGTGCCATCATATTTTAATACCTCTGCAATAGAGGTGTATAAACCCTAGCACATTTTTATAAACGTGTTTTATGGTTATTTTATGAATATTATTAAAAAAATATTTTTGATTTTTCTCTTACTCCAACTCAACAATAAATTGTTAGGTCAAAGAGTAGCAGAAATAGACGGCTTTGCCATCAACCCTAAAATTGGACCTGCATTTAGTGTGGATGGTGGAAATGATCAGCCTGTGATAGGTTTAGAAATTAATGTCTTAAAAAACAACTTCATTTACTCACTAGATCTTTTAGGGCATGAGAAACTTGGAACATTAATTTTCAACGACAATATTTCTCAAAATCAATTAGGAATAATGATTGGTAAGTTTAAAGGAGAAAAATATTTCAGGTTTCAATATCAAACGGGTATTAATCTTTTTTGGGGTAAATATTCTAATTCTAATCTTGAATCATCAAATCCCTGGATTGGCGGAAATAATTCTAGTTCAAGATTTTCTACTATAGGTGCTGTTAGTAAAATTGGCTTTAAATTTATTCCTTTAAAAAGTTTAAGTATCGGTATTGATTTTCAAATAAATTTAAACTCCGTTAAAACATTATTTATGCCAATGTTTAGCATAGAAATTGGTGAATTAAGAAATGAAATTGAAAGCCATTATAATAACTAAATCTTATTGATTAACAATCTTTAGTTGTAAGCCTGTAATAGACAAAAGGCTAGAAACTAAATACTAACGACTAGATACTAGCGACTAGTCGAGACCTAGTCCTTTATACCTTTTGCTCCGCTAAATGAATTCCATCTCTCTTAATGGTAATCATCTTGTCTTTGTAAAGATTACCAATGGCTTTCTTAAAGACTTTCTTACTCATTTCTAACTCCTCATAAATTGCTTCGGGAGCAGATTTATCGTTCAATGGTAAAAAGCCATTAGCATCGTGTAATGCTTCAATAATTAATGAGCGAGCGTCTTTTACTTCAGCCATTCCTTCTTTCTTTAATGTAATATCTAGTTTATGATCTTCTAAACGGATGGTCTTAACATATCCAATCGTTTTTTGTCCTTCGGTAAGGTTTTGGAATATCTCGTTGTGATAGAGTAAGCCCCAAAACTTGTTATTTACAATCACACGAACACCTAAGTCGGTTTCATCACAAATTAAAACTTCTACTTCTTGCCCTACTTCTAGGTCTTCAGATTCGTTTTGAAGGTGTCTGTGTACTTTTGCGGTGGCAGCTATTCTATCCGTTTGTTTATCTAAATAAGCATAAACCAGATAATAGCCATTATCAATCATTAAAGAGCGTTGCTGCGAAACGGGAACAAATAGATCCTTAGGCAAACCCCAATCTAAAAAGGCTCCATAACTCTCTACTTTGTTCACATTTAGATAGGCAAATTCGCCAACGCGGATATACGGATCTAAACGAGTCGCAATAATGCGGTCTTCAGAATCTCTGTAAATAAATACGTCAATAAAATCACCTACTTCAACTCCCGAAGGCACATAGCGTTTTGGTAGTAATATTCCGTTGTAATTCCGGTCTTCAGTATCCAAGAATAACCCAATTTCGGTACTTCTTAAAACTTCTAAGTTGATGTTCTTTCCTATTAAACTCATCGTGTAAATACCCACTCTTTATCGGTAGACAAAGCTTCGCTAAAAGCATACCCACCCAAATTAAAATTCTTTATGTCTTCCACATTTGTAATGTGGTTTTGAATAATGAAACGTGTCATCATTCCGCGTGCCTTTTTAGCGAAAAAGCTAATCACCTTAAGCACGCCATTTTTTTCGTCTTTAAAAACAGGTGTTATAATTCCTGCTTTTAAAACCTTTTTATCTACTGCCTTAAAATACTCATTTGAGGCAAGGTTAATTACAATATCTTGTTCTCTATTGTTGATCTCTTTGGTGATTTTACTTCCCCAGAACTCATAGAGATTCTTGCCTTTTTTATTGGCAAATTTAGTCCCCATTTCTAAACGGTATGCTTGCATTAAATCTAAGGGGCGTAATAAGCCATATAATCCTGATAGAATGCTTAAGTGCTCTTGAGCGAAATCCATATCGTCTTCAGATAAAGAATCAGCGTCTAAGCCAGTATATACATCTCCTTTAAAAGCATAAATAGCCGCTTTGGCATTCGTTGTGTCAAAAGGAAGGCTCCAATTATTAAAGCGCTCCGCATTCAGATCCGCAATTTTCGGACTCACTTTCATCAGATTTTGAATGTCCGTAGCCTTAAGCTTCTTCAAGTCTTTTATCAAAGCTGCAGCGTCTTTTTCGAATGGCGATAGCGTAGTTTTCGGCACGGCTATTGTCGTATCCATATCCAAGGTCTTCGCAGGCGAAATGAGTAAGTGCATTCAAATAAATTTTGACAAAAATACGCTTTTCATTTCTTAGACTGTTAATCAATATCTTGATTATATTTGTTTAAACTGATAATGAAAATGAAAGCAAAATATCTAATTTATATTCTTGGGATTTTCTTAGTCTCTTGTACTGGTACAAAGAAGATGACAAAGAGAGCCATAGCCTTTGAACAGCAAGGAATGTACAGTGAAGCTTCGCAGTATTATTTATCCGCATTGCAACGTAAAAACACCAATATTGAGGCTGCGATTGGTTTGAAAAGAACAGGGCAGTTAGTGCTGGATGATTATCTAGCAGATTTCTTTAAATCGCATACTGCAAAACAATACAAAACATCTGTTTATGCTTATTTAAATGCTGAAGAATGGCAATCAAAAGCATTGGTGTATAAGGTGTTTTTAGATATACCGAACTATTATAAGGATTACTACAATGAGGATTTAGGTTTTTATTTAAATCAGGTTTACAATCAAGCAATTTCATATTTAGATAAGGAGGAGTTTGATTTGGGCGCAGTGTATTTAGATGAGATTTTGCGTTTGAAATCGGATTATAAAGATGTAGCCGAAATGAAGGCGTATGCTCGTTTAGAGCCTTTATACCGAAAGGGTAATAGTGCTTTAGAAGAGCGTAAATTTAGAAAGGCTTATTATTTGTTTAGCAGAACAGAATCCTATAAAGAAAGTGCCGACTTAAGAGAATATGCATTAAAAGAGGCTCAATACCCAATTGCTATGCTTCCTTTTGAGAATGCCACTACCGCCGTAAATGCTCATAAAGCCTTTGAGTCTCAGTTTCTGAATTTATTCATCAATAATAAAAATCCATTTATTAAGATTATTGACAGAGTGCATATTCAAACCATATTGGCTGAACAAGAGCTAGGGATAAGTGGTTTAGTAGATGCTCAAACAGCTGCTCAAGCAGGTGATTTGTTTGGGGCGAAGGCACTTTTGGTTGGACGATTGGTGAGTTTAGATATAAATAAAAGATTACCCAAGGCAAACAAGAAAAAGGGTTGGGAATCCTACAAACAAAAAGTATACAATTCTCAAACGAAAGAGTATGATACCCTTACGAAATACAAAAAAGTATTTTATAACGAGTATAAAGGGATGAACTCTGTGAATATCACAATAGAGTATAAGTTGATTTCGACCGAAACAGGTGAGATACTCGCGACTAATTTATTTAGTGATAAGCGAGAAGATGAAGTTTGGTATGCGACTTACCAAGGCAATAGCAATAAATTATTTTCGGGTGCTTGGGAGGATAAGGATGTTAAGCGAAGTTCGGATATTAGACATGATGGTTATAAAGAAAGAAGACATTTAAATAGTCTTTTGAAGTCTAGTAGAAATATGAAATCTGTTGAAGAATTGAAGACTTTGGCAATGAAAAATGTGAGTTCTAAATCGGTGAATGAAATTAATTCGTATAATCCAGAAGAAGATTAATGAGGTGCTTATCAGTTTTACTTTTCGTATTCATTTTAGCTTCGTGTACAGGCCCTAAGAATGTTACAGTCGCTGAATCCCCTACTTCTCCAGAATGGGCGACTAGTAGACCTATTTCTGCGGATTATTATATCGGGATAGCAAAGTCTTCTAAAAGTAATGCTGACTACCAGTCGGTAGCAAAACAAAATGCATTAGTAGATTTGAGTAGTGAGATTTCGGTGAAGTTGAGCTCAGAATCTATTTTTCATCAAGTTGATAAAGGAGATTCTTATCGAGAAGATTATCAGTCCTTAATTCAGATTGAAAGTCATAAAAATTTGGAAGGCTATACGCTAGTGGCCTCTTGGGAAAATGATAAGGAGTATTGGTTGTATTATCAATTGTCGAAAACAGAATGGGCACGTATAAGAGCTGAGCGTAAACAAAAAGCAATCGATGAGGCTTATACCTATTATCAATTAGCTGAAAAGTATTTAGTAGAAGAGAATACTGTATCCTCTATCCATTATGCAGTGAAAGCCTTAGATGCACTAAAGTTATATATGAATGAACCTTTAATGCATACCGAATTGGAATATCCTCTGGATGTGTATTGTTTTCAGTTTTTAGCTGAAGTACATAGTTCTATAATCTATGAAGTAGATGAAGGCGCACAGCATCGAGAAGTTGTTTTAATGGGTTCTGACATTTCTCTTGAACCCTTTGATGTGTATATAGGTAAGGCAAATGTGCCCTTTAAAATTAGATCTTCATTTAAAGGTGTGCCCAATCAAGTTTTATCGAACGATGACGGTTTTGTTAAAGTTCGTGCACAAGAAATGGATGTGTACAGAAAGAATCATTTTGTGAGCTTTACTTTAGATTGGGATGGAATGTTAAAAGAAGCAAATGCGTCCCCTTGGTTAAATACATTATTAGATTTCCCGGAAAACAGCTTTAAGATTACTGTAAATACATTGTGGCCGAAAATAGCGATTTCTTCTGAAGAATTGAATTTAGGCGAGTCTATGAGTCAGTCGATTCTTTTAAATGAAACAAGGAATTATTTAAATGAAAAAGGCTTTGATATTGTTGATGAAAGCGAGGCAGATTTTTTCATCTCAATTTCAGCAAATACCAATCAAGGATTAACGAATCGTCGTATGCACACAGCCATGCTTGAGTATGAGTTTGTGGTGAAAGATTCATCTGGAAAAATCATCTATCAACAACAAGAAAGAGCTTTGAAGGGGATTCAAGCAAGTTTTTCGACTGCTGGAATTAATGCCTACGAGCGAAGTTTAGACGAGTTTAAATGGGATGTATTACGTCCTTTCTTAAAATACTTAGAAGGGAAGTAATTTAATGCATTGTTCTATACTTGCAGCAAGAATGTAAGTTTTGATACGCTTTTTCTCCGGCTTTTAATTGCCAGTTGTCGTGTCCAGCTTTAGACAATACTTTGGCTAGTTTTTCTTCGTTTAAAACATCTTTAAACTTAAGGGTAAGGGTTTTGTTTTCTAAATCCCAATCAGCCCATTTTACACCTTTTACTTTATAGGCTAAACCTTCAATACGCTCTTTACACATGCCGCAAACTCCGTCAACAAAGAGCTTTCTATCGTTCAGAGTTTCCAGTATTTGGTAATCTATTTGAGGTTCTAAGCTGATAATTCTGAATATTTTTGAAACACCAATGGCTATATCGAACTTGTTAGTTAATTGAGTACCATTTACATTATTGTAGATGGGAATACCCACTGAAGTATTAACAGAGTATTTGTTTTTTAAGCTATATGAAATGCTAGGACGTAATCTAAGATAAGTCCCTCCAGTAGATTCCATTAGTATGTCTTTGCTTAATGCATTTTCTCGGAACAGTGCGCTAAAAGAGAGTGATGAAATAAGTTTTTTGCTTGAACGATGAGATATTTTGATGGATCCATTGTATAGATTTCCATATTTGTAATCTGTTCTCTGGGTATTTATTCGTTGAGAGAATTCGCTAGAAAGAAAAGAGCTTAATGAAAATTTAGAACCAAAGAATCCTTTGGTAATTAGGATAGAAGTATTGAGTTTGTAGTTCCCCGACGATGGTTGAATATCAATTGGTAATACAATAATCCCGTCCATTTTGTCAAATTGACCGATAGGAAGGGACACTTTTAGTTTAGGAGCTATATTAATCATTTGCTCCTTATTAGAATAAAGATGGTATTGAATCCCAATAGTTGCATCAGCAAGACCATCAGAATTTCTAATATAGTCATTCCTGCTATATTGTATTGATTTGTCTAAAAAGTAACCTAATTCAGTTGATATGTTGATTTTATCCGTTAAGCCATAGTTGAAGCTTAACATCATGAAGTCAAAATTGGTATTTTTAAGATAATCCCAATCAGATACTTGGTCTCCTTCAAAATAAGTGTCAGAATAACTATGTAGATAGCTTGCCGAAACGGATAGAGATTTTTTTTGTATTCCTAATACATCGCCATTCGATGAGGGATTTCCGGCAGCACAACACTGAGCTAGACTTTGAAGATTAAAGCAAAGCCCTACCAGGCTTAATAGGAGGAAGCGCATCATAGGGTTGTCAATTAGGGTATTATGGTAATCATGATACTTTTATTTACATCACCCTTATCATTCGTAACGGTACATTTAATGTCTCTTTCGCCTACACAACATGCTGATGCCATATACTCTACTTCAGAACCATCCTCGTTAATTGCGAATAAGTCACCTAAATCTACTTCCCAAGTGTAATTTAAATCCCCACCAGTAGCATAACAGTGTAAAATTGCAGGGAATTCTCCACCAGCCTGAATACGATTTGAGTTGGTGGTTAAACTGTCTATTATAGGCATTTCGGTTTGGATATTACTGTCTGTACCTTCTTCGTCACAACTGCTAAAAAAGGCTAGACTAAGAAGGGCGAATACGATTGTTGTTGCTTTCATTTGAATCTGTTTTTACAAATTTAATTAAATACTTTAAAGAAGATAGCAAATTTCTTGCCAAGCTTTGGTGTACTTTATTGAAGTCAAAAGCATTTAATTAAGATGAAATAAGTAGTTTTAGGCTTCTAAATCTATACTATGTCAACATCGATTATAAAACTGCAAGAAGCAAAAATTTACCAAAAGGATCATTTGGTTCTTAACAACGTGAATTTTGAACTTCAGTCTGGAGATTTCATTTACCTAATAGGTAAAACGGGCTCTGGGAAAAGTAGTTTATTGAAAACTATTTATGGTGATTTGGTCTTGCAAGATGGGGAAGGAGAGGTGGTAGGCTACGATTTACGTTGTTTGAAAGAGAAAGATATTCCTTTTTTGAGGAGAGGTATAGGCGTAGTCTTTCAGGATTTTCAATTGCTTTCCGATCGGTCTGTAAAGAATAATTTACTCTTTGTGTTAAAAGCAACGGGTTGGACTGATACAGTGAAAATTGACAATCGAATTCAGGAGGTTTTGGCGCAAGTAAGTATGGAGCATAAAGATTATAAAATGCCTCATGAACTTTCTGGTGGAGAGCAACAACGTATCGCCATTGCACGTGCTTTATTAAATGAGCCTGAATTGATTCTTGCCGATGAGCCCACAGGGAATTTGGATCCAGAAACTTCTAGAGAGATTATGAAAGTGTTGAAAGGTATTCAAGAAAAAGGAAAAGCTATTTTTATGGCGACTCACGATTATTCGATTATTAATGATTTCCCATCCCAAATGATTCGTTGCGCAGATGGTACAATTAGTCCTGTGGATAAATTATCTGTATAATTTTTTCAGCTTCAGTCTTGCTGTTAAATTCTGCGAGCATTAAGTTTTTACGAGCCTGAATTTCGTCAATAGAAAAGGGGGTGTCCTCCAATTCTTTAATTTTCATTATCCATTCTTCAGGCGTATCAACTATATGGCAAAGAGATTCTAAGCCAGTTTCGTTTACCATCAGTCCATTCACAATACAATGACGGCCTTCGTGTAGGGATTTGAGAAGTTTTAATTTTATTCCTGTATCCTGTAGAGTTGGTAACACTTGCAAATGAGCATTTTTTAGCATTCGCTCTAAAATAGCTCCTTCTGGATTCTCTACTATTCTAATATGATTATAGGGCTTTACTATTTGCCGAAGTTTTTTACTTGGAGCGTAGCCCGTTATAACCAAGGGGTAATCGATCTTACTGAATACCTTTTGAATAAGGAAAAATGCAGCATTCTCATTTTCGGTAACAGATAAATTACCATGGTAAATCGCATATTCTCCTATACCTTCTAAACTCGTAATTTCTGTGTCGGGATGAAAAGCTTTAATATAATAGCTATTGGATATAGTCTTGAAATGCTGTTGGTCTTTTTTCGAAATAGAGAGTATGGCAGAGGCCGATTCTAGTTTCTTTTCAAAATGTTTAATCTTCAGATATTCGCTAAATAGATATAGCTTATCAAAAAACTGGTTTTCACTTTTAGCTAATGCTATATAGTAATCGGCTTCAATATTGTGGGTTCTAACAAACTGTTTGTTATTTTGAAGTAATGGATTGTTAAGGTAGGCACAACTATGAAGCCCTTCAAAAAGTATAGGAGCATTATGGCTTTGTAAATTAGTGAGGAGTTGCGATGAGGTTCTAGATTTTACTATAAAAGGTATTTTTGATATGAGATTAATCCATTTCATTTTCCGTTGATAGTAGTGGACGGTGTGGCATAAATTGTTTAAGTTTTCAGATTTTGCCCTACCATACTGAAAGCAATGTAGGTGAATTTGAATACCTAATTCACTCAGAGCTTTAATTTTGTAATATATATCTATTACCCCACCGTAATTTGCAGGGAAAGGAATGTTTAAGGCGACTATGTGTAAATGCTTATCCTTCAATTTCGGTATATACTTTTTTAAGCGCTATTTCTTCGTGTTCCCAATTTAATTCTTTTGCTGCACGCTCCATATTTTCAGCCCAGTTATTTTTCAATTCTACATTGCGTAAGGCTAATTGTATTTGATCTGCAATATGTTTGGGCTGGTGATTTTCAATAAATAAACCCACATTATAGGTTTCAATAATTTTTTGAACCTCAATAACTCTTGTTGCTAAAACGGGAATTCCTGCATGTATATAATCGAATAATTTATTGGGTAAGCTAAATCGGTAATTAATGTTTGTGTCCTTGTCTAAGGTTAACCCTAGTTGGGCATGTTGAGTGTATTGCATCATCTCAAGATAAGGCATTCTACATCTAAAGATAACCGAATCTTCTATTTTTAATTCTTTAACTCGGTCTTTTAATTGTGGAATAACATCTCCATCACCGATAATTAAGAAACATACATTCTCTAAATATTTCATTGCTTCGACAGCTTCTTCTATCCCGCGGTCAATATTAATTCCAGCTCCTTGGGTAATTATAATGTCTTTGTCTTCTGGAATGCCTAAATCAGCTTTAGTCTTACAGTTGTTAAGTGAAACTTTGTTGGGCATATTACGCATAATGCGTAATCTCTTGCCGTATTCGGATTTATAGAGTTGAGCGATAGATAGGTTGACTGTAAATATGTATTTCAATTTAGGGAAAATCCAACGCTCTATAGTTAGCCAAACACCTTTTACCAAGGGTTTGTTTTGAATTTCGGGTACTCCTGTAAAGTATTCATGAGAGTCGTAAACGAGTGGTTTCCGACGAATTTGAGCAGCTACATAGTTTGCCAATAAGGTGTCTAAATCATTTGCGTGATAGACATCAACTTTAGAAAAGACTAAGAGGAAGAACAACCGAATATTATATTCAGCATAAAACAAGGCTCCCTTATTGAAAATAAGGTTCATTCTTTTACAGTCGTAGTCTCTATGAAGTTCCATGCTTCCTGGGAGTTTTCTTCCGACCAATAGAATGTCGTATCCTATGTCTTGTAAACTAGAGCAAACTTTTCTTACCCTTTGGTCGGTAGACAAATCGTTTGTTACAGAAACAATGATTCTTTTTTTCATCGTAACGAAGATAGTAATTAGAGATTAGTGAGCTTTGTATGGAGAGAAGAAAAAATCGCTTTGTTTTATTCTGTATTATATTAAGGATTATGATAGGTATGTGTTGTGAGAATACTTATCAATTTATCAGGAAACAAAAAAAAGGACGACATTAATGTCGTCCTTTTTTTGTTTGATATAACCATTGCTATTCGATACAATAAACTTTACGAGTAGTTCCATTCTTATATCTAATAATCACAATCTCCTGATTTTGTATATGAGAAATTTTACGACCATTCATGTCGAAGATACTTTCAATAACTAAAGCATCACTTGTAAGTATTTCTTCTAATCCCACAGCTGAAGTTGCTGTTGCCTGCCATGTAACGGTGTCATTACTAAGTCCGTCTGTAATAGCCATTATAATGGTTGCATCACCAGTGATATTGTATGGGTAAAAGTGACAGTTTAAATAATATCCCTCACCTTGTTCAAAAACAGCTGAGCCAGATGTTACTCCAGGAGGATAACAATTCGGGAAGCAGTTGGAGAATTCCCACTCCTCTGGATGTTCTGCAAAAATGATTTCCCAGCTTATCTGTAATGAGTCCACTAATGCATTGAAAGAAGTGTTGTTTGAAAAGCTATCCGTGTCAACTGAACCGGTTGCTATTACTAAGTGCTCGTTAATGCTATAGTTTTGTGCGAAGCTAAATAAGGGCACTAGACAAAGTGCAATAAGTAGTTTTTTCATCATAGGTGTTTTTCTTGTACTCATCAATAATCACGCCTTTTTAGTTCTGGAAGTTGATATTTGAATATTTCTGTTCAATGTTCGTTTTTGGTAGATATTGCAGTGGGGTAAAGTGGATTTTCGGACTTTTTAGTCCTAGGTTAATTCTAGTTCTATTGAATAATCAATTTAGTTGACAGATTACCTATTCTACAAATGTATAGCCCTTTGTTTAATTGTGAGATATCTATACGATTGTCTCCAATACTAATAGAAACTGAGCGATTAAAAGTACCATCGATAGAAAATATAGTAAGATATCCTTCTTTAGTTGAGGTGTAGGAAAATGACTCCTTGCAAGGATTGGGGTAAGTTGAAATTGTAGTACTTTCTGAATCATTGATACTGACACTAGTTGGGCAGTAGTTACCATCTGGGGCTAATTGTGGTAATAGATACTGAGGGTCAGTAATAAGATTGTACATCAACACATCCATACTTTGAAATAATTCTGGACTACAAGGTTCCCATTCATTATCGATACCAGAACAGGTTGTTGGATCATTTAAAATCCCCATATTACTTACAAGTGCCCAATACATATACTCAATTATCATACACTCATAATCACAAGTATAATCATCGTAATGATACCAAGCTTCTTCAGGATACGAACTAGGGATACTCGTAAATTGTCCACCTCTAGCTACATCCATAGCGCTACTCATTAGAGATGAGTTTGGCGACATGCTAAAGGCTTCTGGATATATATTGGTATGACCAACATGATTAATGGTGTGCATAATTTCTTCTACTGTTGCGTCAGCACCCCAATGTCCAGTTTGGCTAGGGTCAATTTCTTCGTTGTATAAGACTGCACTTATTCCTTCGCCTTCGTAATTGCTAAATAACGTATTCTCACCAACCGATCCTTCGTAAGCTAATAGAGGCATTAATGCCTTGCTTGATGCCAATTGGGTTTTCAGTAATAGATCGTCTACTATACCATTTTCGTCATTATCTAAGAGTTCGGCAGCTACAGCAGCAGCATGCAATACTTTGGCATCTGAAATACTTGCTTCAGCATAAATCTCGAAGCAGTCTAACACATTTACGTATTTAGTGAATGCGCTTAAAGCTGCATCACTACTATTTGGATTGACTTCAATTTCAAAACAGACTGTGTTTTGAGCGTATATACCTGAACTTAGTATACATGCTGTGATGAATAAATTTTTCATGTTTCTTGATTTAAGTTTTACAAATTAGCTTTTTTCGCCACTTGAGAGAAATGGTTATTCGGAAGGATTCAGAAGAGTATTAAGTGCCTATTTTTTATAAAAAGAAGGCAAACTCAAATTGTATTTTATGGCTAAAATTCGAATGAGAATAATTACAGATGAAGTACTTATGTATGTTAGATTTTCTGCTATACCGATTTCTGATAAGCCCAGAAAAAACACACTTCCAATAACACAGGCTGTAGCATAAATTTCCTTTCTGAATATAATTGGAATTTCATTACTTAAAATATCGCGTATAACACCACCAAAACAAGCGGTCATTGTTCCTAAGGCAATGCAGATGATTGGGTGGAGGCCAATTTCTAAGC
>Ga0208879_1000628_pt1 | contig 35851 bp, 27 predicted proteins | sample Knorr_S15_td_Bot_FD_185605 | JGI IMG/M metagenome (GOLD analysis project Ga0208879, IMG submission 185605) | Marine microbial communities from Southern Atlantic Ocean transect - Knorr_S15_td_Bottom_ad_5009_LV_A (SPAdes) (version 2) | ecosystem: Environmental > Aquatic > Marine > Oceanic | place... | reverse complement strand
GTCGCGTTGATTCAGAACAATGAAATCGGTTGCAAGATCGGCCATGAACGCGACGAAGAGTTAACACAAAAAAAGCCCGCCGTTAAGCGGGCTTTCTTGAAAATTCTCGGAAGCTCAATCAGGGAGCATTGTAACGCGCTGGATCCAGTCCCGGCAAAGCGGCAACCGGTGTCGGCGCAACAGTAGGGAATGTATCTGTGCCAACCACAGACCCATCAGCACCCAGCGCCGAAATCGGGGAACCCACCGTAGTGATAACGCCCTTTGAATCAGAACCACCACCGGCAAGCACCGCCTGGTTTACTGTCCTGAACAGGGATGGCACTGCCGCCACAACTGTATTGTAAACCATCTGATGCTTCTTAACATTGGTGGCCTTCAGAATCGCGATCGTAATCTCACCGATCTTCGCAGGAGCAGCCTTCGCGGCAGCCCTGGCAATGTCCTTCGTGTACTGCGGGGTCAGCTTGACTGCCTCCGCTGCGATGTCTGCAGCCGCATCAGGCACCAGACTGCAGATGAAACTTACCACCGAAACGCAAACGGCCGGTTTCCTGGCGACAGCAACCCGCAACACCTCCATCGCGGTCTCAGCCTTATCGACCTTCTTTGCCTTCGCCACCAACGAATTGGCGATGTAAGGCATCTCAGCGCCGGGTGCTTTTGCGAACGCAGCCTTGATGGCGTTCTTGTCTACAGCCGCATTGGCGCTAACCAACGTTCCTCCAATAGCAACCGCCATTGCTACGCCGACAAATATCCGTGTGTTCTTTTTCATGATTGAGCTGTTAAGGTCTTTTACCGCTAACGGGTTCAAGGAGCTTCTGCAGTGCTTGAGCTGGTGTCAACCCGAAAAAACAAACTTTTTTTACTTTTATTTCTAACGCAAAAACAGCCGATTTACCTTTGTATTCAACTAAAAATGCCCCATATTGGTCGTTACGTAACCTTGTAGATGCTATGCAAATTTTATTTTTTTTACGGAAAACTGCCTTATTGAGCTTCTTTGTCACCAGTCAAGTCACACAGGCTCAAACACTTCCTGAAGTCAGCGATGTGGATCTTCAGCCGCTCAAGGCGCAAATCCAGCGACTCATTCAGGCCACGGATTATCTCGGCGAACCGCTCTCTGCCGAAACCAAGCGAAGACTCAGCCGAGCGCTTGGCCAAGCGGACGCCGCGAAAGCCGTCGCCGCGGTTCAGCAAATTCTTGATGCCCAATGCCTTGTCGGTATCAACATCAACCCGGAGTCACGAGTCAAGGTGAACGCCGGCCCGGCCAAGCACGAGTTGGTCGAGCAGGGCTGGCGCAGCTTTCTGGTCAAGGTCAACAACCAAGCCGGTGTTACTGCGGAACTCATCGTCAGCAGCCCAAACTCCCGACCCCACGCCGGTTCGCCGCAGAGCCAAATCGTCGATCGTTGGCTTGGCTTGGCGATGCACAATGCCCAGCCGCTCACCAAGACGCTCAGCGGCTTGGCCTTGGAGTATCGCATCCTCCAGCTTTACAGCCGCGACGCTGGCAAGCGCGACGCCAAGCTCAGCTTCGACGTTGGCCAAGGAACGCAGGATCTCGGCTTCCGCAGCGAGATCAATCTGCTCTTTGACTGCAAGCCAGCCCGCAAACTCACGCTCAAGGTGCTCGATGAAAATGGCAAGCCGACCACCGCCGGTTTTGAATTTCGCGACAAGCTTGGCCGCGTGTATCCGTCACAGGCCAAGCGGCTTGCACCGGACTTTCATTTTCATCCGCAAATCTATCGCGCCGACGGCGAACACGTGAAACTGCCGAGCGGCTCCTACACCGTTCGGTCTTATCGCGGCCCTGAGTCGATCCCGCAAACCCGCACCATCACCGTCGGCGACGCGGACATCACCGAGTCGTTTAAGGTGCGGCGCTGGATTGATCCATCGCTGATGGGTTGGTGGTCGGGCGATCACCACATCCACGCCGCCGGTTGCGCCCATTACAAAAACCCCACCGAGGGCGTCCACGCATCGGACATGATGCGCCACTGCCTCGGCGAGGATCTCAAGGTCGGCGCAAACCTTACTTGGGGGCCGTGTTTCGACTATCAAAAACAGTTTTTCACCGGCAAAATCGACACCGTCTCCCAGTATCCCTATTTGCTCCGCTACGACGTCGAGGTTTCCGGATTCGGCTCCCATCAATCCGGCCATTTGTGCCTGTTGCGGCTAAATAACCAGATGTATCCCGGCGGCGAATCCAAGCACCACTGGCCCAAGCTCTGCCTCAACACCCTCCGCTGGGCCAAGCGCCAGGGCGCGCTCGTCGGCCCGGCACATTCCGGCTGGGGGCTCAACCAAACCGGCCCGGCCCTGCCGACCTACGAGGTGCCGCCGTTCAACGGCATCGGCGCCAACGAATACATCGCCGACGTCACCCACATGGTTCCCGGCCCCGACGGCAAGCCGGTCCCTGCCGTGGACTTCCTCTCGATGGTCGATACGCCGTCGGTTTGGGAACTGAACATATGGTATCACACACTCAACAGCGGTTTCCGCACGCGCATCAGCGGCGAGACCGACTTCCCCTGCATCTACGGCGAACGCGTCGGCCTTGGCCGCTCGTACGTCAAGCTCGACGGCCGACTGACTTACAACGACTGGTGCGAAGGCATCCGCGCCGGGCGCAACTACGTCGGCGACGGCCGCAGCCACTTGATCGACTTCCAAGTCGACAACGTGCAGATGGGAGTGGACGGCAGCGAGCTGCGCTTGGCCAAGGCGGACACCGTGCTCGTCACGGCCAAGGTCGCCGCGCGCCTCAACGACGAACCGATCCCGGGCTTGGCCAACCGCAGCTACGCCCGGAAGCCGTACTGGCACATTGAGCGCGCCCGGCTCGAGGGCACGCGCAAGGTGCCGGTCGAGGTGCTCGTCAACGGCTACGCAATCGCGAAACAGGACATCGTCGCCGACGGCGAGTTGCGCGACATCGCCTTCGAGGTGCCAATCGAGTTCAGCAGTTGGGTGGCGCTGCGCATCCTCCCCTCGTCACATACCAATCCGGTTTTCGTGCTCGTCGATGGCAAGCCGATCCGCGCATCCAGGCGCAGCGCCGAGTGGTGCCTTGCGGGGGTGAAAAAATGCCGCTCGCAAAAACGCCGCTTCATGGGCGAAGACGAAATCGCCGACTTCAACGCCGCCTACGATCACGCCGAGAAAGCCTACCGCCGCATCATCGGCGAAAGCGTCACCGACTAGCCGAGGAACAGGTTCGTCGCCGGGCCGCTTACACCCGGCTTGCAGCGGAACACTCCGCCGGCGAGTGGCTGTTCCGCCCTGCCCGCCTCGTCGAGGTCGCGGCTGGAGGTGGTGATGTAAAGTTCGTCCCAGTTTTCGCCACCGAAACAGCACGACGTCACGCACTCGACCGGCACTTCCACCTTGGCCAAGAGCGCCCCGCCCGGCGCGAACCGCGCCACGCCCCAGCCCTGCCACAGCGCCACCCAAAGCATCCCCTCGTTGTCGATGCACATGCCATCCGGGTAGCCCATCCCCTCCGGCAACTCGAACGCTATCCGGCGATCCGACACCGTGCCGCTGGCCATGTCACAGTCGAACACATCCATACGGCGCGTCGGCGAGTCGATGTAGTAATATGTCTTTTGATCCGACGTCCAGGCCATGCCGTTTGAGATGCTGACTTGGTCGAACAACTTGTCGGTGGAGAGATTGCGGTTGAGCCGGTAGAGGCTGCCGACGTTCGGTGCCTCGTCCATCCCCATCGTGCCGGCCCAAAGCCGGCCCTCGGGATCGACCTTGCCGTCGTTGAAACGGTTGTTCGGCAAATCCTGCTCCGGGTCGATGATCGGCGACAGGTCGCCGCTGGCCAAGTCGAGTCGCACGAAGCCGATGCTCGTGCCGAGGATCAAGTCGCCGCACTCCGCCGGGACGGCCAAGCCGGGTTTTTCGCCGATGTCCCAAGTTTGGTTTTCGCCGCTGGTCGGGTTAAAACAGCAGACGCGGGCACTCTCGATGTCCACCCAGACCAAGTCTTGCGTCTCCGCCCGCCATACGGGCCCCTCGCCAAGGATGGCCTTGGTGTCCAGCACACACTCTGCCGTCAACGTTAGCACAGACGCAGTCAGTCGTTCACCATCGACACGTCGAGCGTGCCGCTGATCGATTCCTTGCCGCTGGAATTCTGGAACGGTGCCAGGCCGAACTCCGGAATCACCGCCAGCAGGTGATCAAAAATATCGGCCTGGATCGCCTCGTACTCGGCCCAGACCGTCGTGTCGGTGAAAATGTAAATCTCGATCGGCAACCCGTTGTCTCCCGGCGCAAGCTGGCGAATGAGGAACGTGCGATCCTGCCGAATTTGCGGATGGCTTTTGAGGTATGCCATGATGTAGGCGCGGGACGTGCCGATGTTCGTCAGGCGGCGGCCGTTGACGAGTTCCGACAAGTCCGTGTTGGCCGTTTGGTTGTGCACGTTGACTTCGTCGAGCCTGGATTGCAGATAACCTTTGAGCAGGTCGAACCGCTGGAACTTCTCGAGCAACGCCTCGTCGGCGAATTGGATCGAGCGCATGTCGATGCGGATGGGGCGCTTGATTCGGCGGCCGCCGGAATCCTTCATTCCGCGCCAGTTGCGGCAGGCTTCGGTGATCAATTTTGACGCCGGGATGCTCACCACCGTCTTGTCAAAATTCTGCACCTTAACCGTTGTCAACGACACGTCGATCACGTCGCCGTCGATGCCGTGGCCCTTCATCTCGATCCAGTCGCCCTTGCGCACAGTGTCGTTGGTGGCGATCTGAATCCCCGCCACCAGGCCCATGATCGCGCCTTGAACACAAACAGGAATCCCATGACCATCGCGCCCAAGCCGGCCATCAGTGTGCCGATCTCGCGGCCCATCACGATCGAGATGATGAACACGCCCCCGACGAAGAAGGCCACCAGCATCAATGCCTGCAGCAGTCCCTTTATCGGGATGCGCTTTGAAATATCATAACGTTGATAAATCGTCTGCAACCCGTTGAGCAGCGCCTGCAGAGTGAACAGCAGCACCACCACGAGGTACACCTTGGCCAGGCCCTGCACGAAACCGGCCAGGCTCTCCACCCCCTCAAACACCACCGGCGCCAGCACGTGCACCACGAGGGCGGGGACGACATTGGACAAGCGGGCGAACACCTTGTGCTCGATGAGGACCTTGTCCCAGTCGGTGCTGGTCTTGCTCGACAGGAACCGGATGGCGCGCAGCACCACCCGCTTGGCCACGAGGTAGGCCAGCCAACTCAGGAACACGAGCAACAGGGCGCCGACCACGTTGACCAGCAGGCCGGCCCAGCCCGCGTCGATGCCGAAGCCCTCGAATTGCCCCTTCAGCCAATTGAGCAGGCTGCGCAGGCTCTCAATCGTCTCGCCGCTGGCCTCGGTATCTTGGCCGCTCACGGTCTGTTCCACTGTGTTTGTCTTGTTCATTGCAGCCGTCGTTTATTGCCGGGGCAATAAGCTAGTCAAATTGTCCCGGCGATGAAACCCCTTTTCCGCGCTTGGCCAAGCGCTTGGCCACAAAAAAACGGGAGCCGCGCTCGGCTCCCGCTTGGGTGATTCGTTTTGTCGCCGCCGCTCAGAAGCTTTCGCCGATTTGGAAGCGCAGGAACTTGGCCACGGTGATCTCGTCGCCGAGCGCCTGGGCAACGGAGGCCACATGATCCTTGATGCTGATGTCGGGATTCTTCACGAAGCCCTGCTCGAGCAGGCAGTTGGTGGCAAAGAACTTGTTCATCTTGCCGGTCACGATCTTCTCGATGGCCTGCGGCGGCTTGCCCACCGCCTGCTCCTCGGCGATGGCCTTCTCCTTGGCCACCAACTCGGGGTCAACCTCGTCGCGACTCACGGAGACCGGCGCGGAGGCGGCGATGTGCAGCGTGATGTCCTTCACCAACACCTTGAAATCGTCGTTGCCAAGCGTGTCTTCCTTGCCCGTGCCGACCTGGAGCAACACGCCGACCTTGGCGCCGGTGTGTATGTACGCCGCCACCAACCCGGTGCCGTCCACCTCAAGCTTGGCGTCGCGGGAGAGCAGGATGTTCTCGCCGATCTTGGCCACCTGCGCGATGCGCAGTTCCTCGAAGTCAGTGTCCGGTGCGGTCAACTTGAGCTTGGCCACATCGCCGACAAACTCTTGGAACTGCTCGTTCTTGGCGGCGAAGTCGGTCTCGCAGTTGATCTCGACCAACACACCCGCCTTCGAGTCGGGCTGGATGTAGTGGACGATGACGCCCTCGTTGGCTTCGCGGCCGGCTTTCTTTGCCGCCTTGATGGTGCCCTGGGCGCGGAGCACATCGACGGCGGCCTCGACGTCGCCGTCAGTCTCGATGAGGGCTTTTTTGCAGTCCATCAGGCCCGCGCTGGTCATCTTACGGAGTTGCCCGACAAGTTTTGCTGTTACTTCTGCCATAATATTTTCTGTTTAATAATCAGTTCCGCTCCCCGGTTGATGCCACCGGGGAAGAAAGTTTTTCGAGTGGCGAACGCCTCAGGCCTTGGCCGGCTCGGCTGGCGTCTCGGGTGCGCGCAACTCGTCCTCGGTCAATTTGCCATCCTTATTTTTGTCCAGCTTCTTAAGTTCGGCAATAGCGTCCTTGGCTTCCTCCGCGGATGCATTCCTTGCTGGCGCCTCAGCGGCGGGCGTTACTTCCGTAGCGACGGGTGCTTCCACAGGTATTGGCGCTGCTTTGGCAGGTGCTTTCACTTCGGCTGGGGCTGGGGTGGCTTTGGCCTCGGCTTTTGCATCCTCTGCTTCCGCCGATGCTTTCTCTTGTTTTGCTGCTTTTGCCTCGGCCTCGGCTTTCAGTTTTGCGGCGGTCGCCTCGTAGGCCGCACGGGCCTCGATCATCGGTTGCGTGACCGCGCCGAGCACTGCTTTGATGGAGCGGATGGCGTCGTCGTTGCCGGCGATCGGATATTCGACCAGCGTCGGGTCGGTGTTGGTGTCGACGATGGCGACGATCGGCACGCGCAACCGGCGCGCTTCAGCAAGTGCGTTGTGCTCGCGCTTGATATCAATGATGATAATGGCGTCTGGCTTGGCGCTCAGGTCGCGGATGCCGTTGAGGCGTAGGTGCAGACGCGACAACTTGCGGCGAAGCATCGACTGCTCCTGCATGACAAACTCCGCCATTTTGCCGTCAGACTCCATTGCCTCCAGTTCCAGCATGCGCTTGATGGAGCGCTTGATGGTGTTCAAATTGGTCATCATGCCGCCGAGCCAACGTTCGCAGACGTACGGTTGGCCGGTGGCTTCCGCCGTTTCCATGATGCTGGCTTGGGCCTGCTTCTTGGTGCCGACGAGGAGCACTTTGCCGCCCTTGGAGACGATTCCCTTGAGGAATTCCGCCGCCGTCTCAATTTGCGACGCCGTTTTCACGAGGTCGATGATGTGGATGCCGTTCCGGGCTTCAAAGATGAATTCCCTCATCTTCGGGTTCCACCTGCGCGTCTGGTGTCCAAAATGCACACCCGCGTCCAACAGTTCTTTTACATTACTCATACTTTGGTTTTCCAATTGTTACCGGCTGAATCCTTTGTACAGCCGTCCCGTGGAAAGACGGGATTTAGTTCGTTGTGGTTAATGCCTCCTCGGGCAGCCAAGCCCAAGGTTGAGTTTTAAAGGCGGTTTCAGTCGGCGTTCGGTCGGGCTTCAAAAGCCTCTTTTCCGCCAAAAAAGGGCGCGCACCATACCAAAACCGTCCCAAGCCGCAACCCTCAATTTTCACTGATTTTCCGCCGCCCCCGCTTGGCCAAGCTGACGGGCCGCCAAACAATGACTGGCCAAGAGCCGGTTCCGGCCGTAAAAACAGCTCTTTTAAGGAGGCAAACAGCATTTCATGCTGACAACTTTGGCCAAGGGAAAAAGGCAAACCAGCCGCATCCTCGCGATTGCGGTCCCGGCTGCCTTGTGGCTTGGCCAGATGCTTGGCCAAGCGGCCACCCACACCATCCAGCGCGGCGAGACGCTTGGTGTCATCGCCAAAAAATACGGTCTCAGCGCCTCGGCACTCGCCGCCCACAACGGCATCGCCAACCCCAACAAGGTCAAGATCGGCCGGAAACTCATCATCCCGGCCAAGACCGAGACGCTCACTTACACCATCCGAAAGGGCGACACGCTGAGCACGATCGCCAACAAATACAAAACCACCGCAGCGGCGATCGCCAAGGCCAACGGCATCAAAAATCCAAACACCATCAAGCCCGGCCAGAAACTCAAGATCACCAAAGGCACGACCGGCAAACCAACCAAGGCCAAGCCGGCCGCCATCGCCAGTTCGACCCTGCGCGAGATCAACCGGCCGCGCATCCGGCGCAACCGCTGGAAGCACATCGTCGTCCACCACAGCGCCGACAGCAACAACAGCATCCGCGGCATGGAGCATTACCACCGGCGCGACCGCCGAATGGAGAACGGGCTCGCCTACCACTTCGTCATCGGCAACGGCGTCAACACCACCGACGGAAAAATATACGTCTGCGATCGCTGGAAGCGTCAAATCCAAGGAGGCCATATCGGCAGCGCCGCGCTCAACGAAATTGCCATCGGGATTTGTCTTGTGGGCAACTTTGAAAAGACGCTCCCCACCGCCAAGCAAAAGTCCAGCCTCAAGGCGCTCGTCTCACGGCTCCGGAGCCGCACCGGCATCCCCTACAACCGGATTTACACGCACCGGCAATTCCACCACCACAAAGAACTCAAGTCGACCATCTGCCCCGGCCGCCGCTTCAACCTCCGGAGCATCCTCAGCACCTGAACCCCTGCCGGGGCTGATCCCGGTTTACAACAGATGCTGCTCCAAGCCACCGAACGAGCCGAGGCGGGTGACTTCGCCCAAGCCGCCGAGTTGTCGCAGCAACTCCTCGCGCAGGACGAGACCAACACCAGCGCGCTGTTTCTGCTGAGCCGCAGCCTCACGATGCTCGGCCGTAACAACGACGCCATCAAGGCGCTGGAAAAAGCGGTCAAGTCGCAGCCGGACGACATCGACGTCTTCAATCTCCTCGGCCATTTACTCTACCACTCGGGCCGCCACGAGGACGCCATGGACGCCTTCAATCGCTGTCTTGAGTTGAAACCCGACCATGTCGAGGCGATGCGGCAGATGGCCAACCTCATGCTGGGCAGCGACCAAGCCAACGCACTGCACCTCTTCAAGCGGGCTTACGCACTCGCGCCCGACCACGGCGACCTGCTGTTCGACTACGCTTGGGCGATGACGTACTCGGTCGGCGACACGGACATGGGCGCAAACCTGTTCCGGCGCTGGCTCGAGTTAGGCCGCGGCACCGCCGACCGGGGCAGCATCGCGTTGCAGGCACTTAACTACGCGTCCAACCAAAATTCCGGAACGCTGGCTCGGCTGCACCGGGAGTGGGCGTCCCGGCACACCGATCCGCTTGGCCAAGCGGGCGGCTTCCGCGACCACGACTTCCGCGCCGACCGTCCGATTCGAGTCGGCTTTCTGTCCGCGGATTTCTGCCGCCACCCGGTCGGCCGCTTCGCGCTGATTCTGTGCCACCATCTCAACCGCGAGCAATTCGAGCTGTTCGTGTATGCCAACAACGAGCGAGAGGACAAACTCAAGGCCGATTTCGAGGCGTTTGCCACATGGCGGTGTCACCACCGGCGACGCGTTCTGGATGGGTGTGCCGGTGCTATGCCTTGAGGGCGACGCCTACGTTTCACGGCAGGGTGTGCTGCAAAACAAGTGCCTCGGGCTGGAGGCGTTTATCGCCCGGGACGAGGGCGAGTTCATCGAGAAGGCGGTGCAGATCAGCAACAACCCCGACATGCTCAAGCAACTTCGGGAAAACCTCCGCGGGATGCTCGAGCGCTCGCCGCTGATGGACTACAACGGCTACGCTCGGGAATTTGGCGGGATGCTGCAACGCTGGTGGGCCAAGCGGTGCGCTGAAGAAAACTGAAGTCCGATCCGCTTGGCCAAGCGGGTGGCCTTAGCTGACCTAGTTGGACTCAAGCCACTCCAGCGCTTGGCCAAGCGCTTCGTCCGGGCTGCACAGGATCATCTCCCCCACCCGCGGCTTGATCTCGACGTTGCCCTTGGCCAACGAGCGCTCGCCGATGCCGATGCGCAGCGGGAAGCCCACCAACTCCGAGTCCTTGAACTTGATCCCCGGCCGCGCGGGGCGGTCGTCGAGGATCACGTCCACGCCCTTGGCCCGCAGCTCGTCGTAAAGCCGATTGGCCAGTGTCATCACTTCCGACTCTGGCTCGACGTCCAGCGCCGTGATGCAAACCTCGTACGGCGCAACCGACGTCGGCCAGATGACGCCGCTCTCGTCGTGGCACTGCTCGATCACCGCCTGCAGCGTGCGCGTCACGCCGATGCCGTAGCAGCCCATGATACTCGGGATGCTTTTGCCGTTTTCATCGAGGAACGTCGCACCGAGCGCTTCGCTGTATTTGGTGCCCAACTTGAACACGTGGCCGACCTCGATTGCGCGGCGAATCTTCAGCGGCTGTCCGGTCTCGACGCACAGCTCGCCGGCCTGGACCTGGCGCAAATCCGCCCACTCGCCGACCGCGACATCTCGCTCGATGTTGACGTTGCGCAGGTGGTGGCCGTCGTCGTTCGCGCCGGTAACCATGCCGGAGCCGCCGCGCAAAACCTCGTCGGCGTAAACTGGGATGCCCTCGACACCAACCGGGCCCAAGCTGCCCGGTTGCGCGCCAAGCGCCTTGACGATCTCGGCATCGCCCGCCGCGCGAAACGCTTTCGCACCCAGCACGCCGCCGAGCTTGGCCTCCTCGAGCTGGTCGTCGCCGCGCAGTAACACGATCACCGGCTTGTCGTCGGCGACGTAAACGAGCGTCTTGATTTGCCGCTCTGCCGCGACGTCGAAGCGCCTGGCCAAGTCGTCGATCGTCTTCACGCCGGGCGTCTCGAATTTCTCCGAGTCGCCGCAGTCGTCCGCCGGCGTGGCGGTGGCCGGGCCCTGGCTGGTGGCCTTCTCGATGTTTGCCGCGTAGTCGCCGCTCTCGCAGTACACCACCTCGTTTTCGCCGGTCTCGGCCGGCACCATGAACTCGTGCGAGTGCGTGCCGCCCATGACGCCGGTGTCGGCCTGCACGGGGATGGCCCGCAGGCCGCAGCGCGCAAAAACCCGCGCGTAGGCGTCGTACATCCGCTGGTAACTGGCGTTGGCCGACTCGTCGTCGGCGTCGAAACTGTACGCGTCCTTCATGATGAACTCCTTGGCGCGCATGAGGCCGAAGCGCGGGCGGATTTCGTCACGGAACTTGGTCTGAATCTGGTAAAAATTGACCGGCAACTGGCGGTACGAGTTGAACTCATCGGCGACGAGGGTGGTGATGACCTCCTCATGCGTCGGGCCGAGCACCCACTCCTTCCCGGCGCGATCCTTCACGTGAAAAAGCACGTCCTTCGCCGTCTCGAGCCGGCCGCTCCTGGCCCAGATGGCGGGCGGTTGCAGCGCCGGCATGAACACCTCCAGCGCCCCAGCGCGATCCATCTCCTCGCGGACGATGGCCTCGACTTTCTTGAGCGCCCGCAGGCCAAGCGGCAGGAACGTGTAAAGCCCGCCGGTGAGTTTTCGCACCAGGCCGGCACGCAGCAGCAGCTTGTGGGAAATGATCTCCGCCTCGGCGGGCGACTCCTTCAACGTCGGGATAAATGTCTGGGACCAGCGCATTGTAAAAAATGGGGTTCGCCGGTCGGTTGGCCGGCGCTTGGCAAGCGAACAGGAAAAACCGGGGGAAGTCGAACCGAAACGCCCGCCGGCTACTTGACGGTGTTGACCAGCGGCGCCAAGCCTTGGATGCGCACCTCGAGCGTGTCTTCGGACTCGATCGATCCGATGCCGGACGGCGTGCCGGTGAGGATGATGTCGCCGGGCAGCAGGGTCATGTTCGTCGAGATGAAGCTGACCAGCTCCGAGCAACTGAAGATCATCTGCGCCGTGGAGGAGTTCTGGCAAAGCTGCCCGTTTTTGAACAACTGAATCGTCAGGCAATCGGGATCGATCTTCGTCTCGATGTACGGGCCAAGCGGCGTGAAGGTGTCGAACGACTTGGCCCGCGCCCATTGGCTCTCGGAATTCTGGATCGTCCGGTCGCTGATGTCCTGCGCCGCTGTGTAGCCGAGGATGTAGCGGCTGGCCGCCTTCGGCGTGACGTTGCGGATGCTGCGGCCGATCACGATGGCCAACTCCGCCTCGTAATCGGTCCGGTGCTTCTCGAACGGGATTTCGATTTTCCCGCCGTCGGGCAGGATCGACTTGGGGGATTTCAGCCAGAAGAGCGGTGTCTTGGGAATCTCGAGGCCGGACTCAGCGGCGTGGTCGGCGTAGTTGAGCCCCACGGCGATGATCTTCGAGGGCTGAACCGGAACGAGCGTCCGAAACCCTTTTTTTGGAATCGGCGTCTTTTGGAAGGATGGTGCCCCAAAAATATCGCCCTTGAGCTTGTACAAGTCTCCATCGACGACCTTGGCGTAAAAGATATTATCCCCCTTCTGAAATAGCCCGATTGCTGCCATGCTGCGGCTTTGTTACCAAGCGAATCAGGCCGCCGCAAGGAAAAACGGTTTTTGGGCCTATTTTATGGGCTGCATCGTCAATGGATCGCGCATCGGCAGCTCTTTCACCCCGCCTTTGGCCAAGCGGCCCAAGTTCACCGGATGATCCGGGTGACCCTTCAGAATCTCCTCTTTTTGGCCGACGATCAGGATGATCACTTGGCCAAGCCGGAGCCGTCGCTTGGCCACGCGCTGCACCGCGGCAATGTCCACCGCCTCGATGTTGTCGCGGTAGTCGGCCCAGTAGTTTGGCTGACTGGCGTAGCGGCCGATCATTTCGTCGCCGGCAAACGCCGAGACCACCTGCGACGCCGAGGCGAAGTTGTTCGGGAACGTGTCGATGAACGACTTTTTCGCCGTTAGCAGTTCCTCCGCGGTCACCGGCTCCCGTGTGATTCGCTCGATCTCCTCAAGCACGATCGACGTCGCGAAGGCGACCGTGCGCGACTTGGACTGGAACCCGGCGCGGAACACCACCGGGTAATGCGCTCCCCCCGGAAACGCCGAACGCGCCGAGTAGGCCAAGCCCTCATCCGAGCGCACGCGGTTGGTGATGCGCGAGGTGAAGCCGCCGCCGCCGAGCACGTCGTTCATCACTTGGATCGCGTAATAGTCCGGGTCGTCCCAGCGGATGCCCGGTAGCATGATCGACACGCGGCCCTGGTTCACGTCCTTATCGACAATGTACACGCCCGGCTTGCCGTACTCCCGTTCCTGCGGCACCGACGGCGCTTTTTCGCTGGGGTGCGGCCAAGCGGCGAACACGCCGTCGAGTCGCTCGAGCATCGCGTCGCGATCGAAGTCACCACTGATGGACACGACGAAATTCCGCGGGTGCACCCACTTATGATGAAACGCCAGCAAATCCTCCCGGCGAATGCTCTCAAGCGACGCGGCTGTCGTGTGTCGGTTGAACCAAAAATTCTCGCCGTACGCGAGGAAGTTGCGCTCGCGCGACTCGATGTTCCTCGAGTCGTCGTTGCGCTGCTTGAGCCCCTGCAACAGTTGCGTCTTGCGCAGCGCCAGCTTATCCTCCTGAAAACTGGGTGCGGCCAGCACAGCGCGCAAAATCTCGAAGCCGCGATCCACATCCTTCGAGAGCAGGTTCAGGCTGATGCTACCGTTCAGGCCGCCAAAGCTGCTCGAGAGCCTTGCCGCGAGAAACTCCAGTTCCTCGTCCAGTTCGTCCGCCGGTTTTGACGGGATGCCGCCACGCGCCATCAGGTGGCCGGTCAGGTTGGCCAAGCCCTCCTTGCCTTCCGGGTCGAGAAAGCTGCCGGAGCGGATGTTCACCGACAGGTCAATCAGCGGCCGTTCGCGGTCCGGATAAATGTAAACGATCGCGCCCGATTCAAGCTCCTCGCGGTAGTCGGCCGGGTTCGGCGGGTCATAAACCAGCGGAGGGAATGTCAGTTTCTCCGGACGATCCGGAATCTCCTGCGCTTGGCCAAGCGCCAGTCCAAGGATCGCAACCAAGCTCAGCGCCATGTTTTGTTTCATCGATAAATTCATTGTTCCAAATCCTGCTGCGTTTTATTTGCTCAACTCGGCGATTCGCTCCGCCACTTTCACCATGATGATTTTCATCAGGCCCTGCTGCCTGCCGTCCGCCTGGCCAAGCTGGGCCTCCATCGCCTGCAACTGTTGCTGCAACCGCTCGAGGTTTGTCTCCGACTTGATCTGGCTGGAGATGCGGCGCACGTTCGCCTGCTGCTCCCCGCTCAAGCCTGCCAGCGCAGGATCGTCCGGCGCCTTCGTCCCGGCCTTTCGCGTGTAGGTCGCCACGGTGCGGTTTTCCTTTGTGAGATATTTTCCGGCCACGCGCTGAACATCCTCCGCCGTCACCCTGAGGATGCCCGGGATTTCGGTGTTGATCGATTTCCAGTCGCCACCGCCTTCGTACTGGATCAACTGCACCAGCAAATGAAAGTTCGACGCGCCCCGCCGTACGGCCATCGCGGCGAAATTATTTTTCACTTTTTGCAACTCCCGCGCCGACACCGGCTCGTTTTTCAGCCGCTCGATTTCCCCGTAAATCGCCGCCTCGACGTCGCCCGGTGTTTTCGGTTCCTTCGACTCGCCGCCGATGATGAACATGCCGGCGTACTTGCGCTTCATTTGCTGGGCGTACGCCGACGTCGCCACCTCGTCGCCGAGCACGAGCGCCTTGTGCAACCGGCCGGAGCGACCGGACAACACCGCCGCCAGCACCTCCAGCGCGTGGGCGTCGGGATGCCCCGCCGCCGGCGTGTGCCACAGGATGTCCACCTGCGGGTTGGCCTCCGCCTCGGCGTTCATCCGCTTCTCAGCGATCTGCGTCATTTCCTCCGTGACGATCTCGGGCGGATTGCGTTTGCCGCGCGGGATGCGCTCGAAGTAACGCTCGCACAGCCTGGCCGCCTCGTCGGCCTTGAAGTCGCCGACCAATATGAGCGTGATGTTTTGCGGCGCGTAGTGGAGCGCGTAAAACTCGTCGGCCTGCGCCTTGGAGATGGCGGGAATGTCCGACGGCCAGCCGATCACCGGCCAGCTATACGGGTGCGATTCCCAAAACATCGCCTCGAGCGATTCCTGGAATTTGCCAAGCGGCGTGGACTCGGTGCGCATGCGGCGCTCCTCGAACACCACGTCGCGCTCGGCGTAAAACTCGCGGAACACCGGCCGCAGCAGCCGCTCCGACTCCATCCACGCCCAAAGCTCGAGCTTGTTCGACGGCACGGTGATGAAGTAGCCGGTCATGTCGTTGGACGTGAAGGCGTTCATGCCGGACGCGCCGGCGGTGGTGTAAATGCGGTCGAACTCGTTCTTGACGAGCACCTCGCGCTGCGCGGCGATCAGTTCCTTGAACTCGGCCTCGAGTTCGCGGTAGCGCTTGGTCTTGTTTTCCGGCTTGGCCATGTCGTCGATCTCGCCGCGCCGCAGGGCCAGCCGCATCTTGGCCTCTTCCCGGCGCATGGCGTCGCGCACCACTTCCTGCTGATCAATGATCTCGGCGTCGCGCTTGGCATCGCTCGTGCCGATGGTCGGCGTGCCCTTGAACATCATGTGCTCGAAGAGGTGCGCGATGCCGGTGATGCCGGGGCGCTCGTTGACGCTGCCGACGCGCGCCACCCATCCGCCGGCGATGGCCGGCGAGTGGTGCCGCTCGATCATGAGCAGTTTCATGCCGTTGGAGAGCGTGCGCTCATCAACCGGCACTTGCTGCGCCTGGCCAAGCGCCACTCCGGCGAGGGTGATTGCCAGGCCAAGCGCTTGGCCAAGCGCCCGGCGGCGGGGTCGTTGTATTCCTGTTTTTGATTTCACGGTTAAAGTGCTGCTGACTGTTAGCGGACTGCCGCCGTCCGATCAATCGGCGTCGTGGATGTGATCGACTTCGCGGTTGCAGTAGGGAGAAAAATAGATACCGTGTTTCTGTTCTTCCTCGTCCAACTTGAGGCTCTTGCGGCAGATCGCGCGACGGTTTCCGGGACCAGCTTTTCCTCCATCTCGACACTCTCGTGTTCGGGCAATACCTCCTCTGTGGATGCTTCGGGTTCGCCCGCACTTGGCTCGGGTTCCGACTCGGGTTCCGGTTGTTCAGCGGGTGATGAAGGGCTTGGCTTGTCTTCGCTGCTGCTGAACCAGCCACCGAACTTGTCCATCAGGCCGGTGCCCGGCTTGTCCTTGGCCTTGGCCTGTTTGCCAAAGTTCAGGTGAAGCGGCGTGCCGCCGAACTTGCCCTTGGCGTTGAGGTCCGCACCCATGTCGATCAGGAAGTGCGAGATGCGATCCCAGTCGCTGTAGACGCTGAGGTGCAGCGGCGAGCGGCCCTCCTCGTTGCGGCAGTTGACGCTGGCGCCCTCCGCGTGCAGACGATTCACCAGCCCCAGCTTGTTGTACTGGATCGCCTTGAGCAGTTCCTGGTCTAGCTTGGCTTGGTTCACGGCATCCGTTGACCACGCGATTAGCCGCCAAAACCAGCGGCCAATCAATCCCAATCCCTCATTCCGGGGCCGTGTCCGGGATGCCGAACACCGTCAGGCCAAGCACGATCAGCAAAATCCCGAACACCAGCCGAAACCAGCCCTTGGCCGCAAGCCGGCGCGGCTTGGCCAGCATCCACTGGATCATGTCACGCATGCGCCACGGCGAGATCACCATCCACATCGACATGACGATGATCATGTACGCCCAAACGGCGAACACCAGCCGCCACTCCGACATGTGCGCCACCGGCGTCTCGAGCATGTAGTGGCGCTGCGTGTCGAGCATCAGCTTGGCCAGCAGCAGCATGAAAACCGCCAAACCGCGCACCGCCAAAAAGTCCCGCAGATAAATGCACGAGCCGATCCCCACAGCGCCGAAGCCGATGTAAAACCAATGCTTGATTTCCCGGTAGTCCGCCATGTCCTCGGACAGGATGTTCCAGAGAAACCAAGCCGTGGCGGCGAGAATCAACACGTAGCCGGGCGCGTTGGCGCGGGGGAACGCCCGTATCGCCTGGCCAACCGCAGCCGGCCTGGCCAGGCTGTAGCCGGAGAGCGCCGCCAGGAACACGCCAAGCAAAACCGACAAGTTGGCCAGGCTGATCGCATTGTTCATCTTGATGCCGACGTAAAGAAACACGCCGACAAACGCCAGCAGGAAACCAAACAGCGGCAGCGTCGACGACGACTCTTTTGTTTGCTCTTTCACGAGTCAGTTTAAATTCACGATGGCCGGGTCGCCGTACAGGGTAAACGAGCCGTTGCGGGTGATTTTCAATTCCATCAGCTCTCCGCGGAACCGGTTGCCGCCGTCGAACACCACGATCTTGTTGCACCGCGTGCGCCCCTCCATCCGGGCGGCATTGCGGCGGCTTGGCCCCTCGACGAGCACCTCCATCGTTTTGCCGACAAATCTCTCATATCGCCTGGCCCCCATCTCATCGATCGCCGCGAGCACCATCGCGTGCCGCTGCTCGATCAACTCCCTCGGCAGTTGGTTCTCCATTGCGGCCGCCGGCGTGTCGCGGCGCGTGGAGTACTTGAAAACAAACGCATTGTCGAACTGAACCTCGCGGCAGAGCGACATCGTCGCCTCAAACTCCTCTTCCGTCTCGCCGGGAAACCCGACGATGATGTCCGTCGTGACGCCGATGCCCTGCCTGACGGCACGCAGCTTGCCGACGATCTCCAAAAACCGCTCGCGCGTGTAGCCGCGGTGCATCCGCTTGAGCATCGCGTCGCTGCCGCTCTGCACCGGGATGTGCGCGCTTTCGCAGAGCTTGGCCAAGCGCCCGTACGCCTCGATCAAGTCGTCGCCGTAGCCCTTGGGGTGCGGCGAGGTGAAGCGAATCCGGTCCAGCCCGTCGATCCCGTGCACCGCCTCGATCAACTGCACGAACGCCGACTTGCCGTCCCGCTCGCCGATCTCGCGGCGGCCGTAGCTCGTCACGATCTGCCCGAGCAGCGTCACTTCGCGCACGCCGCGGTTCACCAGCTCGCGGCACTCGCTGACGATGTCGTCGATCGACCGGCTCCGCTCCCGGCCGCGCGTGTACGGCACGATGCAGAACGTGCAAAACTGGTTGCACCCCTGCATGATGCTGACGAACGAAGTGACCGATTTTTTGTCGCTCGCACCGTTGAGCAGATGCTCGCGGATCGTCGCCTCGCTGCCCTTCTCCTCGCCGGTATCGACCACTCCCACGGCGCGGCCGGCCAGCAGGTCGCCGATGTGATCGGCCGTGCGATGAAATTTTTGCGTGCCGACCACGAGGTCCACGTCCGGCAGCTTGTCGATCAGCTCCCGCCCGCGGCTCTGCGCCATGCAGCCCATGAAGCCCAGCACCGCCTTGCGGTTTTTCGAGCGCAACTGCCCCGCGACGTGGCTCATTTTGCCGAGCGCCTTCTGCTCGGCGGCATCGCGTACGCTGCACGTGTTGAGCAGGATGACATCCGCCGTCAGCGCGTCGGCCGTCATGCTGTAGCCCTTGGCCACCAACTGCGCCGCGACCGCCTCGGAGTCGCGCTCGTTCATCTGGCAACCGTAAGTTTTTATAAAGACACTCGGCATCCGCTGCTCACCGCTCACTGCTCACTTATCAATACCTCACCAGCGACCGCACCGGCGCGTCGCCCATTTTGGCCCGGCCGTCAAGAAAGCCCAGCTCGATGAAAAACACCGCCTCTACCACCTGCCCGCCGGCCTTGGCGACGAGGCTCGCCGCCGCCGCCGCCGTGCCGCCCGTGGCCAACAGATCATCCATCAACAGCACGCGTTGGCCCGCCGAGACGGCGTCGGTGTGGATGGCAATGGTGTTGCTGCCGTACTCAAGCTCGTAGCTTTCCTCGATGGTTTCCCACGGCAACTTGCCCTTTTTGCGGATCGGCACGAAGCCCATGCCCAACTCGCGGGCCATCGCCGCGCCGAAAATAAAGCCGCGCGCATCGATCCCGGCGACGACGTCCACCGTGTCGGCCGAGTGCCCGCCGAGCAGGTGGCTGATGCAGCCGTCGAGCAGCCGGGCGTCAGCCAGCACCGGCGTGATGTCCTTGAATTGAACCCCCTCCTCGGGGAAATCCGGCACGTTGCGGATCGCCGCCTGCAATTCCTTCAGCGTGACGTCGGTCGAAGCCATGGCGGGCAATGTCTCCGCTTGGCCAACCGGCGTCGAGTTTATTGCGGCGAAGCCTCGAGTTGATCGAGCATTTTTCGCAGCTTGGCCAGGGCGCCGTTCTGCAACTGGCGAATCCGCTCGCGCGTGACGCTGAACCGGTGGCCGATCTCCTCGAGCGTCTGCACCTCCTCGCCGTCGAGGCCGAAACGGCGCGTCAGGATTTTCATTTCGCGATCCGGCAACTCGCCGATGAGCAGGCGCAGGATGCCGCTGATGTTTTTGTCCGACAACTCGCGGTCGGGCACGACGGCGTTCTCATCGGAAACCAGCTCGCCCAGCTGGGTGGATGACTCGTCGCCGACCGGCGAGTCGAGTGAGGCGGGGCGCATGGCGGCGCGGCGCATGAGCGCGACCTTGGCCGGCGGCACGCCCAGCGCCTGGCCAAGCTCGCGGTTGGTCGGCTCGCGGCCAAGCTTGTCGAGCAGGTTGAGGCGCTCGCGGCGCATCCGCGAAATTTTCTCCACCAGATGCACCGGCAGCCGGATGGTCTTGCCCTGGTTGGCCAGGCCGCGCTTGATCGACTGCTTGATCCACCACGAGCTGTACGTGGAGAGCTTGGCGCCCTTGGCTGGGTCGAATCGCTCGACGGCTTTCATCAGGCCGATGTTGCCCTCGTTGATGAGGTCGAGCAGCGGCAGGCCCAGTCCCTCGTAGTCCAGCGCGATCTTCACGACGAACCGCAGGTTGGCGAGGATCATTTCCTGGCGGGCGGCGGCGTCCCCGGATTGGATGCGCTTGGCCAGGCGGATTTCCTCCTCCGGCGTGATGCGGCTGAACTGGCCGATCTCGCGAAAATAAATCCGGACGGCCGAGTGTTCGCCCTCGCCCCGAACTGCGGCCGGGGGTGCCTGCTCTCGCTTCAACGTCCGGGAGGGAGTGTCGGTTCCCGCGGCCGGGATCACGACGGGCAGATCACGCGGAACCCCTGTTTCAACCGACCGGAGCGGAGCGGACGCCGGGGTGATCCCGCGTTGGGGCGCTTTGGAGCCGGCCTTTTTTTTGGCTGGCCGTTTCACAGGCTTATTCATGTATGGAGTCTTCTCCCGTGGGCACAAGCGCGCAAGAAAAAAACGAAACAACTTGCCAGCGCCCCCCGGATCATGGACACTCGGACATGGCGGCAGAACAAAGCGCAGGCCCACTCGATTCAGCCTTTTATCAACCGGCGGACACCTTTTTCCCGGCCCAGGCTGGCTTGGCACTGACGTACGACGACCTCACCCTTTCCACGCTTTACTCGGAGATTCTCCCGAGAAACGCTTCGCTCGACACCGAGTTGGCGGATGGGTTGTGCCTGCACCTCCCGGTCATCTCGGCCGATATGGACACCGTCACCGAGTCGCGCATGGCCACTAGCATGGCACTCAACGGCGGCCTGGGCCTGATCCATTACAACATGACGGAGAAGCAGCAGCTCAAGGAGGTCAGCCGCGTCAAGAATCACGTCCACGGACTCATCCAGGAACCGATCACCGTCACGCCCGACAAGACCGTGGGCGATGTCATCGAGTTGATCGAGACCAAGCGCTACTCTTTCAGCACCTTCCCGGTCGTGGGCGACGACCGCAAACTCGTCGGCCTGCTCTCCGGCAACGTCCTCAAGCCGCGCTACGCCGCCAAGCAAGTCACCGGCGCACTCGTCCCGCGCGAGCAGGTGCAGACCATCCGTGAAAGCCAGCTCGGCGCCGACCCAATCGCCATCGCCGACCAGTTTTTCACCGACCACCCCGGCATCAACAAACTGCTGGTGGTGGACGATAACGACGAACTCCACGGCCTGTTCACCCTGAGCGACATCGAGCGCATCACCACCGAGAAACTCTCGCAGTTCCGGCCGGCGCGCGACGATCACTTCCGGCTGCTCTGCGGCGCAGCCGTCTCCACCCCGCGCAACGACGACGGCGAACTCGACCGCGAACGCATCGTGACGCACATCGGCGGACTGATCGAGCGCGGCGCGGATGTCATCGCCGTCTCCACCGCGCACGGCCACTCGAAGGGCGTCGGCGACGCCGTCGCATTGATCCGCGCGGCGTATTCAGATTTACCCCTCATCGCCGGCAACGTCACCACCGCCGCCGGGGTTGACTACCTCGCCGACAAAGGCGCGAACATCATCAAGATTGGCCAGGGCCCCGGCTCAATCTGCACCACGCGACTCGTCGCCGGGGTGGGCATCCCGCAGATGACCGCCCTCTACGTCGCCAGCCAGGCGGCCAAGGCCAGGGGCGTGAGCCTCCTCGCCGACGGCGGCATCACCAAGTCGGGCGACATCGTCAAGGCACTCACGCTGGCCGACGGCGTGATCTGCGGCGGCCTGCTCGCCGGTTGCCCCGAGACCCCCGGCCAAGTGATGGAGATCAGCGGCAAACTTTACAAACAATACCGCGGCATGGGCAGCTTGGCCGCGATGAAATCCGGCTCCGCCGCCCGCTACGGCCACGCGCCGAGAGACGCCAACCGCAAAGTCGCCGCCGAGGGCATCGAGGCGCTAAAGGAAGTGTCGGAGAATCTGGATCAACTCCTGGCCCAGTTGATCGGGGGCGTCCAAGCCGGCATGGGCTACCTCGGCGCAGCCACCCTGCCCGACCTCCGGGCCAAGGCCCGCTACACCCGAATCAGCCCGGCCGGCCAAAAGGAAGCCGCCCCCCACGACGTCGTCGAAATGAAAGCCAGCTCCTAACCCGCTTGGCCAAGCGCTTGGGTTGCGGCGGTTTTCTTCTCCGACTTGAGGCGGAGTTGGCCGCAGGCGGCGTCGATGTCGGTGCCTTTTTCGATCCGCACGGTCACCCGGACGCCCTTGTGGTGCAGCGCGTCGCGAAACCGACCGACCGTCTCGTCGCTTGGCCGCTTTAGCTCGATGCCGTCCACGGGGTTGTACGGGATGAGGTTGACCTTGCACTGCAGCCGCTTGGCCAAGCCGCTCAACGCCTCGACCTGATCCAGCCCGGTGTTGACGCCGTCGATCAAAATGTACTCAACCCAGATCATCCGGCCCTTGGCCTGCTGATACGCCTCACAGGCGCTGATCAGTTCCTCGAGCGGATACTTGCGGTTGATCGGCATGATTTTGTCGCGCACCTCGTCGGTCGCGCCGTGCAACGAGATCGCGAGGTGATATTGCTGCGGCATTTCGGCCAAGCGGCGGATCTGCGGCGCGAGGCCGCTGGTGGACACGGTGATCTTGCGCGCGCCGATGTTCAGCCCCCACGACGAGTTGAAAATCTCGAGCGCCCGGATGAGGTTGTCGTAGTTGGCGAGCGGCTCGCCCATGCCCATCATAACAATGTTGTTTACCAGCCCCCCCTGCGACTTGGCAGGCTCACCGCCCTTGGCCAAGTGCCAACGCTCGACGGCCAACACTTGGTCCACGATCTCGTACACGTCGAGGTTGCGCTTGTAGCCCATGAGACCGCTTGCGCAAAACTTGCAGCCGTAGGCGCAACCGACCTGCGACGAGACACAGATCGTGTGCCGGTCGCTTCTGTTGCCGTCCCTGCCGACGGATGCCGGGATCAAAACGCTCTCGATCAGTTCCCCGTCGGCGAGGCGCCAGAGGAACTTCACCGTACCGTCCCGCGAGCGTTGCTCCTTGGCCAACTCGAGTGGCTTGAGCAGAAACGAACCGGCAAGTTGGTCGCGCAACTCCTGCGGCAGATCACTCATCTCGTCGATCGAGCAGGCACGCTTTTTGTAGAGCCAGCCGAGGATCTGCGTCACGCGATAGCTTTTGTGCCCCCACTCGGCGAGGGTGCTCTCCACCTCCTCGGCGTTGAGCGAGCGTAGTTCTCGGTTGGGTGCTTGGGTGCGGTCAGTCATTCGGGTAGATAAAATTTTTGCGTGTACTCGCGCACCATGCGGGTGGTGTCGTACTGGGCCGCCAGCGTAACCATGGCCCGGCGGATTTTCCCGATCCACGCCCTCGGGATGCCTCCATCGTCGCGGTCGTAAAAGCAGGGAATTACCTCGCCGGAAAGCACCTTGTACAGGTTCTCGCTGTCCAATTTGTCCTGCTCCTCGACGTTGTCGGCGTGTTCGTCGCCGCCGATGGCAAAGCCGTTTGTGCCGTCGTAACCCTCCCGCCACCAGCCGTCCAGAATGCTCAGATTAAGGCAGCCATGGCAGGTGGCTTTCATGCCGCTCGTGCCGGAAGCCTCGAGCGGCCGGCGCGGGTTATTCAGCCAAACGTCGCAGCCGGACACCATCTGCCGCGCGACGTGCACGTCGTAATTCTCGAGGAACACCAGATGCCCGCTCAGCTTGGAGTGGTGGCTCATATGGATGATTTTTTGGATCAACCGCTTGCCCTCGTCGTCGCGCGGATGCGCCTTGCCGGCGAAGACAAACTGCACCGGCCGACGCAGGTCGCGGGCCAGGCTCACGAGATTTTCTAAATGGTCGAAGACCAGCGGCGCGCGCTTGTAGGTGGCGAAGCGCCGGGCGAAACCGATCGTCAACGCGTCCGGGTTGAGTAGGTGATCGAACGCAATGAAGTCGCTTGGCTTCGAGCGATGCTCTTGATCCTGCAACCGCCGCCGGGCGAACTCGATCAGCTCGCGCCGCAGCCGGTAGCGCAGCGCCCAAAGCTCCTCGTCACTGACGAACGACCCGTCCCCCATGCGCGCCCAAAACTCCGGCTTGGCCAATTCCTCCGCCCAGTCCGCCGCCGGTTCCACCTGGCCAAGCTTGCGCCGCCAGAATTTTCGTACCGGCCCTTTCATCCAGCCGGCCAGGTGGATGCCGTTGGTCACGTGGCCGATCGGCACTTCGTCCACCGACGCCTCCGGATAAAGGCCGTGCCACATCTCGCGGCTGACCTGCCCGTGCAACTCGCTCACGCCGTTGGCCGCGCGCGCCGCCTTGAGCGCGAGCACGGTCATGCAAAATTCCTCGTTGTCGTCGTCCGGATTCACCCGGCCAAGCGCGAGCAACTCCTTGGCGCTGACGTTGAGCTGCCCGTACAGGTGCCGCACCGCGTAATCCATCAGCTCATGGCCAAAACGATCGTGACCGGCCGGCACCGACGTGTGAGTCGTGAACAGGCACTGCCGCCTTGCCCCGGCCAGCGCCTCGTCAAAACCGGCACCCCCGGCGATCTGCTCGCGCATCAACTCCAGCGCAAGAAACGCTGCGTGGCCCTCGTTCATGTGAAACACCGACGGCTCCACGCCGAGCCGCCGCAACAGCCTCACCCCACCCACGCCAAGCAGGATTTCCTGCATGATGCGCGTCGAGTTGTCGCCGCCGTACACGCGCCGCGTGAGGTCGCGAAAGTGCGGCTGGTTCGTCGGCAGATTGGCGTCGATCAGATAAACCGGGCAGCGGCCGACATTAACCACCCAGGCGCGAAAAGACACCGGCTCGGCGGCGATCTCCACCGTGCAAACCAGCGGCTGGCCGTCGTCGTCCAGCACCGGCTCGAGCGGAAGATTCTGCGGGTCAAGCTGGCTGTAATACTCCGTCTGCCAGTTCTCGGCACTGATCGCCTGCTGAAAATAGCCCTCGCGGTAAAACAAACTGATGCCGACGAAGCCAAGGCCAAGGTCGCTGGCCGACTTCGCGTGGTCGCCGGCCAACATTCCCAAGCCGCCGGCCGCGATCGGCAGCGTCTCGTGAAAGCCAAACTCCGCGCTGAAGTAAGCCACCGGGCGCTTGGCCAAGCCGGCTGCATGCTCCGCCGCCCACGTGTCGGTCGCGCCAAGATAGGCGTTGAACTGCCGAAGCACTTCCTGCACGCGGCCGTTGAATTCCTCATCGAGCAACCGCGCCCGCAGCTCCTCGTCGGAGAGTTCCCGCAGCACGGCCACGGCGTTGTGATAAAGATAACGCCACGCGCGCGGCGACAATTCCTCGAACACATCCTGCGCATCCTGATTCCACGTCCACCACAGGTTGCGCGCCAGCCGATTTAGGCCGGCGACCGGTGATTCAATTTGATTTTGTGCTTCCACTTCGAGTTTTCAAAACCAAGACCATCCCAACCTTGGGCCAGCATCCTATTGCCCCGAAGGCTTAGCGGCAAGTTAGCTCAGCGTCATTGGGTCGATGTCGATGACGAGGCGGATGTCGTCGGGGAATTGCGACGTCTGTTGCCAAGCCGAGAGTTTGCGGCTGAGCGCGGACATCTGCGGGGTGCGCATCATGACCTGGTAGCGGTAGAAATTTTCGGCGCGCAGCAGCGGCGCGGGCGCGGGGCCGGCGACGACGACGTCGCCCAGTTCCCCGGCCAATTCGTCCATCTCCTTTCGCAAATGGTCGGCGAAAAACTTGACGCGATCCTCGCTCCGGCCGCGCAGTGTCAGCAACGCCACGCGGCTGATCGGCGGGTAGCGCAACTCCCGCCGAAACTCGATTTCCTGCTCGTAAAAACCGATGAAGTCATGCCGGCGCGCGTATTGGATCGACGGGTGAAACGGCGTGAACGACTGCACGTACACCTCGCCCTCGACGTCGCCGCGCCCGGCCCGGCCGGCCACCTGCGTGAGCAGTTGAAACGTCCGCTCGCTGGCACGGAAGTCCGGGATGTGCAGGCTCAGGTCGGCGTGAATGATCCCGACCAGCGTCACGTTCGGGAAGTGCAACCCCTTGGCGATCATTTGCGTGCCCAGCAGAATGTCGATTTTGCCTGTGCGAAAATCGCCGAGGATGCGCCGGTAATCCTCCTTGCGCTTGAGCGTGTCGGAGTCCATCCGCTTGACCTTGGCCATCGGGAAGCTCTTGGCCAGGGCGGCCTCGACCTTCTCCGTGCCCAAGCCGGCGAAGCGGATCGCCGCGTTGCCGCAACCCTCCTGCGGACACTTGTTCGGCGCGGCCTCGACGTGGCCGCAAATGTGGCACATCAATTGTTGCGCGGCGCGGTGGTAGGTCAGCGACACGCTGCAATTCGGGCACTCGGCGACGAAGCCGCAGTCGGGACACTGCAACGACGACGACCAGCCGCGACGGTTGAGGAATAGCATCACCTGCTCTTTTTTCTCGAGCCGCTGCAGGATCGCCTCGCGCAGTTGCGGCGAGAAAATACTGATGCCCTTCTCCTTGCGACCCGCACTGCGCATGTCGATCACGCGCACGAGCGGCATGTTTATATTGTCCACCCGCTCGGTGAGCGAAAGCAGGCCGTACTTGCCCCGCTGCACGTTGTGGTAACTCTCCATCGACGGCGTCGCCGAACCGAGCACCACCGATGCGCCCTCGAGTTGACCGCGCACCACGGCGAGGTCGCGGGCGTTGTAGCGCGGCGCCTCCTCCTGCTTGTACGAATGCTCGTGCTCCTCATCGACAATCACGAGGCCAAGCGACTCCACCGGCGCGAACACCGCCGAGCGCGCGCCGATGACGATCCGCGCCCGGCCCTGCCGAATCTTGTGCCACTCGTCGTGCCGCTCCCCGGCGGAGAGATGGCTGTGCAGCACGGCGACCAATGTCTGCTGCGGCCCGTGGCTGAATCGCGCCTTGAACCGCTCGACTGTCTGCGGCGTCAGCGAAATCTCCGGCACGAGCACGATGGCGCCCTGCCCTTGGCCAAGCGCGTGCGCGATCGCCTGCAGATACACCTCCGTCTTGCCGCTGCCGGTCACGCCGTGCAACAGGAACACGCTGTTGCCCCCGGGCTTGGCCCCGTCGTCGCCCGGCTTGGCCAAGCGCTCCATCGCATCGATGACCGACTTCAGCGCAGTCGCCTGCTCGGCGTTCAACTCGAGCGGTTGCGATGGGAGAATGTGTTCCTTGCCATACGGATCGCGCTCGGAGATTTGCGGCGCGATGCTGACAAGCCCCTTGTCCTCGAGCTTGCGAATGGTCGCCGAGGTCGTGCCGGCCAGACGCACCAACTCCTGCAGCGGCAACTCGCGCCATTCCTCGACGATCGTCCAAAGATCCGTCTGCCGCTTGGTCAGCTTGGGCAACTCGCCGTGCACCGGCAGCGCGCGAACGAACAACCGCTCGCGCCACCCATCCGCCTCCTTGCGAACAGCGTCGGGCAGCACCGCCTTCATCGCCACCTCCGGGGCGCAGCAGTAGTAGTCGGCGATCCAGCGGACGAGCCGGAGAATCGGCGGCGTGACCAGCGCCTGGCCGCCGACCGTCTTGATAATTTCGCGGAGGTTGCCGTGCGGCGACTCGTCGAGCACCTTCGTCACCACGCCCATCACCTCGCGCGGGCCGAACGGCACCTTGACCCGCGTGCCTTCGTGGACGCTGGACTCCAGCTCCGCCGGCACGAGGTAATCAAACTCCCGGCGGACAGCGACGTCCAATGTCACACGGGCAACCACGCGATGGCCGGGCAGCTTGGGCTGTGACACCACCCGGGCGCAAGGCGGAAACGGTTAAATGAGTTTCAAGCTTCAAGATTGAAGCCGAAGTGTTGGTGGCGTTTGTTCAGCCAAAAGATCGCCTTCTCGGCCGAGGGCTTGGGCGGCTTCGCCCCAGCGCTTGACCAAGCGCAGGACGTTGGCGACATCTAGCGCGAGGTGCGGCGACGGATACTTGGCTAGATAGGCTGCGGCCAATCGGAACAATTTCAATGCCGGGCGTGGGCGTTGCTTTTGCAGATGCACAAACGCGCCGGCAAACTGAATCAGCCCCTTGAAAAAATCGCCGTCCGGACCGTTGCGATCCTGAAGCCACAACGACTCCAAAACGTCGTGAGCCTCGTAAAAATTCTGCTCGTTGAAACAGCGAATGTATCCGGCGAAGTGTGGATCGTGCGGGCCAGCCTCCACGCTTTCCAACAGCGCCGCAACCTTGTGATCCTTGCCGCTCACCAGCGGAGTTTGGCCGGGAAAAACTCTGCTATCAGATCTTCGTAATACGGCCGCAGTGCCTCGACGTCCGGCGCCTCGTGGCTCTTGGTGTAGAGGTCGTAGCGATTGAACTCGAGCACCCACTTGAGCATCCCGCGATCGCGCTCGTTGGTGAACTGGCTGTACTCGCCCTCGCGGTGCCACGGATAAAATGAGTGGTAGCGCAGCATATACTGCGCCTCGACCGGCATGTGATCCTTCGTGACGTGGTAGATGTACTCGTCGTGCCCCCACGAGAGCATCACATTGTCGAGTCCGCATCCCTCCTCGTAGATGCCTAACGGCGTTTGCAACTCGGCACTCTGTTTGTCCGGGTTGTCGTCGAAGTACTCGGGAAAAACAATCTTGTCGGAGAAGGCGCAACCGACCGGGAACGTGTCACCCACCACGGCCCATTGCGGTTCACCGAACAGGCACAGCACCTTGCCGAGGTCATGGATTAAACCGGCGAGGATGAACCAGCGAGGGTGCCCGTCGCTGCGAATCTGCTCGGAGGTTTGCAGCAAATGAGCCAATTGCGACAGGTCGGTGTCCGGATCACTGTCATCAATTAGTGTGTTAAGAAACTCGGCCGCCTCCCAGACGCTCATCTCGCGGCGCTCCAGCTTGAGGTACGCATCCCGTTTTTGGCGGACAAAATCGAGTGTCTGTCCCCTGTGATTGAGCCGGTAAAAATCGCGCACCGACGAACGAGCCTCCGCCTCGTAGTCTCGAAACTGTTCCTCGGTTTTGTCCTGGTTGGTGCCGACCAGCGACTCGGCGTCCGCCGGCTTGGGGTATCGTTCCTTCACGAAGTCGTCCCATTCCTCGAGGTCGCCCAATGGGTTTTGCGGATCAGTGGGTTTGCCTGGTATTGTCATGTCTCTGCTTCAGCGAAAAGTGACCGAGCGCCGCCATGATGTCAAACCCGGCCGGTCAATTCAAATCAACGCTCAAGGTGGCGAGGATCATGTGGGCCTTGTAGTCGTGCACCCCGTTGGCGCTGGGCTCGTCGTTGCTGAACCAGCCGTACTGCACGTTGAACATCGCCGCCTGACCTAGCCGATGCCGGATGCCAAGTACGATGCCGTAGCGCTCGGCGTCCAGCCCGTAGGCGATCGCGCCGGGTAGATTCGAATCGCCGTAATCCACCCGATAATAGGAGCGCACCAAAGTCAGGTCGGTCGTCTGGCCAAGCGCGTAGCTGAGATGATCGACGTAAAACCAAACGTCGCCCTCGAACGGCTGCAGGCCAAGCGCCGGCGACTCAATCGTGCCGGACCAGGTGTCGGTGTAGCCGATACTGGTGGTGGCAACCAAGCGGGAGTGCGGGATTGAGACAATCGACAAACTGAAGACATCCGACTCGTGCTTGCCGGCCCAATGGCGTCCACCGTCGCGACTTGGGCCACCCCACGGCTCGTCGAACGACTGCGTGCTCAGTTCGTAGTCGGTGCGATGCCGCTCCCAGCGAAAGCCTGGCAGGAATTTCGGGAACCGCCGCCAAGTGAAGCCAAGGTCGATCACGTCACCACGGGCGCGGCGGCGGTTAATGTGCGCCGGATAGCCGTTGCCGGATTCGTCCGACAGATCAGTGTCAAGCGGATGCTCGTAATCGCTGCGCGAGTCGCGCCACTTATAGCCGCCGCGCACGAGCCACTCGGTGTTCGGCGACCACGCGAACCCGGCACGATATTGCGCCAGACGGCCGGTCTCGTCGGTCTCGCGCATGAACCCCTCCGCGCCCCACTCGCTGTCGATGTGTCCGTCCTCGCGCAGATCGATGCTCTCCCCGCGCAAACGCGCGCCGAGCGTGAGTACGGTGTGCTTCAGGCCGGTGTAGCTCAGCTGCACGTTGCCCTCGACGCCGGCGCGGTCCTGTCCCGACGCAAACCGCGCCGGAGACGACCCCAGCGCCAAGCCGGTGGCGATGCCCTCCCGGCGGGTCGATTCGCCCTGCACGCCGCCGCTCAGCGTGAGGTTTCGCCACGGCCCCATCAGCGTCGTCGCGTTGAGGAGATGCGAACGCTGCTTTGTGCGGATGGCGTTGCTGCGGTCGCCCATCCACGGTGCCTCGCCGGGGTCGTTCGGCGACAGGGAAACGACCTCGAGTCCCACGGCGCCGTCGAACTTGGTGAAGTGATGACCCAGCGACACGCGCCACCAATCCTTCAACTGCCGCGTCAGCCGCAGCGAGTTCGCGCCGCGCTCGAACTCCCGCTCCTCGCCGATCTGCGTGAGGTAGTCCGGCTTGGCCCCAGTCGCCGGCAAACTAAAAAACTCGGCATGCCCGCGCTCCGTTGCCGACTCGCCGAACTCGATCGTCAGCGCGTCCTCCAGCAGCGTGTCGCCAATCTCGTGTTCCGCGCGAAGCGACAGGCGATGAATCGTCTCGTCCACCGACTTGGTCGCCGGGTAAATGGCGCGCGTCTCGAATTCGCCGACCGGCACGCCGCCCCACTGCTGCGTGGCCAGGCGGCCGTTGCGGCCAAGGCGTTCGTAGGTGAAATCGAGCTTCGGCGCGTCGCGCCTGGCCAAGCCGGCGGCGAGCCAGACGCGCTCGTGGTCGAGGTACGGCGCATTGGCCAAGCTGAACGGCGAGTGCTCCATGCCGTCGAGCCAGCCACCGGTGCCGAGCCCAAACTCGCGCCACGACTCGTAGCCGACCTCCACGTAGCCCAAGCCGGGACGGTGGATGCGCAGCCGCGTCAGGTGATCCTCGTCGCCGCCGATGGTGCGGCCATCGAACTCGACGTTTGCGCCGCCCTTGGTCTGGCCGGTGGCCGTCACTTGGCCAAGCCCGAGCGAGAGTCCCCCGGTCATTCCCCAGTGTTGGCGGAACGCCTCCTCGCTGCCGCTGATCGTGATGTACCGAGCCATCGGCTCAGCGGTGAAAACAGTTTCAATCGCTTGCGACCACGCCGCGCCCTGGTCGATCCAGCCGCGAACCAAGCCAATCTCATCGCGGCTCAGAGCCGGTGCCTTGCCTTCCGGCGGCATCTCGGTGTCCTCGACCAAGCCGGCGATAAAGTGGACGAGCGGGCTGTTGGCGCTGTCGCCGGGGAGGATCGCCACGCCCAGTTCGCCGCCGTTGAGCGCCGACTCGCGACTCGTCAACCGGTAGTCGCTCTTGGGCCGTTTGTCGCCATGGCACTTGAAGCAGGAACGCTTCAGCAACGGCTGGATCTCGGTGGCGAAATCGATTTTGCGCTCGGCGGACATCGGCAGTTTGCCGGTATCGACCGGTTCCTGCGCCATCGCGCCCACACCGCTCAACAGGATGGCCAGCAGCCTTCGCATCAGTACAGCAGGCGCGGGCTGAAATTGGAGCCGTGCACGGCCGAGTGGCAACCGGCGGACCAGCAGGTGCCGCCACGCAGAAAGCCGGTGTGGTCCATCTTGCCGATGAACACCCCGGCGACGCCGGTTTGGATTTGCGCGTGGCAACGGAGGCAGAGGTTGGCATCACGCTGGACGAGCATGCCGCGGTTCATTCCGCCGTGCGGCTTATGGCAGGTCATGCAGCCCTCGCGTAACGCCTCGTGCTCGAACACATGCGGTGTGGTCTGTTCCGCATGGCACTTGATGCAAACGGCGTCGCGCTGTTGCAGCCCAAGGCCGCCGGTTGGCTGGTGGATTTTTTGGCCGTGCGGCTCGTGGCAATCGACACAGGTCATACGCCCCTCGAGCACGCGGTGATGGTGCGGCAGGGTGAACTCGCCGTGGGTCGAGACGTGGCACTTGAGGCAGGCGAGCGGGTCGTGGCGCGGGTTCACGATGTCGGCGGCCAAGCCGGTCCCGACATGTTTACTACCGGCGCCGTGGCACGACTCGCAGCCGGCAACCGAGGCCCAGTGCACGCCGTCGCCACGGTAAAAACGGCCGTGCGGACTGCCAGGGAAATCGCCGTGGATTTTCTCGTGGCACTCGGCACAAGCCTTGTTGCCGACAAATGTCGCGCCGGGAATCTGCGGCGGTGCGGCCAGGGTGAGCGGTGCGCGCTGAGTGGTGGTGCAGGAAATAAGGATGGCACTAACGAGGGCGAGGCAGAGCAGCGCCGGGAGGTTGAGCAATCCGACGATCAAACGTTGAACCCTGCCAAAAACCAACCGGGGGATCACCCTCATCCGGCCTTCGGCCACCTTCTCCCTGAGGGAGAAGGAATCAAGCAGGACGCCCTTGGCCAAGCTCCCTCTCCCAGCGGGAGAGGGCCGGGGTGAGGGAGAACGCCCATCATCTTTTCCGATACGCGGCATGCTGTTTATTCGTCATTAAAAAGAGTGAACGTTACAAAGTACCATCCGATTGTTCACCCTCATCCGGCCTTCGGCCACCTTCTCCCTGCAGGGAGAAGGAATTAAACAGGACGCGTTTGGCCGAGTGGCTGGCGGTCCCGGTTAGCGGCCGGGGGTGACCTGTTTCACGCGGTAGTAACGCTCGCCGAACCACGACCGCTCGGCGTGGAAGACCACCCCGGACGATCCGGCGGTCTGCTCGTGCGCCGGTGTCCAGTCGATGAGGTTGTCGGACGACTCAAGCACGTAACGCTCGCCCGGCACGCTTGGCCAAGCCAGGCGCACGGTCGGTGGCCAGTACTGGCTCTCGATCTCCAACTCGATCGGCTGCGAGGACACCAATTGGCCCTTCTCGTCGGCCAGGGTGGTGTGCAGAGTGAACTCACTTGGCGCGTCGCCGACGGTGTTGACCAGCACCACCCAGTCACCCTCGACGCTTGAAATCATTTCGCCCTCGCGCAGGACGATCTGCTCCGGTGCCTGGTCAAGGTTGATACTGTTGCGAAAGTGCCGACCGTCGGTGCTGATCAACTCGATGTCAGAATCGGCGGTAAGACCGGTTGCCTCGAGCAATGCTGCCGGGGTGCCAGCCGGAATGCTCCACAAAAAGCGCGCGGGCGTTCCCGGCTTGGCTTGGGCCGACTCGCCACCGACGGCGTTGGCCAAGCGTATGATGTCGCCGGATGTGTTCGGGGGAGAGCCACCGCCGCAGTCGCCGTCCCACTTGGCCACGATGTCGTACAGGGCCCGCTCGGTAACGTTGGTGTCGGTTTTTTGCACCGTGAGATAGAGCGACTCGCCCGGCTGGAGCGGTAGATGGCCGGTGTCGCCGATCACGAGCTTGGCGTAATAAGAGTCGTTCATATCCACCTGAACATAATCGTCGATGGCGGTGTCGCCGGACGGGAAGCCACCATAGCTGGCCAGCAAAGAGACCTTGGCGTTGTTGCGCTTTTTCACCGAGGACAACTCAATGGTCAGCTTGGTGGAATCCTCGCAGGTCTCTACCGTCCAATAGTTCATTTCGTTTTCTGAAATTCTACCGCGAACCTTTTTCCCATCCTCGAGTGCCTCGGCTGTGTCGTCACGGGTGTAAGTGCGATCCTTGGAGTCAATTGCCTCCGTGTCCTCGGCCTCGCTGCCCATGATCTTGATGTACCAACTGATAAGTATCGGCTCAATCTCAGTATCCGCATCATCAAGGCCGACACGGTGATCCCGAACTTCAAGCACCCAGTCGCCCATGGCACGTTCACCGTTCAGGACGTCTAACGGCTCTTCGGCCAGATTATGCGGGCCCGGACCGATTAACTCGATCGTATCGAGACGCATCGCGGAACTCTCGGTGCGGATCGTCAACGGTGTGGACGACCTGGCCGCGGTGAAGCGGATTTTGTTGGTAATCCAGCCGGAACTCTTCGGGATGGAGTTGATCAGGGTCACCGTCCCTTCAGCTCGATTGGTGACCACACCTCCGAGCACGTACTCGGCATCATCGCCGGCGGCGCGGGTGACGAAACTAAGCCTGTAGTCCTGACCGACCGCTGTCGGCAGATCGCGCCAGATGGCACCCCCCGGCAGCACTTTCTCGGAGTAGATGCGGACGTTGTCGATGGCCCACCACCAGTTGTTGTGCCCTTGATGATCCCACGTGACCACAGCGGTCTTGGCTCCGTCGGGATTATTGAGAGCAAGGGTGACCGTCTCGTTGTAGGCGGTAGGCGTGTCCGGTGTCAGCTCCAGCAGCACGACCGGATCGCCGCCATCGAAGGAAACAAGCACCTTGCCCTGCTGCGGCTCCTGCCGCCAACTCGAGTCGTAGGTGATGTACAGCGCTCCCGCCGCCACGCCCGCGATGTTGACCGCCGGGGTGGATAGTGCGGCGTCAAACTTGGCATCAGCCGCATCGTCATATTCATCCGAGTCGCCGACGGCAATCACTCCGGTGCCCTTGGTGAACTCAGCACGACCCTGACCAGCCGTGTTGTTCCACGAAACCGGATCCACGAAGGTCCAGCCATTGAATTCCTTAACGCCATCGCCGCCGGCCGTTGGACCGTGGTTCGGGCCAAGAACCATCACCCAGCCGCTTGGGGCATCGGCGGTCCAGTCGGTGCCGTCGCCGCAGCAGTGGACTGAGGACTCCCACGGGCCAAGCTTCAGGCTGTCAAAGTCCTCAACAAGATAATGGTCCTCCTTCGCCTCGGAAGCGCTGTCGTGCGAGAGCGTCGCGTAGTAGGTGCCGCTGTGCGCCCTGCTGCTTTTATTGATTCGCACCTTGGCATTAGTCACCGTCCAGCCGTCGATAACATCGTTTGTCTTGGCCAAGCCGATCGGCGCATCCTCGAAGCCGCTGAAGAGCACCTGCTCCTCCTCCTTGGCGTACGGCGCGTCGCCGAACTTCATCGACGCCTTGGCCAAGTTCTCCAACTCGGAAAAGACGGCGTAAAGCTTGGCCGACACGACTTCGTCCAGACGCACGCTGTCGAGCAGGACCGCGTATTCGTCGGCAGCGAGCGACTGGAACCGGATCCGCGTGTTGGCCGACTTGGCCGTGAACACCACGTCCTGTAACTCCCATGCGACCGTGTCGTTGGCGCCGTCGATCGACGCCGTGACCGTCAGGTTGGTCACCGTGCCGATGAAGACTTTCATCTCCAGCGGTTCGTCGGATTTGGGGTTCTTGGCGTAGGCGAAACGCAGCCGGTAGGTCTTGTCCACCTCGGTCACGCCGTTGGTCGAGATGGTGCCCGGCTCGAGGCCGTTCATCTCGAGAAACTGGACGCCGGAATGCGCCGTCAAGCCGGCCTGGCCAGATCGGTAAACGTACACCTCGCCGCTGTCGAGTTCCCAGCCGGAGTGGAACTTGGCCGAGTCGTCGATGACAGCGTTGTCCGCCGACTCGAAGCCGTCCTCGAACACCGGGAGCGCCGCCATCTCGTTGGTGAGCGTCACGCCGTAGGCGATGTTGGTGTGGCCGCGATTCTCCGAGAGCAGCAGCCGGGTGCCCTGCGGGCTGACGAGGTGCAGGTCCAGATCGGCAATACGCGGATGGTCAATCCGCACCCCAACCTCAACAGAGCCGACCAAAAAGTCGTTGGTCACGGTCAGCAGCGAGGTGGTGACGATGTCATCCTCGATCGTCTCCGGCCCGGCGCTGACCAGCTTGATCGTGTTATCCAACGAGATGTCGTATTCGAAAATGACCTTGAGGTGGAAATCGACATCATTCAGCGAATCGGGATTCTTTGTGGTCACAAACCAACGCCCCTCGCTCAATGGCGGCGAGTCGTTCAGCCCGTAATGGAGCTCGCCCCGCGGCGAGCTTCCATCCCATTCAACGATATCGTCTTCAGTTCCAATCTTTCCGTCCGGGCCAGGTAAAATTGCAGCATCTACTGTAGATTTATCGTACTCTTTTTTGTCAATATCCGGCTCGATGTCCTTGCGAATGTAGACATCCACCGGGCCGGTCATCTCGGTCAACTGCACGATCATGTTGGTGGCATTGAACGGCACGTCCACCAGGAAATCCTC
>Ga0208879_1000626_pt1 | contig 35909 bp, 29 predicted proteins | sample Knorr_S15_td_Bot_FD_185605 | JGI IMG/M metagenome (GOLD analysis project Ga0208879, IMG submission 185605) | Marine microbial communities from Southern Atlantic Ocean transect - Knorr_S15_td_Bottom_ad_5009_LV_A (SPAdes) (version 2) | ecosystem: Environmental > Aquatic > Marine > Oceanic | place... | reverse complement strand
TGATCAACCAGCTGGCTGACTTCATAAGCCGAAGCACCCTTGTATGGGTTTGGAGAGATACCGATGTTATCGATAGCAGCACTAGCCTCAGCATCGGTGCGAGCGCGAGCGCCCAGACCGTCGGTCGTAAACGCGAAGTTATCGCCCGGCTGATTTGGCTTGGTGGTCTCCATGCGGAAGATCGTTCCCGGCTCCGGACGGCGCTCGTCCAATGGAACTGCGTCGAGCGTACCATCAGATACGTCGCCACCATTCCAGTTGTAAAGAACAATACGTCCGGGAGTCGAGATACCGCCCCAAAGCTCAGTTCCGTCGCCACCAGTTGCGGCTCCAGCAAGTGCTGATGCAACCCATGCGTCGTAACCAGCCTGACCAGTAGACAGATCTACGGGATCGAAGAAGTAGAGCCAGTCAGATTCGGGATCGTTGGCGCCACCAGACGAAGCATGGTCATTGGCAACCATGCCCCATGTTGGGGTTCCTCCGTTGTCCAGAATGGCCGGAATCCAACGAATATCGTCGCTCGTGTCGTCTGGCGTAGCAATACCAGCATTCCAGATGGAGAGATCTCCAGCCTGGATGATGCCTGTATTCCACCAGTCAAGCTCGTAGTCGCCACCGTCTGAGAAACGAATTTCCCAGTCGAAAGGCATCACAGTACCCCATCCATTACGGCCCACAATCGAGCGCGCGAGGAAAGAGCTGTAATTACCGCAGTTCGACGGGCAACCACCCGACATTCCGGTCGCGATGTGCCACTGCCCACCATTGGTGGACTGCTGCGAAGCACCTGCACGCCCCGTTCCAGGGAAGCCTCTGAAGTCTGCTGCCGCACCCGCAGGGGGAACCAGACGACCAGAAGCGTTCTGAATAACGCTGAATTCCAGGAAGCCGTTTGGAGCTCCCGCAACATTCATCGACAGGCCATCAAACTGCAGAACGTCCGTGCCTTCAGGAGCCGGTTGACCGGTTCCTGCATAAGCAGCCGTTCCGTCGAAGACCAATTCGTTGGTTGAGGTATTGGTCACATTATAGGAAGTGACCAGCGCCGAACCAGACTTAGGTGCCCGTGAGGCCAGATCTCTCTGAGCTTCGTGTGCATCGTCCGTGCTTCGTTTGCCAAAATCATCGGTATCGATCGAAAAGAACTCCACGCTGTACGAGTGACCCGTGACAGCCGCAGGGTTAACCACATTTGCAGTCACGTTTCCGTTACCAACATTTTCGCCCTTGATGGACTCAATGTCAGTCCCTGAAATTGCTGCAGCCGTAGCTGCATCACTGATAACGAGATCAGTTACGGAAGGCTGAGCACTCACGCGAGTGACCGGACCAGCATACACTTTCTGACCTGAGGTGGCGTTGTAGGCGTATGCCTGAACTCCAAACTCATAGTCTTTGTAGTTGATCAATCCAACCACCTTGTGCGAATGGGCCAGTCCTGTGTCGTTTCCTTCTGCCGTAACAAAAGTAAGCTCAAGACCCTCGATCACGCGAGTGATGCCGTTTACGACATCGTACGTGGCCAAGCGTTTACCGGTTTGATCCGAACTGTTCTCGTACTGGAAAACGTTGTATCCCTCAAAAATGTAATCGTTGTCCGTGACGTCGTCCGAAAGGAGTGGGTCAATGACATTGTACGTATCGAGATAGTTGTTATCCGTTGATCTGTAGCCCCACTCAAGCAGGATCGAACCATCAGCCGTCGTAACGTTGACGCGCGGTCCAGCAGGAGGAGAAGGAAGCTCAAAATCAATATCGAAAACAGCCTGTGCAAGAGCGTCATCTTCTTTCATCTGACGCACAGAATCGATGTTGTCGGCACCAAAGCTCGTTACAATGCCGTATACAAGCGTCTGCTCGTCACCCGGCTGAATTGTAAACGGTCCGGTCGCCATTACAAAACGACGGTCAGCAGGAGCGATCGCGCTTCCCTGTCCATCCGAATTGAATTCTGACCAGAACTCTGGCGGTGTGCCAGGAAACATGAACGAAGTCGGAATATTTGAAAATCCGAGGCCGTTTCCACCAAGCGTAAAGCGCTGACCGTCTTTCCAACGACCCTTCATGTAGTTATACATGTCCGCTCCGTTGCCCGGGTCACCCTGGACACCACCACCATTGTTGTAGAAAGCAAATGCCGTCATACCGAGGCGTTCGTTATCTTCATCAATCTGGCCATCGCCGTTGTCGTCTATGCCGTTGTCATTGACAAGGGGACCCTGGAAGAAGTCGTAGCCCATTGCCGGAGGAGCCGCGCCGTAGCCTTCGCCACCTTCATCATCGTCATCGGAATTGTATACAAAACCGATTCCGAGAGTCGTGTCCGATCCGACATAGTCATCTTGAAAATTACCCAGATCCGGATCGTCAAAGAGACCCATGTAGGTTTGTTCCAGTGGACTTGAGCCTCTGTAAAAGATACGAACCTTGTAGAAGGTCGTGTTTCCAATGGCGCCTGCCGTGTTGAATGCAAAAGCAGACCCATGAACTTCTACGCCTATTGCCGGGGTATCAGTACGGGTGTGCTGGTTGCCACGATCATTATTGATCCACCACAGCATCTGGTCGCCCAGAATGGCCGGGCGTTCGCCCGCTGCAAGGTTGATCACGCGATCGACACGGCTTGCCAGAGGCTGGTCAAGCATATCAATGAGATCCCCATTGGCATCAAGCGTTGGAGCGCCAAGACCGGTTGGCCAATCTTGAAGGTCAGGAATGGCTGATCCAGATCCTTCGTAGCCAATAACGTCTTCCTTCGAAATCTTCCAGACACGGTCAAAAACCGAACAATCCGACGGAGGAGATCCATCGTCATTCAGTGGACCGGCCCAGAATTCGTAGGGACCATAGGTTGATCCGGCGAGGCGGAGCTGGCCGTCAACGAGGCCGCCCATCCATATACCGGAAGTGAAGTTTGCGTTCGCCGGGCCACCCTTAGGTATGTTGTATACGTGGGGGCTACCTCGCCAGAACAGGTTACCGTTATTAAGGATACGAGCGCGAACATTGTTGATGTCCATATAGGCTTCGCCTATTGCTTGCTCGCAGTTGCCGACGCTCTGTGCCTGAACTGGAACGCTCAGGTAGCTTATCGCGACGGCAGCTAGAATAAAGCTGATTTTTCTTATGTAGTGCATAGTTATCCGTGCATTTCGGTCTATAGCAATTGCTTGAACTCAAGAACTTGATTGAGGCACTTAACGGGGGCGGGCTAGTCTGCCCGCCCCCGTAGCCACAGTCAAATCATCAGAAATCAAGCCGCACACCGATACGTGTTAAACGCGGGATACCGTAATTGCCAAGGCCGCGATTACGGTGCTGGTACAGCGTTGCCGCTACAGGAACACTTGAACCAAGGAACTGCTGGCCACCTGCTGTAGACAGGAAACCATCGTCACTTGGAAGGCCTGTAGCACGATATACGCCCTGCACATTCTTAGTATCCAGAAGATTCTGGACCCAAACGAATGCAGAAAGCGTCGAGCGTGAACCAACCGAGAACTTCCGATCAACACGAATGTCGATGCGGTTGCTCCATGGCATGCGTGCAGAATTGATTCCGCCCGATGGTACCGGGGCTTTGGATTCAATCACACTGAAGGGCTCAATCTGAGGCGTGTAAGGCTGGCCAGAGCTAGCTACGGCCAGAACGTTCACACCAAAGTTTTCGAACAGCTTAACACCGCCCACTGTTGGACCTTCACCTGCACCAAGACGATAATCAATCGAAAGATTGAACGTATGGCGCTGATCGAAGCTCAACGGGGAGATGAAGTTCGGAGGCGTCTCGTCAATCCACACGATGGTTCTCGTCGTCGTGGAATTCGAACCCGTTCCCTGTGCGAACGACATCGTGTAGTTGGCGTTGGCAGAGACATTGTTCGTACGACGGAGGTCGAAATCGAACTCAAATCCCTTAACCGTACCGAAGTCTTTGTTGCTGTACGTAGAATATCCCTGTGGGAACGACAGCCGAAGGTCATCAAGCTGGATCAGGTTTTCGATCTGACGGAAAAATCCGGAGATCGTCATGGCTGAACGAGCACTCAAACGCTGACGGAAACCGATTTCATATTCGGTTGTCCGTTCTGGCGCGAGAGCGTTGTTGTTGATTCGACCTGTACTGCGTGACATTCCTGAAAGCGACGTGAACGAATTCGTCGAAGGACGCTGAGCAACTTTGCCATAACTGGCAAAGAAGAGCGCCTGATCCGTTACAGGGAAGGAAACACCAATACGTGGCATTACCGTTACCTGTGGCTCATAATCCACGAAGGAATCTGAGTTGACTTTCGCTGAAGTCGCATTGGGTTTAGCACCCGTCAGGAGAATGTCGCCACCCGGTACTTCCTGACCATTAACGTCATAGAAGTTACCGACGCGATCACGATAGCCTGCAATGTTGCCGGCCAAGAAATAGACCGCAAAGTCCGATCCCATGCCTGGAGCCGTTCCTGAAACAGCGCTTACGCGTTCCAGTGGCAGACGTGAATAACGATCGTAGAGAGTACGCGTGTTGTTGTCAAAGACATCAACGCGGATACCCATATTCAGGACGATATCGCGGAATTCGATTTTGTCCTGGATGTAACCACCGTAATAAAGAGGCTCGTGCGGAGCAATATTGTATGCTTCGTCGCCGCCAAGGTCATTCACGTACGCATCCAGATTTTCGCTATCGACTTCGTTGCCACGGAATCCGTAGCCCAGATAGCCGATGATGCCCTCAAGCTGTTCCCAGCTGAGCTGATCAAAGCTTGTAACAGCTGATTCCAGATCATCGAGAGCAACCTGCTCAGGTCCTGGTGAATAAGGCGAACCCGTGTCATCAACAAAACGGGACAATGTCCGCCCACTGATGCCTTTGCTTCGTCTCGTAGACGTTTCAAATTCTCCACCGAACTCAAGCTGGTGCAAGCCAACCTGCGTCGTTGCCGTCGCCTTGAAGCGAAGCTGTGAGCTCTGGCGATCACTGAAACCGTTTGGTCCATTACCACCAGACGGATTGAGCAGGCGTCCTGCCGTTTCACTCGTTGGGAAACGACCATCCTGCCAGCGGTAGGTATACGTCGGACGTGACGCCGTGATAGGCGTATCGTCAGCTGTATCATCCGTTCCATGATCATCGATTCCAACTTCTACAGTTTCGTAAGAAACGTTCTTGTAGCCACGAGTAGTTGCCCACTCGTCGCGATCGAAGTCACCCTGGTAAAGGGCACTTTCGAGGTTGCAAGAGAACCTTTGATCACAACCTTCGCCGGTGCGATAGGTGTAGTCAACCTGCAACTGGTAGAATGTCGAATTCGACAGGTAGTGGGTCCATTGCGTGTAGAGCTGGAGATCCTGCGCGGTCGAGATATTCGAATCTTCAGGAGAAAAGAGGACCGACCGTGAGGAAACACTTTCTGACTCCGAAGTGACATAACGAGCACCGACGCGCATACGCACATTGTCGATGATGTTAAAGTTCACGTTCGTGTTCAGAGCTAGGCGCTCATATCCTCGTTTGCGTTTGTCCTTAGTCACTGAAAATGCTGATTCCGGAAGGTAATCCGAGCTCAGCACAAAGTCAGGATTGATCGAGGACGCGTCGACGCCTGCAGGCACGTTGATGACCGTTCCGTCACCAGCAGTGATCTGGTCATTGGTGACCACGATGCTTCCGTCCAAGCCAACCGGGAGAAAAGTCTCTCCGAGTGAGGCGGGAACAGGAATCAATACCCGGTTGCCATCGGCATCCTGAGCGAGCATCGAGGTCGGAGCTGCGCCGAGGTCATCAAGTGTGCTATCGCTCACCCGAAGTTGACCAATGGCGCGTGGTCCACTGTCTCCCATGCTGAGATATTCTCCAGCAAAGAAGAAATTGACACCGCTATTCGCAACAGGACCACCCAGCGCAACAGAAGCCAGATTATAACCGAAATCGTCCAGTGATTCTGAGGTTACACCCTCAAAAGAACCGAAGAATTTCTGTGATCCAGATTTTGTCGTGATGCTAATGATACCGGACATGGCATCTCCGTAACGTGCGGAGATGTTACCGATAATCATTTCCTGCTCTAGAACAGCAGACTGAGGAATTGCCGCAGTACCGACAACCTTCACTCCATCAATGTAATACGTGACTTCAGCTCCGCGACCACCACGAATGTTAAGTGTACCAGATCCTTCTTCAGAAACTACACCGGCCTGAATTGCGGCAACAGCAGCTGCGCCACGAACAGGTAGGTTAACAATTTCTTCAGCAGTAACGATCTTAGGTACACCTATAGCATCCTTCTGGATGAGCGGGCGCTCATATTCAACGACGATTTCGCCGAGTTCAACACCTTCTCTGATCGAAAAGTTAACTTCTTGGGTATACCCAGAAGAAACTTGAACGCCAGAGACAGTCGACTCGGAATAACCGACGAATCGTGCTTGTACGTCATGGCTACCAACTGGAACACCGATGATGAAATAATTTCCATCGACGTCCGTTATGGCACCAAGAGTACTTCCTACTACAACGACCTGTGCTCCCGGGATTGTATCCCCGGTATCAGCATCGGTCACTACTCCCGCAATTTTACCCGTGTTCTGGGCAAATACGAGAGCAGGTGTAGCTAGAAGCATCAGTACAAGCATGCCCCATTTACGTAACATATGCTACCTCCTCTAGTGAATTAGATGTGTGGCTTAATAAGTGCTGCATCCCATTCCCACATCGAAATGAGAGCAATTTTTTTTCGTGCTAGGCACGTGTTCAGTGCATAATGCGCGAAACACGCGCTGTTGCGATTCTCGTGCCAGGCACGAATTTTTTTGACGAAAGACGACGTCTCTCCTAAGGAACTGCATCGGGGAGTAACCCTTTAGTCCTGTCTACTCACTACTTCATCTACACAGCTTCAACAGGCACAGTCCCGAACGCTTGGCGCTCGCGACTGAGTTCAGGTTTCGCTTGAAAGGTGGGGGTTGAAAAGCTGTATCGAAAAGCCAATAGCGGTCCTTATTTGGTTAGACGTTATTTTTCGTCCGAATCGGTCCCCAAATATAGATGGGGTTTTGACCGTTGTCAAGAGAAGATGAACTCCGAAATACGGGCATTTCTTTTTGACAAAAGCAAATCTTCATCGAAATGAGGGAAGAGATTCGCAAACAGGTTACGCGATGAGCCACACCAATTCAAGGCATCAATTCGAGCATGCACACACCGTGGACCCCTTCAATCTGAGCGACACGGGCCAGTATTGGTTGAGGAATGGGCTGATCGACGGTCACCGCAGTCAGCGCCTCTTCACCTGGAATATTGCGTCCCAGGACCAGTGAGCCAATATTTATACCTGCGTCCGCCAGCGCAAGACCTACGCTAGCAAGCATTCCGGGCCGATCCTGATTACGATAGAGTAGAATCCGGCCAGAAGCCTTCAGCTCCATTTCGTATCCATCAATAGCCGTAATTCGAGCATCCTTGGAGCCAAACAGCGTTCCTGCGATCGAAAAACTGCCATCAGATCCACTCATTTCAATCTCAATCAGGTTCGAAAAGCTGCTTCCAGGATGAAAAGTGTGGATATCCACCTCAATACCAGCATTTTCGGCGATGATGGGAGCATTAACCAGATTTACGACTTCGTTCCAACTTCCCTCCAGGAATCCTTTCAAGGCCGCAATGCGCATTACATCGGTATAACGACGAGGAACGTCTCCGTGGCACCGGACGACGAATCGATCGACAGCGCCATCGAAAAGCTGACGGGACGCCCTTCCCAGCATCTGGGCGAGTGCAACGTATGGCTGAACCTCGGGCTGAGCGGCCATTCGAAGGGCCATGGCGTTGATAGCGGTCTCCACCGGCTCATTTCGAAGAGCATGAATGACCTGCTCTGTTACTTGACGGGCTACTTTCTCCTGAGCTTCTCCCGTCGAGGCGGCTATGTGGGGTGTTGTGACCGTGCCAGGGTGGGCAATGAGAGCGGTAAGCTCCGAATTCGGCGGTTCAGATGAATACACGTCAAGCGCAGCACCGGAGACCTGGCCGGACTCGAGCGCCCTCAGAAGCGCTTGTTCATCGACAATCCCGCCTCTCGCGCAATTGATAATACATACTCCGCGCTTGCACATGGCCAGCGTCTCATCATTCAACAGCCCCTCGGTGGCCGGGATGAGAGGAGTGTGAACAGTGATGTAGTCGCTTTCCGAGAACAGTTGGTCGATATCCACAAGCTCGATACCAAGCCGCTCGGCCGCTTCATGAGTCAAGACAGGATCGCTTCCCAATATTTTCAGCCCGAACGGTCGGCACCGAAGTGCCACTTCACGTCCAATTTTTCCGATGCCCACAATGCCGACCGTTTTCCCAAAGAGCTCGGTGCCCGTGTATTTCTTGCGTTCCCAGTTCCCGGATTTCAGAGAAGACGATGCCGGCGCCAGTTTTCTCGCCAGAGCCAACAACATGGCCATCGTATGCTCAGCTGTAGATATGGTATTGCCGGCGGGTGCATTCAGGACCAGAACTCCTTTCTTGGTCGCTGTGGGAATGTCAACGTTATCGACGCCTACGCCCGCCCGCCCGATAACCACCAGCTTTTGGGCCGCAGCGATCATCTCGGCATCGATGGTTGTGCCGCTCCGAATGATCCATCCCTCGACGTTCGCACAACGCGACAGGATTTCTGGCATCTCCCACGAGGTACCATCGACGACCTCCATACCAGCTTCTTCCAGAAGCTCTGTGCATACCGGATGAACAGAATCAGTAAGTAAAACGCGAAAGCTCATTTGTTGGCGATATATAAGGTAATGGGGTGCGGCATGAGGGAGCGAGGAGCTCAACCGACATACGTCGCGATCCATTTCAGAATCTCATCTCTTCCTCTTCCATCTTTCGCACTCGTCAGGACGATGGGCTTCTCCTGTCCCAATTCTGTTAGAACCTTGCGTACTCCCGCGATAGCTTTGGATCTGGAATTTCCCGACAGTTTGTCACCCTTGGTCAGGAGGATGACGTGCTCTGCATCACTCTCTGGCATCAACATGATAACTTCGCGATCCATTTCGGTGGGAGGATGCCTGGAATCGATGAGTTGAAATACCACACGGAGCTGGGATCGCTCTTTCATGTAGGAGCCGATCAATTTCTGCCAGTAGGCTCGCTGCTTTTTTGAAACTTTGGCGTAGCCGAGCCCGGGTAGGTCGACGACATGAAAACGATTATTGACGAGGAAGAAATTGACTTCCTGTGTTTTTCCCGGGGTGCGGCTCGTTCGAGCAAGATTCCTGCGCCTCAACAACTGGTTGATGAGTGAGCTTTTCCCAACGTTGGATCGGCCTAGGAATGCGACCTCTGAGATCGGAGCCGGGGGCATCTGAGCCAGCGTTGTAGCTCCCTGAACAAAAGTGACGTCCTCAATCTTCATCTGAATCTCTGAGAGTTGCCTTGTCGAAGGTGCCTCTTTGGCACTACCCCGCCGGGTCGCGGCGCGAACGCCCTATTCCTCAGGCGACGCTGAAATGTGCTCGGACGGCCTCGCCAATGGCCGCCGGGTTCATCACTATGGTCGCACCGGCCTCTTCGAGTGCTGCAAATTTGTCTTCTGCCGTGCCTTTGCCCCCTGAGATGATCGCCCCTGCATGTCCCATCCGACGTCCCGGAGGAGCCGTCCGGCCCGCAATGAACACAAATACGGGTTTGTCCATGTGATCCTTGATGTAGACGGCGGCTTCTTCCTCAGCAGTCCCGCCGATTTCTCCGATCATCACGACTGCTTCCGTCTCATCGTCAGCCTGGAACAGGCGAAGAATGTCGATGAACTGAGAACCAATTATGGGGTCCCCTCCGATTCCAACGGCCGTGGACTGTCCAAGTCCCTGGCGGGTCAGTTGATCAACGGCTTCGTAGGTGAGCGTTCCGCTTCTCGAAACGACGCCGATGGGTCCGCGCGAGAAGATCATTGCGGGCATGATACCCACCTTCGCCTCGTCAGGAGTAAACACTCCCGGGCAGTTCGGCCCGATGAGAGCCGCTCCTTGTTCTCGCACGTAATGATAGACGGAGATCATGTCCCTCGTGGGAATGCCTTCCGTGATACAAATGATAGTTTTGATACCTGCTTCGGCCGACTCCAGGATAGCATCGGCAGCGAACGGTGGCGGAACGAAAATGATGGATGCGTTGGCGCCCTCACCCTTGACGGCATCAGATACGGTATTGAAGACGGGGCGGTCCAGATGAAGCTGTCCGCCTTTGCCCGGTGTGACGCCACCGATCACGGTGGTGCCGTATTCGATCATCTGCTCGGAATGATACGTCCCCTCTTTTCCGGTAAAACCCTGCACCACGAGGCGCGTGTTCTTATCAACCAGGATTGCCATACTCAGCCACTATCAAATGAGTCAAAAGAGTCATGCTCAGGTCGCCCGCGGTGCTGTGTCGTGCTCTGTGGTGAGCCACACGCCCGCGAACTTTTGAATGATGCAATGTTAGGGCCCGTCGCTCAAGTGTACAATCAGCGCACTGTAATATTGTGTAAACACGCGACGAAAAATACAGGAAGGAAGGCTTTGCGAAGTCAACTCCGGGGGCGGGGTTTGGAGAAAAAACTCAGGCCGGGCGCTTCGCGCCCGGCCTGAAAATTCTACACAGAAATCGGCTCGTCGAGGACTACTGCTGGCCCGGATTTGCGGAATCGGGAGCCGCCGGGGAGTCCTGCGGCGGCGGTGCAGCAGGATGAGTCGGTGCGGTAGCTTGAACTGCCGGTGCGGTAGGTTGAACTGCCGGTGCGGCAGCGGGAGGCACAACAGGAGGTACTGCTGCCTGCACGGGAGTCTCTACTCTCGGAGCCTGTTGGCCTTGCACCGGAGGAGCCGGGGTTATCCGATTAACCTGTTCGCTCACAGTGAATTCCTTCGATATCTCGCTAGTAGCAGACTTGAATTCCTTGATTCCTTTTCCGAGTCCCCTTGCTATCTCTGGGATTCGCTTCGCACCAAAGATTAGCAGAATTGCCAGGAAAATTAGAATGAGTTCAAGTGGTCCGAGAGATCCCATAACAGCGTTTGTTAAAGTTTAATCCTGTCTATCCGGTCCATTTTCAATCATCACCTTCGTTATTGATGCCCGAGAGTGACGTGATTGATGCCGGAGAGTCAAGCCGCAAAATAACCAAAAAAAGTCTGATTATCCGCATGCAGTTCTATCTTGTTTAGAGCTTTACGATCCGTGTGATTCGCGGTTCCTAGAGAATATTCCACGGTTGTCCTGGAGAAAACGGTGTATTTTCCGCCTCATGAATCAACAATCGATACTTTCGCGCGAAGCCATTCACGCCTGGCCGAAGGCCGAACTTCATTCTCATCTGGATGGAGCCCTGCGGCTCAACTCAATTCTTGAGCTGGCTGAAAAGCAGGATAAAATGGACCTCCTGCCGGCGACAACGATGAAAACATTGGAGGTGGAGCTCGCCAAAGTCGATGATTCCGAAGATCTCTGGGATTATCTGGCCTGGTTCGACTATACCATAGCCATAATGCAAACCGAGGAGGCCCTTTCGCGGGTTGCCTACGAAATGGCGGAAGATTTTGCTCGAGAAAACGTGCGGTACGTCGAGGTGCGATTTGGACCGATCCTGCATACGGCTGAGGGTCTTTCCCTCGAAGCGGTGATGGAAGCCGTGCTGGACGGTCTCGCGCGTGCCCGTTTGGATCATGGAATTCTTTCGTCTGTCATCGTGTGTGCGCTTCGGGATCGATTCATAGATGCATCGGTGGCACAAGCGAAATTGGCAGTCGAGTATCGAGATCGTGGCGTGTCTGGCTTCGACCTCGCCGGAGGAGAAGCTGGTAATCCAGCAAAAGAGCATCTGGAAGCCTTCTACTACGCACGGAATAATCTCATGAACCTGACGGTGCATGCCGGCGAATCATGGGGACCCGAATCCATTCATCAGGCGCTATTCTTTTGCGGTGCCCACCGGATCGGGCACGGAATCACACTGGTTCAGGACCCCGAGCTGATGCGACACATCGTTGATCACCAGATTCCACTCGAAATCTGTCCGACGAGCAACGTCCAGACCAACGTCGTTCCCTCATACGAAAAACATCCGATCAAGGAGCTGGCCGATGCCGGTGTGGCCATCACCATTAATACCGACAGTCGCCTGTTCAGCCACACGAGTACTACGGGCGAAATGTATCTGGCCCACACACGCTGCGGATTGAGCGCTTCACAGACCGCCGAAGCGGCCATCAATGCATTTCGCCATGCGTTCCTTCCCTATGACGAGAGAATCCGACTCCTGGCAGAAGTCGAAGCGGAAATTTCTGTCGATTGAACCGATGGTCGATAACAATAAGAATACACGCTCCGTTCGACCTGCCGACGGGCTTCGCGGAACGATTCATCTGCCTGCGGACAAATCGATCGCACAGCGAACGGCCCTGTTCGCAGGAATTGCGGAGGGAACGAGCCGGATTGAGGGATATCCATCCTCTGCCGATCCGCAGTCAGCGCTCTCGTGTCTTAGACAGCTCGGTATTCAGATTGAGACGGATGAGGACGTTCTGATCATACACGGAAAGGGGATTCGAGGATTCTCGCCCCCGTCCGAACCCATTGACTGTGGAAATTCGGGCACTACGCTGCGCCTCCTTTCGGGTCTGTTGGCGGGGCAGAATTTTCGAAGCACGTTGATCGGGGACGAATCGCTCTCCTCGAGACCAATGGGTCGCATCCTCGATCCACTGCGACAGATGAATGCCCGGGTGGATTCGGTCGAAGGACACGCACCTCTCACCGTGGGACCTGCATCCGGCCCGCTCAGCGCAATCGAGTACACTCTTCCTGTTGCTTCAGCGCAAGTCAAGTCGTGCGTCCTATTGGCCGGTCTCTATGCCGACTCGGTCACAACCGTCATCGAAACGCTTCCCTCGAGAGACCACACCGAACGAATGCTCGGACTGGACACCGGAATTCAGCATGGCAAACGCCTCGTCCACATCAGGGGCGGAATGAAGGTCGAACCACGAAACTGGACGATCCCTTCAGATTTTTCGGCGGCTTCCTTTTTTATTGTGGCAGCGTGTATCACCCCTGGCTCAGTGCTCAAAATGCCGAATGTAGGACTGAATCCAACCCGCACCGGACTTTTGGAGGTCCTGCGCGCCATGGGCGCTCGAATTGAAATCGAAAACCAGCGCGAAATTTCTTCAGAGCCCGTCGGCGACATCACCGTTTACGCATCGCAGCTTGCGAGCGTCACCGTTACTAAGGATATCATCCCATCTCTAATCGACGAAATTCCGATTCTTTGTGTGGCGGCGATTCAGGCCACGGGCCGTACAGAAATCAGAGGTGCAGGCGAACTCAGGCACAAAGAGACCGATCGCATCGATGCCATGGTCAAGGGGCTGGGTGCATTGGGCGCAAAAGTCGAAGAATTTGAAGATGGGCTGGCAATTGAAGGGCCCCAGCAACTTCACGGCGGGCACGTTTCGGCATTTGACGACCACCGAATTGCCATGTCAATGGCCATTTCCGCACTATCCGCGTCGGATCCTGTACACATTTCCGGCGCCGATTCGGTTGCAGTGTCCTTTCCGGAATTCTTCCGGACACTCGATTCTATCCGTCCTGATCCGAACTGAATTGCGATTTCTTCCCAGGAATCCAGAGGTGGCGCTCGATATCGACCACACACTCGTCGACAAACTCGATACCTTCACTGCGCAGCATGTCCTCCATGATGTGAGGACCCCCGAATTTGGCCTGTCCGCTTAGGCCACCGTACCGATTCACCACACGGTGGCATGGTAGTCCGTGAGCTGCAGCAGCATTCAACGCCCATCCCACCGTTCTAGCCGCGCTTTTTGATCCCAGATATTCGGCGATGTGGCCGTAGGTCGTCACCTTCCCGAGAGGAATCTCAGCTACGACCGCCCACACGCGGTCAAAAAAGTCACTCTTTGATGAATCGGCCACCGAAGCGGTTTGGGCGCGGCCTGTGGATCCTCCACGGCCGCGCCCATCGTTATAACCCGTCATCATGCATTAAGATTAATAGAGCTACTGATTGCCCAGGATGATAGGCAGTCCATCCGAGCCGCTTCCGATAATTACGGTCTTGGCATTGTTGGAGCTGGCCAGTTCCTGGGTCGCTTCGATGCCCTTGAAACGCAAGAACATCGAGGAAAGGCTCCCGGTAATAATCCGCTGATACTCCGCCTGTCCGTTCGCTTCGATTTCTTTACGTTGGGCTTCGAGGCGTTCTTTAATAAGCGTGAACTCGTACCGCTCAGCCTCTTGCTCTTCCTTCAGCTTGTTCTCGATCGCCGTTCGAATCTGATCGGGGAGTGAAATATCCCGGATCAGGATGGCGTCCACAATGACATCGTTTAGAGCGACGGCATCGCGCACTTGGGCGAAAATCGTCTCCTGCAGTTCGGTTCGCCGCGTCGAATACAGTTCTTCGGGGGTATACTGCCCGACAATTTCCCGGACGGCACTCCGGAGTTCTGGCTGAACGAGCTTGCGGTAGTAGTCGGGACCATAGGTCACGTGCAAGCCGGCTAACTTATCGCCCATAGGGTGCCAACGAATCGAGGCATCCAGACCGATCGAGAGTCCGTTTGATGAGAGCGCCTGAATGTCTTCAAGCTGCTCCTGAATACGGATGTCGTATCGAAGGAGCGTCACCCACGGAGCGTGGACCTGCAATCCTTCACCATACAATTTATCCAGATCGGTGCCGCCGAAAACGCTGAATTTTACCGCGCCTTCTCCAGACCCGATAGTGGTGGTCATGCACCCGCCCGCAAGGGTGGCGATCATGAGAAATACAAAGGCCATAATGCCCATACGTAAAGCCGCCTTGGACAGATTTGGATACTGTTGTTGAGCCATGTTGTTGTTTGTTGTCTTCCGTGATAAAAACTATAAATGTTACAGTTGGTGGAACGAGCCTCGCGCCTCGTAGTTGCGCAGGGACAGCAGAACGAAGGCGGATTTCATCCGATAAACACACCATTCCAGGAGAAACCTTGAGCGGTATTTTGAAAGGCCAATTTGACCACCTGTCCGAAACACTGGGCCGCGACCGCGTTCTGGCTGACCACCCTGTGGGCCCGTACACCACGTTCAATATTGGCGGCCCGGCAGACGCGTTTTACGAAGCAACATCGGCAGAGGAACTCGCCGGCGCAATTGTGCTCGCAAGAAACGCCGATCTTCCTTTTTTCGTTCTAGGTCTCGGCGCCAACATTCTATTGGGGGACAAGGGATTTCGAGGTCTCGTTATTCGAAATGCCGCGAAACGTGTCTCGGTTTCTGAAGAGGGCATCCTGGAGGCGGAAAGCGGAGCCGTTTTCTGGCCCGACGTGATAAACATCGCGATCGACCTGGGATGGTCGGGCCTCGAGCACTACGCCGGAATTCCGTCGACGGTAGGCGGGGCTCTCTGGCAGAATCTCCACTTCCTCTCACCAGCGCCGGGGCGTGAGCGGACCATGTTCCTCGAAGAGGTGGTCCTCGACGCTCACATCCTGAGTCCAGACAATATCCGCCGGCGGGTGACGGCGGATTATTTCAATTTCGGTTACGATCAATCCATCATTCAACACTCCGGCGACATCGTCTTGATTGCCCGGTTCCAACTTAAAAAGGCTGATTCCGAGACGATGCGGCGCATCACGAAAGAAAATATTGAGTGGAGAAGCACGCGCCATCCACCGCTGGACACGGAACCCAGCGCAGGTTCAATATTCAAAAAAATCGAAGGCATCGGCGCCGGGCGCCTGATCGACGAATGTGGATTGAAGGGCACGAGAAAGGGTGGAATCGAAATTACCCACAGACACGCCAATATCATGATCAATCGAGGCGGTGCGACGGCGCAGGATGTCCTCTCTATGATTGAGTTCGTGGTGAAAACCGTTCAGGAGCAGAAGGGATATGTACTGGAGCCTGAGATCGCGTTTATCGGCGAATTCTGAGCCATATCGTGTACCTTGGCACCGGGATAAAAAACCCGGGATAAAAAACCTGAGAAATAAATCGGGATAACAAACCCTACTGATCAATTGAATTGGATTTACGGCAGCTGGGCGGTCCTTGAGAAAGACATCCGTCTCGAAATGAGGAGTCGGTACGCGCTCAACATGCTGTTCATGTTCGTACTCTCGTCTCTTCTCCTGATTGCATTCGCCTCGGGTCAGGAGCCCATGAGTCCACGAATGCAGTCTGCTCTTCTCTGGATTGTAATCGTCTTCTCCGCTTCCATCGGACTCGGTCGCTCGTTCGTCGCAGAGGAGGAACGCGGGACGGTACTGCTGCTTCAGCTCAATATTCCGGGCAGCCAGGTCTTCGCCGGCAAACTGATATTCAATTTCCTGCTACTGGTCGCGGTAAATCTGGTGGCTGCCTTCGTTTTTCGCGTTCTCTTGAACATGACCATTCAGGATGTGATGCTGCTTGCCAGCTCTCTTCTGCTGGGCTCGATTGGTCTGGCCGGCGTAACCACCTTACTGTCAGCTATCATCGCGCGTGCAACGAATAGAGGTCCGCTTCTTCCCGTCTTGCTTTTTCCGATGCTCGTTCCGCTCTTGCTCTCTGTTGTGAGGGCTTCGAGGCACGCCCTATCGGGTGGGCTCGGATGGGCGGAAGTTCAGGGAGACCTCCTGACCATTGTCGGATTTTCGGGTGTAGTGATCACGGCCGCTTTTTTGCTTTTTGACTACGTCTGGACCGACTGAGTGAAAGCGTTGTCAGACAATTCTTCCTGCCATTCGCGAACAATTATTTTGCGCAGCTTACCCACCCGCTGTAATCTTGGATTGAGCGCCGGTGTACCCAATTTTAGGTCGAGCGATCAAAAAACGAGTATTCGCATTTAACCCCGTTGATTCCCATCTATCGAAACACTCGTGGCTGAACCTGTCGTCAACTTGAAGAGGTACCTGCTCACTCGAAATCTGATTATCGGATGGGTGACCTGCGTGCTGCTGGCAGCGTTTCTGCTGAACATTCCGAAGATCAACATCCTCGAACACACGGCCCGGAACCTGTATTTTCACGTTCCAATGTGGTTCACGATGATGGCGGCGGTATTCGTCTCGGCCTATCACTCGTTCAAGGTGCTGAAAACGGGAGACCTGGTGGAGGACATCCGCGCCCTGCAGGCCGCGCGTGTCGGAGCGTTTTTCGGTGTATTGGGTCTCCTGACGGGCATAGTGTGGTCGAAATTCACCTGGTACGTAGGTACTGATATCTGGTGGAACATGGACCCCCGGCAGTACATGGTGTCGCTCCAACTGCTGATATACGGGGCCTATTTCGTGCTTCGATCCGCATTGGATGATCCCCGTAAGAGATCCCGAATTGCAGCAGTTTACAATCTGTTCGCAGCCACAACTACACCGTTCCTGCTCTATGTGATACCGAGGCAGATGGAGAGCCTGCATCCCGGCGCTGAAGGCAATCCCGCCTTCAGTGAAATCACCGACCCTTTGATGCGCCTCGTTTTTTACCCGGCGATCATAGGTTTCATCGGTATTTTCTGGATTGTTTACACGCAGCGGGTCCGAATTTCTCTGCTCAAGTATCGCGTCACTCAGGACTCTGAAATGTAATGCCTCACATGAACAGTCAAATTATTCAGGACTCACTGGCCACCGACCAGGCGGCATCTACCGTCTCGACGGCATTCGACAGCCTCTGGGCGGGCGGGGATATCCCGACGCAAAGCTTGAGCCGAATGGAGCAGGTCATGTTGGCAGATGACAAGATTTTCGTCGTGCTCGCGGTGGTACTGATCATCTGGGCCGGAATTGTGGTGCTTCTGCTAAGAAATGACAAGCGGCTACGAGACGTGGAACGAAGTGTTGAAGAACGAATTCCAGATCCAGAAGACGAACTGTAATTTTTGTAGATTCGCAGCTAACCTGCTCCAGGTGTGATTATGAAGCCTAAAACGATCGTTGGCCTTGTCCTGATTCTGGCATTCACGACGCTTCTTTTCGTGAATTTTGGACAGCAGGTTGGGGGATACATGAATTTTGAAGAGGCGCAGGCCACCGGTACCAAAGCGCACGTCGTTGGGATGTGGCTAGATACCGATACGTTCCGATACGATGCCCGCACCAACGTATTCTCGTTTCACATGCAGGATGACGCGGGAAATATCCGCGAAGTGCGATATCTCAATCCAAAACCGGCAAATTTCGAAGACGCGGAGAAACTCGTCATCGAAGGTGTAGCCGAAGGTGAAATCTTTATCGCGCACAATATTCTGGTCAAATGCCCGTCGAAATACAATGATACGCGGGCACTACAGGAATTTGAAGCAGAAGCTGCGGCCGCAGCGGGATTGGAGACCTGATCCTCGTTCCCTCTAGAGGTAGAGCCACTCGGCCAGCATGAAGAACACGAATATTCCCAGAATGTCGTTGCTGGTCGTGATGAAGGGCCCGGTGGCGAGAGCCGGGTCGATTCCAAGTTTGTCGAGCAACAGCGGCGTCATCGCGCCGATGGTTGTAGCCAGAACGATAACGATCAGCAGTGCGGTCGAGGCGGTGTACGCCAGCTGAGTCGGAGAGGCTACCTGAGCCGGAAAGGCGGGGCCCACGATAAGAATACCAATTCCAAGGACGGCCGAGGCCACGAGGCCGTTCAATAGGGCGACGGAGAGCTCTTTTCGTAGTCGCATCTTTATGTCGGAAGCCCAGATATCTCCAGAAGCCAGGCCCTGCACGGCTATCGCTGAACTCTGAATTCCGGCATTTCCCGCCGTCGCCATGACGATGGGAATGAATCCGGCCAGGATCGAAGCCGCGGCCAGCGAAGCTTCAAAGGAGAGGATTACCAGCGCCGCGAGGGAGGCGCCGGCGAGACCAACCAGCAGCCATGGAAGTCGACCGCGCATAATCCGAAAGACCGAATCCGTGGCTTCCTCGCCTCCAGCCACACCCGACATCCTCTGAATATCTTCCTCCGCTTCGTCTCGAATCACGTCTACAATATCATCGATGGTAATGCGGCCTACCAGTCGGCCAACGCCATCGACCACGGGAAGGGTTATCAGGTCGTAGCGCTCCATCAACCGGGCGACTTCTTCCTGGTCCATCTCCGTCGGAACGGAAACGATATCGTCATTCATGATTTCCGAAATGCGGGCGGTGGCAGGGGAAAGAAGCAGCTTCTTCATCGTCACGATCCCTGTCAGATGCCCCGGCCCATCCACAACAAATAGCATGAAGATATCTGCGATGGCGTCCGCGTGAGCACGAACTTCTTCGGTGGCATCGGCAACACTAAAGTCGCTGCGTACGGCCACGAATTCCGTGGCCATGAGACCACCCGCCGTGTCCTCATCGTGAGAAAGTAATTCCTTGACATCTTCGGCATCTTCCAGCGCGCCGATAATCTCTTTGGCTACGTCGAGCGGGAGGTCGGCGAGCACATCGGCAGCATCGTCCGTCTCCAGCTCGTCAATCATGGCCGTCAGACGCTCATTCGGTATGTCGTTGGCCAGGCCTGCGCGGAAATCGTCGTCCAGTTCCGCCAGAACCTCTCCACCCATATCCGCCGGCAGCCACTCCAGCGCATCTCGCGCCAGATCTTTCGAGAGGTGACTCAAGATTCTGGCAAGATCCGCGGGGTGTAAATCGGTCAGCACATTGAGGACCATGCCTCGTTGACCGGTCTCAATCAGCGAAGAGATATCTTCTACGAGTTCTGCATCGACCTCAATGGGGCCGCTCAGACGCGCCGGATCTTCCTGTGATGTGTTGATGGCTGGTTCCATGTGTCATGGAGTGAACACTGTGGTAGAACAACGGATACCGGAACCGGGACTCCGGGGCGAAAAGCGGGGTCCCAGCGCGATCTCTTGAACACCCGAATCAAGCATCGTGAAGATAGAGTGCCAGTTGGACAAAGTCCTCAGGCGATAGCTCTTCGGCTCGTTTCGGGGCAACATCTTCGGGCAGAGGCTTCCCCGCCTCCTGCACTATCGCCGAAAGGCTGTTCCTGAGTGTTTTTCTGCGTTGATTGAAGGCGGTCCGGATGATCTTTCTGAGCCAGGCCGGATCGACCCCCGATTCGGTAGGTTGCTTCGAAAAGTCGAGCCGAATTACCGCGCTCCGCACATCAGGCCGGGGAAAGAACACGTTTCGGGAGACCGGAAATAGCAGTTTGGGCCGGCAAGCATGCTGAACAGCTACCGAGAGGATTCCGTACTCCTTGGTTCGCGGCGCGGCCACGAGGCGCGCCGCAACCTCATACTGCATCATGATTACCGCTTCTTTCAGGTCATCAGCGGCGTCCAGAAGCGAAAAAAGTATCTGAGACGTGATGTAATAGGGAAGATTTCCGATGACCGACAACCGCTCAACATTCTGCTCCCTGGCAAATCCACTCCAATCGAACTTCAGTACGTCACCATGAATCACGTGTACGTCAGGAAGAATCTGGTGTAGATGATCGACAGCCCGCTCATCGATCTCTATTGAGGTGAATCGAGCATAGCGCTCAGCCAGAAGGCGAGTAAGCGCACCAGTGCCAGGACCGATCTCCACGACCAGATCACCCTTCTCAGCCTCAAGCGAACCAACGATTTTACGAATGGTGTTCGGGTCCTGAAGAAAATTCTGGCCCAGTCGTTTGATGGGTTTCAGCACCTTCACTAACCTCCAAACGGCGTTTTGAGGTAGCGACGAGCCAGTTCTCGAGAACTGGAGTATTCCCTCATGCCCAGAACACGGTTGTAAGCATGCTCGGCTTCTGCTCTTCGGCCGAGCGCATCGAGCACCATACCCTTTTGAAGTGTCGCGTTGACGCGGAAATGCGAGTCATGGCTGAAACCGGATTCCAGCTCGAGTGCGATATCGAAGTGAGCGAGCGCGGCGTGCAGAGAGTCCCCGCGCCGTTCGTCCCTACCCAGATAATAGTGCGCCTGCGACGCCAGCGGTTTCACATAACCAGCCTTACCCTCTTCGTAAAATTGCACGACACGTTCAAACACGGCGCGCGCTGTCTTTGACTGGCCCCAACGAGAAAGAATTCGTCCCAGAAGCACGTGAAACAGAGCATTATCCGGGTAGCGATCGCGCAGCAGGCGGATGTATGTCATGCTTTCGGAGTAGTCCGGCTCGAACACCGTATAGATCTGCAGTAGAAAGTAGGCCGCTTCGGCAGAAACGAAACGCCCGTGCTCAGCCGCTAACTTCAGCCGCCTGAGTCCACGCGCACTGTCTCCGTCAGGGAAAAAAAACATCAACGGTTTCACGATGGGATACTTGCGCGGAAGGGCTTCGGCGAAATAATCATACACACCTACACCAAAAAGTAGGTCGGCGTTACTGGTATCCGCATCCGCAATCTTAAATACGTCATCTAACGCGGATTTTCCGTCCTGGGCAGCAGCCAGCCACTCCCGTCGGTCAGAAAGCAATCGTCCCCTGAATCCGTAAGCCGCCGTCTTAAAGAACATCGCGTCGAACGCAAATCGAGGGTCACCCTCCAGCCGATTGGAAAGCTCGATTACGCGATTCATTTCTGTCAGAAAGGCCTGATCCAACGAGGTGTCCTTCACCGAAAGAGTTGGCAGGATTTTCCACCAGATGGTCAACGAGTGCAAAAACGGTCCGACCGGATGCTCAGGATAACGCGACTGGATCAACGAAAAGACCGAATCGGCCTGCTCGTAGCGCATATTGTAGAGATGGTCAAGGGACTCATCGGCCCACTCTAGCAGATCCGGCTCGCTCAGAATTGAGCCCTCGAGGGGAATCGTCCAGGCTTTTTGGAACTCGGTGCCCGACGTCTGTGCAACGGCGTCCACAAGCGAAGCAAACGAAATCAGGAGAACAAGGATATGTGAGCGACAGAAGAGCACTTCCCATCAACAAGATGGCTCCAACCCCAGTTCCTTCCGCTTATCCCCGTTTGGTCAGTGACCGCGTTCCCTGATAAACGAGACCTACAAGGAGAATTTTGGCGAGATCGACCGGCACGAATCGAAGCCATCCTTTATCGATGGATTCGAACCAGGTCACGTGTTCGGCCGCGTAATGAAGCCACCCCACTCCAAGCACAAATAGCGTGAGTGATCCGACTATCATTGAAAGAACACTTCCGCCCATGCCATTCCAGCGTTTTGAAGCAAAGCCAATGGCAGCGGCCGAAAGAGGGTAGGCCAGAAGATATCCCGCCGTTATGGCTCCAAAGAGATACGCTGGGCCGGAGCCGTCACCTGCATAGACGGGCAGAAAAAGCCCAATAAGAAGGTACATGCCCTGAGCGAGCATTCCATTTCGCCATCCCAGATACAGACCACTTCCGTAGACCGCCAGCGTCTGAAGGGTGAACGGTACTTCCCATAGATAGAGCCTGAACTGAGCTCCGAGAGCAGTCAGAGCTGCAAACCCGAGAATACCCAGCATCTGCATAGTCACAGAGGCTGAGCCGCTGCGAAGGTCGTCAATGGTCGAGACGCTGGTCGTCCGAAGTCCCAGAATAGATTCCATAGTGTCGAGGTCGATGTACTGGTTATTTGGTGGCTGCGCCCGAAGTTGGGAGAAGGACGGCCGCAAGATAGGAAGCAATTTGAACTAAAATCGGTGCCTGGCCGGGTCCAAGGGGATCAGAGAGACGAACCCTCCCGAACGCGCTCATAGTTCAATCGGGACTCGAGCCATTTTTCTGTGATGCTCATCGTAATGCCTTTCCGCTTGGCATAGTCTGTCACCTGATCGCGCGCAATCTTGCCCACATTGAAGTACTCTGCTTCCGGGTGGCAGAAGAACAAGCCGCAGACAGAGGCCGCGGGCAGCATAGCAAGATGTTCGGTGAGCTCTATTCCCGTCGTAGACGACACGTCCAGAATATCGAAGATTGTCTCTTTTTCTGTGTGGTCTGGTTGAGCCGGATAGCCGGGGGCCGGCCGGATACCTCTGTATTTTTCGGCGATGAGCTCGTCTTTCGAGTGACGTTCCAGCTTCTCATACCCCCATAGCTCCCGGCGGACCACTTCGTGCACGTATTCGGCAAACGCCTCGGCCAGCCGGTCCGCTAGGGCTTTAAGAAGTATTGCTCGGTAGTCATCGTGATCGGCTTCGTAGGTTGCCACCAGTTCGGATACTCCGTTACCTGATGTCACGGCAAACATTCCAACATGACTCTGGATCTCATTTGAGGATGGAGACACAAAATCAGCCATCGCGCGGTTCGGTTTTCCTTTTGATTTTTGGGATTGCTGCCTGAGGGTGTGTAGAAGCCTCTGGCCACCTTCGATCTCAAGAACGATATCGTCGCCGACTGAATGCGCCGGGAAAAGCCCGACAACTCCTTTTGGTACCAGGAGGTCGCCGTCTGTCAGTTCATCCAACATCTCCTTCGCATCGTCGAACAATCCACGCGCCGCTTCTCCCCTTCTGTCATCATCCAGAATGGCCGGATACTTGCCCTTCATCTCCCACGCTTGGAAAAAGGGTGTCCAGTCGATAAAGGGGCGCAGATCGCTCACGGTGACCTGGTCAAACAGTCGAATCCCTGTTTCTCTCGGTTTCGGATCGGTTTCCAGAGTAAAAGAGAGCCGTAGAGGGTTCGACCTGGCTTGGGTAATGGAGAGATACTTTTCACGGCGGTTTCTACTCTCGTATCGATCCCGCAGCTTTTCGTAGGAAGCGCGGGTGCGGCTCACAAATTCGTCTCTTGTTTCATCCGAGAGGAGGCTTCCGACCACCGTAACACTGCGCGAGGCGTCCAGAACGTGAATGACCGGGGCCTGGCGAGCAGGCTCAATCTTCACGGCCGTGTGCATTTCTGATGTTGTCGCGCCTCCGATGAGGAGCGGGAGGTCGATCCCGCGTCGTTGCATTTCACTCGCAACGTGGACCATTTCGTCCAGAGAGGGAGTGATCAAGCCGCTCAGTCCAACTGCGTCCACCTCGTGTTTAAGTGCTTCGTCCAGAATCTTTTCCGCCGGAACCATTACGCCCAGATCAATGATCTCGTAATTATTGCACCCGAGCACCACTCCCACAATATTTTTGCCGATATCGTGGACATCGCCCTTTACTGTCGCCATCAGAATTCTGACCTGTCTTTCTCCCTCCCCGACTTCCGCCTTTTCAGCTTCGATGAAGGGGGTCAACCAGGCAACGGCCTTCTTCATCACGCGCGCGCTCTTTACCACCTGAGGCAAGAACATTTTTCCCTCCCCGAAGAGGTCTCCCACACGATTCATTCCGGCCATCAAAGGGCCCTCGATCACGCGAATGGCCCTCTCATACTTCAGCCTCGCTTCTTCGGTGTCCTCTTCAATGAACTCTACTACGCCTTTCACCAACGCATATTTCAATCGCTCCTCGACTGACTCCAGCCTCCAGGCAAGCACTTCTTCTTCAGTCTGATCCTTCTTTCCAACGACCCTCTCGGCCAGATCCACCAGCCGCTCGGTCGCATCTTCATCGCGGTTGAACAGGACATCTTCAATGGCCTTGAGCAGATCCGGTGGGATGTCATCGTATAGGGCTACTTGTCCGGCATTGACTATGCCCATGTCCATTCCAGCCTGAATGGCGTGGTACAGGAACACCGTGTGCATGGCTTCCCGAACCGTGTCGTTCCCTCGAAACGAAAAGGAGAGATTGGAAACTCCGCCGGAAACCCGGACGCCCCGCAGATTTTCCTTGATCCACCGCGTCGCCTCCAGGTAGTCCATTGCATAGCGATTGTGTTCTGGAATTCCCGTCGCGACTGCGAAAATATTCGGATCAAAGATGATGTCTTCAGCAGGAAACTTGAGCTCTTTGGTAAGAATGTTGTAAGCCCGCTGACAAATCTCTTTTCGACGATCAGCCGTCTCTGCCTGGCCTTTCTCGTCAAACGCCATCACAATTACGGCGGCGCCATACATGCGGGCTCGCCGAGCCTGCTCCCGAAACGGACCCTCTCCTTCCTTGAGACTAATTGAATTGACGATAGACTTGCCCTGCACGCAACGCAATCCGGCTTCGATAACATCCCATTTCGACGAGTCGACAACGACCGGTACGCGAGCAATATCCGGCTCTGCAGCAATCAGGTTCAGAAACCGGGTGATGGCACTCTCCGAATCAAGCAGGCCCTCATCCATGTTCACGTCGATCAGCTGCGCACCGTTCTCCACCTGCTGAAGAGCGACTGAGACCGCTTCATCGTAGTTGTCATCCTTGATCAGGCGGGCGAAGCGACGCGAGCCCGTCACATTGGTGCGTTCCCCGATATTGACAAAGTTCAGGTTCTCTCGAAATATGAAGGGCTCGAGCCCGGATGTCCGCAGCGTCGCCTCGGGGGAGGGAATTACACGCGGCGGATGTTTCGAGGCGGCGTCAGCAATAGCACGAATATGGTCGGCCGTCGTACCGCAGCACCCCCCGACAATATTCAGAAAACCGTCAGCTGCGTAGGCATCTACCTGAGACGCCATGAACTCGGGCGTCTCATCATATCCCCCGAACTCGTTCGGAAGACCCGCATTAGGATATAAACTCGTCAGAACCGGGGCGATGTTCGACAGCGTTTGGAGATATGGACGCATCTGCTCCGAACCCAGTGCGCAGTTCAACCCAATCGACATCAATTCGGGGGTGTGGGACACAGAGATCCAGAATGCCTCCGTGATCTGGCCTGACAACGTTCTGCCGCTCTGATCCACGATGGTGCCGGATATCATTACGGGCACGGTCCGACCCTTCGTCTCAAATACCTGGTTGATAGCGAAAATCGCAGCTTTCGCGTTCAACGTGTCAAAGATGGTCTCGATGAGCAGGATGTCGATGCCGCCCTCCATCAGCGCAGAAATCTGCTCGGCATAAGAGGCGGCCATCTGCTGGAAGGTTACCGTCCTGAATCCCGGGTCGTTCACATCGGGAGACATGTTCAGAGACGCATTCGTGGGACCGACTGCGCCGGCCACAAATCGGGGTTTATCCGGCGTGCGCAATGTCCAAGCATCAGCGGCTTCGCGGGCCACACGCACGGCCGCCAGATTGATATCGGACGATGCATCTTCGAGACCGTAATCAGCCTGCGAAATCCGATTGGCAGAAAAGGTGTTGGTCTCGATGATATCCGATCCTGCAGCCAGGTACACTTCGTGGATACCCTTGATCAGCTCGGGTTTGGTCAGAGACAGAAGGTCGTTATTCCCGAAAAGGGGCTGGCCATGACCTGCGAAACGATCACTCCTGAAGTCCTCTTCCTGGGGCTTTTCGTTCTGAATGAGCGTGCCCATAGCGCCGTCCAGGACGAGAATTCGTTCCGAGAGAGCTTTAAACAGGATTGTTCTGCGGTCGTCCATGGGTGGCGGATTTCGAGCGATGGAGCACTCGAACGACCATCCTACGGGCTGGTTCTACCAAATGCGATTCAGGAAGCCCTCAGAAAATCCAGTACCAGGTTGGAAAAGCGATCTGGATCATCCGCGTGGAGCCAGTGGCCCGCACCCGCCATTTCCTTCATCTCCGCAAACGGAAACAGCGCTCGGATGGAAGGCAGATCGTCCTCCTTAAGATATCCAGACTCCATTCCTCGAATAAAGAGGGTGTCGCCCTCGAAGGAATTCCAGCTCTCGACAACCCCCAATACATCGCTGTAGGATGCTCGAATGACGGGCAGATTGATCCGCCACCTGAATTCTCCGTCTTCCCGCGTAAGATTTTTCATCAGAAACTGCCTCAGGCCTTCCTCTGGAATCATAGGCTGCAGCGCTGCTTCAATTTCTGGGCGACTTTCAAAGAGGGATGGATCGATGGATTCCAGTGCCCTGAAAATCGATTCATGTCGGGGCTCGTATGCTCTCGGGGCGATGTCTGCTACAATCAGCCGATCGACGACCTCGCTGTGTTCAAGGGCAAGGTGCATTCCGAGCTTACCGCCCAGGGAATGTCCCAGAAAATGCGCTTGAGGCAGGTGTTCGTCTTCAAGCAACTCAAGGAGGTCTTGAGCCATGGCCGAGTAATCGAAGACGTCAGAATGTGGGCTCCGACCGTGATTCCTGAGGTCAACGACAATCGTTCGGAAATACCGGCCAAACTGCTTTCGGGCCAGAGATGCCCAATTGCCGCCGGCTCCAAATAAGCCGTGTACGATAATCAGGGGGTCGCCATTGCCGTATGTCTGACGGAATAATCTCATTCCGCGAATCTACGGTGCGCGTCGGGTCCAGTAAACGAACGGGAACAGAATTACCGACTGGATCCAGGCTTTTCAGCCCTACTCTTCTTCCTTATCGTCGAGGTCCTCTTTATCGACATCATCGCCATCGACGTCATCATCATCCAGATCATCGCCGAAACCACCCCATCCGCACCGGCATCTGCCGCTGTTGACGCAATAGACCGCGATCACTATCAGGATGATCCACCAGAGGGAGGAGCCTCCCATATGAACATGGGCGACATCAGTGTTCGTGAGGAACATGATGAGAACTACCAGGCCGCCGGCCAGGAGCCATTTTGATCTACCGCTACGTGCTGATTCTGACATGGAATTATCGGTTGCTTCCCTCGAATTCGTTCTTCCTTATGAGGTGTCCATTCTGAAGCCCTCTCGTAGGGGAGTCTGGACACGCTTTGTGCTTACGGGAGAGGATCCTTCAGGGTTGCAACGATCCTGATCGCATTCTCCTTTAATTCGGCGCGCGAGTGCTTCAGGGCTTCGGGAGGAATCGGGCCAAGACTCAGGAAGTGATCGGGAATGCAAAACTTAGGCAAGAGGGCAGCAAGTTCGGATTCGAACCAGTCCTTTGTAGGCAGCTCTCCCGACATCTGGACAAAGGCCACCGGTCGTTCACCAAAACGCGCGTGCGGAACGCCCACCACCACAGCTGCTACCACTCCTTCCAATGAAGACAACGTCGCGGCAACCTCATTAGGATCGATATTTTCGCCACCAGACAGGATCATTCCGTCCGCTCGTTCACCAATTTCCAGATTACCCTCTGACGTAAACCGAACCGTATCCCCCGTCGACATCCAGTCTTCCTGATCGCGCTCCAAGCCTGCGTAGCCCTGAAATACTACCGGTCCCCGCACTTCGAGAACGCCCTCGTCGTCCGTGCGAGTTTCAACACCGCCTAGTAGGATGCCTGCGTGCACATTTTTTCTCTCGCTAGTCTCGCCACTCGCACTACTCGCACTACCCCACCTGTCGGAAAGACTGATCATGGAACTGGTTTCGGTCATCCCATAGGTGGTCCGAATGGGATAGCCCAGTTCAATTGCGCTCGCGAGAAGGTCTGCGTTCAGACTGGCGCCGCCGACGACCACGTCCCGGACGGCCGCGGGGCACCGCACGCCTTCGGTAACCAGATCGTGAAGCTGAGTGGGCACCAACGAAATCAGAGTCGGCGGCGCCGAAAGAAGTTGCTGAGCTATCGACTGATCTCTCGTCGCCAGTTGCACGGCCGATCCCGCAACGAACGACCGCCACAGTATGGCCAGGCCCCCAATGTGAAAGGCAGGAAGGCTCCAGAGCCATCTGTCTCCGACTCCGGGTTCGAGAATGCTATTGACCGCGATCGCGGATGACAGGTGATTTTCGGGGGTGTGGAAGGCAATCTTGGGGCTTCCTGTACTGCCGGAAGTTAAAACAAGTGTAAATCCGAGTAGAACATCCTCTTTTTTTGCTTCGACAGGTTGTTCAGCGTGCGCTGGCGCTTGGGTAGCCAGGGTGACTATTTCGTCGAATCTAGCGTCCGGCCAACGAGGACTGATGACGAACGGAGGCCGGCCCGCCCTAAGCGCGCCGTATATATCGGCGATCAACTGGACCGTATTCCATGAGCGCAAGGGCACTACTGATGGTTGGAACGTTGAGTATAGAGCAGCCCTCTGCTCAACCAGTCGGTCCAGCTCTGCGAAGGTGAGATCACGTCCGTCGGCCTCGGCGACGGCCCGAAAGTCCGGATTATGGATCGCTTGCCATGATATCGGGCAGATCGGTGGACCCAATCCACTCCTGCTCAGATAAGCTTCCTGGTATGAAGGATTCGGGCTCACGTCAGGTGGATTTCGTTCAGGCGGCCCATATCGATGTCTGCTCCGGGGTGGGCCGGCAGATCTGCAACACAGATGGAGTCACCCTCCAGACTCTCAATCTTCGCTCCAACATCGTCCTGTAAATATCCATAGGTACCAAATCCGACAGCAGGTCCGTCGAAGCGAGACGCGATCCCAACGAGCGCAGTCATGCCGACTCCCGATTCGTACGCCGAGGACCAGGCAACGCTGCGCCCCGAGTCTTGAATCATCAGTGCCCGGCTCATCACGCCATCGATTGCACCAAGGAGTGATGGTTTCAGGACTACGATGTCCGCATGGACCCAATTTTCGGAGTTAAGACTCTCGTCAATGGCCAGTCGAAGCGGATACTCGCCTCTATTGTCGACCTCAAAACAGCCAATCCAGGGCTCTTCAATGAACTCGATCCGCTCGCGGCGCCCCCCGACGTGATCAGCAAATAAAAGAGCATCCTCGCGCTTCCAGAGACCGTTGGCGTCGAGCCGGACGGTGCATTCTGGATTGAGCTCCATCCAGTTGAGTAGGCGATCACTGTCCTCACGAGCGGAATTGCGCCCGACTTTGAACTTCACACTGACCCCGGCGCGTACGGATCCTGCTGGATTCAGTCTCACATTGTCCATGCATGACCGTTTCAATTCCCCCAGAGAGGAAGCAAACGAGGTCCCATTCTTGGCCGCCACCATCCCCCTGCGGGCACAATCCACAGCGAACTCGAGCGAGGGAGTGACCTGTCCGCTTCGAACTGCTTCCAGAGCGCCGTCGAACGTTTCTGGGCCATAACCATCCAGGGGCGCCGCCTCTCCCCATCCCGTGTTGCTCCTACCGTCCTCGGCGCGAACAAGAATTCCTCTGCGCGTGGACATCATGGCGCCGCCGACCGGAACCGGCTCCTTCATCGCGAGCGAGTAGGTAAAGAAGCGCAATGTTGTAGAGGTGTTCATTTTCACACTAGCCGGAAAAATCGATCCCATTTCAGGCCGCCACTACCCATCCAAGGGAAAACAGGATAGTGTAAATCAGCAAGTTCCTTGCCGTCATGGCCAGAACTCCGTTCAGGCGCGCACCATCCTCCTGGGGAATCGCCCGCAGTAGTGTTACGGCTTTGAAAAAGAGTGGAGTTGCAAGGAGTGAGAGCAGAATCCATGCGGGTGAATCGTAACCCTTCCAGAGCACCACCGGTACAGCGGCTGCCAGTACCATACAGGCTACATATATCCTGATTCCGGCGTCCCTGCCGAGCCGCACCACTATCGTTTTCTTCCCTGCCCGCCCGTCTTCGAGAACATCTCGAATGTTGTTGGCCAGAAGGATTCCCACCGACAGGAGGCCAGGACCCAGTCCTGCGATCCAGACTTCGATGGGCCACGAGAGACCTTGTACAAAATAGGTACCCGCCACCGCGACCGGGCCAAAAAAGATCAGGACGAAGACATCCGCGATCCCGAGATAAGCCAGCGAGTATCGCCCACCCGTGTACAAGAGCCCGAACGCGATGGAGGAGAAGCCAATGACCACAATGGGCAATCCTCCACGCATCATGAGGTATATGCCCGAAAGAAGCGCTGCGAAGAAGGTGAGATAGGTTGCCAGTTTCATTGCGGCCGGAGTCACCATCCCGGATTGAACAGCGCGCCGGGGGCCGAGCCGATCGGAGGTGTCGGCACCTTTCTTGAAGTCAGCCAGGTCATTGTGGAAATTGGTGCCAACCTGTATGAGAACGGCTCCGGTCAACGCAAGAATGGCCGAGACCGCGTGAAAGATGCCGTCCGAATACGCCACCGCTACCCCCAGCAAAACAGGACTTATGCCGGCCCAGAGAGTCTTGGGCCGCGCTGCTTCGATCCATATGCCCACACGAGAATTCAAATCAAGGGCGGTATGGGAACTGGGAAAAATTGGGCTTCCGCTTTTCGTTGAAGGCGTTGCGCCCCTCCTGTCCTTCTTCACTCATGTAAAACAGCATGGTGGCATTGCCTGCCAGTTCCTGGAGTCCAGCCTGACCGTCACAGTCCGCGTTCAAGCCTGCCTTCAGGCAGCGAATGGCCATTTGAGAATTCGCCAGGATCTCGCGGCACCACTGCACGGTTTCTTCCTCCAATCGATCCAGAGGTACCACTGTGTTGACCAACCCCATTCTCTCTGCCTCTTGGGCCGTGTAGGACCGGCACAAAAACCAGATCTCTCGCGCTTTCTTTTGCCCCACGATTCGGGCCAGGTAACTCGCGCCATATCCGCCGTCAAACGATCCGACTTTGGGACCGGTCTGCATGAACTTTGCGTTGTCGGCTGCGATGGTGAGATCGCACAAAACGTGGAGTACGTGTCCACCACCGACTGCCCAGCCCGCGACCATCGCAATCACCGGTTTTGGACAGGTCCGGATTTCTCGCTGAAAATCCAGAATATTCAAGCGCATCATGCCTGTGCCCTCCTCCTTGTATCCAGCATCGCCTCTGATGCTCTGATCGCCGCCACTACAAAACGCTTCCGGCCCCTCTCCTGTTAGAATGATGACGCCGATTCGTTCATCATCCCTCGCATCCTGCAGAGCTTCTCGCATCTCTGATACCGTTGCGGGTCGGAACGCGTTTCGGACCTGAGGCCGATTGATGGTAATCTTTGCGATTCCTTCAGCTTTATGGTAGCGGATATCTGTGTATTCCCGGACCGTTTTCCAATCGACTGCAGACATGGTTCAGCCTTGTTCGAATTCAAAAAATTCCACGAGCGCGGCAAGATAAGCCCTGGGCTGCTCCGTGTGGACAATATGGCCGGCACCCTCGATCGGTACGAAATTGATTCTGGGAGAGCTCTCCTGAAGTCGCGAGCCGATGTCCTGGTATTTCCTGTCCCGGGTGCCAGCGATGAACAGCATCTCTGGTTCCAAATCTGACAACTGGCTCCACATCGAGAGGTGGCGTCCCGCGGAGTACCCTCTAAGAGCCTCGGCAAGTCTGGTGGGATCGCCTGTTGCTCTCTCCTTTTTGATCAGGTAGAGCAGGGGCGAATCGAGAAGAGAGGAGAACACGGGCTGATTGTACCACTCGGACAACATACTGGGCCAATCGTGCAATATTTTTTCGACCCAGATGTCATCAGACACACGGCGCGCGGCCCTTTCAGCGGAGATCTCAATACCGGGGTTGCTCGACTCCACAACTAGCTTCTCAATCCGATCGGGGAATTTCAACGCAAAATGCATCGCAACCCGGCCTCCCAGTGAATATCCGACCACGCGAGCCCGTTCGATGCGCTCGACATCCATCAGGCGATCGAGGGCACCGCTGGTTACTTCGAGCCAGTCTCCTTTCGCCCCCATGGAACCACCGTGGCCTGGAAGATCAATGGCCAGCGATGGACAGGAAAGTCCGCGCGCGATCGAGGACCAGTCATCGGAATTACCCAGAAAGCCATGCAGAAATATTAAAGGCGCTTGCGCCTGTTTTTGCCCCCCACCAACCAACCACTTGAAGTTCAAATCCAGCATCAGGATTCAATCCATTTTTGTTGGTATTCCTGCGGTGGACTTGCTATCCGGACCATGCTCGCACGGGAAATCTTTCTCTATCACAATGCGCAAAGGCTGACCAGAGGACGATTCAGCCATAAAATCGAATCCGACTCTATCATTGTTGGCCCAGTCCCGAGTCCACTCTCGCGGAATATCGATCTGCAGGTGTGCATTGTTCTGCCTCACATTTGCCTTAGAAATGTCCTCCATTGAAGACAGGGATATCGAAAACGATTGCGCCAGGAAGGGAAGTACGAGAGCGATATTGCTGTTCATCTCCAGGCTGAGAACATCTTCCAGGGAAAGCCGGCAGCGTATGAATCGATCTGTGAAGCGAACTTTCATGATCAGTTTCCGAAGAGTCGCTCGATACGTGCGGCCATCGCGCCGAGTATCCGGCGTTGTTCTTCGAGATTTGCGTCCCTCTGTGTGCGCACTTCGATGACCACGGAACCATCGGAGTCAAGCGCACTGGTAATTTCCACGCGCAGATCGTCAATGGTTGAGACCAGGGAATGAGCGAGGCCGAACTGAGCCGCGGCGCTCTCAAATCCCATACCGTGAGGAGTGCCGAAGAGAGTCTCGAACTCCGCACCCTGATCGCGCAGGGGCAGGTAAGAAAAGATGCCACCACCATCGTTATTGATCACGACCACAATAGCATTTCGAGAAGCACACAGCGCGAGAGAATTCATGTCGTGCAGGAGCGCCAGGTCGCCGATGAGTACTACTGGGCGCTTTCGATGGCCGTCGCCAAAGCCCATTGCGGTCGCGATGGTGCCATCGATACCGCTGGCACCCCTGTTCGCAACCAGTGCAGTGGACGCCCCGCTGGTTGAACTGCACAAATCCATGTGCCGGATAGGGTTGCTGGAAGCGACGGCCAGAACGACATCAGAATTCAGACACTCACTCAGCGTCCTTGCCGTGGTCTGTTCGGTCAGTTTCTGGCCCAAGTCCTGTTGCAGCCACTCCTCTGATGTGCTGATGACCTTTTTCCAGTTGGCTGGCCAGTCAGAATCAATTTTTGGGCGAGCTGCACCGTTCTCAGATTCGACCCGCTCTACCAACAGAAAGAGCATTTCGAGTGGATCAGCCTCGATTCGGTGGTCCAGGGAGTGAGAGGGGTCAATGCGGCGACGCCGGGAATCAACCACGATGTGCCGTGCCTGCGCAGCGAGAGCCAGCGTGCGTTTCGATACGGGAGAGGCTCCAAACTGAATCACGAGGTCCGGGCTCAGCAATTCTGGAGGATTCCCATAAAACACGGCTTCTGCATGAGCTATCCCGATTTTTGAATCCAGGCCAAGGCGCGCCTGAGAGGATATATCGGCGATGAACACAGCGCCAAACGGCTTGCAGCACCGAATGACTGCATCCCTGATGGCGAGAGGATCACCGCGTAATCGGCCCAGAAGGATCATGGGCCGTTTGGCGCCAGCCAGCTCATCCAGAAGCCTGGTGACACTGTCACGGCTGACAGACTCTGCATGTTGGTACGTCGTGAACGGGGCGCCACTTTCGTCCCACTCTTGCAATCGTGCCGACGCATTGTCCTCGTACGGTTTCGGAGTAGGTGCCAAAGGCTCGCGAAACATACAGTTGAGGTGAACGGCGCCTCTGCGCGATCGAGCCACAGCCTCGTCGATGGTCGTCAGCACATACTCCGCCGGAATGTCGCCCGACGGCGCCGCGAGATCAACGAACCATTCTACGTAGTCTCCAAAAATTCCTTGCTGCCCGATGGTCTGATTGGAATCGGTGTCCCGCAGCTCAGGAGGACGATCTGCCGTCAGAAGAATCATGGGCACCTCCTCCATCGATGCCTCGATGACTGCGGGATATCCATTTGCCAGCGCAGTCCCGGACGTGGTTATCCATGCCGCCGCATGACCCCTGGCTTTGCCGTATCCCAGGGCCTGAAAAGCCGTTCCTCGTTCGTCGAAATGCATGTGAACGGTAGTCAGCTCGTGGGAGGCCGCGGCCATCACAAGAGGGGTAGATCTGGATCCAGGAGCTGCATAAAAGGTCGTCACGCCATTTCTGACGAGCTCTTCGACCATCAGATCGGTCCAGAATCGATTTCTATTTGGGGCTCTTGAGTTCAAGACCGAGAATGTGGGTAAAGTCCGTAATTTTTTGTTCAATTTCGAGCCATTCGTCACCAGGCTCCGAGCCTTCGACGAGTCCCGCGCCCGAAAACAGAGACAGCGTGTCTCCTGCGAGAACCCCACACCGAAGAGCGACCGCAAATTCGGCTGAGTCCCTTGTAATCCAGCCTATGGGGCCCGCGTACCAGCCCCGATCAAAGTCTTCAAGTGAGTCGATGGCTTCCATTGCCAGTGTCGTCGGCGCTCCGCCTACAGCCGGTGTCGGGTGCAATCGATCGAGCAGATCCAGATCCGTAATACCCGGCAGGAGCGTACCGGAAAGGCGCGAACAAAGATGCCTTCCTCCTGCGAGTTTCATCTCAGACGCGACCTCGTCCACCGTAACCGACTGGCAACAGGCGTTCAGTACATCCCTGATAAAATCACGAACAAAGGCATGCTCCCGCTGGTCTTTCTCGCTTCCCAGGAGGGAGGCCAAGTAGGCCTCGTCGTCGTCGGTGGTCTCCCCTCTCGGACGGGTGCCCGCTACGGCTTCGCTGAAGACTTCTCTTCCCCGGCGGAAAAAAAGGCGCTCTGGCGTAGCACCCAGAAAAACTCCTTCCTCAGACTCAAAAAGGAAGTGAAAGCAATCTGGAGTCGCCCCCTGAAGAACATTCAGTAAGAGGACGGGGTCGGGAATCTCCTCAAATTTGAAGTCTACCCGGCGCGCGAGCACGACCTTTTGCAGCAATTCTCTACTGAACGCATCGAGTGACCACTTGACCTGATTTTTCCATCCATCAAATCCGGGGTAATCTGTTCGGTGAACTGGTCTGGGTAGCAATTCGTTAAGCTTTCCCCTGGGGAACGTAAGTTCGGCGACTTGCTCGAAGAGCGTATCCTGGATGGTAAGGTCCTCGGGCAACACGAGGTTGCAACAGAGAAAGGTTCGTTCGCCGTGGCGGTGCAACTCAAACCTCGGAAGGACGAATCGCCATGCGGGAAAACCGAACCACGTGGTGTCAGCGTTGCGGTCCAGATCGAAACGCAGTCCACCATACAGTCGGGGTTCGGCACCAGGTCGTTCGAGAAACTCATCGATTTCGCGGCCAAGATGTTCAAAATCAGGCCGATTGTCTCCCGAAATCACACGGGCCACTCCACACATGGCCACCCTGTCATCGGCGTGACGGCCTCGCCAATACATGTGATCCAGACCCTTTTGCGCGTGCAGCCAGGTAAATGGATCGATCGTAGGA
>Ga0208879_1000625_pt1 | contig 35956 bp, 35 predicted proteins | sample Knorr_S15_td_Bot_FD_185605 | JGI IMG/M metagenome (GOLD analysis project Ga0208879, IMG submission 185605) | Marine microbial communities from Southern Atlantic Ocean transect - Knorr_S15_td_Bottom_ad_5009_LV_A (SPAdes) (version 2) | ecosystem: Environmental > Aquatic > Marine > Oceanic | place... | reverse complement strand
AAATGGTAATAGAAATACACATAAAAATAATTTTTTCAAAAGGTTTTTCATAAGGATATAGTATTATTAATTATATTATACAAGGTACTATGTTATACAAAGTACCGCAAATGTATTTTTTTTTTTAAAAAAAACAAATTTTTAAAAGAAATTTTTATTGATATGTATTTTTAAAGAGTAATTGATACAATAAATAGAATTACTGAAATTATAATAAAGACAATTCCTAATTGATAATAACCTTTTATTTCATTTTTTACTTTGCTTTTAAAGCCAAATCTAATTAATAAACGATTCTTAAAATTATTAAGTTCTTTACGAAAAATAATAGTAACTAAACCACCTACAAGAAAAATTATTGACCTTATGAAATATAAAATATCCATTTTATCTTATGTTAATTAAATTTATCATTTTATTGACTAAACTTAAAAAGTTATTAATTAAACTCCCCTTTTGAATTTTGATTTGTTGTGTGTAGATTAATTTAATGAAATCAAAAGAAGTTACACTTTTTGGAAGTACTGGATTAATTGGAAGTTTATTATTAGATATTCTAATAGAAGATAATGATTATCATAAAATAAATGTTGTCACAAGAAAACCAATTTCATTAAGTCATAAAAAAATTAAAATTCACATTATTGCTTTTTCAGATAGTAAATCTTACTCTCAAACTCTTAAAAATAGTCAAATAGTTTTTGCATCAATTGGAACTACACAATCAAAAGTGAAAGGAAATAAAGAATCATATCACAAAATAGATTTTGATATTATATATAATATTGCGAAAGCTTGTAAAAAAAATAATGTAGAAAATTTTTCCTTTGTATCTTCATCAGGCGCAAATATTAAGAGCAATAATTTTTATCTGAACCTAAAAGGTGAAATTGAAAACTCCATATTAAATTTAAATTTATCTTCAACATCTGTTTTCCGTCCATCTCTATTGTTAGGTAAAAGAAAAGAGAAACGATATGGAGAAAAAATAGCTCAATTAATCATGCCATTTTTATCATTTCTTATGCCCTCAAAATATAAACCAATTAAAGCAGCACTTGTTGCTAAATCAATGGTTAATATTTCAAAATCAATTGAACCAGGTTTTAAAATATATCATTATAAAGAAATTATAAAAGAATCAAAGTAACACCCAAATCCCCATTCCCCTTTTGAATTTTTCTTAGATAGTTGTAGATTGTTTCTTTTAAATACCTATGAAATACTTTTATATATTATTTATCTCTCTTGCTTTATTTTCTTGTGATTCTTATCAAAATTCAAAAAATCATATTAATCCTACTCAAACCATAGAAACAATAACACTATTAGGAGATACACTAAGCAGTCCTGAAATAAAGAAAGGAAAATCATTTGATCAATTTAAATCAGCACAAATCACCTATTTTGATAATCAAAATGATGCTGAAGCTCTAATTTGGTATGGACGTAGAACAGCCTATATGGGGTACTACAAAGAAGCTATTAAGCTCTTTACCTTAGGAATAAAAAACCATCCTAATGATGCTCGTTTTTATCGTCACCGTGGTCATAGATACATTTCTACCCGTCAATATGATAATGCAATAAGTGATTTTGAAAAAGCAGTACAATTGATTAATGGGAAAACAGATCAAATAGAACCTGATGGTTTACCAAATGCAAAAAATATTCCTCTAAGTACACTCCACGGTAATATATGGTATCATCTTGGTCTAGCATATTATCTTAAAAACGATATGAATAATGCACTCAAAGCATTCAACAATAGAAGTGTTACTCATAAATACGATGATAATATTGTTTCAGGTGGTCATTGGTTATATATGATCAACAGAAGACTAAATAAAATTGAAGAATCCAATACTGTTATTAATGAAGTTCACCAAAACATGGACATAATTGAAAACATGAGTTATCATCAATCGTGTTTATTTTACAAAGGATTACTTAAAGAATCTGAAATCGTAATCGATGAAGTCGCTTTATATAGCTTGGCCAACTGGTATGTATATGAAAAAAATGATACTGTAAAAGCAAAACAATATTATCAAAATTTACTTGGTACAGGAAATCCATATTCATTCGCCTACATTGCTGGAGAAGCTGACTGGATTAAATTATTTAAATAAAACAAGAATATTTTAAATCTAAAATGATAAGAACTCTTAAGAGTGTTATATTTTATTAGATTAAGAATTTTTGAAGGAAAACCAAAAAACACCTAAACCATAGGCTATCTTAAAACTTATTAATTATGAAAAAATTTAAAACGATTGCCCTAATCTTAAGTATGTTAATCCTTTTGCAAGGTTGTACAGCTTACAAATCAGCTTCTGTATCATTAGAGCAAGCGGCTTTAGCACAAACCAAGGTAAAATTAGAAACTAAAAGTGGAGAAAAACTCAAATTCATAAGAATTGGAGTTGAAAACGGCAACTATTATGGTGTTAAGAAAGTTAAAGGTGATAAAACACTTAATTATAAAACAGTTCCTTTAGAGACTAACTATATTAAAAGTGTGAAATTAAAAGATGAAACTTTGTCCACTGTTTATACCATTGGAGCAACTCTTGGATTACTTATAATTTGGTCAATGTCTGCATTCGCAACTGGTGATGGTATTGTTCATTAATTCAGGAATGGCACCATTTAAGGAGTTTTTTCTAGGAGAATCTAATCCAAAAAGTAAGAGAATTGAATCTTAATATGGAAAAAGCAATTAAAAATAATAAGTTTAGAGAAGATTTATATTTTTACTTGGCATTCGCAGTTTAGATATCCATACATTAGCGTAGCCAGTGTTGTGAAAACATTTAAGACGGGAGTTACATCTCGTCTTTTTCGTTTTTTCATCCTTCTTCTTTTAAATCTTCAACTTCTAATCCTCTTAAGTAGGTTAGATTTTAGATGTTAAAGGAAGCACCCACTAAATATGATATATAGTCAATATTGGACAAAAAACTTCTATTTTTCGACTATATTTAGAGCAATGGTATTTTGATAAGAGGTAAATAATTTGTTTTAACAGATGAGCCAATGACGAGAATTGAACTCGTGACCTCTTCCTTACCAAGGAAACGCTCTACCACTGAGCTACATCGGCCAAATACATAAAAATTGTTGAAAAAAGAGCGGGAGACCGGGTTCGAACCGGCGACATTCAGCTTGGAAGGCTGACGCTCTACCAACTGAGCTACTCCCGCTTATTATTATTTTGACTTTTTAATGTGGGGAGAGCAGGATTCGAACCTGCGAAGTTAAAAACAGCAGATTTACAGTCTGCCCTCGTTGGCCGCTTGAGTATCTCCCCAAAAAAAATCACTATTTAAAAGAACCGAGCCGATGGAGGGACTCGAACCCACGACCTGCTGATTACAAATCAGCTGCTCTAGCCAGCTGAGCTACATCGGCTTATGCTATAAAAAAAGCCCGCCGTTAGAGCGGACAGCAAATGTAAATATTTATTTTTTCAAACAAAACAAAATAATAAGAATTTTAGAGGATTTATAAGATTGAAATCTATATTATTTATTCCTTGGATGAGTGTTTGAATAAACTTTCTTTATTTCTTCAATACTTCTGTTAGTATAAACTTGAGTAGCAGCTAAGCTTGAATGACCTAACAGATCCTTTACCGCATTTAAGTCTGCCCCATTATTTAATAAATGAGTTGCAAATGAATGTCTTAAAATGTGTGGGCTTTTTTTAACTTTTGTAGATACATAATTAAAATACTTATTGGTAATTCTATAAACTAAATTTTCATATATTTTTTCACCCTTAGATGTTAAAAACAAAAAGTCTTTATTCTGAATTCTATTTAATTCATTTCTATAATCCATATATTCTTTTATTAATGAAATTGTAGATTTTAACATGGGTATAAATCTTTCCTTATTTCTTTTTCCTAAAACTTTTATTCTCTTACTTGAAAAGTCTATATCCTTTATCTTAAGACCAGTTAGTTCTATTCTTCTTATTCCAGTTGAATATAGGATTTCTATAATTAGTCGGTCTCTCTTACCCTCAAAAGAATTTTGAAAATTATTTATATCTAAAGCACTTATTACTTCGTTTTCAGAAAATGGTAATTGAATTATTTTTTTTGTTTTTAATGCTTTATGATTATCAAGGGGACTTTTCTTTATTTTCTCAATCTTTAGTAAAAACTTATAATAAGTTTTTAAAGAAGAAATTTTTCTATTTATTGATCTATTTGAAATTTTAGATTCAACCAATTTTACAATCCATGATCTTAACTGAGAGTAATCAACTTTGTTTATTGAAGATTGATCAAATTCATTTTTGTTATACTCTGAAAATGACCTAATATCATTTTCATACGCTTTTATGGTATTAGGAGAATATTTTTTCTCTAATTCCAGATAATCTATAAAAGACTTTATACTCATAATCAATGAATCTAAAATCTAAAATTACTAAAAAAGCAATTGTTTAATCTTGAAGATTAGAAATAATATTATATTTCTTCTTGATCTCTTAATCGTTGAACATACTGGGCTTTTTGAATAAGAGCTCTTCTTTTTACAGATGACTTTGTAAATTCTTTTCTAGTTTGAAGTGACTTTTTAGTGCCAGTCTTGTCAAACTTTCTTTTAAAACGCTTAAGCGCTCTATCAATATTTTCTCCTTCTTTAATTGGAATTATTAGCATATTACAAACCCCCTTTCTTTAAAATGTGATGCAAATATAAACTAATAAAAGAGTTATATCAATAAAATTTAAGACTTTATAGCTTCTAAATATTTATTAAGTTGTTCCTTAACAATTGGAAATAAGAAGAATAAACCTATCATATTTGGGAATACCATTGCAAAAATCATTGCATCTGAAAAGGCCCATATTGAATTCATACTTGCTGCAGCTCCAATTACAACAAAAATTAAGAATAATACCTTATAAGTCATATCAGCAACTTTACTTCTACCAAACAAATATTTCCATGATTGAAGTCCATAGTAAGACCATGAAATCATTGTTGAAACAGCAAATAGAACAACTGCAATAGTTAATAATACACCAGAATAAGGTATGTATTCAGCAAATGCCTTAGAGGTGATTCCTGCTCCCTCATACATAACACCATCAATTATGACTCCTCCCCCTCCCATTCCGTCTCCACCATATACAAATGCTCCCGTAGAGTTAAATATAATAATTACAAGTGCTGTCATTGTGCAAATTACAACAGTATCAATAAAGGGCTCTAATAATGATACTAACCCTTCAGAAGCAGAATACTTAGTTTTTACAGCAGAGTGAGCTATTGAAGCTGAACCAGCTCCAGCTTCATTAGAAAAAGCAGCTCTTTTAAAGCCTACCATTAAAACGCCTATAAAACCTCCAACACCCATAGCTGTAGGATTAAATGCTTCTTTAATAATTAAACTTATAGCATCATCAATAAATGAAAAATTAACGCCTAATATATATATACATGCCAAAATATAAAGTAGCGCCATAAATGGAACTATTTTTTCAGTAACAGATGCTATTCTCTTAATTCCACCAATGATTATAATTCCTACGAAAAATGCTAAAATTATTCCAATCATTGCTCCAGCAAAGGTAGAATCATAGCCAAATAAATCTTTTAATACAATAGCGGCTTGATTAGATTGGGCTGCATTACCTCCACCAAAAGATCCACCAATACAAAAAATTGCAAATAAAACTGCTGAAACTTTTCCAAGAGTTACAAATCCTTTTGATTTTAGACCTTTACTAAGGTAATACATTGGCCCTCCATAGACGACACCGTTTTCGTCAACATCTCTATAGTGAACACCTAAAGTACATTCAACAAATTTTGTTGACATACCCAGTAATCCACATATTATCATCCAAAATGTAGCTCCTGGACCACCAAGAGCAATTGCAAGCGCAACACCTGCTATATTTCCGTTTCCAACTGTACCTGATACTGCTGTAGCTAATGCTTGAAAGTGAGAAACCTCCCCATCTTTAGAATCAGAATTGTTTTTGTCAACATCATCATATTTTCCTCTAACAACATTAATTGAAGTCCAAAAATACCTGATATTAGGAAAACCAAAATAGATTGTAAAAAATAGTGCACTACCTACTAATAAGAATATAACAAAAGGATACCCACCAACTTGAAAAAAAACAATCTCACTGAAAAAATCTGAAATAGGTTTAAAGGCTTCATCAATTCTTTGATCTAAACCTTTTTCTTGCCCAATTGATATAAATGGTATTATAGATGTAAAAAATAGTAATTGAATTTTTTTCATAATTATTTGGGTTAGTAAGAGAGGTTGCAATATGAGAAAAATAAAAGATTATTAAAAATATTATTTTAAATATCCCATTTCTTTCATCCATTCATCATTATAAATCTTGTCAAGATATCTACTGCCATGATCATGAAAAAGAACAACTACAATATCATCCTTAGTAAAATGTTCTCCTAGCTGTAATACTCCCTTAATTGCGGCACCAGCAGAATTTCCAAGGAACATTGCTTCTTTTCTAACAAGCTCTCTACAATATAAAGCAGCATCCTTATCTGTAACCTTAGTAAATCCATCAATTATATCAAAATCTATATTTTCAGGAATCATGTCCTCTCCAATACCTTCAGTTTTATAAGGATAAATTTCATCCTTATCAAAAACACCTGTTTCATGAAATTTCTTAAGAACAGACCCGTATGCATCAACACCCCAAATCTTTATATTGGGATTCATTTCCTTTAAAAATTTACCAACTCCAGAGATTGAACCTCCAGTTCCAACACCCACTACAAAATGAGTAATCTTACCTTCTGTTTGTTTCCATATTTCTGGTCCAGTAGACTCATAATGTGCTATAGTATTACTAGGATTGTCATATTGATTTACATACCATGAATTTGGAATTTCTTCTGACAATCTTTTAGATACAGAATAATATGATTTTTCATCTTCAACATCAACATTTGTAGGGCAAACAATTACTTCTGCACCAAAAATTCTTAATACATTTAGTTTTCCTTTGGATTGTTTGTCTGATGTTACAAATATGCACTTATAGCCTCTATGAATAGCTACAATGAGTAATCCCATTCCAGTATTTCCTGAAGTTCCTTCAATTATAGTTCCTCCAGGTTTTAATAATCCTTTTTTTTCAGCATCATTAATCATTTTAAGACCAATCCTGTCTTTAACTGAATTCCCTGGATTAAAAGTCTCGTATTTTGCAAGTACTGTACAAGGGAGATCTTTTACAATATTATTTAATTTAATAAGAGGAGTATTTCCAATAGTCTCTAAAATATTATCAAAAAATTCCATCAGAATTTATTTTGCTCAAATATATGTTATGTAATTCAATATGTAATGTTTTATTATTGGTATTTAATAGCTTTGGTTGGAGAAATATTTGAAATTAATGATGAAGGCAATATGATTACCAAAAAGCAGATTATAAATAATATAATATTAAGTAATATAATATAATATAAATCAACATATACAGGCACACTTGAAACGTAGTAGATTTCAGAATCAAGAGAAATAAGGTTATATTTTTTTTGAAAATAAATTAAAAGCAATCCTATTGAATTACCAATCAATAATCCTATGCTAACTATGTATAAAGAATTATATATAAAAAATTTTCTTAAACTATAATTTGTACTTCCTAAACTCTTTAATACTCCTATCATATTTGTTCTTTCAAGTATTAATACAATTAAAACAGTAATTATATTTATTGAAGCTACTATAATCATTATAACTATAATTGCAATCATATTTTTATCAAAAAGCTTTATCCAATCAAAAATTGAGTAATATTTATCTTTCACACTTTGAACATTAATAGTTGAAGGTGTATTAGAATAAATTGTTTTAGTTAAAGAATCAAGAGTCTCATAATCTTCAATAAAAACTTCTAAGTTTCCTATTTGATTATCATTCCATTTGTTGATTTTTTGTATATGTGCAATATCACCAATAATATATTTACTATCTAATTCATTAAATCCAGATGAAAAAATACCAGTAATTTCAAATTTTCTAATAGCTGAAGATTCAGAGTTTCTAGAAAATAACATTTGAAAGCTATCTCCAACTTCCAAGTTTAATCTATTAGCCAATAATTTTGATATTACTATTTGATTAGAAATTGAATTTGAAATATTTGGAAAATTACCCTCAATTAAAAACCTTTTAATTCTTTCCCAATTATAATTTTGATCAACCCCTTTAAAATACACACCATCAAAATCTTTTTTAGTTCGAACTAATCCAAATTTAGTTGCAATTTTTTGAACACTAACTACTCCATTAATGTTACTAAGATTAGTATAAAGATCCTCATCAAAATCTAATGGAATAGATGAATTTTCATAATTTGTAGTTTGAAAATTATAAATTGAAATATCTCCATTAAATGCTGATATTTTATTCTTAATTTCATATTGCATACCCAAACCTGTTGCAATAGAAATTAACATAACTATAACTCCTAAAGCAATGGCAATAATTCCGATTTTTATTATTGGACCTGAAATGCTATTTTTATAGGGCCTTGTAGTTATGACTCTTTTTGCTAAAAAATATTCGAAATTCAAAATTTAAATATGAATTTAATTGACTTTATAAGATACTTATTAATAGTAACAATATTTCAATCAAATATATGCAATATTCATTCGATTAACATAGAGAATAAGAATAAAAAAAATGAAATTAATAATGAAGATATTATTGTAGGAGCCAACCAAATATCTAAATATATAGATTATATAAATAAAAGTAATATTGGCATTGTAGCCAATCATACAAGTGTCATTTTTAAAAAGGACAATAGCTCTACCCACCTAGTTGATTCACTTCTTTCATTAAATTTCAAAATTTCAAAAATTTTTACACCAGAACATGGATATAAAGGTGAAAATTATAATGGTGAAAACGTCTCAGATAAAGTGGATCAAAAGACAGGTCTAGAAATCATTTCACTTCATGGAAAGGATAGAGAATATGGAAAAATATCAGATAATGATTTAATTGATATTAATATGATGATATTTGATATCCAAGATGTAGGTACACGTTTCTATACACATATATCTACTTTACATTATGTAATGGAAGCATGTGCTCGAAATAATATTCCATTACTCGTTTTAGATAGACCAAATCCAAATGGAAGTTATATTGATGGACCTGTACTAGAAAATGAGAATAAGAGTTTTGTTGGAATGCATCCAGTTCCTATAGTATATGGAATGACCATTGGAGAATATGCTCTAATGATAAATGGAGAGGGGTGGTTAAGTGACAAGCTAAAATGCAAGCTAAAAGTTATTAAACTTTTAAATTATAAACATGACTATAATTATAGCTTATTAATAAAACCTTCCCCTAATTTACCTAATGACAGATCAATATTTCTTTATCCATCACTTTGCTTATTTGAGGGAACTAATGTAAGTGTAGGACGTGGCACAACAAATCAATTTCAAGTCTTTGGGAGTCCATATTTAGATCAAAAGATTTATTCTTTTACATTTATTCCTGAACCAAAACAAAGTTCGAAATATCCTCCACATAATAATAAAAAATGCTATGGGCTAGACCTAAGAGATCATTTGTTAGAAAGAAAATTAAATCTAAGTTATATTATTAATGCGTACAAAAACACAGCAAATAAAAGTGAGTTCTTTAATGATTATTTTATAAAACTATCTGGCACAAAAGATCTGAAAAATCAAATTATCAATAATATATCAGAGAAAATTATTAGAAAAAGCTGGAAAGATAAAATAGATGAATTCAAATTAATAAGAAAGAAATACTTAATTTATAAATAAATTTTTTAAATGGGAAAACCAATTTTAGTATTAAATAATGTATCAATTATTCAAGATAATAAACAGGTATTATCCGAAGTTAATATTGAAATTAACAATGGGGAATTTGTTTATTTAATCGGGAGAACTGGTAGTGGGAAAACCAGTTTAATAAAAAGTTTATACGCAGATTTAAAACTTAATGACGGAACAGGATCAATTGTTGATATTGAGTTAAAGAATTTAGAAGAGAATAAAATACCATTTCTTAGGAGAAAATTAGGCATTATCTTTCAAGATTTTAAACTTTTTAGTGATAGAAGCGTAGCTGAGAATTTAAAATTCGTATTAAAAGCTACAGGATGGAGTGATGAATCTAAAATAAATTCTAGAATAATAGAAGTTCTTAAAAAAGTTCACATTGAAAATTTAATAAATAAATTTACAAGTCAATTGTCTGGAGGAGAGCAACAAAAAGTGGCAATTGCAAGAGCTCTTCTTAATAATCCAAAACTAATTATAGCTGATGAGCCTACTGGGAACCTTGATCCAAAAACTAGCATAGAAGTAATGGAAATCTTAATGGAATTAAATAAAAAGGGAAATACAATTTTAATGGCAACACACGATTTTATTTTAATTGATAAATTTCCAAATAAAACATATATATGTGTGTCAGGTAAAATTGCTGAAATTGATTTAAAAAATAAAAATATTAATACAATCTATAAATGATATCTATCTTAATTCCATGTTATGATTTCAATGCTCTTTCACTTGTCAAAAGACTTGAAAAGGAAGCATTGATCTTAGGTATTGCTTATGAGATCATATGCATAGATGATGGTTCATTTTCCCCTGTAAATGAAAAAAATCAACAAATAAATGCATTAACAAATTGCCTATTTATTGAAAGTAAAAAAAATATTGGAAGAATAGCAAACAGAAAATTACTTTCAGATAAAGCTCAGTATAATTGGCTTCTATTTATTGATGTTGATACCATACCAAAAAATGAAAAATTTCTAGAAACTTATTTAAGTCATATGAATAAGGCAGGTGCTGTTTTTGGTGGTTTTTCCTACAATAAAGAAAGTTTTAGTCAGAGTAATTCATTGAGATTTACTTTTGGTAAAAAAAGAGAACAAGTCTCCTCAAAAAAAAGAATGAGAAAGCCTTATAAATATATTATTTCATCAAATTATATGATTAATAAAGCAATTTTTGATAAGATACAAGTTCCCGTAGATATTAATGGATATGGTTTAGACTATTTTTTTGGAGCTGAACTAAAAACAAATAATGTTCATATAACTCATATAGATAATGAAGTGTTTCATCTCGGTTTAGATGATAATAATAAATTTCTAGAAAAAACTAGATCAGCTCTTGATAATTTAAAATATATGAATAGCAATAATTATATTAAAAAACATGATATCTCAATATTAAAAGCATATAATTTTCTAAAAATATTATTATTAAAGAACATGTTTTACGCAGTGGCTAAGACTATAAATAATAAAATTGAAATAAATTTAATGAGTAAAAAACCAAACCTTTTTGCATTCGACTTATATAGGCTAACGTATCTATGTAAAGATTAAATTTACTGTGTTTTGTAATCAAGAAAAGAATTATAATCTCTGAAATAATCACTTTCATCAAAGAATTCTGAAGCTAAAACTAAACAAACTGCACCTGCTGAGAAATTATCCATTTCTCTCCAAATACCGCTCGGAATAAGAAGACCCTTATTAGGTTTGTTTAACATAACCTTTTTATTATTAGACCCATCATCAATTTTAACTTCAAAGCTTCCACTTAGTGCTATCATAAACTGATTTAAATTTTTATGAGCATGTCCTCCACGAAATGCATCACTAGGAACATCATATAGATAATACACCCTTTTTATTTCAAATGGAATTGTTGATTTTTCTAAAACAGAGAGTTTTCCTCTTCCCTTCTCGTCAATAATCTTAGGAATAGAAATTATTTCAACATTATCAATAGATCTATTTTTCATAACATTGATTTATATTTTTTTATGCCTTTTAAACCAATTTTATATTTTAAAAAAAATTCAGCAAAAACAATTGCTTTTATATTTAACAATAATATTATATGATGAAATAATTTTAGATATGACAAAGTACCATAATATTTATAAAATATAGCAGCTCGAGCAAAAATTATTTTATCTTTTCCTACAACCTGTCCAGAGCTAATAGATTTATGTGAAAGTATAACTTTTGGACAATGAATAATATTTAGTTTTTTTTCTAGCGCATTCCTTAAAAAAATATATTCATCTCCAGTTTCAAAAGTTGATCCAAGTCCAAATTTAGAGTCAAATTGAATTTTATTTTTTATAATACTATCTCTTCTAAAAGCTATCAAAAATGAATTAATAGTTGAAATTGATCTTTTATTATGAGTTTTTATTTTAGGATAATCTTTAAATAGTTTCCCTAATTCATTGGTTGATTGATAAGTTATTATTTCAGCATTTTTATTCTTTTCAAATGAATTTTTAATTGATTCAACAAAATCTGAACTATAGATTACATCATCATCAGATAATAGACAAATTTCCCCTTTTGAATTATTAATTGCTAGATTCCTGCTATTTGAAAGGCCAATTTCATTAGTATTTATTACTCTACAATTATTTTGTAGAAAATTTAATTTTTTTTTCGACTGATTAATGATTAATACTGGGTGTTTAAGGTCAGGGCGATTTTTAAACATCCTATTAATAAAATCAGTGTTATCCTGTCCCTTTGTAGATACTAAAATTTCTAAACTAGCGTTTTTATTGGCAACGTTGTTCATTAATAATTATATTTAAAACAATTGCGCACAATATAATGAAAATCTTACTGATTGGAGAATATAGTAGACTGCACAACTCCCTAAAAGAGGGACTGCAAAAAAATGGTCATAAAGTCACATTGTTAGGCTCAGGAGATGGTTTTAAAAATTATCCAGTAGATATAAAAATAGATTCGTTTTTTTTCAATCTAAAATCATTTAAACTCGTTGCAAAATTAATTGATAGGCTTTTTAAAATCAGCTTAAATGAAGTTGAAATATATTATAAAGTGAATAAAATAATGTCTAACCTAAAAGCCTATGATGTTGTGCAATTAATAAATGAAAATGCATTTAGAACACTACCTTCCCTGGAGATATTACTTATTAAAACATTAATAAAAAATAACAATAAATTATTTTTGCTGTCATGTGGAGTAGACTACAAAAGTGTAGAGTATAGTTTAAATAATAAATTTAGATATTCAATACTAACTCCCTATTTTGAAAATCCTAATCTCAAAAAATCATTTAGGCATATATTAAAATATAACACAAAGGAATATAGAAAACTTCATGAATTTATATTAAAGAATACTAATGGTATAATTAGTTCAGACATAGATTATCATATTCCCTACATTAAAGAGAAAAAATATCTAGGATTAATTCCTAACCCAATTAATATTGATAAAATAAAATATATAAAAATTAAATCTATAGATAAGATTAAGATATTACACGGCATCAATTCAAAAAACTACATAAAAAAAGGAAATGTATTTTTTGACAAAGCACTAAAAGCAATAAAAAATAAATATGGCAATAAAGTAGAAATAATCAGTACAATAGACCTGGATTATAATGAACATATAAAGTCAGTTAAAAATTGTCACATATTACTAGATCAAGTTTATGCCTACGATCAAGGTTATAATGCACTTGAGGCTATGGCAATAGGAAAAGTTGTATTTACTGGTGCTGAAAAAGAGTGGTTAGAATTATATAATATAAAAGAAAATTCTGTAGCTATTAATGCTTTTCCAGATCATAAAAAAATTATAGAATCCTTAGAATGGTTAATTAATAATCCCTCTAAAATTATGGAGATCTCAGCTAATGCTAGGGAATTTATTGAAAAAAATCATAATTATATTTCAATTGCCAAGCAATATGAAAAAGCATGGAGTAAAAATTAATTAATCTTATATTTGAATATATAGAAAAATTATGCTTCACTTTAAACCAAATTTATTTATTCCAGGAGCAGCAAAATCAGGTACTACATCCTTGCATAATTTATTAAATCAACATCCAGAAATCTGTATGTCTACGGTTAAGGAGCCTGGGTATTGGAAAAATGAAAGATTTAAACATTTTAAAGATATAGAAAAAGAAAATTATTTAAATTTATTTATGAAATCCAAGCATAAAATTTTTGGAGAATCCACAACTGCCTACATGTATTATGATACTTTTATAAGTAATATTAATAGCAATTATAAAGTCTCTCCAAAATTTATTTTCATTCTTAGAAACCCTATTGACAGATTCAACTCACATTTTTGGTGGATAAAAGGACTTGGACTTGAAAAATCTAATTTTCAACAAGCTCTTACTGAAAATCTAAATAATGAATTTAAACCATATAGCTATTACCCAAAATATTACTTTCAGTTTGGGTTATATGCAAAGTGGCTGAAGCAGTTTTATAATTGTTTTGACGGATCTAATATAAAAATTATAACATTTGAAAAATTGATAAATAACCAACTAGAAACAGCAAATTCTTGTTTTGAATTTCTAGAACTAAAAAGGTTAGATTCAATTTCAAATCATACCTCAAATCAAACAGCATTATTAAAAAATCCACAATTGTATCATTTTTTAAACAAATCAGCCATAGACAAATATTCTTATACTAAAATTGGCAAGTATTTACTTCCTAAAAGAACAATTAATTGGATTAAAATAAGTATAAAAAATAGTCTAAAAAACTGGGATAAAGAAAAAGCTAGTTATCCGAAAATATCTAAAGAAAATAGATATGACTTAAAATCGTTATATTCTAAAGATGTGTCAGATCTTAAAAAGTTAACACATTATAATTATAGAGAATGGACAGATTTTAATTCCTAAGAATGAATTTTATAAGAACATCGCTATATTCAGGAGTAAGTACTGCTATTAGTCTGTTAGTTAGATTAATATCTAATAAAATAATAGCTGTTTATCTAGGAACTAGTGGTATTTTCCTGCTTGGTCAGTTAAAGGATTTTCTAAGACTAAGTAATGTTATTAGTGGTTTTGGAATAGAAAATGGAATAATAAAATATACATCAGAATTTCAAAAATCAGATGAAGAATTAAGAAAAATCCTTTCAACTAGTTTTAGAACACATCTCTTCTTCTCACTGATTTTTTGCATTTTAATTCTAATTTTTAAAAATACTATTGCAGAATATTTATTACTAGATTTTGACTCAAAATTTTATTTTCTAATTCTATCAATTTCAGTTATTTCCTTCTCAATTCATACACTTTTGATGTCTATTATTAATGGAATTAAAAAAATTAAACTATATGTGACAATTAATATTTTTTCAGTAGTTATTTCTGCTATTTTAATGATCATACTAGTATTAAAATATGCTATTATTGGTGCTCTATATGCGTTAATAATTAATCAAATTATAACCTTACTAGTTACTCTTATTCTTTTTTACATATACAAACCATTTAATTTCAGTCTACTGTTTTCTGATTTTAACTTTAAATACTTTAAAAAATTATCAGCTTTTTCTGTAATGGCAATAACTGGTCCAACCTGTTTAATTATATCAACATTTGTTGTTAGGTATTATATATCAGATAAATTTGATACAAATTTTGCAGGTTCATGGGAAGCAATGTGGAGGATTTCCGCAATTTATCTACTTTTCTTAATAAGTACCTTCAAGTTTTACTTGATACCAACATTTTCAAAATTAAATAGTGAAAATTTAAAAAATGAAGTATTTAAAATATGGAAAGTAGTAATACCGATAATTATAGTAATTACTGCTGGGGTTTATTTACTTAGAGATATTATTATCACTGTTTTATTGTCAAATGAATTTTTTCTAATAAATGAAATTATATTTTTTCATCTTTTAGGTGATATAATAAAAATAAATTGCTGGGTATTAGGCAACATATTAATATCAAAAGCAGACACAAAGGCATTTGTTTTCTTTCAGATTGAATGGTCAGTAATTTTTGTGATATTATCCTATTTTTTAATAAATGCATATGGATTTTGGGGAGTTTCATTAGCCTACTTTATAACTTATATTATACACTTTTCATTATTAAATTTTCATCTAAGAAAATTATTGTGGATAAAATAGATGAGATTATATCATTAAATCCTTGAGATTATGATAATTTTTTGTTTTAATTTCATAAAAGTCTTGCGTTATAGAACGTGCGCCATAACCTTCTTTCCAATATAATAAACCTTGATTAACAAATTCACCATTATTCTCATTTGAAGTGCCAAAATCAAAATAATCTTTTTTATTAAAAACCTTCTCAATTAAATAAGTAAATAAATAATCTAAACTTCCCATTTTATTTTTTTCTGCATTCGCAGAAATGTATTGAACATGAGCAGTGGTCTTTGTTTCAAATATAGTAGTTCCTGCAACAATCTTATCATCTGAATATACATTAAACTGTCTTATATTCTTCGGAAATAATCCATTTAAAATAGTTATTTCTTCAAAAGAATGCACTGGTGCTACGTTATGTTTTCGTTTTAGATTAGGGATTAAAAGAATATTCCAGAATTCCACAAAACTCGATGTTTCTTTTATTGTAAGTTTAAATTTTTCTCCTCTTTTATTACCCTGAATCCTATCTCTTGAATAAGAGTTGTTACCTAGTTTAATAACAGATAGAATATCTCTTCTAATTAATTCTGCCTTTACTCTATGTAATAGATAATTTACTTCACCACTTGGTAATGTCTTATAAAACTCAGGTATTTCTTTTATAATTAAGGTGGTATAATTATTTTCATATAGATGAGATAGAAGTAAGCCAAATATCTCAAAGACATCTGAAAATTTAATTTGATTTAAAAGGATTAACCCTCCATATGTCAAGCCTTGATGTGAATAGATCTTGTCATTTAACTTATTAGCTGGAAAAACAGCAATAAGTTTATCCTGCTTATAAAATAAAACAGAATAATCTTCAAATCTATTTTTATGGTATTCTATAAAATTTCTCTGAAATAAAAATGTTCCATTTTTAGATTTATTAATAAAATTGTCCCATTGAGTCTTTAGAGAAGAATTATATAGGGATAAAGAAAACATGTTTTATAAGATTAAATAAAAAAACGGAATGTAAGAAGATTTAGTATTTTTCTAAACTAATAATTAGAAAAAAGATAAAAAAAAAGGCCCCTGATCATAGGGCCTTTTTTTATTAATTTGTCAATAAATTACTTTGTTCTAATTGGTAAAGACGGACTCTTAACCCAGTTAAATAAAGTATTTAAAATACTCCAGAAGAAAGTATATAATGCCATTACAACATATAACTTAGCTAGAATAATAGCTACCTGAACAAATCCCCAAGCAGAAGCAAGAACATCACCACCCCAGGAACCATCTCCTGCTCTAGTAACATCCCATGCCCAGAAATCGTTAAGCACTCCGCCTACCCATTCTAGACCAACCATGTTAGTAAATGCGTCCATAGCTGAACCTGGAAGAGCATAAGCATAATCAAAGTTCCCCATGTAAGCAGTATCAACACTACCTGTCATGTCAACAAATCCTGTACTAACAGCAGATACAGCAGCTGCGATTGCAGCAAATGTAGCTACTAAAGCTGTAATATATCCAACGGCCTTAATAGTTGCCATTGGTATGTCATGAAATAAAAGATTGACTGTATCACCTTTTGAACCAGCAATAGCCTCACCAGCGCCTCTTACGACCATAGCGATTGGAAAAGCAGCGTATACCCATAAAAGCATACCTAAAATACTACCAATCATTGCAGTTCCTTCACCCATTCCTCCTGTCCAAAGGATAGAAAGAGATGCAACCACTGAACATACCAAAGTTACAAAAGCACCGATTCTAAAGAAATCTCCTGCCCAACTGGCTAAGTTACCCTCTGAATCGTTCATGCATCCGTTCCAACAATTCCAAGGAAGTTTTCCGTTGATCTCACTAGGGAGATCAATTATGCGATTTAAAATTTTTTCCATAATACTTAATTAATTAATTAGTTAGTTAAGAAACAAAAATACAAATTAATTTGAATTTGAAAAAATTTATCAATTTATATGGGTAAAAAACAGTTTAAAATACAGATTTTTAAGGAAATTTGAATTATTTCCTTCTTTTCTGAGAATAATTTAATCGATTTTAAGAATACCTGTTTATTTTTCAATGTTATTATCTTAAAATAAGGTTAAAAAGATAGTAATTGAGTAAATAATAATTACTTTGCCCAAATATTTCAAGGAAAATCATGAAATTAAAGCATATACCTAAACTAAAACATAGTACATCAAACAATTTTTTCTTGATAGCAGGCCCCTGTGCAATAGAAGGAAATGAAATGGCTCATAGGATTGCTGAAGAAATATTAACTATTACAAATAAACTTGAAATTCCTTTTATCTTTAAAGGAAGTTTTAAAAAAGCTAATAGAAGTAAATTAGATAGTTTTACTGGTATAGGAGATGAGAAAGCTCTAAATATTCTAAAAAATATTTCTGATTCTTATGATATTCCAACATTAACTGATATTCATCAAATATCTGATGTAACATTAGCTTCAAAATACGTAGATGTCTTACAAATACCCGCTTTTTTAGCAAGACAAACTGATCTACTGATAGCGGCTGCAAAAACAAAAAAAACTATCAACATAAAAAAGGGACAATTTATGAGTCCTGAGAGCATGAAGCATGCGGTGGAAAAAATAACAAAATCAGGTAACAATAATGTAATGATAACAGATAGGGGCACCATGTTTGGATACCATGATATGGTTGTAGATTTTAGAGGAATTCCAACAATGCAAGATATTGCGACTACTGTTTTGGATGTAACACATTCTCTTCAAAAACCAAATCAATTATCTGGTGTAACAGGTGGGTTACCTAAAATGATTGAAACAATAGCAAGAGCTGGAGTAGTAAATAATGTAGATGGTATCTTTATAGAAACACATTTTGACCCCGAAAATGCAAAAAGTGACGGTGAAAATATGCTCAGCCTAAGCAATCTTAAAAAGTTATTAACAAATTTGCTTGAAATAAGAAGAACAATAAATAGTCTTGATTAATCTTCCCTAACCTTACCCGTAAAAACACTTATTTTTTTACTAATTGGATTTCCACTTGCCCTTCTAAATGCCACAATTTGTCCACAATGCCACACTGCATCTTCAATTGGACCATTTAATTGATTCCAAAATGGATATTCAACTTTTTTAGAATTCCTTAGAAAAACAATACTATAATCATCAAAATTCTTGGTTTTCTTAAATATATCAGATGCTTCTTTAAGATTGAATAAGGTTTTTTCTCTAATTTCTTTAAATTCCATTCCTTCGATAGATTTTTTCTCAACAGGAGAATTTAAAGCAGTATTCAATATCATATTTGATAAGTCATAAATATGTACAATAGTCTCAATTGATGATCTACTATCATTTGGTAATCTGAAATTTAAATCTTCTTCTGTTAGACCTTCAGTTGCCCAATAGTATCTAAAACCCAGTCCATCAATTATTCTTCCAACTATTTCAGCTTCAGAATAAGACTCTGGATAATTTGAAATTTCATAAAAAGGAAGATTTTCTTGTGAATTCATGTATAGACAATTTACTGATATAATTAATATGAACAAATACCTCATATTATAATTTTGGCTTTTTTAAAATTCCATATTTATCAATTAGATATACTAAAGAAGTAATAGTTGCAGCACCTAGTTCTAACTCTCTTTTATTTATTGCATCAAAATTATCAATTGCAGAATGGTGATAATCAAAATATCTTTGAGAATCAGGTTTTAGTCCACTTAATACATTTGTGGAAGTTTTTAATGGTCTTACATCTGCTCCACTACCACCCCTTTCAAAAAAATGTATTAAATAAGGCTTAAATAACTCTTTCCAGCCTAGTATTTGATTAAAATTATTGTCATCACTATCAAAATAAAAGCCTCTAGGAGAAAAACCTCCAGCATCACTCTCAAGAGCAAAAATATGATTCTCATTTTTTTCAGCTACAACCTGAGCATACTTCATTGCTCCTCTTGTACCATTTTCCTCATTCATAAATAAAACCACACGAATAGTTCTTTTCGGCCTGATGTCTGATAATTTTAGTAATCTTATGACATCCATAGATTGAACGCATCCTGCCCCATCATCATGTGACCCATCACTTAAATCCCAAGAATCTAAATGACCTCCAACTAATATATACTCATTAGGATACTCACTTCCAGTTAATTCTCCAATTACATTATAGGACAAAACATCCTTGAATTGCTTACAATTTTGTTTAAAATAAAACTTAATATTATTATCTAATTTTAACATTGTACTGAGTAATTCTGCATCATTTGTGCTTATTGCAGCAGAAGGAATTCTGTCTTCAACAGGGACATTGTCATAAGTCATACTTCCAGTATGAGGAAAGTCATCAAGCAATAAATTCATAGATCTAACAATTACTCCAACTGCACCATATTTACTTGCATGTACAGCTCCTTCATATCTTTGATTAACACAGCCTCCATATGATTTAAATGTGTTAATTAATGTTTTTTCCATAGGTCTATTATAGAAAACTATTTTTCCTTCAATATTTGCTCTACCAAGTCGTTCTAACTCTTGAAAGTCTTTTACCTCTACAACGTTTGCCTTCAACCCCTTAGCATGTGTAGCTATGGATCCTCCAAGTGCACATATATTTACATTGGTTGTTTTTCCAGGCTCACTTTCAATGTATGCAAATTCAGGTCTCCCTCTTACCCACTTTGGTACCATAACAGGCTGTAACCAAACCTTATCTAATCCTATATTTTCAAGCTCAGATTTAGTCCAATAAACTGCCTTCTCAGCATTTAAGGACCCTGAAAGACGTCCACCAATCTGGTTAGAAAGATAATCTAGCCATTGATAACTTTTTCCATTTGTTAGAGAATTATTATATATAGTTCTAATAGTCTCTGTATCGTTTTGAGAAAAAATATTTATAGATAAGAAAAATATAAATAAGATGTTTTTCATTATAAAGTCAATTATTTAGCAAATTGTTTAACATTCTTTGCAGTAATTTCCTTTTCATCACCAAGTATTATTAATCTCTCTACTACATTTCTTAATTCTCTAATATTACCAGTCCAATACATTGATTTTAATAATTTTACTGCAGATTTAGAGAATTTCTTCTCTTTGATTCCTTGAGCCTTTGATATATTAGTTAAAAAATAATTTATTAGCAATGGAATATCACTTCTTCTTTCATTAAGAGAAGGAACGTTTATAATAATTACCGCAAGTCGATGGAATAAATCTTCTCTAAATTTACCTTTTTTAATTTCTTTTTTTAAATCTTTATTAGTAGCTGCAATTACTCTAACATCAATTTTAATGTCTTTAACACCACCCACTTTATGAATACAATTATCTTGAAGAACTCTTAAGACCTTTGCTTGTGCAGAAAGACTCATATCACCGACTTCATCAAGAAAAATTGTTCCATTATTAGCTGCTTCAAACTTACCTATTTTGTCCTTAATTGCTCCAGTAAAAGATCCTTTTACATGACCAAAGAGTTCGCTTTCAATTAATTCACCAGGAATAGCGGCACAATTAACTTCTATTAAAGGGTTGTGAGCTCTATTACTTGTATTATGAATAGATCTAGCTACAAGCTCCTTTCCTGCTCCATTAGGACCATCAATTAATATTTTAGCATCAGTAATTGCAACTTTTTTTATAAGATCCCTGATTTTATTTAATTCTTTGCTTTCTCCAATCATCTCAAAAGAGCTAATAATTTTTCTCTTTAAAAGAGTATTTTCTAAAGTCAAATTTTTCTTATCAATAGCATTTCTAACAGTATTCAAAAGTCTATTTAAATCAGGAGGTTTGGAGATGTAATCATAAGCACCTTTCTTCATTGAATCTACTGCTGTCTCTAGATCTCCATGACCAGAGATCATAATTATAGGAATTTCTGGCTTAATTTTCTTTGCAAATTCTAAAACTTCTATTCCATCCATTTTTGGCATTTTTATATCACAAAGAACAAGATCAAAATTTTCTTTTTTAATCTTGTTTAAAGCTATTAAACCATCTTCAGCCTCATATATTTCATGAGATTTATCTTCTTCTGATAGAATTTTTACTAAAACCCTTCTTATTGACTCTTCGTCTTCTACAATTAATATTTTTGACATATCTAAAATTAATATTTAAGCCACTTAATTAACTCCTTATAGCTTGGTTTTTTTCCATACATGAGTATTCCAACTCTATAAATCTTGGCTGCAACCCATATACACAACGTAAAAGTTAAATATAAAATTATTATTGAAATAATTTGTTCATAAATAGGAACTCCGTTTGGAATTCTCATAAGCATGACCACTGGAGAAGTAAAAGGAATATATGAAAAGATTATTGCAACTGTTCCATTTGGATCCTCAGGAACAGTAAATATACCTACATAAAGTGCCAAAATTAAAATAATAGTAATAGGCATTACAAATTGTTGAGCATCTGTTTGATTATCTACTGCTGCTCCAATTGCTGCAAATAATGATGCATATAATAAATAACCTCCTATAAAGTATATTAGAAAAGCAATAAAAATATTTGTTAGCGGTAGATTAATAAAGGAAGATATCATATTTAATGCTTCTTCATTCATACTTGCATTTCCAGAAGAGCTTAATAATAATTCACTGTTTTGTGTAGATGTTTCTATACCAAAAATAGCAGACATGAGATATGAAAACATCATTATCAAGATTGTCCAAACTAAAAATTGAGTTAAACCAGCTAACGAAGTTCCTAAAATTTTTCCCATCATTAACTGAAAGGGTTTTACTGAAGAAATCATTATTTCCATAATCCTACTAGTCTTTTCTTCAATTACACTCATCATAATCATACTTCCGTATGCAAAAATAAATATATAAAGAAGCATCCCTAAAATCATTCCAAAGGCAAGTTTCATAATCCCATCCATTTTTGTAGTTTCTTCACCTTCAAAACTCTCTTGATATAAATTTATATTGATTTTAGATTTGTTAATCTTTTCAATATCTAAGCCAACCTTTTCAAAATTTTTATTTGTTAAAAGTCTTTCTATTTTTCCTTCAATTCTTGAAATTACACCTATTGAAGGTGCATCTTCAGATATGAACATAATTGAATCTGCAATTTGGTTTAAATCATCATAGTATGGTATAAATAATAATCCGTAGTCAGATTTAGTTTTTGAAATTAGTTTTGCTTCTTCTAGATCAAAATCATTAATAAAATGAAAATTTAAATCATCAGAATTATTTAAAGAATTTGTAAAGTACCCTGATTGATCAACTACTGAAATATTTTTAACTGTATCATTATTTACACTTACTAGATATCCAATGAATAATGAAAATCCCACAATTATTAAAGGAGTTAAAAATGTAGTTAGAATAAAAGCTTTGTTTTTAACCTTATTTAAATATTCTCTCTCAATAATTAGTCCAATCTTCCCCATAATCAATTTTCTTTAACTGATTTAATAAAAATATCATTTGCACTAGGTATAACCTCTTTAAAATGTTGAATCTTTGCCTTTTTCACTAAAAAACTTAAAAGTTCATCAGATGTCTGAGATTCTTTTAATAAAATATTTAATCTTAAATTATCACCTAAACCTTTAAAAGTTGGTTTTGAAGTATGAAAGTTGTTTTTTATTTCTTTTTCTGTCTCAGATTTTCTATTAGTGATTAGTCCAACTTCAAATGTATTTGTTTGATATTCTCTTTTGATTTCATCTAACTTACCATCTAAAATTTTATTTGATTTATTAATTAGTGCAATGTTATCACATAATTCTTCAACTGATTCCATTCTATGAGTTGAAAAAATAACAGTTGCTCCTTCATTTCTTAGATTAAGAATTTCGTCCTTTATTAAATTTGCATTTATTGGATCAAAACCTGAAAAAGGTTCATCAAATATCAATAGCTTTGGACGATGCAGAACTGTTATTATAAACTGTACTTTCTGAGCCATTCCTTTTGATAGTTCAACTGCTTTTTTATTCCACCATTCTCCAATATCAAATTTTTCAAACCAATATTTTAGCTGTTTTTTTGCATCTAATTTTGTCATGCCTTTTAATTGAGCTAAATAAAGCGCTTGTTCACCAACTTTCATTTTAGGATATAAACCTCTTTCTTCAGGCAAATATCCAATATCACTTATATGTTTAGGCCCAAGAAGTTGATTGTCTAGGAAAACATTACCAGAATCAGGAATAATAATTTGATTAATAATTCTAATAAGTGTTGTCTTTCCAGCGCCATTTGGGCCTAATAAACCAAAAATACTTTCCTTAGGAATACTAATAGAAACATTATTTAATGCTTTGTGATTAACAAAAGTTTTTGATACTGAATCAACTACCAATAAATTTTCCATATTATACTAAAAATCTTGTCAATAAAGATAATGGTCTCCAACTAAATTTTAATGATTATCAGAAAGAATTATCAAAAAATTGTGATTAAATATTTTAAGAGAACATGTATTTTACTCTATCAAAAAAGGACTTATCAGAGCTTTCTGGTTTAGGATCAAAATGCTCATCATCCTTCATAGACTCAAAAAATTGTTTTTGTTTTCTATTTAGTGTTTTTGGAGTCCAAATATTAACATGTACTAAAAGATCTCCAGTTGCATAGCCATTTATATTAGATATACCTTTACCTCTTAATCTTAAAATTTTTCCAGATTGCATTCCTGCATCGATTTTTATTCTAACCTTTCCAGTTACTGTCTTTATTTCTTTACTTGTTCCTAGAATTGCATCAGGCATACTTACATATAGTTCGTAATGAAGATTATCACCTTCTCTCTGAAGTTTTTCATGTAGAATCTCATTAATAACTACTAAAAGATCTCCATTAATTCCATTACCAGGAGCCTCATTTCCTTTACCAGTAACTTTTAATTGCATTTCATCTACAACACCTGCAGGAATAGGAATATTTACAGTCTCTTCCTTTATCATAAGACCATGAATGTCTGCACCTTTTGGTCTATTATCTAAAGTTTGGCCAGACCCTCTACATGATTCACATATTGAAGAAGTCTGCATTCTTCCAAGAATTGTTCTTGTGATTCTGGTAACCTGACCATTACCATTACATGTTGCACATCTTTTAAAGGTTGATCCTGGAGCTTTTACCTTTCTCTTTACTTTAATCTTTTTGTCAACTCCTTTAGAAATTTCTTCTAATGTTAGGTTAACTCTTACGCGTAAATTGCTCCCTCTTATAACTCTTTGTCCGCCAAATCCACCGCCAAATCCACCGCCAAATGCACTTCCAAAAATATCTCCAAACTGACTAAAGATGTCATCCATGTTCATTCCGCCACTAAATCCTGCTCCACCATTTTGAAAAGCTTGATGTCCAAACTGATCATATTTAGCTTTCTTATTAGGATTACTCAATACTTCATATGCCTCTGCGGCTTCCTTAAATTTTTCTTCTGCAGCTTTGTCATTTGGGTTTTTATCAGGGTGATATTGAATTGCCATCTTTCTATAGGCTTTTTTTATCTCTCCTGCGTTAGCACTTTTAGTAACTCCTAATGTTTTATAATAATCTTCTTTCATTTTATTTACCTATAACTACTTTTGGGTATCTTATAATTTTTTCTCCCAATTTATATCCCTTTTCTATGACATCAATAATCTTACCCTTAAGCTTAGCACTAGCTGCTTCAATTTGTGTAACAGCTTCATGATTGTCTGCATTAAATTCATCTCCCTTTTTAACTTCTATCAAACTTAATCCCTTTGAAATTAAGATATCCTTAAACTTGTTCTGAATTAAAACGACTCCCTTAAATATTTCATTATCCTTATTTTTTTCAATTTCAGCACTAGCTCTGTCAAAATCATCTAAAATTGGTAGTAAAGATGTCATAACTTCTTCACTAGCAGTTGTGAAAAGTTCAATTCTCTCCCTTGCAGTCCTTTTCTTATAATTTTCAAATTCTGCAAAGAGTCTTAGAAATTTCTCTTTTTCCAATTGCAGTTCATCTACATCAGAATTATCTTCTAATTGTTGATTAACCTCGTGTTTTATAGAATTTTCTTTTTTTGGCTCTTTAATTTTTTTAGCTCTTTTTTTGCTCATTTTAATAATAAATTATAATCATTTGATATACCCATAGCAAAAGTACTGCCAATATTAAATATAATGTCAAATTGTCACCTTATTATATCTTTAATAGCATCCTTAAGATTTGCAAATTTAAAACTAAATCCTTTATCTAGAATTTTTCTTGATGAAATTTTATGACTATTAAAAAAAAGAACATGCATCTTTCCAAATAAAATTTTAAAAAATATTCTAGGAATTTTTAAAGTATATGGCATTATTGAAAAATTTGACGAAATTATTCTAGTGAATTCTAAATTAGTTAATGGATTCTTAGATACCCCATTGTATACACCACTTAAATCCTTTTCTAACATGAATAAGAAAATTCTTGAAATATCCTCGATATGAATCCATGATTGCCATTGCTCTCCTGATCCAAATACAATTCCTAATCCAAACTTCATAGGCAACATAGTTTGTTTTAAAACACCTGCTTTTTCAGACAATACAAGTCCGATTCTAATAATTGAAACATTGACACCAATCGTTTCAAATGCATTTGCAGCATTCTCCCATTTATTGACAACTTCTGCTAAAAAAGAGTTGCTAAAACTTTTCTCTTCTTCTGAATATTCGATTTCTTTGGAATTAGGATAGATACCAATTGCACTTGCTGAAACTAAATTTTTAATAGAAATATTGTTTTCTATTATACATTTCCTTAAAAAATTCAAACTCTCTACCCTGCTATTAATAATTTCTTTTCTATTCCTAGTGGTCCATAATTTAAATATAGATGTGCCTGATAGAGAAATTATTGAATCAATATTATTAAAACAATCTAGATCTATAATGTTTTTTTTGGGATTCCAATAATATCCATTTACCAAATTCGATCTGATTATTTTAGTCTTTGAAGTACTTAAAAAATTAACTTTTATATTAGATTTAGTGCAATCTTTAACTATTTGAGATCCTATTAGTCCAGTAGCTCCAGTGATTAGTACTTTCATTGATTAAAAATAAAGATGATAAATATATAATTTCAAAAATTATTTTTTCTAATAAATGAAATTATATTTTTAATTATAAATATGTAATTTTGCAAAAGTTTTTAATTCAATAATATTGAGTTTAGATATAAAAATTTCGCAAGTAGATAAAACTAAAATTGATCAAATTGATTTTAGTAATTTTTCATTTGGATCAGTATTTACTGATCATATGTTTGAATGTGATTATATAAATGGAAAATGGCAAAATCCAAGAATATTGCCCTATCAGTCAATATCAATTGAACCTTCTGCAAGTGTTTTTCATTATGGTCAAGCTATTTTTGAAGGAATGAAAGCTTATAAAGATTCCAATGATGAAATATGGCTCTTCAGACCAAAAGAAAACTTTGATAGATTCAATAAGTCATCGGTTAGATTAGCCATTCCTGAATTTCCAGAAGAACTTTTTTTTGATGCTCTAAAAAAACTTTTAGATCTAGAGAAAGATTGGGTAAAAAAAGATGAAGGAAGTGCATTGTATGTTCGTCCTTTTGTCATTGGCAATGAATATAAAATACAGGCCTCACCCTCGAATAGCTATAAATTTATGATTATATGTGCGCCTGCAAAACCATATTATATTGGGAAGGTTAAAGTTCTCGTTGCTGATAAATATAGTAGAGCGGCAAGTGGCGGTATAGGTTTTGCAAAAGCAGCTGGAAATTATGCAGGACAGTTTTATCCTACTAATCTTGCAATGGAAAAAGGATTTCAACAAATCATTTGGACAGATTCAAATGAGCATAAGTATCTAGAAGAAGCTGGCACAATGAATATTTTTTTTAGAATAGGCGACAAATTAATTACTGCTCCAAATACAGATACAATCCTTGATGGAGTAACAAGAAAAAGCATTATACAAATAGCTAAAGATTTAGGTATACATGTTGATATTAGAAAAATATCAGTAGACGAGATAAAAGAAGCTTCTAGGAACAACTCATTAAAAGAAATTTTTGGCACAGGAACTGCGGCAGTAGTTAGTGAAATTTCAGAATTTGAGCATAAAGATGAACTTTTTACCCTACCTGAAATTGATGATTCTTATGCTAAGAAACTTAAAGAAAGCTTGGTAAACATTCAGACTAATAAATCTGAAGACCCTCATAACTGGAGATATAAAGTTTAATTACTTACTTAATATTTCAGCAATCATTGGCTTAAAATAATTTGGACCTTTTAACACTTTGCCGTCTTCACGATATATAGGAGTTCCATCTTCAGATAATTTACTCATATTACTTCGTTGAATCTCATCAAAGACCTCCTCTATTTTGTGTTGTAAGCCATGTTCTAAAATTGTTCCACATAAAATATATAACATATCTCCTAATGCATCAGCCACCTCTACTAAATCTCCATTATTCGCAGCTTCAAGATACTCATCATTTTCTTCCTTCATTAGGTTATATCTAAGAGTGGTTTTTTCAATTCCCAAATCTGCTTTTGGAGAAGTTAAATATTCTAATTTAAAAGCCTCATGAAACTTTTTAACTGCTAAAATTTTATCTTTCATTTTTAAATATTTTATGTATTAATTTATTAGTTTCGCTAAAAAATTATATGTTTAGTAAAGGTCAAATAATATTTGCGATTTTATTTATAATTGGTTTTTCTATATTACTGGTCATAGCTTATAAAAAGGACTATAAACTCCATCAACAATACTATAAAGGGAGCATTTGGGTTTTACTAGCTTTTATATGTTTTATAGGTTTAATCGCTGCAATAAAGTACTTTTTTATTTAAGGATTAATCCTTTACTAAAAAACCATAATCCTTAGCATATTTCATCATCTGATATTCAAAAGAATTAACATACTTAACCTGAATATCATATACTTTATTTGACATGTCTGTTCTAGGTACCAATTCAGGATTTACAAATCCACCATATGCTGCTGTCGTAAACTTTTCATTACGTTTTAATATCTCAGCATGAATTTCTTGATCTACCTTTACTCCATATCCTTCAACTAGATCTTGAGCAGCCTGAAAATCACCTTCAGATTTAATCCTTTGTGTTTCTCTTAAAAGTTCCCCAAAAATCTCTCGTAATCTATCATAATCATTTATATTATAATAGGTGTTACCATCTCTTTTCACTTGTTCAATAACATTTTCTTCTTTTCCTCTTTCATAAGCCCAAGCACTAACCCATTGTCTGTTTCGCATATGAGATTCTTCAACATCAGCGCCCAATTCTAATCTAATAAGCTGTGTTAACAACCCATTTCTAATGTATCCATCATAAGCTGCAGTACCTAATGCTTTCCAATCCTCTACTAAGCCTAACTCTTGTAGTTTTGGATGATATAAATAATATAATCCAATTAAATCTGCCCTACCCTCTTCCATGGTAGAACTATAATTTTTCAATGTCTCTCTTGGCGTTCCTACACCAGGATTTATTCGACCAGAGGCATGTCCAACAACCTCATGAAGAGCGGTGTGTAGTTTGTCTCCAAGTTGACCATGCTCTACTTCAAGATCATATTCCTGGTCATCATGCACAAATTCTTTTAACCTTCCTGAACTTCCTGAATTATTATATGCATAGATTATGTTTCCAAGAGAAACTGATTTGCTTCCTATAGAGCCTCTAATCCAATTTGCATTTGGCAAATTTACTCCTATAGGTGTGCTTGGGGATGCATCGCCTGCCTCTCCAGCAACATTAACTGTTTTATAAGTAACACCTACTACAGTGTCCTTTTTATGCTCATCAATAAGTGGTGAGTTATCTTCAAACCACTGAGCATTTTCAGAAAGAACTGACATTTTTCTAGACATGTCAAAATCATTTATTTGCACAATAGTTTCATACGAACCTCGATAACCTAAAGGATCATTATATACTTCAATAAAACTATTTATGTAGTCTATATTTCCATCAGTTGCAGCAGTCCAAGCAACATTATAGTCATCCCATGTTTGCAAGTCTCCAGTTTTATAATATTCAATTAAAAGTCTAAGAGCATCCTCTTGAGGTTTATTTTCAGCTACTCCGGCAGCTAAATCTAACCATTTAATAATTTCGTCAATGGCTGCACCATATAATCCTCCAGACTTATACACTATTTCCTTCAAAACACCATCTTCCTTTACAAGCTTGGAGTTTAATCCGTGTGAAAGTGGTTTTGTTGGATCTGGAGATGTAACTTCAGCATAAAATGATTCTACATCTTCAGATGTAACATCTGGTCCATAAAAGTTAACAGCTGAAAGCAGTACGTTATCAACATCTTTAGATTTATTTACCTTTTTAGAATCCTTATCATTAAAAATTACTTCAAATGCTTCTGTAATTAATTCAGTATCTGTGGATTCCATTAATCCAGTTAAATAATCCAATGAAAACCCTGGTTTTAACTTATCATTGGAATAATGATGATGTATACCATTGCTGAACCAAATTCTTTTTAAATAGGTTTCAAATTCCATCCAATCATCAGACGATCTATCTCCACTATAGTTAGTGTATATATTTTCTAGTGCTGATCTAATAGCAAGATTGTGCCTGTAGTTCTGATCATACATAATATCTCTACCCGATAGACCTGCTTGAGTTAAGTAATAAACTAATTTTTTTTCTTTTAGCGTTAGTTCATCCCATCCTGGAATTTGATATCTCATAATTTTAAGATCAGCAAATTGATCTATCTTATATTCAAAATCTTCACTATTTTCTGGACTATAATATTCACTATTACTAAAATAATCTCCAATAATATCAGTTGAAAAATCTTTACAATTCAAAAGAAAAACAGAAAGAAAAATTACTATAAATAACGATTTAATTCTCATAAGTTTTTAGTTTTTATGTTTGAAATCTAATGTATAAATTTTTATCAAGAGAAAATAATTTTACCAAAAATATTAACACTATTTTATTAAATAAATTAATGACTTAGAATTTAATATATTTGGGCGATGAAAAATTTTCTTTTAGTCTTTATAGGTGGTGGTATTGGAAGTGGTCTTTGCTATCTTATTAGCAAGTATATAAATTCTACTATAGGGAGCTTTCCAATAGGCACATTTACGGTAAATATTTTTGGAAGTGTTGTAGTAGGATTAATTGCAGTATTTATTGGCATATACATTACTAAAAATCTATAATAATCATGGATACTTTAAGTCATGCACTATGGGGCAAAGGTCTTTTTGGATATAGAAAATACAGATGGTTTTCTTTCCTCTTTGGAGCCCTGCCAGATTTATTATCATTTGGTATATATTTCTTATTTAATCTTTCTAATTTAAAAGCAGAAACACCTTCAATTAACGAAATACCTGACTGGGTATATAGCTTGTATGATTTTTCACACAGCTTAGTTATAGCCTCGATATTTATATTTATTGTTTATAAGATTAATAAGGATTTTGCCTTTCCAATGCTTGCGTGGATTTCCCATATTATGTTAGATTTTTTTACCCATAGCCTTGAATTTTTTCCAACACCAATATTTTGGCCTCTTTCAGATTATCATTTTGATGGCATTCCTTGGTCTAATCCAATTATCTTCTTTGTAAATGTGCTCCTTATATTTTTGCTATTTATATATAGAAGAAAAACTAATTCTTTACAAAAGCCTTAACACCTGCGTTAATTTCTATTGGCAAATAGTTTTCTCTAGGAACAATTGGGCATGAATATTTTTCATTATAGGTGCAATAAGGATTATAAGCACTATTAAAATCAATTACTAAATTATCTTCTTCAGTAACATCAAGTTCAATATATCTCCCACCCCCATAAGATTCAAATCCATTTGTATCATCCAGAAAAGGAAGGAATAAATAATCTTCATAACCTTCCTTATTGACTATATCTAAATTTCTATAGATATTTAAACTATAGCTCTTGCCAAATAATTCAAAAGACACATCTCCATATTTAACATATTCTGGAAGCCTGTCTGTTGTTGTTTTCATCTTAAAAGATTTCTCGTCAGGGGTTCTTATAAGTTTAGCCTTAACTACATAGCTAGAATCAAAATCGAAAAAATCTAATTCCTTGAAGTTCTTTAGATCCTTTTCTTTAAGTGGTGAAATAGATGCATCCTTAAAGAATTCATTCATTTCTTTTTGGAAAGGAGTAAAATTTTTGTCATACCTTTTTTTGTTTTCACAATTTAGGATAAGGAACAAGCTAAATAAAAGCAGAAAAGATTTATTCATTTTATATTATATATTTCAAAAATACTATACTTTTCAATTTTCAATTAAATTTAATTAGTATTTTTAACATTATCCCTAAAATTTAAATTTATGCGTATAAAAATATTTATTCAATACATGTTATTAGTATTATTTTTTGCTAATAGCATAAGTAGTCAAGATTATTTTTTAGAAAATAATGGACCTTACGATAACTCAATTAGCAGCCCTGAAGAATTTTTAGGATATGAAATTGGGTTCCAGCATACAAGACATGATCTAATTGTAGCTTACCTAAACTATCTTTCAAATACCTCTCCTAGAGCAAATTTGATAACTTATGGAAAAACTCATGAGGGAAGAAAATTAGTGTTGCTTTGTATTTCATCTGAAGATAATTTGACTAACATAGAATCAATAAGACAAGAACATTTAAAATATACAGACCCAACTGCAGAAGTATCAACTAATAATAGTCTGCCTATTATTATTAATCTTGGATACAATGTTCACGGAAATGAACCTTCAAGTTCAGAAGCAGCTATGCTTACAGCATATACACTTGTTGCATCAAAAAATAAAACAATTAATACATTCAGAAATGAATCAGTAGTATTTGTTGATCCTACAATTAATCCTGATGGAAGGGACAGACATACGCAATGGGCAAATCAATTTAAATCTATAAATCTAGTTTCTGATGGAAATGATGCTGAACATAATGAATCTTGGCCAAGGGGTAGAACTAATCACTACTGGTTTGATTTAAATCGTGATTGGCTTTTAGCAGTAAACCCTGAGAGTAAAGGCAAATTGACATGGTTTCATACATGGTATCCTAATGTCGTTACAGATTTTCATGAAATGGGAACAAACAGCAATTACTTTTTTGAGCCTATGAAAGACAATGCTTCTGATAAACCACTAATGCCAAAAGAAAACTATGAGGATTTAAATTCACTTTTTGCTACATACTTTCAAAAAGCCATGGATAGTATAGGTACATTTTACTATACAAAAGAATCATTTGACGGAACATATCCAGGATATGGATCATCATACTTAGACTTACATGGTGGACTTGGAATACTATTTGAGCAGGCAAGTTCAAGAGGGCATTTGCAAGAAACTAATTATGGAACAATGTCCTTTGGTTTTACTATACGAAATCAATATCTATCAAGTATTGCAACTGTAAAAGCTTCTGTCGAGAATAAAACTACTCTAAGAGACTATCAAAAGGATTTCTTTAAATCTGCTCTAACAGATGTTGCAAAAGATAAAATTAAAGCATACGAATTTGGTGATCTATATGATCAAAATAGAAACAAGGCCTTTATAGAGAACTTGTTATTACACAAGATAAAGGTTTATAAAAAAGGTGACAGATACGTTGTCCCTGTAGATCAAACCCAATCAAGAATGGTTAAGAATATTTTTGAAACATATAATAAATACCGAGATAGTGTTTTTTATGATGCCTCAGCTTGGAGTATTTCAAACTTCTATAATATGAAGCATAAAGGATTGAAATCATATAATCTAGGAAGTGAAATATTAGACACGAAGAATATTGTTAAGGTAAACCTAGTTAGTAAATCAGACTATGCATATTTAATAGACTGGGATGATTATAATTCTCCAGCTGCTCTGGCATATTTGCAATCAAAGGAAATTATTGCATATTCTGCTTTTAAGCCATTGACAATTAATACAAATGAATCAATAAAATCGTTTAATTATGGTACAATATTAATTCCTGTTAGTAAACAGAAAATATCTTCTGATAAATTATATACTTTGGTTCTTGATGCACAGAAAAAATATAGTGTTCCAATTTATCAGACCTCTACAGGATTTAGTATAAAAGGTATTGATTTAGGTAGTAATAATTTTAGAGTTATAAAAAATGTAAAAGCAGCTCTCTTAGTTGGTGAAGGTATTAATTCATATGAAGCAGGAGAAGTTTGGCATCTCCTAGACACAAGAGTTAATATGCCGATTACCAAAATTAGAATGAGCCAGTTTGAAAGAACAAGTTTGGACAAATACAACTCCTTAATTATTGTATCAGCATATTATAGTCAGCTCGATTCAACAAGTGTAAATAAAATAAAGAGCTGGGTTTCTAAAGGAAATACACTTATTACAATAGCAAATGCTTCTAAATGGGCAATTGACAAAAAATTAGTTAATGAATCATTAGTAACACATAAGGATTCATTAAAAAATGAAAGGAGAAAATATGTTGATGCTAATAAACATATTGGCAGAGAAAGATTAGGAGGAGCTATTTTTAAAGTAGATCTTGACAGGACTCATCCCCTAGCATTTGGATATAGAGATGATCAAATTCCAGTTTATAAAAACAATAATGTTTTTATAAAGCCTTCAAAAAATTATTATTCTAATGTTGCTGTTTATACAAAAAACCCTCATATGGATGGATATATTTCCAAGAAAAATATGGAAAATTATTTAAAGTCATCTGCATCTCTAATAGTTTCAAAAATTGGAAGTGGTAGAGTTATTTTATTTGCTGATAATCCAAATTTTAGAGGATCTTGGTATGGAACCAACAAATTATTTTTAAACGCGCTATTTCTAGGAAGTAACATAAGTGTTCCTGGAGAATAATTAAACTAATAAATTATTTAACAAAATGAAAAAGATATTATTAATTACCCTAATCAATTTATTTTATTACAACTTTTCTATCAGCCAGATAGCAGAAGCTCCTGAACGTTTTAGGGGAGAAGGTCCTTTTGAACAATTAATTATAAGGGGGGCAACACTAATCAATGGTAATGGAGCACCTCCAATAGGACCAGTAGATGTAGTAGTTGAAAACAATAAAATAGTAAGCATAAGAAGTGTTGGGTTTCCAGGTCTTGAAATTAATGAAAAAAGAAGACCCAAAGCAATAAAAGGTGCAAAAGAAATTAATGCTCATGGTATGTATTTATTACCTGGCTTTATTGATATGCATGGTCATATTGGAGAAACAACAAGAGGAAGAGCGGATTATGTTTATAAACTATGGATGGCTCATGGAATAACAACCATTCGTGACCCTGGATGCGGAAACGGTTTAAAATGGGTGCTCAAACAAAAAGAAGATAGTAGAAAAAATAAAATTACAGCTCCAAGAATTCTTGCTTATACAAGATTTGGACAAGGTGCAGAAAATGGAATAAATTCTCCAGAAGAGGCTACAGCATGGGTTAAAAAAAATGCAGAAAATGGTGCTGACGGAATAAAATTTGGAGGTGCTAGACCAGATATTTTTGAAGCTGCGCTAAAAGAAAATAATAAGCATGGACTTGGATCTGCATGCCATCATGCTCAAATGGATGTAGCATGGATGGATGTTCTAGAAACTGCTAGATTAGGTCTTACTACAATGGAACATTGGTATGGTTTACCAGAAGCACTATTTGATGACAGAACAGTTCAAAATTATCCTCTTGACTATAATTATAATAATGAACAACATAGGTTTGGTGAAGCAGGAAGATTATGGAAACAAGCAGCTAAACCCTATTCCAAAAAATGGAATGAAGTTATGGATGAACTTATTGAATTAGATTTTACTATAGATGTAACTTTTGTCCCTTATAGTATTTTTAGAGATGTAGGCAGAGGAAGTAGATTAGAATGGCATAAA
>Ga0208879_1000624_pt1 | contig 35957 bp, 34 predicted proteins | sample Knorr_S15_td_Bot_FD_185605 | JGI IMG/M metagenome (GOLD analysis project Ga0208879, IMG submission 185605) | Marine microbial communities from Southern Atlantic Ocean transect - Knorr_S15_td_Bottom_ad_5009_LV_A (SPAdes) (version 2) | ecosystem: Environmental > Aquatic > Marine > Oceanic | place... | reverse complement strand
AGGTTTCGCCCATGATCGGGATAGGCGGCCACCCCGAGCGCCACCGAGGTTCGCAGTTTTTTGCCTTCCGACAGGGTTTCGGCCTGTTGCACCAGCGTACTGATGCGCTTGCCGATAATTTCCGCCTCGGCCTGAGAAGCCACCGCCAACACGAGAAACGCGCTTTTTTCGTGCCGGCCAATCAAATCTTCGCCCCGTAGATTGTCCTGCAAAACCTGGCTGACCCCGGCCAACACATAATCCGCCGCATCCTCGCCGTGAAAGCGGGCGATCTGGTCGATATTGTTTACGCCAATACAAAAGAGGGCTACATCCTGTTTCTTGCGGCGCCATTCACTCATCGTACGTTGCATGTACGCGGAAATCGCCGACGGCTTGAGCACCCCGGTTAACTCGTCGAGCATGGTGTCCTTGTGGCGATCCTTCGACTTCTTGGACGCCCCCTTATCGAACGCATCGAAGTCTTCAGCCTCATCGGAGCCGGAATCATCCCGGCCCACATCCTCGCCCTCCTCCTCATCCTCGGCATCGACGTCGACGTCGATGATTTCCGGCAGGTAGATGGGGGTTTCGGCATCCGTCTGATCTAGGCTCTCGAGCGCCACCTTCAGCAACCCCTTGCCGCGGAGCCCGTGGCCGGGATAGGAGGCGATCCCGACACGCATCGCCCCCAGCTCCATTTCGGGACACGAACCGACCACCCTTTTGGTGATGCGCGCCAAAATATTTTCAGCATCTTCCGGGTCGGATTCAAGCAGTATGGCCAGCGTCTGCTCATCATAGGCACACGTGACATCCCCGCTGCGGGCGGCGCTCTTAATGGCCGCAAAGAGCGGCGAATCCATTTGGGCACTGACAGATGGATTGTGGGTTCGGATCAGGGCGCAGGAAAAGGCGGTTCCTTTGCGGGCACAAGCGGCGAGGTACCGTGCCAGCTGGACGTGCAGGATATCGGATGCGGTCGTCCCCATCTCCTCGGGCGAGCTGGTTTCCGCCAGCTGGATGATTTTCTGAAACCGGTAGTAGCTGGCGATCAGGGTGATCACGATAAAGGACGCCAGGATGGCAATAAGAACCCCCACAGCACCCGAGAGGAAATCAAACTGTACGAAGCCAAGAGTGGGGAAGAAAGATTGCATAGCAAAGAAGGTGTGGATGGATTCCGCACCTTATCTCACACGTCACTAGTAGATGGCAAAAACCGACCGGCGGTTTTGGCGCCAGGCCGCTTCATCATGCCCCATGGAGTCCGGCATTTCCTCGCCAAAACTCTTGGTTTGAATGTTGGCGGGATCGACGCCCAGGCGGATGAGATAGTCGCGAACGGCCAGCGCCCGGCGCTCCCCGAGAGCCAGGTTGTATTCCCGGCTGCCGCGTTCGTCGCCGTGGCCTTCCACAATGACGCCAGCGCCTTTGCCTTTGCCGAGATACTTGGCAACGGCCTCAACCTTGCCCGCCTCTGCGGGGTTCACCTCGAAGCTGTCGTAGCCGAAGAGCACGGCTTCGAACAGGCTGCGGTCGCCCTCCATCGGCAGGCCTAGGTTGTCGGGATTGAGCGGAACATCGTCGATGAGCGGGTCGCCATAGAGGTTGTTGGCCCCATACAATCCCGCGTTGGGGTTCTTGGATTTACACCCGCTCATGAAAGCCATTGACCCGGCCAAAACGGCGCAAACCAAATAGTGGATGAACACTTTACTCATAACAAAACCTCGGTTGTTTTTATGGAGAACAAGCCGGCGAGAACCAGTCGGCGGACCCAGCAAATAAAGCTACAGGAGAATCTTCGAGAGTGTCAAGGAGGTAGATGGCGGAACGGTAGTTGGATGTGCGGGAGCAGACGATATGCCGTCCGTCCGGCGCCCAGCTCGGGTCTTCGTAGTCCGCCCAATCCGTCTCCAGCACCTTCAGCGATTGAGCCGATGGATCGGTCACGGCAATGCGATAGCGCCCCCCGATCCGGCTGCAGAAAGCGATGTAGCCGTTCGGGCCCCAATCCGGCGCCACGTTTTCCGTGCCGGAGCTGGTCAACCGCTTCGCCCGGCCGCCGTCCTTGGCAAGGATGTAGATTTGCGGCGACCCGCTCGTATCCGAAACATAGGCGATATGGTTGCCGTCCGGCGACCAGCAGGGGCTGGCCTCATTGCCGCGCCGGGTGGTCGTAAGCCGCTTCAGCCGGCCCGTCCGCAGGCTTTTAATATACAGCTCCGGATTCCCGTCGCGGGAAAGGATCATCGCCATGCTCTTTCCGTCCGGCGCGATGGCGCCGCTGGCATTCAACCCGCCGTGGTTCGACAGGGGCTTGCCGCGGCCCGTCATATAGATGTTCGGGTAGCCGCGCTTGTACGAAGTATAGACCACGTTCTTCCCGTCCGGGGTCCAGCCGGGCCCGACCGCAATGCTGCGATCCTGAGTGACCTGGCGGATGTTTTTCCCGTCCATATCGCACACATACAGTTCCTTGCGGCCGCTGCGGTTGCTCACCATCGCCACCTTGCCCGCAGCCATCCCCTTCTTGCCGGCAACGGCCAACAGGATCTCGTCGGCCACCTTATGCGCAAGGCTCCGCGCACTGTTGGCCGGAGCCTTGTAGGATTTTCCCAGCAGCCGCTGGCGGCTGGAGGCCTTAAATACCTGGCAATCGGCCTTCAGGCGGCCGCCGTCCACCGAGCACGAGCCCGCCACATTCAGCTCCGCCCCCGCCGACACCACCTTGAAATAGCCCGACCGGTTCAAATCGGCCTGGAGCACCGAAAGGAACGTCCGCGAAGCGGTATCGCTGGCCGTCCGATAGGCCGCCAGATTGATGGTCATCTTTCCCTCGCCGCTCTTGCGAACCTCGACCCGCTGCGCATACGCCAGGCCGCCCAGCCATAAAGCAACGCCCAGTAAGAAAATCCGTCTCATCCAAAACTCCCGAATTAGGACCGCTAGTTGTCCAGTGTAAACACCACTTCCACATAGTCATATGGATAGTTCGATGGCGGCCGGGGCAGGGTGCCGACCGCATTCACCGCGTCCATGACCGTTCTATCATAAAGCGCGTCGCCCGAGCTCTTGATTTTTGCCCTTTTTGCGATCTGCCCGTTCTTGCGCATCGAAATCCGCACAATGGCCGATCCCGTGGCCGATGTGGCCGAACCCGGCGGCTTCCACTTCTGGTAGAACACGTTCATTACCCGCGCATAATAGGCGTTAAACTCGCTAGGGATGCCGCTCGCTGAGCGCGATGAAGTGACGCCCGACAAGGCCTGCTTGATGTCGGCGGAAGAGAGCGCCGGCGGTTTGGGGCGGTCGGTTTCCACCTTCTTCCCGATTTTAATATCCTTTGCACGGACCGGCTTCCATTTGGGCTTTTGCGGCTGCGGCTTCTCTACGGGTCTGGGTTTGGGCTGCGGCTTAACCGGCTCGGGAAGGGGCGTGGGCACCGGGGCCGGCGTTGGCGCGGGCGGTGCGGGTTCGGCCATGTGCGCAACCGGTTCGATGCTAACGGCCGGCGCCGCCGCGCCGAATTCGATGAAGGTCACGATTTCCTTCGGCGTGGGCTTGAAGCACCCCTTGATGGCCGGCACCACGATCATCAGGAAGATGACCGCCGCATGCACGCCAACCACCCGCCAAGCTATCCTGCGCTGAAACGCGTTCATTCTTCCGCCGCCGTCACCAAGGCCATTCGGGTTATGTTCGCATCGTGGAGAATCCGCATGATTTCCACCACCGCGCCATAGTCCAGCTTGCGGTCGGCGCGCACGTAGATCGTCGAATCCGGCTCCGAGGCCGCTACGTCCACCATGGCCGCAACCAGTTCCTCCCGCGAAACCGGCACGTCGTCGAGATACAGTTGCTTATCCAGATTCAAGCTGATCGACCGCGCGTTTTGCGCGGTCATGTCCGCCGCCTTGCCCTTGGGCAGGTTGATGGCAACCCCCTGCTCAATCAACGGGAAGGTAATGATGAACGTGATCAACAGGATAAACGTCAGGTCCATCAGCGGCGTCATGTTGATTTCGCTGATCTGCTGGACGCTGACAAGGCTGGTTCTTCTGCGCGACATTTAAAGCATTTCCGATTTTAGAATTTTGAATTTTAATTTGCCGATTGCCCGGCCTTCCGTGGTTTTGGGCAAGGCAGCGACCAAGCGTATGATCTCCAACGCAAACTGCTTGGTTCTTTTCTTCATGTCAGTTTCGTTCAATTTTTTACTCCAAAAAGCGGTCGCAGACCCACAAATCAAAATTCAACCATGTCCTTATGCCTCGATCACATAGGCCTTTTGCGTTTCGGAAATAAATTCCTGGGCAAAGTTGTCCATTTGAACGGAAATGCGGCGGATCTGATTGGTCAGCAGGTTGTAGCCGATCGCCGAGGGCAGGGCCACGAGCAACCCCACCACCGTCGTCAGCAGTGCGCCGGAGATTCCCGGAGCAATAGCCGACAGGGTGACGGAACCGGAGGCGGCCATACCGCCAAAGGCCTCCATCACCCCCCAAACGGTACCGAGCAGTCCCAGGAACGGCGCGGAACTCACGGCCGTTGCCAGCAGCCCCATCTGCTCCTCGAGCATCAGCGCCTCGTCGGCCACGTTTCGGTCGACCACCGTGCGCAAGGTTTCGAGCTGATTGAGGCTCAGCCGGCGGTGGTCCGGGGAGGTCATATCGCCCATCAACAGGTCGTCGGGATCGATTCCATGGGCCTGCAGCTCCCCACCCAGGGCAGAGCAGCCGGCTTTATAAATCGTGCTGAGCGGCGTCCCCTGGTAGTCCGCTCGTTTGGTAAACAAGGCGGTGGGATTGCGCTCGGACCGGAAGTCCGCCAGAAACTTTTCCGTGGTTTCGACGGCCTGCCTCAAGTGCCAGCCCTTTGTAAGCATGATGGTCCAGGCGCCGGCCGACCCGAGAAATAAGACAAATACGATGATCTGCCCCGGAGCCGAACTCTCCCGGAAGGCAAATCCCAAATCGGCGATCGGTAATGAAACCAGCAGTGAGTTAAGCATATTCATGGTCGTAACCATCCTCGGTTAGGGGGTTTGGAACTCGGCATTCTCAAACATATTTCGACGCGATGGAAAAGCCAATGAAAAAGGCTTCAAACCCGGGGGATCCATCGGCGTCCAGCAGCTACGTGTTGCAACCGCTTTTCCAGCGGCGCGGCGGAACCAGGCCGGCGGCACAAATGGCGATCTGCGAGAGCACAAAGACCATGAGCCAAAAACTGGCCGAATCGGTAAAGCCGTAGGAGTGCAGCCCCACGCTCAGCTGGTTGACCCCGAACCACGACCAGGCGGTGACGATGTTGCCGAACACCGCCATGATGGCAAAGCCGCGGTGCAGCACCATCCGGCCCCACCGGGCATGCAGTATAATGGCATTCCAGAGCACGATCAGCAGGGCGCCGTTTTCCTTGGGATCCCAGCCCCAGAAGCGGCCCCAGGAATCGTCGGCCCACAGGCCACCGAGCACCGTGCCGACGAAGCTCAGCAGCAACGCAAAGCAGGTCGCTCCATACATCATCCGGAACATGCCGTCTTCGGTGGCGGCATCCAGCCGGCGGGTAAAGAGCCCACCAAAGACATAGAAGATGCCGATGATGCCCGAGACAAACGTGGCCATGTAGCCCAAGGTGATGGTGATGACGTGGGTGGCCAGCCAGAACCGGGTGTCGAGCACCGCACGCATTTGTTCGAGGGTATCGCCATCGCCCGCCAGGAAATGCGCAATCAGCAACGTGGTGAAGCCCGCGACGCCGCCGACGAGATTGCCGATGCCCGCCGCCCTCTTCCGGAAGCCTAGTTCGATGATGATGCCTGCCGCCACGGATGCCCAACCGATGAAGATGGCGGAAGAGTACAGGTTGGTCACCGGCGGATAGCCGGACAGGAAAACGCGGGCGATGAGCGCAAAGGTATGCGGAATAAACGCGCAGATCATCAGGGTCCGGGCCGCGGCCAGCAACCCGTCCTTGCGAAAGAGCCACCCAAAGCAGCTCAGCACGAAGACCAGCAGATAGAGCTGGGCGGATTTCATAAATGCGCCGAGGCGGTTGTAGAACACCTCGAAGGAACCCTTATTAAAGGCTTCAGGATTTTCGGACTGCAGCAGCGCGCCGAATTCCTTTAGTTCGCTGTTGAAGAGTTCGGGGTTCCCTGCGTGATAGGCCCCCAGCATCACGCCCATGTGCGTGGCGAGCGGCTCGACGGCGATGGCGTGCTGATGCATGAGATCGCCCATGGCGGGGTGTGACGCCAGCAACGTACTCATGAGCGGACGCCACCGCGCGTTTTTGGACGTCGGGGGAATCACCAGCGGAATGGAATTTTTTTCGAGCCGCATGTAGCGCTGGGCGGCGACCAGGAGTTGCTCGGGCGGAATCGACGACGGATCCTCGAACGAGGCCATCACATTTTGGTAGAGATAAATCTTATTCGCCACCTTCATGATCTGCTTATCGTACAGATCGCGCTGCCGATCCTCCTTCCCGAAGGCCGCCCGCGCGGCGGCATCCAGCTTGTTGAGTCCCGGCAGGATTTCGCGGTAGGAATAGCGGAAGCGCTGGCGCTCCTCGAGACCCAGACTCGAAAGCACATCCAGGCTCTCGATGCGGAACACCTGATAGTCGAAGGCTTCGTGGCGGCCGGAAACATTGTCGAGCAGCCATTGAACGGCGGAAACCGTTTCCCCGTCTGCGGTGCGCACGGATTGCCGGCCGGACAGGACGCCCAGAAGGTTGCGCGCCAGTGTATCGACCGGCTTCTTGCGGCCCCCGAACTTAACGGGAAGCTGGGCGAAGGCATTGAGCTGAAAATCCGCCGGCGCGGCCTTGGGCGGCTTTACCCCGATCTGAAAAAACCATGCGGCCAACAAGATGGTGGCAAGAGGAATAAGGGGGGTGCGGCGCATTAGGCATCCCTCCTGAGGTGGCGGCCGAAGGATTGGATGAACTGCGCGGCCATGCCCACAAAGACAATCATGCAGGCGAGGTAGGGAACCATCCACGTGTCGTTCCGCACCACCTGCAGAATCGTACCGCTATCGTCGGGCAGGTAGCCGGACTGGTAGAAGGTGCGGCGGGCGTAGCGTAGCGGGTTGTTCATCCAGATGCGCAGTTCCCGCTCGACGTTGTCGCCCTCGTTCACCAGCAGAATCTGGCTGGAAAAGTTCTTCGGCACCTGCGTACCTTCATAGCGCTCATGCACAAAGTCGAGCAGCGTAACCGAAAACGGGTTCCCGCTGCGGGAGGTTGCATATTCACGCCGAAAGCGGAAATAGGCCGTGTATTCCTGGCCGGCCACCTGGATGCGCGTCGGCATATCCCACGAGCGGTTGACAAAATTGGGATAAAACCAAAGCGACAGAATGTAGCGGCCCAGCGAATTGCCCGTTGTTCGGTCGAACACTTCGATGTCGACCGCCGGCGCGTTGCGGGCGCCGGCCGTCCCGCTCACCTCCGGCTGTTCGGCCACATAGAGCCGCGAACCAAACCCTTCGTAGGCGGGATATCGATTGCGGAACTCCTCGGAAATGCTTTGCAGGGGCTGCGGGCGGTTCGAGTTGACCATGTAGCGGTGGACCTTGATATCGAACGGCAACTCCTCGGGCTGGAGGAACACGCCCTCCTTGAGCCGGCGCTGCGGAATGACCGTGACGGTATCGTGGTCGGGATGCGAGGTGTCGGTAAAGGAGAGCTCCATTTGCTGGGAGCGGTCGAGATAGTTGACCGTCTCGCCCTCCCGGATGGTCATCGTGGCCTCCACCGCCAAGAGCGCGGTGATAAACTCCCCGATGAGGAGAAAGAGAATCCCGCTGTGCAACAGCACCATGCCCGCCCGCTGGCGATAGAGAAAAACGCAGGCAACGTATAGAACCGCCGCCGCCAGGGTGCCCCGCCCCAGCCGCAGAAATACGCGCCAGAAGGCATCATTTTCCGTGGCGGCCACCGGAGCCGTACCCCAGCCAAACATGACCCCGATCGTGACCAGCACACCGAGCATCAGGAAGATGAGGCCGGCCGCCTTGCGGCCGCCCTTGACCGTGATCTTGAAGCTCGCCCAGTGAACCGTCAGCAGGTTGATGACCAGTAGCGTTCCGATGAGGAACCCGCCCGGAAACGGAATCTTAACGCGGGGAATATCCATCGACCGCGGGAAGAAAACATACAGATCGATCCAGGCAATGAAGCACCGGAAATACTGATCCATCACTGTCCAGATGCCCTTGTCCACCTGCGCCAGCGTCCCGGCCAAAATCAGCACCATACTGAGGCCGAGCAATACGACGGTCAGTTTCAGCGACAGGAAAAAGTCGACGGCTTTGTTCATCAATGGTTGTGGCCTTCAAACTGGATGGACTCGAGGAAGGCCCGAATCTCGGGGGCATGGGCCTTGAGTTCCGCGACGGAGCCCTTAGCGGTGAAATACCAGTAGCGCGGGGCGAGGTCGATGATGGCCGCAATGATGCCTTTGCCACCTTCTTCGTTGTAGATTTCGATATAGGTGGCCGTGTGCCCTTCGATCTTGATGGTTTCAGCGTCCGTGGCAATTTCTGCCGGCGTTGCATCGGCGAGTCCGACCTGTCCGCGCCAGCGGTTGACGTTGCTCGGCACATCGCCCATGGCCAGGGCAATGAGATAGAAGTCGATGGAGGTGCCTTCAATGGCATAGCTGACGGTGCGCATGCCCGAACCCGGCTTTTCCGTCCACCCCTCGGGCAGCTCGGCGCGGAAGCCCGTGCCGGACGGGCGCGAAGGAGCCGACTGCAGCGCGGGAGCCGGCCGGGAGGGCGCCTGGGCCACCGGTGGCGCCGATGGTTCCTTGGGTACGTGATAGGTTTGTATTTCCTCGCGGCCGCATCCCGCGAACACCGCAATCATCGAACTCAACAACAAGATTTTCTTCATCACGCACCTCCAAAAAACAATGGCCGCCCAATATAGGAATGCCCCTATTCAATGTCGATGCATAACGTGCGGCATTGGACGCCGGACCATCGGGTTCTTTAGTCGAATGGCATGACCACCGCTTGATCGAACAGCAGGCCTTGCAGGGCGTCGATTTCGAAGAGCATCGCATCGCCGCGTTCGTCCAGTGTCTGGACCGGCGGCGGATCTTCTGCGCGGGCCATCGGCATGGCTGCCGCTCCGGTTGCCGCCACCGGAGGCGCGCGGTCTACGGGTTGCGCGGCGGAAGGCCGAGACCCGGCCAGATACGCCACCCCGATGAGGGCCACGGCCCAAAGAAACAACGCTAGATTTTTCACCTTTATAAGGATCCAGGTCGTGCTACGGCAGACGCACATCCACCCGGTAAAAATTCTGGCTGCCGGCGCGATCGACCGTGTCGGTGTAGCTGTTGGCCGGATACGGCAAGTCGATGGAATAGTTATTAGTGAACGGCGTGAAGATCAGATTATCGCTCCAGCCCACATTATAGGTGCGCCCCTCCACCGAATTCCAGCGGACGATGAACGGCGAGCCGCCGCTGGCCGGCGGCGTGAAGGAGGCGACCTCGAAGACGGAATTGGGATCGGTCGGATCGTAGCCGGAAACATATTCCGTCAGATTGTCCGCCCCGTCGCCATCCGAGTCGACCGTGGCCACCGCGCCGGTAATGTTGCCGAAATACAAGGCCTCCCACTCGTTTGGAATTCCGTCGTCATCGGCATCGGACGAAACCGTTCCCGAAATCCAGTACTGGCCCAGGGAGCCATAGGATGTATAGCCGCTCGGCGGGTTGTTCAGCGGCGTCCCGACGCCCGTCGACTTGACGTGGAGGTAGTAAGTGCCCGCGGGAACGGCAACCGTGATCGAAGCATTCACGTCCTGTGCAGGATTATTGGAGGCCACCAAGGTGTTCTGGCTGTCGTACAGCTCCAGCAAAATATCCAGATTCCCGCCCCAGGTATCCGACCCCGCCCGGTAGGAAGTGGCCGCGATGGTGATCGTGTCCGCTCCGCTCGAAAAGGAAAAGACGTCCGGATCGTCGGGGGTCTCGATGACCCCGCTCTGCGAAACTATTCCACTCGCATCGACCCCCAGTGCCGAGGCCTGCGCCTTCCGGTCGCCATGATCGTCCGGCCGATAGGCTAGTTTGTCGGAGATATCGGAAAGGTCATCTTGCGGATTGTCGGCGTTGTAATAGTCGCCTTGGCTCCATTGGGAGACGTTGCGGTCGTAGCCCAATCCCATGATGGGACCCCAACTAATCTGCCCGTTGTTATGGCCGCTATAGTATTCCAGCGAGCTGGTTCCATCATGGTAGAGCCCCAAATAGTGTCCAAATTCATGGGACGCCGCCTCGGCCACAATACTGGCATCCTGCGCCCAGTCATAGTCCAGGACCCAGGCCGGGGAAAAATCGGCAAAATCCGGCTCACCGAAAACATCCAAATAGGCAACCCCCCCGGCCCCATAATGCGGGCAGTTATTTCCATTCTTGTCGACATCAGGGGTAATGAGAACGCGGCCCTTGTACTGGTTCCAGCTCGACGGCTCCTCCGTGGTTACATCCACATCAAAGGGCGCATAATCCTCGGCGACGCGCTCCCAGATCTCGATGATGTCGTTCTGCTCCGCATTGCTGAACGTCGCTTCATCCCCATCGGTATCATAGGGCCGGCAGTCCCATGAAGCAATGCCCTCCGTGACGTTCCAATCCGTTCCGGAAACCACATGCCCGTTGAAATCAAGGAGCAACACCTTGCTGGCACCGGGACGGCTGTGACGGACGGGCGGAGAGCTGATGGGCACCGCCGCCCCGGCCACCGCCGCAGAAGCCACCGCCGCAGCCGGCTCTTCAAAGGCATACAACTTGGCCCCTTCCGGTTGCACGAGGGCACATACATAGAATAACATTCCGCCCGACCCTACCCGCAGCGAATCGATATCGCCAAGCAGCGCCGGCTGTTCCGAAAGCTTGATGAGCACTTTTGCCTGAAGTGCGGCCGGGAGTTTTTCCAGGCTGTCCTTGAACGGCCCCGCCTTGAGATCTGCCAGCGTTGGAATTCCAACAGGAACCGTTCTTTCCTCATCGGATTGCGGCGCATGGGAAGAACAACTGCACCCATTGGTTGGAAGGGAAGGAAGAGCCTCCTGAATCCCGCTTGCGGAAGAACGGGCCGCGACCGGCTCTGGGCTTAAGTCGCGAGAGGCTTTTGAAAGGGTAAAAAAAACCGCCGCCCCGGCCAAGGCCGCCCAAGAGATTCTTTTCGCCCATGTTTTCATCTTTATCCTTCGCGCAAGGTGGCTCCGAGCTGCTTGCAGAGAAATTCTATTAGCTTTAAGTGTGCCTTGTTCACCTTTTTGTCCGTTAACGTCTGCTTAACAGAACGATAGACAAAAGTATATGCCAAACTCTTCTTTCCCTTTTCAATGCCTTTGCCTTGATAGACATCAAACAGGCCGAAACACTCCAAATCCTTCGGATGGGCCTTTTCGATCAGCTTCACCACATCCGCGTGTTGGACGGCTTCGTCGAGCACCAACGCAATATCGCGGCTCATCGACGGGAACTGCGCCAAATCCTCGGTCTTGGAAATTTCGAAGGCGTTTTTCAGCAGCACTTCCAGGTTGATTTCGGCGACGGCAATCGGCCCCGTCAGGCGCCATTCGGCGCGCGCGGTCTTGTTGACCAGCCCGATGCAGCCGACGGATTCGCCAGCGACCCAAACGGAAACGGCCTTGCCGGCCGCGAACTCGGGCCGGTCTTCGGCCGTGAACGAAACCGCCGCAGTATGTTGCGCCGCCAGCAGTTTTTCAACGAGGCCCTTCATCCAGACAAACATTTCCTCGTCGGAAACCGCCGCGCGTTTTGCGAGCAGCGACCGGCCGACCGGCCCCATCATACCGAGCGACACGGTCTCGGTCTGCACCGGCGCGCCGTCGACGCGCTGGAAGGTGCGGCCGAGTTCGTAGAAGCAGGCTTCGTTGACTTGGCGCGAATGGTTGCGGCCCAGGCTCTCGACCAACTGCGGGATGAGCGAGGGGCGCATCACCGACTGGTCCACACTGATCGGGTGCGGCAGCTCTTCGCGGCGGGCGCGGGCGTCCTTGTTGAAGAGGTCGAGCAACGGATGGTTGACCAGCGTGTAGTTCATGATTTCGCTGACGCCCAGTCCCTGCAAAACATTGCGCAGGCCGGAAATGGCGCGGACGCGCGAATCGTCGGCATCGGGAATCACCTTCGCCAGCGGGGTGTTGGCCGGAATATTGTCGACGCCGTGGATGCGGGCGATCTCTTCAACCAGATCGATTTCGCGCTCCAGATCGAGGCGGAAGCTCGGAACAACCGCCGTGGCGGTTTCCCCGTTGTCGGCTTCGAGGCCGATTTCGAGCGTCTGGAAAATGGCCCGCATCTTTTCGAGCGGAATCTCCGCGCCGATCATCGACTCGATGCGCTTCCACCCGAACGGAATCCGGATCGGCGTTTTCGGCTGCGGATAAACATCGACGATGCCTTTGCACAGCTTGGCGCCGGCCAGCTCGCACATCAGTGCGGCGGCGCGGCGGCTCGCCCATTCGACGGACTCGGTATTGACGCCGCGCTGGAAGCGGTAGGAGGAATCGGTGATCAGCCCCAGCTGCTTCGCCGTGTGGCGAATGGATGAGGTTTCGAAGGCGGCGGCTTCGAGCAGAAGAGTCGAGGTGCCGGCCGTGATTTCGCTTTCGCCGCTGCCCATGACACCGGCAATGGCCGACGGCTTTTCCGCATCGGCGATGACGAGCATATCGGCGGTCAGTTCGCGCTCGACGCCATCGAGGGTTTTCATCGGTTCGCCAGGCGTGGCGGCGCGGACGATGATCTGGTTACCCGCCACCAGGTTCTTGTCGAACGCGTGCAGCGGATGGCCCGTTTCGAGCATGACATAGTTGGTGATGTCGACCACATTGCTGATCGGGCGGATGCCGGCGGCTTCGAGGCGCTTTTGCATCCATTCGGGCGACGGGCCGATTTTTGCATCCTTCAAAACCCGTGCGGTGTAGCGCGGACAGGTTGAGGCGGCGTCGATACGGACGGAAATCTCGGCGTTCACATCGCCTTCGGTTTCGGAAATTTCAAAGGAGGGCACTTTCAGCTCGGAGCCGTAGAGCACCGCCATTTCGCGCGCGACGCCGATCATCGAAAGGCAGTCGGGGCGGTTCGGGGTGATTTCGAGTTCGATGACCGTTTCCGGCTCGCCCCATACCTTCACAAACGGGGTGCCGGGTTCGAGGTTTGCGTCGAGCACCAGCAGGCCGGAATGGTCTTCGCCCAGCGCCAGCTCGTCCTTGGCGCACAGCATGCCCATGGAAACCTCGCCGCGGATCTTGGCTTTTTTGAGGGTGATGCCGCACGGCAGCGTGGTACCGACGGGGGCGAATGGATATTTGCCGCCGACTTCGACATTCGGCGCGCCGCAAACCACGCGCATGGTTTCTTCTGCACCGTATTCGACCGTACACATGCGCAGCTTGTCGGCGCCGGGATGCGGCTCGACCTGAACCACTTCGCCCACGACCACGCCGGCAAAGTCGGACCCGATCGTTTCGATGGCTTCCACTTCCAGCCCGGCAAAGGTCAGCTTGTCGGCCAATCCCTCGATGGTGTCCTCAAAATCAACATATTCCTTCAGCCAACTAACCGATACTTTCATAATGCGCTCCGATCCGAAAAAATGAGCGTTCTGTATACCGTTTGCGCCGGAACGGCTCAAGCCCTTACACGCAGGGGTTCGGCCCAACCGACCTATTTGGAAGGAGCCGTCATGGACCCTCTTCCCCGGCCTCGTTCGTCGAGCGGCTGCCATCCAGCGGACACCCGCCATTTGCCGCGCGGCAAACACAAGGCCTCCCAGACAACTTGACAGCCGACTGCAACATGGTTATTTAAAACGAAGCGGCAGAGGGGATTCATACGTGGAAAAGTTCTGAATTGTTCGAGGGGCGAGCCTCGATAAACACAAGGAGAAGACCATGAAAATGGGCATCGACATGCCAAAAGTCATGAAGTGCAGTGTACGCAAGTGCGCATACAACAACGAGGGCACATGCCACGCCCGGGCGGTCACCATCGGCGATGGAACCGTCCCCCATTGCGACACCGTGTTCCAATGCGGGAGCCATTGCAAATCAAAGAACTCCGCCGGCGTTGGCGCATGCAAGGTTTCAGGGTGCACGCACAACGTCGACTTCGAGTGTCAGGCCCGCAGCATTGCCGTGGGCATCAGCCACGGTCGGGCCATGTGCAAGACCTTCACAACATAAGAGGCCGATCGCTGGAGCCACCTAGGCGGCCCGGCCTTCTGACGCGCCCTCTTATACCAAGCACAAAAAAAACCGCCCTCGACTGGAGAGCGGGTTTTTCTTTCTCTGGAAGAGATCGATATGAACACGGCATGGTATGAAATCATTGTTTACCAAGCATTACAGCTTGGAATAAGCTCTACCTTGATCCAAGGAATACTCTTTCGGTAACTTTGCCACAATTAATGTAAGGAAAGGCTCATTTTGAAATTTGAACACATACGCCATAAGCCGCCGCTCGAACTCGAGGAAGATCGCCCGTTAGTGGTTGCCTGCAACCCCTTGCGAAGCAATGTCAATCTTTCGACGATCTTTCGGACAGCTGGCTGCTGCGGAGTCAAAGAAATCATCGCGACCGGCAATGTTAAACTCATCAGCAAGATCGCTCGCGACGGAGCGGAACAGGTAAACCTCACCACCAAAAACAGCCTGCCACCCGTCCTGAAAAAATTAAAAATAGAGGGGTATACGCTGGTGGGTCTCGAACAAACGACGAATTCCACCCGTCTCTCCGACTATGCCTTCCCGAAAAAGACGGTCATTGTGGTTGGTTCAGAAAGGGAAGGTCTATCAGATGAGTGTCTGGCGTTGTTGGACGCCGTTGTGGAAATTCCCGTGTGGGGCATGCCTTATTCGTATAATGTTGCAACGGCCACCTCAATGGCGCTGTACGAATATTGCCGGCAATACCCAACCGGTTGAACACAAAAAAAACCGCCCTCGACTGGAGAGCGGTTTTTTTACGTCCCTTTCGGGATGGATTAACGGGCGTAGTATTCGACGACCTGCGAGATTTCGCAGGTAACCGGAACCTCATCCCTGTTGGGGAGGCGGTTCATTTCGGCCGTAAGGTCCTTGTCGTTCGCGGTAATGTAGTCCGGCGTCTTGGCCACCTGCTGTGCGAGCACGAAACTGTCGAGATCCTTGGACTTTTCCCGAACGGTGATCTTGTCGCCAAGCCGCAGGGAGTAGGAAGGAATGTTGACCTTCTTGCCATTTACGCGGAAGTGCGCGTGGGACACCATCTGGCGGGCTTGGTAGATCGTGCGGCAGAGGCCGGCGCGCAGAACCACAACGTCCAGGCGGCATTCGAGCATCTGCACCATCACTTCACCGGCATTGCCCGGCTTGCGCGCGGCCTTTTCGTAGTAGGAGCGCAGTTGCTTTTCGCTCAGGTTGTACTGATAGCGCAGGCGCTGCTTTTCCGTCAGCTGGCGACCGTAGTCGGACTGTTTGCCTCGGCGGCGGGTCGGGCCGTGCTGGCCCGGCGGATTCGGGCGGCGTTCCAGATATTTTTCAGATTTCGGGGTGATGGCCACGCCCAAGCGACGCGCCTTCTTGATTTTAGGACCAGTATATTTCATTTTATTTTCCTTACTCCCCCGTCACATCCCTCTGAATTAAGCCGGTTCTACCGGCCGCCCACTTGCATATTCGAGCCTGGGCGCTCGCCCCGCACCTTGCGGTATTTGTTCCTTTGGCGATGATCCTTCCGTCAGGATTCCGTTTTACGGGAAACAAGCCGGCATTTAGCTCGAAACCCCCGTGCGAGTCAACTCCGTTTGCCCCCAAATATTTACGGATTCCATCCCCGCCGATGGCTTGCCTTTACCGATCGAATGCCTAGAGCGTAAACGATCCAGAAGGAAACGAGGTATTTAGGCCTCGTGCCGGGTGCCGATCCCTTGCCCGGCGCTGACCACCGAACTGCGCCGATCCAGCAGATCGATCTTTTTCCAGCGGCCGGAGCGGAAGCGCAGGGCAAAGCCGATGCCCAGAATGATGATGTAGAGCAAGGTCCACACCCAGCTAAGATACACCCCCTGCTTCAGCACAAACACAATCAACCCTTGGCCCAGGACGAGAAAGCCCCACGCGGCGGCGGATTGGAAATACATCACGAAATGGGTGTCGCCGGCGCCCTTGAGCCCGCCGGATAGAATAATGGCGGCGGCATCGGCCGTGCCCCAAACCGCCAGCATGGCCAACAGAATGCGCACCATGAACAGCAAGTCGCCCATCGGAACGGCCGCGACCGCATCGCCTTCAAAGATTCGGGTGTAGAACGCGGGAAACAGAATGAAGGTCAGCCCAATGGTGGCCGTGTAGCCCACCCCGATCTTCATCGCCAGCCACCCCATTCGCTCGGCATATTCCGGTTGGTTGCGGCCCAGATACTGCCCCACCAAGACCGACACCGCCATCCCCATGCCGATCATCGGCATGAAGGCAATCAGGTTCACGCTCAGCGCAATATTGCTGGCAATATGCGCCACCGGCCCCATGCGGCCGATCAGCAGCACGAAGACCGTAAACGCCGCCACATCCAGAAACCAGTGAATGCCCGAGGGCAAGCCAAAACGAATCATGCGCAGGAAAAGCCACCGGTCGAAGCGCAGGTTGCGGATGGTGCCAAACTCCGCATTGACGGATTTGGAGAAATAGATCAGCGCAAAAATAACGGGACACGTCCACGAGCCGATCACCGTGGCCCAGCCCGCCCCGGCAATGCCCATTTCGGGGCAGCCCCATTTGCCAAAGATGAAAAGATAGTTGAGCAGGATATTTAGACCGTTGGCGATAAGGTTGCAGGCCATGATGACCGCGGTTTTCCCCCGGCCGGAAAAGAAACTGCTCAAGGCCGAACTCAGCGCCATCCCTCCGCCGCACCACATCAGAATCCCCAGATATTCCTGTTCCAGCGCCAGCACCTCGGCCCCGTGCCCGCTCATGCGAAGCAACCACAGCCCGAACGGGGTCAACAGCATGATGAGCGGGATGGACAGCAACGAAAAGAAAATCCCCTGAGCCGTGGCACGGGCGCAGCCCTCCTTGTCGCCTGCGCCCCAATATTGCGCCACGAACGTATTCGTGAAAGCTGCCAGCGCCATGAATCCGCACACGAGCGTGAAAAAGAGAATCCCCGCCGGCAGCGAGGCGCGGAAGGCCGCCTCGCTATACCAGGAAAGAAAAAGGCGGTCGCAAAAGTTCAGGACGGCAAACGTGCCCGAGCTGATGATCAGCGGCCAGGCGATCTTCATTAACTCCCTCCAGCCGCCAAATGAATGGGGCTCTGTTTCCACGGTTTGCATAAGAGGCGCAATCTACGCCGAAAGAATTAAGGATGGAACCTGAAATAAAACAAAAGACGACCGCGCTTCCTGGGCGGGCATCACACGAAGTCACCAAGACACAAAGCGGGAGCCTATCTAACCCTTAACTGGGCGGCTCCGTGGCTCTGCGTGCGAAATCAAAGAACCGTTCGGCGTTGCGGAAGGTGAGCTCCGCGAGGGCTGCTTCGGAAATGCCGCGCAGCTCGGCGGCTTTCGCGAGCACATAGCGGAGATTGGCGGGTTCGTTGATCTTCGTAGACGGAGCATCCAGCCCCGTTGGGCCGGGCATAACGTGTTGGTCTGCCATAACGGAGCAGGATGCTCCGTCTACGATGTTGTACGGCATAAGGTCGGGGGCATCGGTTTCGAGGAGGATGCGGTCGGCGGGCACGGCGCGGATGGCGGGACCGGCCTTCTTGTTGTTCGGGCGCGTGATAGAGCCAGAAAAGGAAAGGGAGGCCCCTCTCTCAACAAGTTCTTGCGCAATTTCGGGCGAGCCGCCAAAGCAATGGATCAGCATGCCGCGCGGCAATGCACCAAACCCGTCCAGCAATTCCATCAGCCGGCCCCAGGCCCCGCGGCAATGAATCGTGACGGGACGGTCGAGTTTCCGGGCGAGTTCGAGCTGGGCGATAAAAACCGCCTCTTGGTCGGAATCTGCGCGGTTTTCGACGGCATGATCGATGCCGATTTCGCCCACAGAGGCCTGTGGATAACTTGTCAATAGATCCGCCAGGATCTGCAACCATTGCCCAGAACGCCCGCCAATGAACCATGGATGGAGGCCAAACGCTAAATGAATATTTGAATACCTGTTAATAATTCCAGCCACTTTGGGCCAGTCCTTTTCGCTGCATCCTTTGATGGCCATTCGCTCAATTCCCGCATCCTGAGCTCGTTCCATCACCTGATCGAGCATGGGATAGATCCGTTCGTCGTGGATATGGTTATGGGCGTCGAAGAGTTTGTATGGGGTCAGGATAACAGGCTTTTCAGGATTCATGGTTTTTCCGGGCTGGTTGCGGATCATATTTTACCACAGAGGGCACCGAGGAACACAGCGGGGAATGTGAAATCTGAAAATGGGTTAACCCAGAATTCCAACGGGCAAGATGCCCGTTCCGCGAGGAAGCCTACTGGATCTGGACTTCTACCTTGCAGAACCCACCGGCCGCGAAATTATGTACGGTGCCCGTAGAGCTATTTTGCGGGGGTTCGATGAGAGCCCCTTGCTGGGATTGTGTTAAATTCAGAAGGGCTACGGGCTCGTTTATTCAACCGGAGAGAGCTGGTCCGGCATGGGAAACTTCTTGATCTCCACCTTCCGCTTCGACCCATCCGCGCACTGGAACATACAACTGTGAACCGCCTCGTTGGTGTCGGGGGAACACGCGGTGAGTATTTCGACATCCGCAGCGGCCAACAGATCCTGCAGGTTCATGCCCGCCAGACGTTGGGCCTCATAACCAAAGGCCTCTGGAATACGGGGACTCACCGACCGGACCGTTTGCTGTGCATCCAACAAGAGCAGACATCCCCGCTCTTCCGCCACGGAACCAGCCCCGGAAGAGTCTGCCGCATCCAGATCCGATGTGGCGGCGGCCACCTGCAGGCAGACAAAACGCCACTGTTCGGGCATCTCTTCATAGGGAAGTACATGGAGGTGCTTGCGCCGCCGGCCGGCCTCATATGACAAGGCAACGGATACCGGCTTTCGCGACTGAATGGCCACGCGTAGTACATCGCTATCGAACGCCTCGGCGGGGTTATTCAAAAAACGGAAGACCTCGTTCGGGGAATGCGCCTGATGACCCGCCTGGAAATGGTGATGCAGTTGCTGCTGTTGATCGAAAACGCAAATGATCAATTCCGCGATCCCCATCGACGGCGGGACCATACTGTTCATTCTGGATGGAGCTCGAAACAAACCCTTTCTATTAAGCAATGGCAGTAGATCGCACTTCCAGCGTGTACCTTGTGGGCGTAGGAGAATTTAATCCTAATATCGCCCGGCGTCAAGCATCCGGCATCTATTCGCGGATCTCCCGGAGCGGCCGTCACCTCATGTTCAGCCACACCATTTGGCTTTTAATTCCCGCCCACCAGGGTCATGATCTCTCCGCTTAACCTTATGATCCGGAGTTTTATGATGAAGCAACGCAAAGTCCCATATAAGTGCCATTTATTCGTATGTGTGAAAGCGCGGGATGACGAACGGAAATCGTGTGGCGACAGCTGCGGCCCGGAGCTCCGGGCGGCCTTGAAGGAAGAAGTCACGAACCGGGGCTGGAAAGGCAAGGTCCGCGTGAGCGAATCCAGCTGTCTGGGCGTGTGCAATGTCGGGCCCAACATCATGATCTACCCGCAGAAAATATGGCTGTCCAATGTTTCGCTCGAAGACATTCCGCACATCCTCGAGACCGTGGAAGCACTCCTCGAAGACTAAAGCATCAAGGAATCCAGCCGCGCCTACGCATCCTTTGCGGGATTGAAATAGATGAACTCCAAGGTATAGCCGTTGGGATCGATAAAATAGACGCTCGCACCATCCCAGCGCTCGTAGGCTTCCTTGACGATCTTCACCCCGCAGCGTTTCAGCTGCGCTTGAAATTCGAAAACCGCCGCCACCGATGCCGCCGTTAAGCCAAAGTGCGTGAACGCCTTGCCCCAGTTTTTGGGCCGCATCTCCTCGTTAAAACGCGCCCCACCGCCGGGATATTGAATCAGCGCCATGACATCATCGCTGCCGATTTGAAAGAAGGCGTCCCGTTCCCGCTGCTCGCTTACTTCGAGGCCTAGAACTTCGGTATAAAAGCGCACCGACTCGTCAAGATCGGCCACCGACAGCCCGAAATGGCAAATCCCCTTTATATACTCACTCATTCAACGCTACCTCTGCTTGCGGATCGGAAAATAAAAACGCGACAAACCGGAAGTCTGCCGCATTTGCCATATTCCTGCGCGGAAAAACTATAAATCCCCAGGCCCCGGCAAGGCGTCCATGGCCGCCCGCTCTTCGGGGGTCATGTGCTCCCGGATATCCTGAATAAGACTCTGTCTCCCGCGGAAGCTATTCACGATCGGCGTAAACTTTGAAAAGTTTCTGTCAGCGATCCGCAAGGGGCGCCCTACACCGGACATCACCACCACATTGATGGTGGGATATTTCCTGCTGTCCGGGCCATAGATGTCTTTACAGATCTTCAGGTAGGACTGGGCATTTACGGATGGTTCCACCCCGATGTAGTTCGTGGTCAGAATAAAGATCGTGTCAGGTTTTTGCTCCAGCGCAAAGCAGATCGCGCGGTTTACGTGGACAAACTCCCGCTCGGAACGGCCCCCGATCTCATAGTGCTTCATGATATGCGGACCGGGGGTGTAGTTATACAACCACTTGGGGAAGACCGGCGGAACATTCTCCGTCATGCGCTCCCCCTCATACCAGTCGAGCGCCAAATAGCGATCCCAGAAGCCCTCGTATATATCACCCGCGCCATACGTTTGTTCCAGTTCCAGTGGATTCACCGGGGCGGACCATTCACCTAGCTTGTCCTTGTTCTCCTGCGTCGCCAGCAGCATATTGGTGGAAAATGGCGTGGTGAGGTCATACATAAAAAAGGCCGCATTGAACAAGGCATAGTCCGGCAGATCCTGCACCATGTCGTTCAGGCGTGCCCGAAGCGTATGGAAACACATGCGCGACTTCGGGCTCTCGAAGCCATTTGCACCTCGGGTACTGGCTCCTCCGGCCAGCACGATCAGCACCACCTTTTCGCTCTTTTTCTTCACGCCGAAAAAGTTGATTTCAGGCATCTGGAAGCCAATATCCGTACCCAGCCCCCCCGGCACACTCATCGCTCCCATGCCGCCGAGAACCCCGGTAATTTCCGGCAAGGAAATATTTACGCTCTTCCGCGTTTTCTTGGCCACCAGCCGTTTGCGCAGCTTGGCGGTTTGCTTTTTCTTCTTCGTCATCTTGATCGGAACCTGCAGCTTCTTGAGCTTCATTTTCGGACGTTTGACTTCCTTCGCCACAAAAACCTTCTCTTCCTTGGTAATGACCGTGAAGGCCACAAAAGAAGCCGCCACCAAGATGATCAAGGCATGAATACCCAGACTGATCAACGCAGCACTGGACTTGGCGTGTTTTGCAAAAAATGGCTTATTTTTCTTACCCATTTAGATCCCTCATATCTACCGGTAACTCAACAAATTTTATATATTACATCCTGCAACAAATAAAGGTGAAATCCGCCGGGGGCGGCGCATCCAAACTAGTCTTCGTCCTCGTCCTCTGAGCCACCTTCAAGTTCAAACTGGGTCTGCGGACGCTGTGTATCTTCGATCTCCTCGAGATCGTCGTCGGGCCAGGCCGTGTTGGCCTCGGTCGGCTCAAGCCAGACATATTCCTCGGACAAATCTCTGGGCACGCGCACCTCGCGCACGGCGGTTTGGCCACTCAGGGTCGTGATGCTGACGCGGAACACCATGCCAATCATCTGGCTCTTCAGGAAACGGCCATCGCCCTCCAAATAACGCATGACATTACCCTTGGCAGGGGGCATATGTTCCTTCTTCCGCAACACAACGGCGTTGGATTCAAACCTTTTGTTTTGTCCATCCGGAATGATGGCATACGTATGGAGCGACGGCCGAACGACGAGATCCGCAACCTTCTCCTCAATAGTGTGATCGAAGTGTTCCTGCTCATAATAGATGCAATATTTGATCGCCACATTTTCCAAATCATAGCCGGTTTTATTTTCAAACTTGATCGTGTAGCCCATCTTGTTGAAATCGATCGTATAGGTCTGGGTGGCCTCCCTCTTGCCGGGGCGGCGACGCCATAAGTACTTGGACCACTTATTCTTAGATTCGGGGCCATCGAGATAAATCCGAAAGTGGTTGTTCTCGGAAAATAGCCGGGCCGCATCCCAATCGCGCACATAGATAAAATCTTCATCCAGCAGGGTGGCCGCCTTGAATTGGACCCGCTTGCCGCGGTCGGTCTTGAACTGCACCTTGTCGGTTTTCAGGTTATAGCTTTGAAGTTCGCCATAGATAACCTGGCCGTCTTTGGTGGCAAACTCCCGCATTTCAGCGGAAACCCGACCCGCAACCATGGCCGTGCACAACAGGCCCGCCAATAAAATAAAACGCCTCATATGAATCATTCCCCTCTGATCCGATCCCTATTAAAACAAACTCGTATTAATGCAAAAAAACGGCCCCGATGTCGCTATTATTTAACGGAATTCTACCCGCCGGTCGCGACCGCCTCGCCCAACGGGGAATTCGGGATCGATAGAGCAATCCATCCAGCATGGATTTAAAAGGAGAAAAAGAAAAGTGGCGACCCCTACGGGACTCGAACCCGTGTTGCCAGGATGAAAACCTGGAGTCCTAGGCCACTAGACGAAGGGGTCGCTAGAACGCATTCGGAAGAAACTGGCGACCCCTACGGGACTCGAACCCGTGTTGCCAGGATGAAAACCTGGAGTCCTAGGCCACTAGACGAAGGGGTCGTCTTCCAAAAACGAGCGCGTAATTTAACAAACCTCCGAGGCCGCACAACTAAAAACCTTTATTTTTTGAATCCGGCCTTTTCCGGCCTTCCCGCTTTACTTCCACCACCCCCGCTGGCAACCTCCGCTCCTTGTAACCCGGGGTGCCGTTCCATCGCTTGGAACGTGCTGAGATGATACCCGTTGAACCTGATCCGGATCATGCCGGCGCAAGGAAGCGTTGAATGATTTTCAGGCGTTCCCGGGTGCGGAACGCCTTTTTTGGTTTTTGGAGGGGATGGATGAAATTAACAGTAAACGGCGCATCACATGAGCACCGCGGCGCAGGATCGGCCGACGCCCTGCTCGAAGAACTGGGTGCCCAAAAAGAACACACCGCCCTCATGGTGAATGGAACGGTCGTCCCGGCCGCAGACTGGGCCGCCACAACGCTCAAGACAGACGACGCAATCGAAATGCTCGTCTTTGTCGGAGGAGGATAAAATGGCGGACGTTTTGAACATAGGCGGCCAGGAACTCGGCTCGCGCCTGTTGCTGGGAACCGGAAAATTTTCCAGCACGCAGGCGATGATTGAGGCCGTCAAGGCCTCCGGCACGGAACTCGTGACCGTTGCGCTGCGCCGCTTCAACCGGGCACAAGCCGAAGACGATCTGTACGGCCCGCTCGCCGAGCTCGAAAACGTCCGGCTGATGCCCAACACCTCCGGCGCCATAAACGCCAAGGAAGCGATCCGCGCCGCCCTGCTCGGCCGCGAACTGAGCAAAAGCCCGTTCGTGAAACTCGAAATCCACCCCAACCCGCACCACTTGCTGCCCGACCCGATCGAAACCTACGAAGCCGCGATCGAGCTCGTGAAGCAGGACTTCCTCGTGCTGCCCTACATCCCGGCCGACCCGGTGCTAGCCAAGCGCCTCGAAGATGTCGGCTGCGCGGCGGTCATGCCGCTCGGCGCGGCGATCGGAACCGGCAAGGGCCTCTCCACCGCTGAAATGATCAAAATCATTATCCGCGACTCCAACGTGCCCGTCATCGTCGATGCCGGCCTGCGCGCACCGTCCGAAGCCGCCTGTGCGCTCGAAATGGGTTGCGACGCCGTCCTCGTCAACAGCGCCATCGCCGCCGCCGAAAACCCGGCCGCCATGGGCGCCGCCTTCAAAACCGGCGTCGAAGCCGGCCGCGCCGCCCTCCGGGCCGGCCTCATGTCGACTTCCGAAGTCGCCATCGCCAGTTCACCTTTAACCAGCTTTTTATCTTCTGATGACTAAAGAACTCCCCCCATGGCTAGATCCCGCCGCGTGGATGCCCCACTCGGAGAGCTCCGACAAACGGGCTATTCAATCGGCGATTCTTTCCGAGAATCCATCGGAACGCGAGCTGGCGCTGATGCTCTCGCCGGCCGCCGGCGAATTTCTGGAACTGATGGCACAACGGGCGCAGGCGATTACCCGGCGGCATTTTGGCCGGACGATTTCGCTCTTCACCCCGCTCTACCTGTCCAACTTCTGCAACGGCGGTTGCCTCTACTGCGGCATCGCCGCCGACCGGCGCGCCAAGCGCGCGGTGCTCGACGAAGCGCAGCTGCGCCACGAGATGGAAGCGATCCAGGCGATGCACCTCGAAGAATTGGTATTGCTCACCGGCGAGCGCATGCCGGAGGCCGATCTGCCCTACCTGCGCGACTGCGTTGCCATCGCCGGGGAATATATCCACAACGTGAACGTTGAAGTCTTCCCGATGGCGGAGGAGGAATACCGCTCGCTGGCCGATGCCGGCTGCACGGGCGTGACGCTCTATCAGGAAACCTACGACCAGGTCGCCTACGAAAAAATGCACCGCTGGGGCGACAAGCGCGACTTTTTCAACCGCCTCGATGCCCCCGACCGGGCCCTGCGCGGCGGCTTGCGCACCATCGGCATCGGCGCCCTGCTGGGGCTGTCCGACCCGCGCTTCGACCTGCTTTGCACCTACCGCCACGCCAAATATCTGCTGAAAAACTATTGGCAGGCCGGCGTTTCGATTTCCTTCCCGCGCATCCAGCCGCAGCTCGGCGGATTCCAGGCCGACCACCCGGTCGACGAACGCATGCTGGCACAATATGTCTTTGCCCTGCGTATCTGCCTGCCGGAAATTCCGCTGGTGCTCTCCACCCGCGAGCCGCAGCGCGTACGCAATGGCATGGCGGGCGTGGGCATCTCAAAAATGAGCGTGGGCAGCAAAACCACCGTCGGCGGCTATAGCGATGGTTCAGAAGAGTCGACCGAGCAGTTTTCAATCAGCGACGAGCGCAACATTCCCGAATTCTGCGACATGCTGCGCGCCAAAGGCCTCGACCCCGTCTTCAAGAACTGGGACGCCACCTACCGCGAACCAGCCCGCTATCAAAACGCAAAAGTTTAGACAGGATTTACAGGGTATCGGTTGGTCCAGTCAATCCTGTCAAAACATTACGCGGCGGACTTGTAGAAGGTCATGGTGTCGGACTTGGAGCAGCCGGCGGCGCAACCCGTTTTACAGGGCAATTCCACTTTCAGCACCTTTCCTTTGCGCACCAGCATTTCGAGCATGGGCTGCAAGGCGCTGGAGTCGAGTTCCAGCGCGAGGCTGATTTCCTTAACGGAAAGCGCCCCCCGCTCGCGCAATAATTTGACGATTCCGCTAAGCATTTTCCGCCACTTTGTTGCCGGCGATCCGCAGCCCGGCATAGAAGGTACCCAAAATGACAACGCACAGGCCCAGCCAGCCGGCGGAGCTGGCGGGATTGACCGTGAACGTGGCCAGCTGGTAGTAGGCCGTGGCTATCACCCACGCCAGCACGGTGAGGTAGGTCACGGCAAAGAGCATCCAGCGCAGGCCGATTTCGCGTGCAATGGCCGCCAGCGCCGCCACGCACGGCGCGTAGATCAGGATAAACAGCAGATAGGCAAATGCGGCCTTGGGCCCATGCTCGCCAAAGTGCGAAACCATGGTGGCATAGGCGGAACGATCCGCCTCCGCGACCTCTTCGACCGCGCCGGACAAGCCCAGCGGATCCGTCATGCGGTCGGCAAAATGTTCAAACCCGGCCGGAATGGCCGCAAAGGCGTCGATGATACCCGGCCAGAAGGCGAATGGGGCCGTGGCTTCTTCGCCGGCGATCTCTTCATCGGCCTCCAGCTGGGAATAGATCGAGTCGAGCGTGCCCACCACGGCTTCCTTGGCGAAGATGCCGGTAAAGAGCCCGACGGTGGCGGGCCAGTTTTCATCGCGAATGCCCATGGGGCGGAACACCGGCGTCACGGCGCGGCTCATGGCACTTAAGACGGAATGCTCCGAGTCGTTGTTGCCGAACGAACCATCCGTTCCGAGCGAGTTAAGGAAGCCGAGCACGGCGACGACCAGCAGAATCACCTTGCCGGCTTTGATGAGGAATGATTTGAGGCGATGCCAGGTGTGATACATCAGGCCGCTGAACGTGGGCAAGTGATAGGGAGGCAACTCCATGACGAAACTGCTCACATCGCCCCGCAGCAAGGTCTGTTTAAACAGCAGGCCGGTCATCACGGCCAGCCCGATGCCGATCAGGTAGATGCCGAAAATCAGCACCCCGCCCCGCTGCGGAAAGAAGGCCGCAGCAAACAGGGTATAGACCGGCAAGCGCGCACCGCACGACATGAACGGGTTCATTAGAATCGCCAGAATCCGGTCGCGCCGGCTCTCCAGCGTGCGCGTCGCCATGATGCCGGGCACGTTGCAGCCAAAGCCGACGAGCATCGGGATGAACGCCTTGCCGGGCAGGCCGATCTTGCGCAGGAAATGGTCCATCACGAACGCCGCGCGCGACATGTAGCCCGAATCCTCCAGGAACGACAGGCAGAAGAAGATCAGGAAGATGGGCGGAATGAAGGTCGAGACGGTTTGGATGCCGCCGCCAATGCCTTCGGCCAAAATGGCGATGGCCCAGGCCGGCAGCTGGACTTTTTCCAGCACGTGGCCGAAGCCATCCACAAAGATGGTCCCGCACAAGCCGTCAAAAAAGTCGATGAACGGCGCCCCCACGTTGATGGTGATGGCGAAAAGGAGATACATGACGCCGAAGAAAATCGGGAAGCCCAGGAACCGATGGAGCACCACCTTATCGATGGCATCCGAAAAGGTTTTGCGCATCTTGTCGCTCCCGGCCGTAACATCGCGCGCCAAACCGTGGATGAAGCCGTAGCGCCCGTCGGCAATGATCATATCGGTGTCTTCCCCGACAATCCGCTCCACTTTTTTCAGTTCGCCTTGCACGTCGGGCAGCAGCGCCTTGTCGGCCCCGATGAGCTCCAGCGCGAGATCGTCCTTTTCCAGCAGCTTGACCGCCAGCCAGCGGGCGGAAACCTTTTTGCTGAGCGCGATGTCGCCCAAGCTGATTTCCAGGGAGCGAATCACCTTCTCGATGTCCTTTTCGTAGGCCACCTTGGTGTTGGGCTTGTCGTGCGTCTTGCTGATATTGCAAATTGCCGTGCGCAATTCCTCCATGCCGCGCTTTTTGGAAGCCACGAGCGGGATGACCGGGCAACCCAAATGCTCCTCCAGATGCTCCACCTCGATCTTGATGCCTCGCTGTTTCGCGATGTCCATCATGTTCAGCGCCACCACCACCGGCACGTTCATTTCCAGCAGCTGGGTTGTCAGGTAGAGGTTGCGTTCGAGGTTGGAGGCGTCGATGACATTGACCACCACATCCGGCGTGTCGAACAGGATATGCTTGCGCGCCACTTCTTCGTCGGGCGAAAGCGCCGAGAAGGAATAGATGCCCGGCAGGTCGGTCACCTCGACCTGGGCATCGCAGTGGTCGTATTCGCCGATGACACGTTCCACGGTCACGCCCGGCCAGTTGCCGACGCGCTGGCGCGCCCCGGTCAGGCAGTTGAAGACGGTGGTCTTGCCGCAGTTGGGATTGCCCGCCAGGGCGATCTTCAGGTTGCTCATTTCTGTTCTACCTTTAGCACATCCGCTTCGTCGCTGCGCAATACCAACTGGGAGCCCAAGACTTCGATCCCAATGGGGCCGCCAAAAGGCGCTTTGCGAACGACGACAAACTCGGCGTTGCGGGTCAAGCCCATGCGGAGCAGCTTCTGCCGATAGGCCGGATCCCCGGCGCGGAACCCCGCCACCATTCCCCGATCGCCCACTCTCATTTCCTTGAGTTTCATCAATTACCTCGAAAAACCTAATTTGAATCTACCGGTCGCTTATAGAAAAACGATCCCCGCTCCAGGGCTTTAATCTCCAAGATATCGTTGTGTGCTGTCCACGACATACCTGTATTGCTTGCCGCAATGGATGATTATCTCCTTCTGCCCCTTTTTCAGGATTTTGAAGTCGATGTGTATTTCGCCGTAGCCATCATGCTCGACGAGCATGTTGTACAGCGCTTGAATCCGTTTTTTCACATCTTCGTGACAATCTGCCATCGGGTCGTTCCCTGCTAAAAATTCCGCCTAATTTAGATATTATCGGTAGTACGTCAACCCTATTTGGCCATTTTATTTGGCGTGCCTAACATTTATAAAAAGGGGGGTAGAACACGGATTTAGCAAGAGACGGGGCTCTATCCGGCGGCGAGCACCCGGCACTTTTCGCACCGCGGCGGCTCGCAGCCTTGCGCTTGGCAGAAATAGGCCGCGGCGCTTTCCTGCCAGCTCGCATTGAAGCGGGGGCACTGTTCGGTATATTCCGCAAAACCGACGAGGCGCTGGAGAATATGGTCGGGGATGGAGTGCTCCATCGTACAGGCAAACTCCTCGGCCTCGGCGCCCGGGATGCCCAGCACCTGGGTGAAGAAATGCAACAGCGCCTCATGCTTGCCGGCGATCATCCCCGCAATCGCGTGCCCCGATTCCGTCAAGGTCACGGTTTCGTAGGGGGCATAGTTGATCAGACCCTTTTCCGCCAAGGCCTTCAGCGCGCCCGTCACCGAGGCCGCGCGCACCTTCATCCGTGTGGCGATTTCCTTGGGGCGGGCGCTGACGCCTTCCCGCGCCAAAAAGAAAATCGTTTCCAAATAGTCTTCCTGGCTAGCGCTGAGTTGCTTTTTCATGGGCCTTTATTAGCAGACGCCCCGTCGAATCCACAACCCCCCAGCGGAAAAATTCCGAGCCGTTGGAGCGCGAAGGCGGGTCCAGCACCCGTCGGTTTATGGCCGACGGGTGCCCACCCTCCCTGTTAATTCGGGAAACGGAAAGATAGGCCGGTGCCGGCAAACCAGTCATCGGCATCGTCGGACAGCCCCACGCCCGCGAAGGCATCCAGCTGAAGGTTCTCGCGGAGCAAATAGGTGAAGCCCCCGTCAAACGAGTGCACCACGCCGGAAGCACTCATCCCGATATCGCCAAAGAACTCGGCATAGGCCCCGATGCGGTTGGACAACCCGGCGCCCACCGCGACGGTATATATGAACGAACTCAGCGTGTCCCCATCCTCGGTCGCCCATTCGGCCCCCAAGTTGTAGCCCAGGGAAAAGGTGTCCGAAAGTGTATGGGAAAAGGCAAAGCGAAAGCCGGGGTCGACTTCATCGCTGGCGACATCGTCATCCCACGACGGCACGGAAACGCCGCCCATCAGCGCGATCTCCGGCCGGAGCCCCTGCTCTTCCGCGAGGAAGATCTTCACGCCCACTTCAAAGTCACCCACCCCGTCGGCCCCGCCGGACGAGGTCTCGTTTTTATAGCCGGCCCAGCCCAAGCGCAGCTCGACGCGATCCACCACTCCAATCCTCAAAAGCGTTTGCGGAACCTCGTGGCTCTTCTCCTCGCCTTTGGTGTACAGCCAGCCCAGCTCCGCCTGGATATACCCCGGCTGAATCACGGAACTCGATTCCGTGGCATCCGGCCGATCGGTTACCATTTCTTCAGCCTGCGCGCCGCCGACCCAGCATCCGGCAAAAAGCCCCATCATCAGGGTGCGAACGGCCCTCCATTTAATCTCAATCTTCATCAGTATACCTCATTTTTCCTTGTTTCTATAAACAATAAGACTGTCTCTGTAGTTGTACTATTTTTAAAGAAAATACCAGATTCTCCCACCCCCGTTCAACCCCGCACGCCAACTATTTCACGCGCCCTGCGGGATCCCCCCGCCCCACGCGGACGCGTTCAAGATTTGATGTTAATAACTCGCATTCGCGAAGGCGGTGCATAAGATTCCGCCCCAATGGATTTTCAGAACCAGCTCAAGAACCTGTTTGTCGCGCCCGTCCGGCCGCATGCGCCCACGGCGGAACTCTCCGTACGGACCGGCTCCGGCACCGCCGATAAGGATTTCAAGTGGCTCGAAACCAATATTCCCTGCCAAAAGGCCTGCCCGGCCTCGACCGATATTCCCGCCTACCTCACCGCCATGGCCGACGGCCGGGCCGAAGACGCCTACCGCATCAACCTGCAGGACAATGTCTTTCCCGCGGTGCTGGGCCGGGTGTGCTCGCGGCCGTGCGAGCCCGCCTGCCGCCACGGCTATGAAGGGCTCGGCGAGCCGGTTTCCATCTGTTTTTCCAAGCGCTCCGCCGCCGACTTCAAGGACCAGACGCCCGTCCTGCTCGAACCGTGGTTTGAGCCCTCCGGCAAGCGGGTGGCCATCGTCGGCTCCGGCGTGGCCGGCTTGACCGCCGCCCGCAACCTGACCCTGCTGGGCCATGCGGTCACCATCTACGAAAAGCATGCCAAACCCGGCGGCATGCTGAACCAGGGCATTCCCGAATTCCGCCTGCCGCGCGCAATCATCGACCGCGAAATCGAACAGATCACCGCGCTGGGCGTCGAGATCGTCTGCAACACGGACGTCGGCAAGAGCCTCTCGCTGGAAAAACTGCTCACCGATTTTGATGCGGTCGTGATTGCCGCCGGCACGTTGCGGCCCAACCGGCCCGATATTCCCGGCCAAGAGCTGAAGGGCATACGCCACGGGCTCGATTTCCTGCTGGAAGCCAACGAAACCGGCGCGGCCGCCATCGGCGAACAGGTCGTGGTAATCGGCGGCGGCTTCACCGCCATGGACTGCGCGCGCACTGCGCAGCGCCTCGGCGCCCAATCCGTTGAACTCGCCGAAGAAGGCCAGCTCAAGGTGATGTACCGCCGCTCCAAGGACGACCTGCGCGTGACCCCCGGCGAACTGGAAGAACTAGAACACGAAGGCATTCCGCTCGAATGCCACGCCACCCCCATGGCCTACCTCGGCGCAAACGGAACGCTGACCGGAATGCGGTTCGCACGGACCGGAACGGAGGAGGAATTCGAGGTGCCGGTCGATACCGTCCTGCTCGCCACCGGGCAGGTGCCCGATACAAGCTGGCTGGATGACGCACTGCTCGAAAACGACCCGCTGTTTGTGGCCGGCGATTTTTCGCTGGGGGCCACCACGCTCATCGATGCCATTGCCCACGCAAAGTCCACCGCCCGCGAAATCGATTGCTTCCTCATGGGTACTGTGCGCATGCAGGACCACGTGCACGTTGAAGATGCGACGCTCACGGGCCGAACGCCGGAGATGGACGCCATCCCCCGGCAACCCATGCCGACCCTGCCGCTCGGCGAGCGCACCCTGCCCCGTGAAGTGGAACAAGGCTATAACCAAACGGCCGCGCAGGAAGAGGCCCAGCGCTGCTACCGCTGCCACTACAAGTTTGAAATCGACCAGGACAAATGCATCAAGTGCGACTGGTGCCTGAAGGCCAAACCGCGCCCCGAATGCATCCTGATGCTGAAGGAAATCCAACACGCCGATGACGGCCAGGTGGTGGGCTGGGAACCGGCCGAATCCATGCGACAGATGAATCTGATCTGGATCAATCAAGATGAATGCATCCGCTGCGGCGCCTGCATCAAGGCCTGTCCGGTCGATGCCATCACTCTTCAAAAGGTTTCCCTTTCAACCGAAGCCCTGATCAACAACACTGCCCCGAACGTGGAGGAGCATTCATGAGCAAACCAGCGGTCGTATTCATTGCCGGCGAGCGGCAACATGCCGGAAAAACCGTCACCAGCCTGGGCCTGATTTCAGCGCTGTCCAACCACATCGACCCGAAGGACATCGGCTACTTCAAACCGGTCGGCCAGGAAATGATCACCCTCCCGAATGGCCAGCGCATCGACAAGGATGTGCGCGTGGTCCAGGAATTTACTGATCTCGACATGCCGGACCTGGGCATCCTCTCCCCCGTACGGGTGGTCTCGGGCATCACCCGCGACTACATTAAAAGCGGCCAGCCCCAAGCCATTACGGCCGCCTTCGAAAAGGAAATCCATAAGACGATGGATTATCTTTCCGACAAGAAACTGATCATTGCGGAAGGCACCGGCCACCCCGGCGTCGGCTCAGTGATCGGCCTGTCGAACGCGAAGGTTTCCAACATGCTCGGCGGCCGGATCCTCTACCTCGTCGGCGGCGGGATTGGCCGCACGATCGACGAGCTGGAAGTCGATCTCTCCTATTTTTCCCACCACCATAGCCAGGTGGCGGGCGTCCTGTTCAACAAGGTGCTGCCCGGCAAGGTTGAAATGATGCGCGATATCATCTCTGAATCCGCCCTGGACCGGATTTTTCCCGAATGGAATCCCTCGCTGGACATCTACGGCTACATGCCCAAAGTGAAATATCTGAACAACCCCTCCATGCAATTGATCAGCCGCAGCTTCCAGGACCACCGGACCCTCTCACAGGCGGGGGGGGATGCGTGGCACAAGGCCTGCCGCAAGGTCAAAATTATTTCGCAAGGGCCGGAAGCCTTCAGGCCCGAGGGCCGCCTGAAACCGCGCGATATTGCGGTCATCGGGGCGGCCTCGCATATTCGTCTCAAACGGATCATCGACTACAACGCGGCCCTGCCCGCTGAAAAACTTGGCGGCATCATCCTCACCTGCGCAACCGATCAAATGCCCGATGCGACCGTCGTGGAATGGTTCAGCCAAAGCGACCTGCCGGCCATTGCGGTCATCCAGGATACGGCGGCAACCGACAAGGCGCTCTATAAATGCTTCAACAACACCAAGCTCCAGCTCTACGACAAGAAGAAGCACGAGCAGATCGTCGAACTCTTTACCGAGCACTTCGACGCCAAGCACTTTATCCGCGCCTTCGGGCTGTAGGATCACCGGCGGCGAACCGGCCCTAGCGCCACTCGTGCTTGGGGTAGCGGCCCTTCAGCTCTTTCTTTAGCATCGGATAGGCATTCGCCCAAAACGACGCCATGTCCTGCGTCTTCTGTTGCGGGCGCTGGTTCGGCGCGAGTGCCTCGATCACCACGGGAATCTGCCCAAAGCCAATCCGGGGCGTCTCTTCGAGGCCATAGAGCTTTTGGATCGTCGCCGACACCACCGGCGGCTGGCCCGCTTCATAGCGCACTTTGGCATGAACCCCGCTTGGCAGCTTGATCCGCTCCGGCGCCTGCTTGTCGACCATGTCCAGTTGCGCGGCCGACAGCCACGACTTGACCACCTTCCAGACCGACCGGTCTTTCAGGTCGCGCTTGCAAACCGCGCCCAGACAGATTTCCTGCACCATCGCCCGCCGCGCCTCGTCGTCGATGGCCGGAATGCCATAATCGGGACAGCCGGCGGCCAAACAGTTGACCCGCGTAATCCACGTTTCGACCGGCTCGTCCCATTTATAGAGTTCCAGCCGGCCGGCCAGCACCTCCTCGGCCATGATTTCCGCGGCCTGCTGCTCGTCGACCTCCTGCACCATGCGCGCATGCAGCTCCAGCCCGCGGAACGACCGCCACTGCTTCGAGACCACCCGCTTCAATACCGGATCAAACATCGCTTCGGCCTGCTCCACCATGTCTTCGGGAAACAGCTCTTCGAGCCACTCCTCGCTGATGGCGGTGCACAGATTGAGCCGCACCTTCAGGTTGCGACTCCCTCCGATCTCGCGGATTTCCGCGGCCACCACCAGCGCGCTGTCGCGCACCACGCTATCGCGGTCGAGGTCCCCCGTGCGGCCATGCACCACCTCGCAATGCAGTGTGCCCGCATCGCGGCGCTTGGCCACGTGGTCGGAAAATGCGAGCAGGATGCACTTCTGCAAATCCTCGTCGCGCGGCGCGCGCGTATTGACCTTCAGCCCCTCCTTTTCGGCCATGCGCAGGAAGCGTTCATAGAGCGGCTTGACCTGCCGGGCCGCACCGCCATGCACGCCGAGTTTGCGGCAGGCATCGGGATGGAAGTTGTTTTTATCGGCAAAGGCCCACGCGCGCATCAGCCGCTTAAAATCGGAAACATCGTCCTCGCCCAGCACGTCGTCGCGGTGCCCGCGGGTCTGCTTGCCGGAATTGCGCGTTAGAATACTGCGCCCCTGCGTCAGCGCCGCAATCAGGCAGGCCTGCCGGACGCATTCATATTCCTCGCCCGCCAGCAGCATGCGCGCATAGCGCGGGTGCATCGGGAACGACACCATCTTTTGGCCCATGGCGCTCAGGGTGCCCGCGGGGTCGATCGCGCCCAGATCGGTCAGCAGCGTGATCGTGCGCGCCAGCGATTTGGGGTCGGGCTTTTCCAGCCAGTGGAAGTTTTCCACATCGTCGATACCGCCCGCCTTGAGCGTCAGCACCACCTCCGCCAAATCGTGCCGCAGGATTTCCGGCAATTCCTGCAGGGGCCGCGCAACGTGCTCCTGCTCCGTCCAGAGGCGGTGGCAGGTGCCCGGCGCGGTACGCCCGGCGCGGCCGGTCCGCTGGTCGGCCGCGGCGCGGCTGATGCGCTCGACCAGCAACGTGTCGATGCCGCGGTTGGGATCGTAGCGCGCGATGCGCGCCAAGCCGGAATCAATCACAATGCGGATGCCGTCGATGGTGATGGAGGTTTCCGCCACGTTGGTGGCCACGACCACTTTGCGTTGGTCGCACTCGCCCACGGCGGCATCCTGATCGCGGGCGGTCAGCTCGCCGTGCAAAGGCAGCACCGCAAAGGCGCGGGCGCATTTTTTGGCGCGGATGGCTTCGACCGTACGGGAAATTTCGTAGCCGCCGGGCATAAAGACCAGAACATCGCCTTCCGCACCCGATTCAATGGCCCGCTCGAACGAATCGGCCGCCGCCTCCCAGACCGGATGATGGCGGAAGTCGATCCGTTTCGGGGCATAGCGCACCTCGACCGGGAACATGCGGCCTTCGCTTTTCAGCTCGCGGCAGGGCGCGAGGTATTCGCGCAACGGGCCGGCGTCGAGCGTCGCCGACATGACAATGATTTTCAGCTCCGGCCGGGTTTGCTGCAACCGCAGTGCGCGCGCCAGCGTGATGTCGCCATAGATGTGCCGCTCGTGGAACTCGTCAAAAATGATGGTTGAAACGCCGCGCAGTTCGGGGTCCGACAGAAACTGGCGCAGCAGGATACCTTCGGTTACATAGCGGATCTGCGTCTTTTCGGAAACGTGGCTTTCCATGCGCACCTGATACCCCACTTCGCCGCCGAGCGGTTCGTGGCGCTCGAACGCCACGCGCTTGGCTAGGAGCCGGGCCGCCAGCCGGCGCGGCTGAAGCACCACCACTTCGCCGGGGCCGGCATGCCCGCAATCCAGCACGATCTGCGGCACCTGGGTCGACTTGCCCGAGCCGGTCGGCGCTTCGATGATGATGCGGTTTCCCGTTTCCAGTGCGGCCGACAGATCTCCGCGCAGTTCATAGATGGGTAGTTTCTTCGGGTCCATAGACGCGCGTTATACCAGAAACGGGGGAAAGGGAAAGAATGGAGCCAGCGGTCGGAGTCGAACCGACGACCAGCTGATTACAAATCAGCTGCTCTGCCACTGAGCTACGCTGGCCTCAAAGGAAGCGCGAATTATGCGAATATTGCTTTCACAGTCAATCCTCGGCCGCGAGTATTTCTTTCGGCGGGCCGGACCCGTCTTTTTTCTTTTTCTACCCCGCTTAAATGGTACTGCTTGAGGGGCTGGACATTTTTTGGGGAGGCCACCCATGCAGAAAAATACTGGAAAGACCTGGCGCTGTTCGATCTGCGGCTACCTTCATTATGGCGGCGAGCCGCCGGACACCTGCCCGATCTGCGGGGCGAAGGCGGCGGATTTCAAGGAGAT
>Ga0208879_1000623_pt1 | contig 35990 bp, 26 predicted proteins | sample Knorr_S15_td_Bot_FD_185605 | JGI IMG/M metagenome (GOLD analysis project Ga0208879, IMG submission 185605) | Marine microbial communities from Southern Atlantic Ocean transect - Knorr_S15_td_Bottom_ad_5009_LV_A (SPAdes) (version 2) | ecosystem: Environmental > Aquatic > Marine > Oceanic | place... | reverse complement strand
AACAACTCGACGATTTGGGATTTGATTTCCTCGTTGTCGTGCAGCAACATCGTTAGAATCGCTTCCTGTCTGATCGAATCGACGGGGATCTTCTGGTCCTGTACTTGCTGCAATAACTGCACCGTCCAATCTGAACGACTGGCGAGTAAAGACTGAGCAACGATTTGGGTCTCTTGGGAAAACTGAACATAAGCGGCTAACGTAATCGTTGAGATGTTATCAGTATCAAACCCTTGTAGTGCATTCAGGGTAGCCTGCTTGATGGTCTTGTCTGCGGTAGACCCCAGGATGCCTAGCAACGGTTCAATCGCAGCGGGAGCACTTATTTGCCCCAGCACCGAAATCAGATCCTTGCGTTGCTGTGCCGGAGCATTGGAGTTGGCCACCGTCTCGATGGCTGTGGCAATCGCCGCCGGATCCCCTAAGCGAGCCTTTAGTTGCAATGAACCACCACCGGCAGCACGGATTTGTTCTAACAACGAAGCGGGTAGATTCGCCAGTGAACGACCCTCGAAGGATTGCTCAAAACCAGCCATCAATACATCACTTGACGCTTTATCGGGAGCTGTTTGAAACAGCCAAGCTAGGTTTTCTAACTCGCCCCGAGTGCCAGACATTGCGTAACGCTTGACCAACCGCTGGAGGATGATCGATTTGGTCATCATTTGTTTCCAGACGTGCGGATCACCAAATAGATTTCTGATACTTTCAAATTCAGTCGCATTCGCTTCGATGGCCCACCAAACTAACAGGGGAATATGGCGATCGAGGACATCTTCATCGCGCTGTAACAGTTCCTTGACGATACCAGCAAACAATGGCGGGTCCACACGTCGAGCTGAGGCAGCCATTTGACTACGCACTTGAACGTTGTCTTCTTGCTGCACCTGCAATAACAAAGCTGTTTGGTAATTCGCGTCTAACTCTAGCTGGTCTACAGCCAAGCGAATCGACCATCCCCGCACCGCCCAGTGGTCACTAGTCAGGGAACGTAGGGCGATATCGAGATCGAAATTTCCCGTGATGTTTAGTGCCCACAGGGCATTGATCGCAACAAGTATTTCATCGTTGGTTAAAAGTGTCTGCAACTGTGCTACGTCGGACTTATTGAGCTTACGATTACGCAATAACCGCACAGCTGTTTGCCGCTGGGAGCGAATGGGAGAAGAAAATAGCCCAAACAGCTCTTTATTCGTAAACTCGGAGCAATCAAAAGACTTGTTCTTCCAATTCTCAGTAGGACGTAATCGATAAACCCGACCATTGGTATTGTCGATGCGGCCTTGGAAATGAGATGCATGATCGATTCGCTGCTCGTAAAGATCCGCTACATACAGCGCTCCATCAGGACCAACTTGAATATCAACTGGGCGAAACCAAGTGTCGGTCGTTTTCAGCGGATGCCCGAGGTCTGTTGTTTTAAACGTCGATGTATCCGCTTCAAAGCTGCTATACACGACTCGACCTTGCAACGGTTCCACTCCGTACAAGCGATTACGGTAGTATTCCGGAAGAATCGGGTCCTCATAGATGACAAACGTGTGCGTGAATCGGGGAACCTGCGCATGGGCCATCGCGGGGAAGTAGCCAAAAGTATAGGGGTTCGACAATTGACCATGTTTTGAGAAGCCTTTTAGATAGTAGCCCCCTTGGACATAGTGAAAGCCCCGTGTGTTGCCGCCGTTATAGCCTGAATAGACTCGGCCAAATGAGTCAAATTCTACGCCATACGTATTTCCGCCTCCTTCGGCGAACATCTCGTATTTCTTAAGCCTTGGATGATACCGCCAAATCCCCTGTCCCATCGACGAAATCGGTTTTTCGTCAGTGCCATAATGTTTGATGTTACCCGATACAGTACTACCCTGAGCGCCATATAACCAACCGTCGGGTCCCCAACGTAGATGGCTGGCCGCCGAATGCGTATCTTCAATTCCAAATCCTTCGAGAATGACCACTGGATCACCATCCGCCTGGTCATCTTTATTACGGTCTCGATAAAACAGTAAATACGGCGGGTTTAATACATACACACCTCCATCACCAATGGCGAATGATGTGGCAATGTTCAATCCGTCTACAAATACTTTATGGTCATCAAACTTGCCATCGCCATTGGTATCTTCATGAATCGAAATACGGTCTTGGCCGCGTGCGCCAAGTGGTGGAGGAAGCGGCAATTTGTCATAGACCGTACGCAGATACTTATCTCGACTGACAACTTCAATTCCGGCGGGGTCTGGATACTGCCGATATTCCATAACCCACATGCGGCCACGATCATCAAATTTGATGGACAGCGGTTGAGCGATATCCGGATCGCTTAATACCGTATCGACGCTGAGTAGCGGAGTCGTGGTAAATTGTTTGAGCGCGTCACTCGGTGACCGTGCTCCACGATCATTTTCCAGCTTGCGAAAATCGGCGATCACTGTTTTTGCGTCTCCCACCTTGGCAAACAAATTACTGTCGGGTTGGGCATCTTTCCACAATGCCCAACCTTGATCATCTCCGGTTGTCGTTTGCCATTTACCTCGGGTGTTGATTGCTTGCTTACCATTAGTAACCACAGGAGCGGCGACATTAAACCCACCGCGGGGATACTTGCGGTAGACGCGAATGGCTAGAACATTGCTCTGCCCAGCCAGAACTTGTGCTGCTTGAATTTTATGTTCTACATCCTCACCTAATCCACTGCGAAACTTGGGTGGCATCGCACCAATCGTACCAATCCGGACTCCGTTAAAAAATATCTCTCGGGCATCATCGACCGGTTCCACAAGTAGCGTCAGATCTTGTGATTTCCAGTCGGCCGGAATTGTAATTTGGCAACGGTACCAACGAAACCCATGTTCACTTGCGGCAGTTCGCGGTCGCTTCCAGTCCGCCGGAATATCAACGTCAGCCCATGTGGCCCCATCTTCGCTTTGTAGAGCGGTTAATTGGTAACCGAAAAGAGTGAATCCCCCGGCTAGCAAAAACAACAAAACAAAATATTTAAACGGAGCGGGTGCAAGGTGTTTCACGGTGACAGACCAAGAAGTGGAAGTAACGATTGTATAACTTATGTTAGATAGTTCTATCGTACCTATTAATCCAACTACGATTGGTCGTTGACACCAGAAATTACCGCAGATTTAGATTTTTGTAGAGAGAGGGTCAAAATGGAAACCTATGTTGACGGTAAGAGAGAAAACAATTTAATGTTTCGCCGGTGATTGAAAGGGCGTGAGAAGTATGAACAATCGAAAAAACCGAATAGCGGTTATGGCCTGTCTGGGGGCCTGGTTGCTGGGAACAGCAATCGCGTTTAGTGCCGACCAACTCGCCTCAGGTACACTGGACCACCTACACTTCAGTGATTTGAAGCTCGGTGATACGATCGTATTAGAAACTGCGTCCGAGACGTACGAATTGAAGATTATCGATACGCACCGCGTCAGTGCTATGGCGAACCGAATTAAGACCGGGTCGACAAGCGAGTCGTTAGGATTTGTACGATTACTTGGCGCAACTAGCGGCAAACAAAGAGGTGGGCTGACACTCGTTGAAATGGGAGTCATTCGTGACGGCATGAAGCTAGAACTTGGCTTAGGCGACCTGCATAGCGCCAATCGCTTTCAGACAGAACCGATCACCGCCATCAAAATCAATAACTAGTGTACATTTGTATACTAGTTAGCTGAACCACAAAAATGGCTCGAGTGCACCAATTTGTACTCGAGCCATTTCTATTAAGTCGGGGCGGTGGGATTCGAACTCACGACCTTCTGGTCCCAAACCAGACGCGCTAACCAGGCTGCGCTACGCCCCGTAATGAAGAACCGAGTGTACCCAGAAGGCGTTGATTGGACAACCCCCTTTCGCTAGCTATTGGGGCGAACCAAGGGAGGCTTTTAGCGACGCTAGACGACTATTAAAGGAGATCGCGAGTCAGCGCTAACCGACTCGTCGTTGCTCAGTCGCACGATTAGCTAATTGCGCCAACAACCGTTGGAACTCATCGTGGTTATTGAAGTGGATGACGATCTTTCCTTTGCCACCAGCCTGCTCACGGATGTCAACCTTGGTACCTAACGCCTGCTTTAGCTCTTGCTCGAGCCGCGCTATCTGAAATGTATTGCTGCCGCCCTCACCTCGTTTTACCTTCCGACCACCGCCACTCGGTTTGCCAGTGGCGTCTTCTGCATCAAACAACGAGTCCTGTACGATTTGCTCTACGGCTCGAACGCTCAATCCTCTGCGAACGATCTTTTCGCAAAGTTTGATTTGCTCGGCTGCGGTCACTAGTGGTAACAGTGCTCGAGCATGCCCAGCGGTGATCAAGTTGTTTGCTAGAGATTGTTTGACTGGATCGGGGAGCTCAAGCAGGCGAATCAAGTTTGCCACGGTCGAGCGGTCAACGCTGAGCCGCTGTGCCAATTCACTATGGCTACAATTGTGTTGATCTAAGTACCGCTTAAATGAGTCCGCTTTTTCCAGTGCATTAAGATCCTTACGCTGCAGGTTCTCGATAATTGCTAGTTCGGCCGTCTCACGATCGGAAGCCTCGCGTACTTGAGCAGAGATTGTTTTCCAACCCGCCATGATAGCTGCTCTCAGCCGCCGTTCACCGGTAATCAATTCATATCTTGTACCTTTGGGGCGAACAACGATTGGCTGTAACAGGTCATGTTGTTTGAGGCTTTGTGACAGCGCTGCGAGTTGTTTCTCATCAAAATAACGGCGCGGTTGATAGGGATTGTTGTCAATCTCTGACACTGCCAGGACGGTAAATCCAGAGGGACTTTTAGGGGTGTCTGTGGCTGTAGACGTTTTCGCTGGCTCGCTACCACTGGCATCGCCAGCAATAGATTCGATTGAGTCGCCCAACAAGGCAGCCAGCCCTTTTCCAAGTCGTCGGTCTTTAGTCACGATTTAGTACCTCCATGCACAATTCAGTGTAAGCGCGTGCTCCTCTGCTGCGAGGAGCGTATTCTAAAATAGGTTTACCATAGCTAGGAGCTTCGGCAAGTAATGTGTCACGCGGGATTACCGTATCAAATACGATGTCGCCGAAAAACTCACGGACTTCCTGGTCAACTTCGCCAGTCAGCTCTAAGGCGGGGTCGTACATCGTTAAAACAATACCGCCAAATTCAAGCTTGCTGTTTTCCCCCTGCATAACATCACGAATGACGTGAATCATTTGTGTGAGCCCCTCCATTGCGAAATATTCACATTGAATCGGCATGAATACTTCCGTGGAAGCTGCTAGTGCGGACTGTGTTAGCGGTCCCACACTTGGCGGGCAATCAATCAGCACCATATCGTAGGCAGTAGTGCTATTAGAAATGTGATAACGCAAGCTTTCCGCTTGACTCGGTTTTCCATCGGCCAAGATTGATACATCTTGAAAACTACGACTGCCCGGCAGCATATCTAAATTTTCAAAATCCGTGGTGTGGATTGCCGACGCAAGAGGCTGTTGTTGGACCAGCGGATGACGATCGGTCGGTTCCAGTCCGAGGCCGGTTGTCGAATTACATTGGGGGTCCAAATCGACAAGCAGCGTCTTACACCCCGCTTGCCCCAGGCTTGCAGCAAGGTTTATAGCGGTGGTGGTTTTCCCGACACCCCCTTTTTGGTTGGCTATACATAAAATGCGAACCACGACAGAACCTTTTATAGAAAGTGAAAAACAACGTTTTGGAATTTTACCGCTATTTATGCATTTGTGAAAATACCAATCAGCATAAACGGGAGTGTTTCACGTGAAACACTCTTTTAGCTATCGTTATTTATTAAACACAATCTGTTTCACGTGAAACACTCTTTTAGCTATCGTTATTTATTAAACACAATCTGTTTCACGTGAAACACCCATAGTGTCCGCACCGTACTAGCACATAAAGAACATATTACTACAATGAATTGCTGAATTAACCCATACAGACATGAACTCAAACTTTGAAGTTCCGATAGATAAGAACGAATTAGGAGTGCAAACCGTGGCGCACGCAGAAACAGAACGTCTTCCTTATAAAGTCAAAGATATTTCGTTGGCGGATTGGGGTCGTCGAGAGATAAAGCTCGCCGAGAACGAAATGCCTGGGCTCATGTCGCTGCGGGAACAATATGGACAAACCAAACCGCTCAGCGGTGCGCGGATTGCCGGTTGTCTGCATATGACCATTCAAACCGCCGTGCTGATCGAAACATTGGTTGAACTCGGTGCAGATATCACTTGGTCAAGTTGCAATATTTTTTCGACTCAAGATCATGCGGCGGCGGCGATGGCCGCAGCCGGAATTCCTGTTTATGCCTGGAAGGGGATGACTGAGGAAGAATTTGATTGGTGTATCGAGCAAACGATCACTTTCCCGGATGGTCAACCTTTGAATCTGATTCTTGACGATGGCGGTGACCTGACTGCGATGGTACACCATCGTTTTGCTGAGTTACTGGCAGGAATCAATGGCCTCAGTGAAGAAACCACAACCGGTGTCCATCGTTTGTACCAGATGCACGCCAATGGCGATTTAAAGATCCCAGCGATCAATGTCAATGATTCAGTTACCAAAAGTAAATTCGATAACCTCTACGGTTGCCGCGAATCGCTAGTCGACGGAATTAAACGAGCGACGGATGTAATGATCGCTGGAAAAGTCGCTGTCGTCTGTGGATACGGCGATGTGGGTAAAGGATGTGCTCATTCGCTACAGCGATACGGTGCCCGTGTCATCGTAACGGAAATCGATCCGATCAACGCTCTGCAAGCCAGCATGGAAGGTTTCCAAGTGACTACCATGGAAGAAGCGGCCACGATTGGTAATATCTTTGTGACCACAACGGGAAATCGCGATGTGATTCGAGGTGAACATATGGCAGCAATGCCTAACGACGCCATCGTTTGTAACATTGGACACTTTGATACCGAAGTCGACGTTGCTTATCTCAATGACACTCCAGGTATTTCCTTCGAACAGATTAAGCCACAAGTAGACCGCTATACATTCGAAGATGGACATTCAGTGATTTTATTGGCCGAGGGTCGACTGGTTAATTTAGGTTGTGCCACCGGACATCCCTCGTTTGTGATGTCCAACTCGTTCTGCAATCAAGTCCTCGCTCAAATCGAACTCTGGTGCGACAAGGATAAATACGAGCTCGGCGTACACGTGTTGTCCAAATCCCTCGACGAAGAAGTGGCCCGCCTACACCTAGATCAACTAGGCGTTAAGTTGACCGTACTTACGTCTGAGCAAGCTGAGTACATTGGCGTCGATGTCGCTGGTCCCTACAAACCAGAACACTATCGATATTAATTTAAAACATCTCCGCAACACAGCGATCTGTTTCACGTGAAACAGGTACTACAACAACAGGGACTGAGGCAGCACAATGGTGCAAATTGAAGCGTTCAAAGGATTGCGTTATGAACTAGGGCATGTCGGAGCACTTAGTGCTGTCATCGCTCCACCCTATGACGTCATCGGTCCCGAGTTACAAGATGAGCTCTACAAGAACCACCCAGCGAACGTTATTCGTTTGATCTTGAATCGAGACGAACCTGGTGATGAAACTGGTGACGAGAAATATGCCCGCTCAGCTCGAGCACTAAAGCAGTGGCAACGTGATGGTATCATTCAAGCCGAAACGTATCCGGCTGTTTATGTCTATCATCAACAATTCGAATACGACGGCCAAACGTTTGTCCGCCGAGGCTTCATGACTCGCATGAAGCTAGAGAAGCTAGGGGAGGGCAACGTCTATCCGCACGAGGAAACGCACTCGGCAATTAAAGCGGACCGCCTCAAGCTGGTCAATGCTACCAAAGCTAACGTCAGCCAGATTTTTGGCATCTATCCCGATGAATCTAACAAAGCACAAACCTTGCTTGAAAATGCGATCCAGGGAGCTACTGCTATCGAAGCAACCGACCATCTCGGCGTGCTACATCGGTTATGGCCTATGTATGACAGCAAGATTATTGGCGATTTAACGGAAATCATGAATCCGCGACCGATGTTTATCGCGGATGGACACCACCGTTATGAAACCGCTTACAATTATCGCGAGCAACTCGAATGCGAAGGCTTGTTGACTGCCGACCATCCTGCACAATCGGTACTGACGATGTGCGTTAGCATGCACGATGCCGGCATGATCGTGCTCCCAACCCACCGATTATTCGAAGGAGTTGCCCAATACGACTCTACGACATTGATACAGAAATTGCAGGGTTGCTTCGACGTAAACACAGCTGGCACCGGTCCCCCGCAAGCAGCAGCCGTCTGGGAACAAATCGAACTAGAAGACCAGCAAGGTATGCTCGGCTTCTACTGCCCTCTAGACGACACTTGGGTCGTGGCGAATCTCAACGACACTGGCCGCACGAAAATGGCGGAAATCGCAGGCAACCAGAGCAGTGACTGGCAAGGCCTCGGCGTCAGTCTGTTGCACCGACTCATCATGGACACGCTCCTCGGTGAGGTGAACCTGCCCAAACCAACCTATGTGCATCAAGTAGAGGAAGTCGCCGAGGAACTGGCGGCAAACCAAGATACAAACAAGTTCGGCTTAGCTGCTCTCGTCATGCCAGCAACTCTCGAACATATCAAAGCCATCAGTGAACATGGTGAACGAATGCCTGCCAAGAGCACCTACTTCTACCCAAAAATGCTCTGCGGACTGGTCATCAATCCATTGACATAATTGTGCCAGCGATATGCGGCGGTGTCTCACTGATTTATGCCAAACTGTCAAACGCGGCAATTGCATTCGTAACAAATCGCTGCACTAGCTCCGCATCCTTCTTTCCCGCTGAGGACTCAACACCACTGGCAACGTCGACTGCCGTTGGACACGCCACGGTGATCGCTGAGGCAACATTATCCGCATCCACTCCTCCCGCTAACACCCATTTGTACCCCCCGTATGAGGGGGTACTGGTTTTGAGTGCTTCCCAGTCCAACCGCTGCCCACTTCCGCCATAGCAACCGGATTGAAAAGCATCAAGCAATATCGCTTGCAGTGTAATATCCAGCGTCGTACAAGCCGCGAGAAAATCAACGATCTCGGCCGTTTCATTTTCACGGCACCGAAACGCTTTGATCAACGGTAGATCTTTGAGTTGCCGCAGGTAGCTAGGATCTTCGTCGCCGTGAAGCTGTACGTACTGTAAACCGATCTCTTGCTGGATTGCGCGAACATCGTCAACCGCGTGGTTCACAAACAGGCCGACAAGTTGGATCTCATTACCAACGGCGGCCGCGATCTCAACAGCCAGAGAAACTGTAATACACCGAGGGCTCGCATCATAGAAGTTTAACCCGATGGCATCAACACCCGCAGCACAACACGCTTTCGCATCCGCCACGGAGGTAATTCCACATACTTTTGTCTTAAACAATGCAGTCATTCCCGTTCCTAACACAACAATAGTAATCAACACCAAAAACAGTCTGTTGATTCATAAAAATTAGCCAATTGCCGTAATTGTTTCACTCGCTTCCCTATTTTAACGTACTCGGGCAACAAGATAGAGGAAATAGTGAAAGTTGGATTAGCAGTTTATCGAATCTACAGCAAACCAGCTAGACACGCCGATATCCATCATAGTGATACATCACTGAATTGTAATGATGTAGTCGCTGTTGTTAAACAATTGTTAACCATTCGTAAATTAGTTGCGGGACAGTCACAACGGGCTATTGTTGCAACCACTAAAACAAGTTGCCAAGCGTATTTCTTATGTACACAAGTTTCTACAAATTAGATAAGACTCCATTTGCGTTTGCTCCTTCGCCTGAATGCTTTTACGCAAACACCGAATTATGCGAGTCGCTGCGCACGCTACGCCGCGTGATCTTTCGTGGCGAAGGGCCAGCCTTGATCGTCGGCCCAAATGGCACTGGGAAATCAACAATTTGTGAGTTGTTGGTTGAACACTTTCGCAAGTCGCACCAAATTGTACACTTCCGCAGTGCCAACTTCGCCACGGGGCGTGACATCATCGAGCAATTCTTACTCAGCCTCGGCGGCACGGTGGTTCAACAAACTACCGCTGAACTGCGAACAGCGATCGTTGGCCGTGTCTGCAATATAGTGGAAAACCCAGAACCCATACTACTTGTTGTTGATGAAGCCCACCGCATGCCCCCAGAGATCATTCGCGAACTGCAATCTTTGCAGAACATCGTGCACCAAGGCAATTCCCGTATTTGCATAATTCTCGCAGGCACATTGAAAATTGAAGAATTACTGACTGACCCCATACTCGAATCGTTCAACCAACGCATCGCTCATCGTTGCTACGTCGCCGCTGCTAGCAGGATGGAAACAACAGCGTTAATCAACGAACAACTTGTCCAGGCTGGGCGCAGCGTCAGCGAAATATTCACCCGTGGTGCACTACGCCGCATCTATGAATTCACTCAAGGTGTACCACGGATTATCAACCTGCTAGCGGACCGCTGTCTCATCATTGGGTTGCAGCGCGAGATACAAATCATTGAGGAACACGATGTCGAGTTAGCTTGGGCTGACCTGCAGCAGCTCCCGCCACCTAAACCAGTGGCCACCGAGGAAGAATCGACAACCACAGACAATTCGGCCGAACCATCAGCCACAGTCGAATTTGGCATGCTGTCAGACGTATAGGTTACAATAACGGCATGACAAAATACCTCGTAACTGGAGGTGCGGGATTCATCGGCTCGCACATCGTTGATGCCCTAGTGGCGCGCGGCGATCAAGTCGTCGTCCTCGACGATCTTTCTTCGGGTAACCTAGAAAATCTCCAGCAATCAGCCTCAGCCATCGAGTTTCAACAAGGTTCAATCCTCGATTCTGAGTTACTCGGCGAGCTGCTTGCGGATGTGGATATCGTGTTCCACCAAGCCGCAATGGTCTCCGTTCCCCGCTCGCTTGTCGAACCAGCGCTCACCCATCAAATCAATGCGACAGGTACGCTCACGGTCCTCGAAGCGGCTCGTAAATCAAATGTCCGGCGACTCATTTATGCTGGGTCCAGTAGTTGCTATGGTAACACCACCGAAAAAGTGCAATCCGAACTGCAGGTACCAGTACCAATCTCTCCCTACGGAGCAGCAAAACTCGCTGGCGAACAATACTGCCACGCCTTTTATCACAGCTTCGGACTCGAAGCCGTAACACTACGTTATTTCAATGTCTTCGGTCCCCGACAAGACCCGGCCAGTCCCTACTCTGCAGTGATTCCCTTGTTCATTACGACCATGCTACGAGGCGAGAGCCCCACGATTTTCGGGGACGGCACTCAATCCCGCGACTTTACGTACATTGATAATGTTGTCCATGGAAACCTACTGGCTGCGGATGTAGAAACCGTATCTGGTGAACCTATCAATATGGCAAACGGCGAAAGTAATTCACTGCTGGATGTCGTTGCCTTAATCAACAAGTATCTCGTTTCCGACGATCAGCAAACCAGCGCAGCGTTCGAACCCATCGAACCAATGTTTGCTGCAGCACGGACAGGCGATATTCTGCACAGTCGCGCTGATATTGAACGTGCAATGAGTCAACTGGAGTACGAGAGTCAAGTTGATTTTTCCACGGGGATAGCCAAAACCGTGGAGTATTACCGTAATTTGCCTCGCTAGGTAAACCGATGCCACCGCTCCACAAGACACTCGTCGCTGTTGCCACATATAACGAACGCGATAATGTTCACCGCCTTGTCGAGGCCATCCGCCAAGCATTACCGAATACCGACATTCTAATTATTGACGACGGTTCACCAGATGGCACCGGCCAATGGTGTGAAGCCCAGGCAGATGAGTACGAATGGTTTCACCTAATCCAGCGGGGTAGCAAACAAGGATTAGGTACAGCAACGATCCGCGGGATGCAATTTGCGATTGAGCACAAATATGCCCTGTGGATTGCCATGGATGCGGACTTCAGCCATCCTCCCGAGCAGTTGCCAAAAATGGTTGGCACCATTGGTAACTTAGACTCTCCAGATTTTGATTGTGTGATCGGCTCACGATACATCAACGGTGGTAGCGTGGTCGGATGGTCATGGTCTCGGCGGTTCATGAGCCGCGGAGTCAACCTTTACGCGCGTCTGCTGCTTGGTCTCAAACCACGCGATTGCAGCGGAGCATATCGGTGTTGCCGAGTTGAGATGCTATCACAACTAGATTTTTCACAATTCCTTTCGCATGGCTATTCCTTCATGGAAGAGTTTCTTTGGCGACTTAAGACACTCAACGTACGAATCGCAGAGATTCCAATCATCTTTACAGACAGGGAGCACGGTGCCTCCAAGCTTAACAAACGCGAGGCTATCCATTCTCTGTGGATCCTCTTTAAACTCGGTTGGCAAAACTGGCTTCGTAAAAATTAACATACATCCACGATTCAAAAGACCCCTTCACATTTCAAAAGGGCTTGCTAACCGGTTTACAACCACTCTCGTTGGCAACTAAAATCGTGACTACAAGCTTGTCTTTGAATATTCAAATCGATACTAACTCCAAAATCACGAAAGCACTGGCATGTCAGACAACAATGGCGAAAACGTAACTGAGAACACAAATGAAAACCCCAGCAGTTCCATTGATACAGTCATGCAAGAAACTCGCCTGTTTCCCCCGACTGATTCGTTCTTAGAGGGTTGTGAAATTGGATCGCTCGCCGCCTATGAAGCCCTGTATGACCGTGCCAAGGCTGACCCTGTTGCTTTTTGGGAGGACTTGGCTCGCAATGAACTTCATTGGTTTGAAAACTTCCATACCACACTTAACTGGAATGTACCCAATGCCGAATGGTTTGTCGGTGGCAAGACGAACGTATCCTACAATTGCCTCGACCGCAATCTAGAAAACAACGCTGATAAAACTGCCATTATTTGGGAAGGTGAGCCTGGTGATGTTCGCACCTTCACGTATCGTGAATTACACAGCGAGGTTTCACGCTTGGCCAACGCATTTAAAAAGGCTGGAGTGGAACAAGGCGACGTTGTTTCAATCTACATGCCAATGGTGCCTGAACTTGCGTTTGCGATGTTAGCGTGTGCGCGTATCGGAGCTGTCCACAGTGTCATTTTTGCTGGCTTCTCGGCAGAATCCATTGCCGACCGCAACAACGACGCCAGCGCCAAAGTGCAACTCACCGCAGACGGTGCCTACCGCCGCGGTAAAGTCCTAGAACTGAAGAAAATTGTCGATGAAGCACTCGAAAAATCACCGACTGTCGAAACCTGTATTGTCCTCGCCCGTACGGACACAGCGGTTGAGATGCGAGAAGGCCGTGATCTGTGGTGGCACGATTTACTAGAACAAGTAGACGATGATTGCCCAGCCACTCCACTGGACAGTGAAGCACCTCTGTTTATTCTTTACACGAGCGGTTCTACCGGAAAACCTAAAGGCATTAAACACACCACAGCGGGCTACAACTTGTACGCCAAGAAGTCCTTCGAGTGGGTGTTCGACATCCGCGACGACGACATTTTCTGGTGTACTGCCGATTGTGGTTGGATCACCGGTCATACCTATGTAGTTTACGGTCCCCTTTGTGCCGGAGCGACAATTGTGATGTTCGAAGGCGCTCCTAATTATCCCGCGGAAGACCGTTTCTGGGAACTCATTGAAAAGCACAAAATCACGATCCTCTATACCGCTCCCACGGCCATCCGCGCATTCATAAAATGGGGCGATCACCATGTCGACAAACATGATCTATCAAGCCTGCGATTACTGGGCACCGTAGGCGAAGGCATTAATCCGGAAGCTTGGATGTGGTATCACCATAAAATCGGTGGCGCGCGTTGTCCGATTGTGGATACTTGGTGGCAAACGGAAACCGGCGGAATTATGATGTCTCCCTTGCCCGGAGCTATTGCCACGAAGCCTGGCAGCTGCACAAAACCACTGCCCGGTATTCTACCAGCGATTCTCGACGACTCCGGTGCTCCCGTAAGAGAGAACCAAGGCGGCAAGCTTGTCTTGACACACCCGTGGCCAGGTATGTTGCGGGGAATTTGGGGAGATGACGAGCGATTCCAAGAAGCTTATTGGGACATGTTTCCCGGACTCTACCTCGCCGGTGACAACGCGCGCTGTGATGAAGACGGTTACTATTGGATCATGGGCCGGATTGATGACGTCATCAATGTATCGGGGCACCGACTAAGTACGATCGAAATCGAAAGCGCCCTAGTCAGCCATGAAAAGGTTGCCGAAGCGGCTGCCGTCGGACGTAAGGACGACCTCAAAGGCCAAGCCATCGCCGTCTTTGTAACACTAATCGACTCAGAACCAAGCGACGAGCTAAAACAAGAGTTACGAATGCACGTCCGCAAGGAAATTGGTGCACTTGCTCAACCCGACGATATCCGCTTCACCAACGCACTGCCAAAGACTCGCAGCGGAAAAATCATGCGTCGGCTGCTAAAAGATATAGCCGAAGGCAACGAAAACATTGGGGACACAACTACCCTGGAAGACTTCACCGTGCTTACTCAACTCCGAGCCGACGACGAAAGCTAATGCAGCTTTAACGCTGCCTGTTAATTGCCTCGAGAACTACATCCCACTCGTGCTGGCGGTCGTACTATCAGGGCTGGCAGAATTTTCTTTGTTCGTCAATCGTTTGTCAGCTGCATTCCACTTGCGTATCATCTCTTGTGGGTTTTCGAAATTGAGGTACGTCGGTTGCTCGTTCTCTGCCACGCGAGTTGCCATCCCAGCGATCCGCCAACCGTTGGCTTGCTTACGCAAAACCCAAATAATTTCAAACGAGTGAGAGATACCGTCGCGACTTGTTTCGCTCCATTGGCTGTTGACATAGGCTCCGCCCGACACCAACTCCAACGCACCAACACTAAACTTGGCCGTCGGCGAACCTGGACTACGGACCACTAGGTCGTGTTTCGCTGTTTCAGTTCGAGCCTTAGCCGTTAACAGGCCCGTGACTTGTTCGTCACTGCCTTGCTGCAACGCCGATAAAAAATGCTCGACAACCTGCTCGGGCGTCGCCGTAGCTGATAAATCAACAACAGGCACCGCGGATCCCATTGTCAAAGTTCGCGCGGGAGATTCCTGCGGAGGTTCCGCCAACTCCGCGTCGGAGCCCGGATTTAGATTTACAACAGGTGCCACCAATTCTGGAATGCTGCTGGTCGAGTCAGTGTCAGCATCACCGCAACCGGTTACGCCGACTAATCCTAGTAGTAATGCCACAGCAACGCAGAGCACTAATGGTTTGTTTGTTGATAAACACTTCATCGTCGTTCACCTCTATCATCTCTCTATATTCGCTTGAGTGTATGCCAACACGATCACCGCCTACACTAAGACTCAACAACCAGGCACCGCGGGTTATGTTGGTTGTATCGCTTGCACTACCGCGGACGATACAGACTAAACTTGTGCGCTAAGTCTCGCAAATACTGGTACTTCCCGTCAATCCTGAATCACCGGACCCCCAAACCCAATAAATACGAAGAAAGTTATTTATTAGGTGAAGATTTTTTATTTTTTGCTGCGATAATACGTTGATAGGGTGTGCACTGTGATGTGCAATGTACCCATTTTTATTTTAATAGTCGTCGATTGGAGACAAAACTATGAAACGTTTTTTAACAGGCGGAATCGCCTTCGTATTGGCGCTGACGTTCGTTGTCAGCGGTTCATTGGTTGCTCAAGCAGAAGCTAACAAAAAGCTTTTGAAAATTGAATTGCCATCTCTTAAAATTCGCAAACCAGCTTGCTGTGATACCGATGCTGAAAAAGCAGTCTGCGAAATATGCTCAAGCAAAAAAACCGGAGCGTTCGCAGCTCTTAAGAGAATTTCACTAAAAAACACGTGTGAAGATTGCACTCGCAAAGAAAAATGTGCAAAGTGTGTAGCAGCAGCAGCTGACAAAAAAACTGTTGTTAAAGACAAAATCGCCGCGACAACCGACAAAGCAAAAAAAACTGTCGGGAAGCTTCGTGATCGCATTAAAGAAGCTGTCAAACGAGACAAAGCTGAAAAGTAGACCTTACGTCGCGACAGCATTGTAGACAAATTAAAAAACGCTCGTCAGGGGTTTCCCGTGACGAGCGTTTTTTGCTGGGCCCCAAACCCATTAACCGAGGAACGCTGCTTTGAGCTTCTCGATGTAGATTGGGGATTGCGTGCGGGGGTCTTGTTTTTCTTCATACTCCAGCACAATGTAACCACGATAGGCGGCATCTTTGAGGATCTTTGCCAATCGATTAAAATCTGCTGGCTGGCTTTCTCGGGCAGAATTACGGGTAACAACTTTCACTTGCACGTTCATGGCGTAGGGTGCGATCTGCTCAATTTCATCGTAGCAATTGTCACTGGCAAAATTTCCTGTGTCCAAATTAACGGTAAACCAGGGGCTCTGCACGTCATTGATAAATTGCAACAATCCCTTGGCAGTCGCTGTCGGACCACCGTGATTCTCTAATGCCAAGAATACGCCCTTGCTACCGGCGTAATCACAACATTCTTCAATCGCCGAAACCATCAACTTGTGTGACACCACCTCATCGCGTCCTTGTTTGTGATGGCCCGCAAAAATTCGAATCACTGGCGCCGACATTGCCGCGGCATGGTCCACCCACGTTTTGACATGTTGAATCTGAGAGGCCCGTTTTGGATCGTCTGTACCGTGGCCAAAATCATTGCCGACTGCCGTCCCAGAAACATCCAGCCCCAGCGTGAAGCAATGCTTTTTCAGCGACGCTAAATAAGCAGGTGTCACATCCTTGGGAAAATAGTACGACGTCAATTCCGTTCCTTCGAGCCCGAACTTGGCACAATCTGAAATAAAGTCGTGCATGGACATTTGCGGTTTGTCACCGCTCAGGAGCGACCGATAACTGTAGGCTGCTAGCGAGAATTTAAACTTCGGTTGACCCGTCCGTTTAACAGGGTCAATTGCCGAGGCCACTGGAGCAGCGGCGCCCGCTATGGCCATAGTCGCTGCAGTGCTCTGTACAAAACGACGACGAGTGATTTTTTGTGACGAAGCTTCAATATGCGCGGACTGTTGGCAATTGTTGTTTTTCATGGCGAACCTATGATGGCGATTAGTTGATTATGTGTATGAAACAGGAAAGTAACGGAATCGGTATTTGTACTTCTATTTTAGCGGAGATCAGATTAGGACGTGAACCACTGCTGGATTTTTTCCCAAGGCTGTGTATTGGCTACATTGGCAGCCGTTAATCCACCTCGACGAGCCTGCACGATACCATATTGCATGACGTCCAAACCAGCAACGCTGTGAGCATCGCTACTAATGACAAGCGGGATCTCTCGTTTGCGAGCGGCTGCGCAGTGCACATCATGTAAATCGAGTCTCGCGGGGTTGGCATTGAGTTCCAGCATTTTTCGATTATCTTGCGCTGCTTGAAACACGGCATCCATATCGACCTGATATGCTTCGCGTCGGTTAATAAGGCGGCCCGTCGGATGTGCAATGATCTTCACGTGCGGATTCTCAAGCGCTCCCACAATCCGATCCGTAATCTGCTCGCGTGATTGTTTCTGCCCAAAATGCACCGAAGCAATTACCCAATCGGCCAACGCCAGGACTTCATCCGGCAAGTCCATCCCTCCCGCTTCCAGAATGTCGCACTCAATTCCCTTGAGCACACGAAAATCGTCTTCGATCGTTTCGTTAAACCGATCGACCTCTTCCCATTGCTGCACCACGCGTTCGGCCGTTAACCCCCGCGCTATCGAGACACGCTGAGAGTGGTCCGTAATGGCAATATACTGTAAGCCTCGCTCTCGCGCCGCTGCCACCATTTCAGCAATCGTTGCTTTACCGTCAGAGGCTGTTGTATGCATGTGCAAGTCGCCCTGAATCTCACTTAATTCAATCAATTCCGGCAAGGCACCCTGCTCTGCCCACTGAAACTCTTCCCGCGCCTCGCGCATCTCCGCAGCAAAGTGGGGTAAGCCCAACACCTCATAAACTCCTTGCTCGGTCGCTCCCGCCACCTGTTTTTCTTCATCACCGTCAACTTTAAAGACGCCATATTCGTTGACTTTCATGCCCAGTTGTTTAGCGTGACCACGAACAGCAACGTTATGATCTTTAGAACCTGTAAAATACTGCCAAGCAGCTCCAAAGGACTCCTGCTGCACAACTCGCAAATCTACTTGAAAACTATTAAGCACGCGAATCGACATTTTCGTATCACCCCGCACCAGCGTCTGTTCCCACTCCGGGAACTCGGCAAAACAGTCCATCACATCAGCTGGCTTCGTGGAGATGACCAAGAGGTCCAGATCGCCCACTGTTTCACGCCCGCGACGGTAACTTCCAGCCAGCTCAATCCGCTCAACCGCGGGACATGCGCGCAAATGTTCGAGCAACGTCTGGGCAAGTTTGTCTGCGGACGCCCAACGAATACGCGAATTAGCAGCAGCAGCGATTGCAATGCCGTCGAGAATCGATTGCTCCGTTTTGGCAGCGAACCCCTTCAGCTCTTGCACTTGGCCGTCTTCACAGGCAGCTTGAAGTTGGTCGAGTGTCTGAATACTTAATGTCTGATACAGAGCGGCAGCTTTCTTGGGACCCAAGCCAGGAATTCGCAGTAAGTCCAACACGCTCACTGGAATCACTTCAAGTAATTCGTCAATCTCAGCAATGTTATCTAACTCAATTAACTGCGTTATCTTCTCGGCAACACCTTTGCCTATTCCTTGAATAGCTGTGATCTTGCTCGGATCGTTGTGCACCATGGTAGTAAACGAATCAGGGAAATCCTTGATGACTCGAGCACCATTTCGATAGGCACGAATCTTAAATGAATTCGCGCCGCTGAATTCCAACAAATCCGCTAGCTTGCCAATTTCCGCGGCAATCGCAACATTATCTAAATCCATTTCCTTTTTCCCTAACAGAGATTCGTTGAACTTGGGTGACAGCGATTATAGGCTATTGCATAAGATTTGTGGCTACGGGGTCAGCAACGTCAACTTCTTCGTAAAACCGCTGGATCTGTGGCAAACGCATGTACCGCCACATCGAAAAACAAACAAAAAAACAAACAAATATTTTATTTTCTTTTAACCTCACCTCAAAACTGTGACCTACCTTTGTTTCAGATGGTGAGAGTGTGTCTTTACTCGGCAGTTTAGGCATTTCGCTGTAAAACAAACGCGGGAGTTTGTTTGCAGCTGCTCACTATTCAAAACTATTAAACCAAGTGAAAACTTGATTCCAGCATGTCCTAAAAGGTGGGTAAGAGCACCAAAATTGGAACGGCACGCAGCGTAATCGTTATATTCGATGTGAACACTAAATTGCATCAAATTAGCAGTGTAAAGTGAAGAACTTTTACCACAATACACCGACAGTGATTACACTGAGTGTTGGCGGAATTTATTCCTATTATGTGTTTAATTCATCGCTACTTTCCCCCGCTACACAGCGAGTCAGAGTGGCATGAGCACAACACATAATTAACGCGAAGAGAGAGAGAAGTAGAATGAATATTTGCATCAACAAAAGCATATTAATGAAACAGAGTCTCGCTGCTCTAGCAGTCATGCTGCTCTGTACAACAAGCGTCTCAGCAGACATTTTTGATATTATCGCTGGCCGCCAAGCAATCTTGCCCGTGTACACGGCTCCGGCAGCCAAAGAAGCGGATCGAGTTGAAGTCAAGAAGCCAATTAAGACTGGCCACGAAGTCATCAACCCGTTGACTCCCTTTTTCCCTCGCCAAGTTGTTGTAGGTTACAAGTTAGAAACACACTACGAAACCAAGTGGGTTAAGATCCCAACCACACTTTACCTACCAGCAGTTGATCTACACGCTCGTCCCGGTCAATCGATTTTGTTCAAACCTGTGGAAACATACACTTGGAGATTACGCCAAGTACCTGTGCAATCGTATCGTCCTGTGCTAGAAGATTCGCCAAAAAACATTTTTTCACGAGCTTACATTCCACGACTAAGCGATATCCTCGAACCGATCTTCCCCCGTTGTGATACATCAACGGCAGCGAAATCACCACCTAGCCCCTATTACGATGGCAGCAATCAGCCCGATCTTCCGGCAACGTCAAATGGAAACAACGACAATGTTGTTCCCGTTCAACCTGTGGAACCTGCTGATCAACGCCCCACGCTGGATCCTGAAGTTTTGCGACAACCGGGAACAACACCAAACGCTGCAGTAGAAACTCGCAAGGTCGAAATACCTGAGGACGATACTAAAGCGGAAGGTGAATCTGTCTTGAAAAAACCCATCATCACTCCCGCTGAAGAACCAGCGGCAGATGATACGGACAAGACAGACGAGGAAGCACGGGATCCGAATCAACCAATTCCAGATCCTGCGATCAAGGAAGCCAAACCAGAAACCAATACGGTTGCACCCGAGTTGGTAAATCCACTTGATCGTACCGTGCACATCACAATCCCACAGATGGCTCCAGTCTTTGTGGGTTCGACGGTCAGCACGACTCCACCAGTTCGCCCGGTCACCGTTATCTTAGACGACGAAGGTTGGATTCCTCTTAAATAGTCAGCAACAATATAATCTCTCTGTGCATTCTGTTTAGAGTGCATAGCGATTCGCGTTGCCACTTTTGATTAAGCCAATCAAAAGTGGCATTTTTTATTGTGAAGATGTTCTCTGTCCAGGCGCCCTCCGCTGCTCATATAAGTCATAGCAAGCAAACAACAATTCTCGCACGTTATTGCCAAAGCGCTGGTACAACTCACGAACATCACTCGCGGAAACGACTTCATCTGCCTCTTGGGCTTGCTGCAAACTATGCACAAGTTTAAGCACCAGCGTCTCTGTTGCTGCCAGGTGCACTAGGCAAGGTAAGCCTTGGGTTTGGTGGCAAGCAATGATGAGAGCGAGAGCGTATTTTTCCGAGTAACGAATGATCCGCCGTCGCGTCCACCAACTAAGTTGCTCAAAACCGTCAACGAACAATACATCAGATTCGCGCAACAGCAGCTTAACTTCAGCAAATTTCAGCGGCGGACCGTCATGCGGAAACTCACACGCGTAAGCCAAGTGGTTTGAGATTGATTGTTGATCAAGGTGAGATTGCAGAGCTCGGAGCAGGCTCGATTTCCCTACCCCGTGCGCGCCGAGAATCTCACAACGCGGAGTATCTTTCACGATTTGAGCGGCTAATTCACTGACAGAGGTAAACCCATTTGGTAGGAACGTCATCTGGCCCGGCTTAGTCCACCGCGTTTCGAATGGATTTACCGAGGCTCTCAAACTGGCTTGATTACGGTCCACTTCTCAACTCTGTAGCAAAGGAAGGCGATGCAGTTGAAATCCCTGATCATGAATATATTCACGCAAATTTTGACCATCGCGCTGAATTAATATGCGCACCCGCACACACCACTGAATCTTCAGATTTGTGCCTTCGTAGCTAAACGGGCTGTTAGGCAAAGTTGTCGTAAAGTGCGTCAATACTCGTAAATCGGGTTGATCGAGGTGTCGAGATTTACGGGTCTCTCGCTGGTAGTAATGAATGCCTTGATCCTCGTCACCTTTACCACTTGTGTACCACAACACGGCAGCCTCGACCGCATGCATCTCATCGCTTTCAACGGCATCAATTTGATATTCACATTCGAGGATGTCGCCGGATTGGTATTCGCGGTCTGCGAGGTCCAAACGAATGCTAATTAATGGGTCAAACTGCATGAGCATCTCCGCTGGAATTGTTCACATCATCTGCATCCTCAAACAGTGGATGCACAACCAATGAAAACCCACGGCGAATTTCCGCGTAATCTCGATATCGCCCAACGGATTCAATTCGCCATTGTAGACAATTGAAATTTGACTGAAACGAATGCATTGCGTCCGGCGGAATGGTGACGGTAAATGTCTCCGCGAGCGGCGCCTTGGAAGTAATCTCAAATCGTCGCTGCACAAACACTTGCTCGCGAAGTATCTCAAGCGTTTCAGTCCGCACATCCGTTCCTTGGTGATAACTCGTAACCTCTTCACAAACCAAAAACAATCGCAACGAACGCACATACAATGCACCGCCTTGGGAAATGGCGACGTCAATAGTTTGCCCAGGGTAAAGCGGTTGATGCGACACTTCGACTTTTAACGGATCAATATTAATTTGGTTCTTCAATTCCCGTGCTAGCATGCGACCAGACCAACCAGCGAATCCGATCGACGGCAACAGAGATAACGTCGGTAACCACCAACTCCAACCACTGTGATTGGTCGTGCGATATTGATTAATGCTGTAGCCCACTAAAAAAAACGAGACCATGGTCCAAGTTGCAAAGAACGCAATAACCGATATGATTTCAATTGGTTTTCCAGTTGTTACCGGTAACCGCCACGGCTGCGTATTGCCAGGACTCATTAACAATGTATCAATGGTCGGTACATTAGGCAGTCGCCGAGCCGCCTTGCTTTTTTGCGTAAGATCAAAACGATGCGCATTTTGTATTAGTGAAAACCGCAAACCATCACCCACTCGGCTGCCAAGCAGCCCCGTGACAAGCCCCTGAATTCCAAATCCAATAAATGACAGAATCACAATTCCCAACAGCCAACTGGCAACACCATCGGGCAAGTTCAATAAGAAGAACACACCTGAAATCAAACCCAACAACAGTAGCGTCAGACTAAACGCGACATTACCAATGACTCCGAATTTCGAAGATACGCTGTGACGACTACCCCGCTTTTTTCCAAGAATTCTGATAAGTTGGCGCGACAAAATTAGATTCGATTCAACAGAAGGAAGTAGTATCGTGATTGAAAATTAATGAGTGAATATACCAAAAACCTATCCGAAATTCAATTTGTGATAATTCGTGGTTGGATGTTACCCACCAACGCCCTCCACAAAACTAAGGCAATTTCAAGGCCGTAAGTTTACCCTGATTGCCTTGGTTATTACGAAAGTAAAAATAGCCGTTGGACAAAGCCGGGAAACAACGGGTTGTGGAAGCACTAACTTTAGCTCGAGCGACTTCCTCGTACTGCGACGAATTTGCTTTTACTAAAACTAATTCTCCCGCTGTGTTGAGTGCGAGAAACTTGTCTTTTACTAAAATCGTATGAGCAACTCCAAAATCAGCCTTCTCCCACTGCACTTTACCAGTGGCCATGTCAATGCAACGTAGTGCTGCCACTCCAATATCTTCGCGACCATGGATACCGAACAAATGGCCGTCATGTGGTAGCGGAGTTGTGTATTGGCTCGACAAAATATCATCACCGGACCATTGAATCTCAAAGTTCTTTCCGTCCTGTACAAGTTCCAACATGCGAGCGCCGATTCGATAACTAGCGGTCAGAAACACGTGGTTGCCGATCGCCACTGGTGTTGCGCCGTTAACGGTTGGCCCTTGTTTGCCAAATGGCGTGCTGAATAATAATTTCCCAGTCACTGGGTTCAAAGCAATGGCTTGCATCCGAGTAAGAAACAAAGCGTAGTTTGTTCCACCAATGGAAAGGACGGTTGGCGAAGAGTAACTCGCTTTCTCAGCCGTGGCTTCCCAGACTGTCTTTCCGGATTGTATATCCAGTGCGACAATTCCCACCTTGATGCCACCGACGTTGACTAGTAGATGATCCTTCATCACCAATAGACCACTACCCGCACCAAAATATCCATCAGGTGCTTGGTAATCTTGTCCGAGCGTGCGACTCCATTTCGGTTTACCCGTGGCCAAGTCTAAGCAGTGCAAGTCAGATGCGGCGCCAAACACAAACACGAGGTTGCCGGCAACAAGCGGAGTAGCGCGCGGACCCGAGTCGGGGTTAAAGCCACCTCGATAATACGCTTTGAAATCCTGGCTCCAAATGACTTTACCTGATTTAGCGTCCAATGCCTCAACACGCTCACTATCATCGACGCGATGAAAGACAATCACCTTCGCTCCCACCACAATCGGGCCTGCAAACCCACTGCCCAAAGTGTGGCTCCAAGCAGTCACCGGACCACTTGCCGGCCAAGCCTGTAAGGGTTTCTCTTGTTGCGCGATGCCGTTGCGACTTGGACCTAAGCACTGTGGCCAATCTCCACCCCAAAGAAAGGAACAAGAAGTGCAAACTAAAAAGAATGTTGCTAGGTATCCACAAGGAATTTTGATATGTCGTTGCATTATTATTTGTCCAGTGAAATGATCTCAGTCTCACCTATTATTTTACTGCACTTCGCGAAGCAATGAAAAGCGCAAATAAAAAGGACTCCGATGAATGTTTGACCATCGGAGCCCTAGGGTTAATTGTTTTACGGCTAAATAAGGACTTGCTTAACTATACAGCGACAGCTGAATTGGTACGGAAGAAACCGATTGCCTCAAGGGCATCGTATACTTCCTCTAAAGTCTTACCACCAAAATTTGAAATGCTTAACAGATCTGCTGGTGTTGCATGCAGCAGGTCTTTTACCGAGAAGATTCCTTTTTCTTCTAAGCAATTGGTCGTACGAACTGTAAGACCAATTTCTGCTGTGCTAAGTTCCAAACGTTGCTTTAAGCTACGACGCTGCTCTTCCACAGCACTTAACGGAATGCGTGTCATGGACTCCCTCCCAAAAAAACGCGAGTTTAATAATTGACCATCCTTGGTCAGTACACGCTTTTACATCGAAGCGCGAAGCACAAATCATACAGGACTGGCACTTAAATGACAAAACAATTCTGGAAAAACTTTGACAAAGTGCTAGCACTGTATAAATCAATTTAACCAATACGATAGGCGGATATTTTTTACAACCTACGCGTTTCCCAAATCAAGTACTACATGACGCCGCTCTGTCACTCGCCTACTCACGCAATTCGCCGAGTTCTTCTATAATGATCACTACTAATGAACGAACACTATGAGGATTCTCACACGTCATCATGTCTGAAGACATACTCGCATCGCTCACCGAGGTTCAGCGCCAAGCAGCGTCTCATATCGACGGTCCGCTATTAATGATCGCCGGTCCCGGTAGCGGTAAGACTCGAGTTGTCACGCATCGCATTGCCTACATGATCTCCCAAGGCGTGAATCCTTACAACATCCTAGCGCTGACGTTCACGAACAAAGCAGCCCAAGAAATGCGACTGCGCATCGAGCGGCTGGTTTCCGCTCCAGGTTATTGGATGGGGACCTTTCACGGATTCTGTGCACGCTTATTGCGACAACACGGAAACCTCGTCGGGCTGGCAGAAAACTTTACCATTCTCGACAGCAAAGATTCCAAACAAGCGCTCAAGCGCGCAATCGATACGGCTAACATCCAGTTAACCCACACATCGGCCGATTCAATCGCCTGGGAAATCAGCAATGCGAAAAGCAACTTGCTGACTCCCGAAGATTACCAAACGAGTAGCGCTAATAGTTATAGCGCTCTTACGGACGTGACTCGAAAAGCCTACCCCGCCTATAAACAATATCTACTGCAAAGCAACTCCGTCGACTTCGACGATCTCTTGTTGCACGTTGCCGTGATGCTGCGGGACAATCCCGAGCTACGGGCTCAACTTGACGACCGCTATCGCTATATCATGGTCGACGAATATCAAGATACCAATCTCGCTCAATACGCTATCGTCCGCGCTCTGTGCCTTAACAACCAAAACCTATCCGTCACCGGCGACCCCGACCAATCAATCTATGCTTGGCGCGGGGCAAACATATCCAACATTCGCGAATTTGAAAAAGACTATCCCCATGCCAAAGTCGTTCATCTAGAACAAAATTATCGCAGCACTGGGAAAATACTCAGTACCGCTGATGAACTCATCGCCCACAACCGCCATCGCAAACCCAAAAAGTTATTCACCGATAATGCCGCCGGTGAACCAGTACGACTAGTTTGTTTTGGGCACCCCAATGACGAAGCTGCAGCTATCGCTCAACGAATTGCAGCCGAAGTCAAACGCGGAGAACGAGACTACAAAGACTTCGCTATCTTTTTTCGAGTGAACGCCTTCTCGCGACCATTGGAGCGAGCACTGCGTAACCAAACCCCTAAAATACCCTTCCAGATTGTCCGTGGCTTGGAATTTCTCAAACGTAAAGAAGTCAAGGACATCATTGCCTACCTGCACCTAGTCAACAACCCAGCGAATAACGTCGCTTTTGAACGCATTGTAAATATGCCGCCGCGTGGAATCGGTAAGACCACTCTGCAGCACCTCCGCAACCACGCCGAGCGATATCAATTGACGATGCTCCAAGCGTGTCGGGAAGCGGGAATGATCGAAACACTTTCTAAACGCGCTGCCGCTGCGATTAGTCGCTTCGTAACTCTAATCGATGTCTTCACCACCTCGGTCCATTTACCACTGGGTGACCTAATTATCGAAATTGTCGATAACTGCGGGTTCACTACTTACCTCGAAAAAATCGATGCGAAAACCGGGGAAGATCGCAGTGCAAATGTGGATGAATTAATCAACGAAGCCCGTGAATTCCAACAGCATTTTGACGAAGATGAAGCCGAAAACGTAGACCAAGACGACACAGCGATTACGCAAAACCAAACCGACCTGGAAGCATTCCTCGAACAAGTAGCGCTCGTTAGCGAAGTCGATGGGCTCGACCAAGACACCAATAAAGTCCTGATGATGAGTCTCCATGCAGCCAAAGGATTAGAATTCCCCTCGGTTTTCATCGTCGGCGTAGAACACGGAATATTACCTCACGAACGCAGCATGGACGACGACACATCAATCGAAGAAGAACGACGCCTGCTGTTTGTCGGAATCACTCGAGCTGAGCAGCAATTACAAATCAGTTATAGTCAGCGCCGCACCTTTCGTGGACAAACGCGAATCGCATCACCAAGCCAGTTCCTTTATGAACTTCCCCGTGATGATATGCAATGCACCCTTCCTGCCGGCGGACTCGCATCGATCGGCAACCACCCCCATAGCGATTTTGAACCCACCGCTGATTATTTTGAGCATCCAGATCAGTCCGAACATGACGCCTTGGCGACCGAAGAAATTGAAGCCAAACTCCAACAAGCCCAATCAATTCTGGAGCAGGTCGACGATGACAAGTCACCACAGCGAGCATCCAAAATAGACCATCTCGCTGATGAACTTGCGTCCCTGACCAACATCACAACAGCCTCAGATTTAAAAGCAACAACGGACAGTGAGGGCAGCCAGAACAACACGGCAAAAAAAATTGCGCTGGCAGATTTCAAACAAGGTATGCTCGTCGCCCATCAGCGTTACGGTTCCGGCGTGATCGTGTCGATCTCCGGCTCGGGTGACAAGCGAACCGCCACGATAAAGTTTCTTGACCAGCAACAGCGCAAATTCCGCTTGGCATTCGCGCCGCTAATGTACATGGATTCTTAACTTTACACCACCATTAACAACCGCCACTAATGACCGCTCACCAATTCAATAAAATCGCCACGTACCGTAATCCCGCGGAATTGCGGGCACGCCTGCTCGAGCTAAATATCGATTTGCCCTGTGATGACGAAATTCAAACGACTGCTGGCGGTTCGCCACTAGCTGCACCTATCCAAATTGGAGACTTCCAAGTCGGCAACCGCTGGTGCATCCATCCCATGGAAGGCTGGGACGGCAACACGGACGGCACACCCAGCGACAAGACGTTCCGCCGTTGGAGGCACTTTGGGGAGAGTGGTGCCAAGTTAATCTGGGGAGGCGAAGCAGCCGCGGTGCAACATTCCGGCAGAGCAAACCCCCATCAATTACTGGCAACTCCAGATCACGTTACTGGGCTGCAGCAGTTATTGCGGGAATTGACGACAGCTCATGTAGAAAAATTTGGGTCCGTTGAGGACTTACTCGTCGGACTGCAACTCACACATTCCGGCCGTTTCTGTCGCCCTAACAACCAAGACCTCGAGCCACGCATAGCATACCATCATCCGTTGCTGGACGATAAATATGGCATCGACCCTCAAGATAACTCCGTACTATGGACCGACGACGAACTAGAAACTCTGATCGATTCGTATGTACAAGCAGCCCAAACCGCCGAGCAGGCGGGGTTTCGATTCGTCGACGTCAAAAGTTGCCATGGATATCTCTTACACGAGTTTCTAAGTGCCACGAATCGTGCTGGCAACTACGGCGGCGACTTTGCTGGCCGCACTCGATTACTGAAAACAATCATCAGCCGCATTCACGATGCCTGTCCGAACCTACAAATTCTCGTTCGCTTGAGCTTCTTTGACACCATTCCATTTCATCAAGGGGCACTGTGTGGCGAACCAGTCGATTTCCAATCGTCGTTGCCCTACCAATACGGATTTGGCTGCGACCGTCAAGATCCAACACAAATCAATCTCACTGAACCAATTCAATTAGCAACCGATCTTAAAGCACTCGGAGTAACCGCTCTTAATCTCTCCTGCGGTAGCCCCTATTACAATCCACACCTACAACGTCCGGCTGCATTTCCCCCTAGCGACGGATACCAACCTCCACATGACCCCTTGTTCGACGTCGTTAAACAGATTCAAGCCGTGCGAGAATGCAAGGCGGCCGTACCGGACATCCCGCTCGTCGGCACGGGTTATTCCTATTTGCAGGACTATCTACCCCACGTTGCTCAAGCAGTTATTCGCGCTGGTTGGGTCGATATGGTGGGTCTTGGCAGAATGGTTCTATCCTATTGGAATCTACCGGCAGACACACTACAGACAGGAACCATGCAGCGAAAATTAATCTGTCGCACATTCAGTGATTGCACCACGGCTCCCCGCAACGCCTTGGCCTCAGGCTGTTATCCGCTGGACCCGTACTACAAACAATCCGCAGAAGCTGGTACGCTCAAGGAACGAAAAAAGAAGTGACCTCGAGTACGCAAGATAATTGTTCCTCTTGAAATTAGACTCCGTTGTTTGAATTTATCTAGGGGCGAATACTGCAACGACGTAATGATGTAACGCGCAGCATGCAATTTTTGACGCAGCGTCTGACTAATCGCGAGGACTTCGCCGAGGCAATCCAAGCTGTTTCCAATCAGCAGGGCGTAAGCGTCGACGGAGTTTGGGGTTCCTCCTGCGCGCTAGTCGCCGCTGGCATCTGTAGCGGCACCCAACAGCAAATGCCCGTCAATCTAATCGTATTAGCTCACGACAAAATGGTTGATGACTTCCGCGACGACCTGCTGTTATTTAGCGATCGGCAATCGGTTCATTTCCCTGTAGTCAACAGCGGAAACACACGCGATTCCTATCACAACGATGATGTCCATGGTGACCGCATTCGAGTTCTGAAGAACTTAATGGCCTTTGCTGACATGCCGTTGACGGAACCACTGTTGGTGGTGACCAGTATTCAAGCGTTATTACAACCCGTTCCCGAAAAAGAATCGTTGCGGCAAGCAACTCGTACACTCAAAACTGGGCAACGTGTCGACATTGACGAGCTGCAACGCTGGTTTGTTGAAAATGGATATCATGCTGCCAGTGCCATCGAATTGCCCGGTGAGTTTTCGCGACATGGCGGCATCCTCGATATTTTTGCCCCCGAATGGGATCAACCAATACGCGTCGAATTCTGGGACGACGAAATCGAATCCATGAGATTGTTTGATGTTCGCACACAACGCAGCATTGAAAAACGGACGCAACTTGAACTGACGTCAATCAAAGTGTTTTATCAGGGCCAAGATCACCTGGCATCGTACTTGCCCAGCGGTAGTTGCACGACGCTGGTTGAATTAGGCGAGCTGGATCGGCAAGCCAGAGAGTACATTGGTCGAGCGGCTGATTATCAACAATGCCATGGCGTTCATGAAGTCCTCGCAAGCCTGACGAACTTTGGACACCTAGTTGTCAGCGGGCTAGCCACAGGGGCCCTTGAACATGACGTGACCCTTGCTATCGAATCCGTAGAACGATTCCAAGGAGACGTAGACAGTATCAGTCTGCAGGTCGAGCAGATTGGTAATGACCATGATCTCGTGATTGTTTGCCCCACGGAAGCTGAGATCCAGCGAATGCAGGAGATACTATTGGAGACTCGCGCGGCAGATCGTGGCCGCATTGAGTACCACGTCGGCTATCTAAAACAAGGTTTTCACTGGGTCTCCGAAAAAACGGTGGTGCTCAGTGTTGGTGAACTGTTTCAGAGAACTCAACTACGACGCCACAACATCCGACAAACTGGTCGGCCATTAGATAGCTTCAACGAACTTCGTGACGGTGAATTGATCGTCCATTTGGCCCATGGCATCGGTCGCTATCGTGGCCTGGAACTGTTGGAAAAAAATGGCTGTCAAGCTGAGCACTTGGTCATCGAATTTCATGGGGGAACTCGAGTCTATGTGCCTGCGGCGCGGATCGATTTAGTCCAAAAATACATCGGTGGCCGTAAAACACGCCCAACGCTCGCTCGTATCGGCGGTGCTGCTTGGAAAAGTCAAAAACAAGCCGCTCAAAATGCTGTGCAAGATATGGCAGCCGAATTGTTGGAATTGCAAGCCAATCGCCAAGCTCGGCCAGGTATCGAATTCCACGAAGACTCAAATTGGCAACAAGAATTTGATGCATCATTTCCCTACGTAGAAACCGCCGATCAGTTAAGTGCCATTGAAGATATCAAAGAAGATATGCAGAGCCGGCGTAGCATGGACCGCTTGCTGTGTGGTGACGTTGGATTCGGCAAAACGGAAGTCGCGATGCGAGCTGTTTTCAAAGCTATCGATAGTGGTTACCAAGTTGCCGTGTTAGTACCAACGACGATCTTGGCGGAACAACATTACCACACGTTCAAAGACCGCATGGCACAGTTCCCGATCAATATTGCTCGCTTAAGTCGCTTTGCTTCAACCGCAGAACAACATGAGGTCGTGCGGGGACTACGACAAGGCAGCATTGATGTCGTCATTGGCACGCACCGAGTGGCATCTAAGGACGTACAATTTGCAAACTTGGGACTAGTCATCATTGATGAAGAGCAACGTTTTGGAGTTGAAATTAAAGAGCGGTTGAAGAACGTTGTCAACAATGTGGATGTACTGACGCTGTCGGCAACACCGATTCCAAGAACCTTACATATGGCGATGGTCGGCGTACGTGACATTTCAAATTTACTGGTCGCACCCGAAGAACGCGTGTCGATTGAAACACGCGTTGTCCGCTTTCAAGAAGAATTAGTCCGCACAGCGATTCAACGTGAAATAGACCGCAACGGTCAAGTGTTCTACGTCCACAACCGCGTTCACGATATTGAATCCGTTAAACGGCGATTGCAGAGGATTGTACCGCAAGCACGTATCGAAATCGGTCACGGTCAAATGAAGGAGTCAGACTTAGAGCAAGTCATGGTTGGCTTTGTGAATCATGACTATGACATACTGCTGGCGACCACCATCGTCGAAAGCGGTTTGGATATTCCCAATGCAAACACAATCTTTGTGGATGACGCCAATCGATATGGACTGTCAGATTTACATCAATTGCGTGGCCGCGTAGGTCGCTACAAACACCGCGCCTATTGTTACATGCTCGTCGATAAACACAAACATATTACTCCTGATGCGGCCCGTCGGCTTCGCGCTATCGAGGAGTACAGCGAGATGGGAGCAGGGTTTGCGATTTCAATGAGAGATCTGGAAATTCGTGGAGCTGGTAATTTATTAGGGCCTCAACAAAGCGGCCACATTGCCACGGTGGGTTATGAATTTTATTGCGGAATGCTCGAAAAAGCCGTGCGACAACTTAAAAAATTACCGCCCAAGCTGGCAGTCGATGTTGAATTAGACCTGCCGGTTGACGCTTATCTGCCTCATGATTATGTAACCGATATCCGAGCACGCATCGATTTTTACCGTCGGCTTTCAATAATATGTGAATTTGGTGAAATTAGTGAGCTTGAAACCGAATTAAAAGACCGCTTTGGCCACTTGCCAACATGTGTAACCCAACTACTCGAATTGTCCGAAATTCGCTTAGAAGCTGCACTTTGGCAGATTGCCGCCATCATCAATGACGATGGTTTTCTACGTATTCGATACACCGATGCGGCGCGTATCAAACAACTCGCACGCAATTCAGCTATCAACCTGCGAATTGCGGATGATCGCACTGCCTACGTGACGGTCCCCAAAACCGTTTCAGAAGGTGCTTTAATGATCGAGTTCGTTAAATCGCTGTTGCAGCCATAGCCCCGAAAACCCTACAATCCCCGAGAATTTATTGTGTATTGACCCTTGAGGGATTTAGGTTACGGATGATTGACGGAGTTAAACTACGACAAGGATTTATATGTACCATCGCCGGGCTACTCGGGCTTATCGCCTCCGCGCTACTTGCTCAAACGGTTCCCCAACAGAACCCTCTTTATCCTGAGGGTTATCCAACAGCAACGCAGCTACAGAATCAACAGAACCCGCGAGTGGCAAATCTTCCCCGCAGCCGTAATCCCCAAGCTGCTCAGCAGCCGCAACGCCGCCGGCAACCACCGCTGCAAACTCCTAAGTTGTTTAAGCCAACAACCGTATTAGCGACCGTTGGGTCCGAGTACATCATGGCTGGTGATTTATTGCCGCGAGTCGAAATGGTGATATGGAACTTCATACAAGATATTCCTCCGGCGGAGTTAACCAAGTACCGCGACGACATTGCGCGACAAAAAGAAATCCTCTTAACGACGCTGTTACAACAAGCGATTGACGCCAAAGTCCTGTACGTGGCATTTCGCAATTCATTGAAACCAGAGGAACTGAAAACGTTAGATGAACGAATCGACTCCGTCTCCTCCGCAGCTTTCGACGGTGCCCTTGAAGAAATGCTGCCGCGCGTCAAAGCCGCTGACAAAAAGCAACTCAAACAACTTCGTCAAGAAGATATGCACTTAGCCCAATTGAGCATTTTAATGGTCGCCGACGAAGCTGAGACGATGCATGAGCTCGATCAGATTCTCCGCCGCTTTGGATCTTCCTACGCCATGGAAAAGATGAGGTTCGCAGAAGTTAATTTCGGCCGCCAATTGATCGTACAAAACGTGAACTTGCAAGAAGAAATCACCCATCGGCAAATGCTGGATTACTACAACAAAAACATAGCCGATTATCAATTTAACACCAAAGCACGCTGGCAACAAATTTCAGTTCTATACAAAAACCACCCGCAGCAAGAAGCCTACCGGCTTGTTTGTGAAATGGGAAACCGAGTGTTAAATGGTGCTCCGTTTGCTGAAGTTGCCAAACAATTGTCAGAAGATCTAAAAGCAACGAATGGTGGCAACTATGATTGGGTTGAACCAGGCAACCTCGTTAGTAAACAATTAGACCAAGCGATCTTCAACTTACCGGTGAATCGCATGAGTCCAGTCATCAGCGACGACAAAGGTGTGCATATCATTCGAGTGGTTGAGCGAACCGTCGCCGGCAAGCAGTCATTTGTGGAAGTGCAAAATGACATTAAGGACCAACTGCGGATTATCCGCCGCAACGAAACTGTGCAAAAATATATTGCAAAAGTCAAACTGCAAGTCCCCGTCTGGAACAGTCTCGCCCAGTAGCGGTAGTTCTCATACCGCACCGTCACTACAAACACGGTTATTGCGTCCCACGGTACCGGCAAGCAACGTGCGGGACGAGCGCTACGGATTGCCATATTCCGACGCCGATAAACACTACTGGATAGGTCGTTTTTCTATGACCGGCGGACTCTCCACCCCTACTTTAATATCACCACCATGCTGGTATACTAGACGCCATAAAGATTAAAGAAATAGTACATGATAGGCTTCGAAAGAAGTATTATTTTTACAGGCGAAATGAATGTCGGATACAGCGAAATTGACGTTAGGCGAACAGGAGCTTGAGCTACCTATTATTGTCGGTTCCGAACAAGAACGTGGACTCGATATTAGTAAACTTCGAGGAGCTACTGGTGCCATCACACTGGACGAAGGCTTTGTAAATACAGGCTCCACTCAAAGCGGAATCACCTTCCTTAATGGCGAGCAGGGGATCTTACGTTACTGTGGATATGCCATCGAAGACATCGCCGAAAAATGCGACTTCATCGATACCTGCTATCTGCTGCTACACGGTGAATTGCCAACCGAACAACAACGCGATTCCTTCCGCAGCGGAATCATCGCCGAAATGGCTATCCCCAGTGGCGTTCAGGACTTAATACGCAGTTTCCCCACGTCTGCCCATCCGATGGCAATCATTTCAGCCGCAATTCAAGCACTTTCTACCCATCGATCCGATAAAATGGATCCACTCGATGCTGATCAAGTGGCCAGCGCCACCCAAGGCCTGATCGCGGCCTTGCCAACGATCGCCGCCTACAGCCACCGCCATACTGCCGGGCAAACCTTCATCGCTCCTAATCCAGAATTGGGATACGTGGAAAACTTCCTCACAATGATGTTCGCCGACGAAAATGGTGAATATGAAATCGATCAAGATTTCGTCGACGCAATGAACCTACTGTTGATAGTCCATGCTGATCACGAACAAAACTGTAGCACCTCGACCGTCCGCATGATCGGTTCTGCAAATTCAAATCTCTACGCGTCGATAGTCGGCGGCATCTGTGCCCTGTGGGGACCACTGCACGGCGGAGCTAATGAAGCCTGTGTCAAAATGTTGAAGATGATTGCCGACGACAATAATGACGTCGCCAAATATGTAGCGAAAGCACAAGACAAAGACGATAACTTCCGCTTAATGGGCTTTGGACATCGCGTCTATAAAAACTACGACCCGCGTGCCAAGATCATCAAAAAAGCATGTGATGTGCTACTGGAAAAACTAGACCTAGATGACCCGCTCTTCGAGATTGCACAGTCACTTGAAAAGGTTGCCTTGGAAGACTCTTATTTCGTAGATCGCAAGCTATACCCAAACGTCGATTTTTATTCGGGTGTGATTTATCGAGCGATTGGTATTCCTGTTGAAATGTTCACCGTCTTATTCTCGCTGGGACGCCTACCAGGGTGGCTCGCACACTGGCAAGAAATGCACGCTTCACCAGGCAAACGCATTTGTCGTCCGCGACAAGTCTACACGGGTCCTACCGCCCGCGAAATTCAGTAACACTGCTCTTAAGTGCGGACGAATTTACTCGTAAATTACGAATTGCCAGCAGTTGCTCACAATCGCTACAACTGGTTTATCTGCTTAATTGTCAGGTTCGTAGCTTTCTCAACCTCTCTCGCCGTAGCCCTTTGTACGCGCCGATAACAAAAGTACGGATATTCTCCGACGAACACTTTTTTTGTTAGCCGCGTGCAGGGAAGCCTACGGATGATTTTTTGTCTTAAAAATAGACTATTCCAATCGATCATGGCGACAACCATTGGAATACTAATCGCTAGTCAGGCGACAGCTGCTGAGCCGACTGCGCGCCCAGTCCAGAATCGCCAACCTGTTATCAGCAGCGTCTGTTTGCAAACCGCTGGGGATCTCATGGCGACCGCCGGCGATGATCACATCGTACGGATCTGGAATTTAAAAACTGGAACGCAGGTGCATGAACTGCACGGACACAACGGCTGGGTTCGCACAGCCAAGTTCATTGGAAACTCAAATATTCTGGCAACCGCAGGCGACGATGGTCAAGTCATTCGCTGGGACTGTGTCAGTGGGCGACAACTAGACGTGCTGCTTACACTTGACCATGCCATTTGGCGTATCGCTGTAAACCCTCAAGCCACCCAACTAGCGGTCGGCGGATTCACGTCGACAGTGACCGTCGTTGATTTAGCCGATAAACAAATCACTCAGCAGCACCAGCATCCCACATCGGATATACGCGGCCTAGCGTACTCCACAACTGGCGACCGCCTGGCCTCTGGTGGCCGCGACGGAATGATTCGCATCTGGTCCACAACAACCGCCGCGCTACTCGCTACGGTGACAGCTCATCAACGGCGAATCCGAGACCTCAGCTTTATTAAATCCGATTCGCACATCGTCAGTATCAGTGATGATCGTACCCTTCGCGTAAGCCCACTTACCGCCGATCCAACTGGAAAAAATCCGGGATATTCCATCGCACTCGAA